>JGI25917J50250_1000161_pt1 | contig 17449 bp, 25 predicted proteins | sample LauGreSBDMM110SN_4_FD_50250 | JGI IMG/M metagenome (IMG submission 50250) | reverse complement strand
AAACCAATTTCACTTCAAAAACTCTTAAAAACCGTTAGTAAGGCACTGGAAAGGGCCCCTCTCAGAAAGTCTGATGGTGAGGCGATAGCAACACAGACAAACGCGCTCGAGCTACCAAAAAGCAATAGCCCCGATGAATACATCAGCGGCATTGCAATGAGCTATTTCGGATTACCCCTGCGCGAATCGCGTGACCTCTTCGAGAAAGCCTATTTTGAATACCAAATGTTGGTAACTAGTGGCAGCATGACAAAAATCTCAGAGTTCACTGGCCTAGAAAGAACACACCTTTACCGCAAGCTAAAGGCCCTTGGAATAGACGTCAGCAAATATAAGGGCGAGTGATCCTATATAATCGCAAATCTTGGCCTGGTAGCTCAGTCGGTAGAGCAGAGGATTGAAAAGCATCCTGTAAGACGGCAGAGCCATATAGAATAAGGCTTTGCGGGCGATTAGAGTTTGGTAAGTTACAAACTTTGCTAAACATAATCACAGAATATTTTTACAGTCGTTAAAAATTTCTTCACATAAAAAGTAGCGTAGCAAAACGTAATTACGTATTTCAAAACGTGTGACGTTGCCAACGCTTAACCATTTTTACTATGCCTGTCGTCAGTGCACCAATATTTTTTTATACAGCCATATTCACCACTAATACCCCGTCATTTGGCGGATAAACGCATTTAGATAAAGCGACGTGTTGAAACGACACTTACTTGTTGTCAAACTTTTGCTGCGCTACGTTACGCAACGCCAGCACTTTATCTGTTTCAGTTGGTTGGGCTTGCTGCTTTAAGGCGGACTGGGTATAGCGATTAGCAAGCGCATTCATTTTGCGTTGCTGTACGTTGTGGAGTTTTTGCGGAAGGGTTAGTGGCTTCGCTTGTGGGGGCAGTGCTTTTTGTTGTGGGGGTTGGGCAGAGGCTGGTGAGGGTATGGCTTTATTAGGCGGGGGTATTGGTTTAGGTTGGGAGGGTTGGTTGGGTTGGGCTTGTGGCGCAGCAAACTTACTGGCAAAGAATTGGTTTAGCAGTTGTAACAATTCATTCTTATCCTCGTCCTTCATAAATTCATTCATACGCATAGCACTTCTCCTTTTATGTATTTATTGGAAATGCTTACGTAGTCGTGTTGAAACGACAGCAAAAACGCATTAGGGCGTAGATTTGACGTTGTTACAATTTGTAGCTACAATAGCGGCATATAGAAAAAGGAGCACAAAATGCTAACTACAGACGTGCGTTGCCGAATTGACGCTAAAGTAAAAGCAGACGCAGCAGAGGTAATTGAAGCAATGGGATTAAATGTCTCTGACGCTATACGCTTATTCTTAAAGCGTGTAGCTACTGACGGCACTATTCCGTTTGACTTGCGTGTGCCCAATGCCAAAACTATTGCGGCAATGGAGGAGATTGAAAATCCAAAAACACGTGCTAAGTTAAAACGTCATAAGTCCGTAGCAGAAATGAATAAAGCATTAGCCCGTAGCTAATAGACGCCAGCTTAATGCTTGTTCCTATTACCAGTACGCAGTACGGCAAAGACTTTAAGCGGATTGTCCAAAGCCCTAAATTTAATCACTCTGAATATTTGGTGGTGTTGAGTTTGCTCATTGCCGGCAAAGCATTGCCAGCAAAGTATGCCAACATCCACTAATCGGCACATACAAAGACTTTTGGGATTGCCATATTACCAATGACTGTGTGCTTATCTACCGCATTATTGAAAAAGAGTTGTACTTAGTGCGCATTGGTACGCACTCTGAAGTATTCAAAAAATAAGTGAATAAGAAGTGGGTGCTACGCATATGGCAGCACCCTTAAATACTTGTAGCCGCTTAATGCCATTTTAGGCAGATTTGGCTATGGTTGATAGGTAGTTTTAAGCACAATCGCAGACAGAATTAGTTTAAAGTCCGCAAATTGGACAATGGCAGACACGATTACGTATAATTAGCAATCTTAAATGGCCTGGTAGCTCAGTCGGTAGAGCAGAGGATTGAAAATCCTTGTGTCGGTGGTTCGATTCCGCCCCGGGCCACCAAGAATTTAAATAGCCCACTTGTTGGGCTATTTTCATTTGGTCTGGCGGATGAGGTTCCGTTAGTTAGGATCACAAGCCCATTAAAATTGACCAATGAAATTAACCAAGGCTATTCANTCTGATATNCCCGAACTCGTTGAGTTATTAAAGACCCTCTTTGAGCAAGAGGCAGAGTTTGAGCCTAATTCAGAAGCCCAAAGAAAAGCCCTTAGCAAAATCATTCTTGATNCAAAGATTGGCATCATTTTGGTTGCCAGAGATGATGAAAAAATATTAGGAATGACTAACCTGCTGTTTACGGAATCTACTGCTCTTGGCTCCAAGGTCGCCATTCTTGAAGATATGGTCGTTCTGGCTACATCCAGAGGTCAAGGCATTGGCTCTAAATTAATTGACTATGCGATTAGCGAAGCTAAAAAAGAGGGCTGTAAACGAATTACCTTATTAACTGATATTGAAAATACCAAAGCCCAGGCTTTCTATCAAAAGAAAGGTTTTGTGAAATCCAAGATGACGCCATATAGGCTTTTGCTGGATTAGACATCCTAGGCCCTGGTCGATTCCGCCCCGGGCCACCAAAAAACACCTAAACCACCTTCGGGTGATTTTTTTGTTTGGCTCGCTTGTAAGAAACGCCTATGGCAGAATGAAACTAAATCTCCATTTAAATCAAGTGCTATGAAATTCTCGGATTCTGTAACTCTGCAAGGTAAGTATGCCTCTTTGGTGCCATTAACTATGGCACATCATGATGGTTTATGCGAAGCCGTTAAAGATGGTGAGCTTTGGAAACTTTGGTATACCAGCATTCCTTCGCCCGAGACAATGAAAAAAGAAATTGACAGGCGTTTAGGCTTACAGCAGTTAGGCGCCATGAACCCCTTTTGTGTTTTGGATGCAAGCGGCACGCCCGTAGGCATGACAACCTACATGAATATTGATGAGGATAATCTTAGGCTGGAAATTGGCTCAACTTGGTATCGAGGTTCCGNACAAAGAACGGCAATTAATACAGAGTGTAAGTTGATGTTATTAAGTCACGCATTTGAGAAATTAAATTGTATTGCTGTGGAATTTCGAACCCATTTTTTTAATCATCAAAGTCGTAAAGGCATTGAGCGATTAGGTGCGAAATTGGATGGCGTATTGCGTAGNCATCAAATNAATCGTCATCCAGACGCTAAAAATAGCTTACGAGACACTTGTGTCTATAGCATTTTGGCTAACGAATTTCCTGCCGCACAAGCTAATTTGCTTTATCGACTATCAATGCTTGGTAATTAAAAANCGATAGTAATGTCGTTCGGATTATTTCGGCTCGTAAGGCAACTACCAAAGANTAAAAAGCTTATTAAAGGTGAAGAAGATGCGCAAAGAATATGATTTCTCCAAAGCCCGTAAACACCCATATGCTTCCATGCTCAAGAAGCCTATAACTATTAGATTAGATGAGGATTCGGTGAGCTACTTCAAATCTGTATCAGAAGAGGTGGGCATTCCTTATCAAAGCCTGATTAATCTCTATTTGAGAGATTGTGCGGCCACTCATAAGAAACTAAATCTTAGTTGGAAGTAGTCTATAGGCAGGATTGGGCATCCTCAGCCCTGGTTGATTCCACCTCGGGCCACCAAGATACAAAAAGAAAGCACTTAGGCCCCCTTGAGGAGCGCTGAAATAACTTAACGACCTCGAAGACTAGAAATGGCACAAATCAGCTCATAAGATGCCTTCAAAAACTTCAGAACCACTGTAATAACATCAGGCGTTGATGATTGGCTTGGATCAAATGTTCAATAAAGCCTTTGACCAATATCATTTAGCTCAGTATTATATTTAATAGAGCCCTCAGATTAATTGCCATTAAGAGTAAAGCCAATAGTGTTTTATTTGCTCATAATTGTGAAATTAAAAACATAATTAACTTGGAGAATAAAAAATGAAATTTATCAAGATCGCAACAGTCTTAGCCTTTTTATTACCAATAACAGTTTTTTCACAAGTAACTACCCCAGCACCAGAAGGTGCAAAGCCAACGGTAGTTAAAAAATATAGTTTTAAAAAAATTGATTTTAACGGTGATAAACAAATATCAAGAGAAGAGGCAAAGAAGGCTGGCATTTCTGAAGCTGAATTTAACCTTATTGATAAAGACCGCAGTGGTTTCATTACATGGAATGAGGCAGTTAATAGCCCATCTAAAAATTGGACTGAGTAAACTCAGACTAAGTTAAGACGGCGAATCTAGTAAGCCAGCTTACTTAGTGGGTGATGGTGACCCAGTGCAGGGCAGCCTATTGGAGACTGTGACCGTTTCTATCCAGTAGCAATCAAGCACCAGTTATAGGGATGGTCAAGAGACAGTGTTAGGCATCCCTGGTATTGGCTCTTTGAATTCGCCACGGGTCACCAAGATTCTATAAACCATCTTTGAAAGGTTTTTAATTACACTCCGCATATGAATCAAATACTTAACGGCAAAGTTTTGACCATACTCTTTGCTTTTTTATATGTAAGCCCCTCTTGCGCGGTAGAAGGTTTTAATATGAATACTATGCCCGATTTATCTACAGCAAGACTCAACTTGGTATGTAGTGAGATAGCAGATAGTAAAGCAAAGGCAGAAAACTTTAACCAAGGATTGTGTATCGGGATTATTTTNGGGGTAGAAGATAACGCTCATTACGACAAAAAAATTTGCGTCCCCCAAAATGTTGATATTAAAGNGCGTGCTCAAGTAGTAGGAGATTATGTTGCCACTCAACCAAATAGAATGAATGAAGCTTTTGCCTCTCTTGTCTTTGATGCCCTAGTTCAAAAGTGGCCATGCTCACCTAAGTGAACCGCCCAACTGACTGGGAGTCAGTTCAATCGGCAGGCTTTCCATTTATGGGTAAGATATTGCAATGATTGATCATCTTGACCACTTGGTTCTAACAACCGCCAAAGAAGCCGATTGCATTTATTTTTATACGCAGGTTTTGGGTATGACACTAGAATCTTTTGTGGGAGGAACCCCGCCCATTGAGCGCAAAGCATTTAAGTTTGGTAATCAAAAAATTAATCTTCATATCAAGGGAAAAGAATTTGAGCCAAAGGCAGATATTCCAACGCCAGGATCGTTAGACCTGTGTTTTATTGCGGATCGTCCCTTAATCCAAGTAATTGAATGGTTAAAACAGGCAAAATGGCCAATTATTGAGGGCCCAATTATAAGAACGGGTGCGACTGCCAAGATAAAATCTATATATGTGCGAGACCCAGACTTTAATTTAATTGAGATCAGTGAAATTCTGCAGAATTAACAGAAGCATACGCGCGGGATGTTATTCATTTAATATAAATTGCACGAGGAGCTAAAAATGACAAGAAAAAAGACAGTGAGCCCTCAATTCTTTGTAATGCAATTCAGCAGCTAGACATGAGCCCTATGGAAGAGCTTCATCAGCGGGCTTGCGATAACAATCAAGATTCGTATATTGATCCTGATTCTGGATATATAGTGCTTACCAGCAAGGCGCACTTAAAGCGCGGCACATGTTGTGGCAATGCATGTCGACATTGCCCATTTGAATACATCAACGTTCCTGCAGATAGCAAAGAGAAACGTAACAATCAATAAACCATAGCCTTAAGCTGATGTCATCGAATTGTCATATATTTCTATATAATTAGAAATATGAAAAACACAGATGCCATTCGGGTATTTTTAGCCTTAGGACAAGAGTCGCGCTTAAATATATTTCGTTTAATTGTGCAAAAGGGTAATGGCGGCGTCACACCTGGAGAAATCGTAGAAAAATTAGGTATACCAAACGCCACTTTGAGTTTTCATCTTAAGGAGCTAGTGCAGGCTAATTTAGTGTTGGTAGAACGCCAAAGCCGCTATTTAATTTACAGCCCCAATGCCAAATTAGTAGAAGGATTGAGTAATTTCCTTTTAGAAAATTGCTGTGGCGGGCAGCCATGTATTACTAGAAAAAGAAAGGCAGTAAATTGTCAATGAAACGAATGCATATTCATGTATCAGTACCGAATATAGCCGCAAGCATACCGTTTTACTCAAAAATATTTGCTTCAGAGCCAACGGTTATCAAAAGCGACTACGCCAAATGGCAGCTTGAAGATCCAAAGATCAACTTTGCGATATCTGCACGCGGTACGGTACTTGGTCTTAATCATTTAGGAATCCAAGTGGATGACCAGACGGAGCTAGTAGAAATGAAGGGTCGACTCGAACAAATTGAGGGTGAGCTAATAGAAGAGATTGATGCAGCCTGTTGCTATGCGAGTTCCGATAAATATTGGATGAATGATCCAGCTGGAATAGCCTGGGAGACATTTCATACACTGGACTCAATCCCAGTATTTAATCAATCACCAGTAGCGAATAGCGCCTGTTGTGTACCGACGCCGCTGGCGACTGTCTCCATATCGACTATTCGTAAAACATCTTGTTCTTAAGTAAATAAAATCTTCGAGATGAACAAATACAACATCCTATTTCTCTGCACCCATAACTCTGCACGTTCGGTATTAGGCGAGGCGCTTGCATCGACTCACCCAAGCGGTAAATTTATCGGTTATTCGGCAGGCTCAACACCAGGCACAGCAGTAAATCCCTTTGCAAAAGAATTAGCCATTGAGATGGGCTATGACTCTACCCGATTACGATCAAAGAATTGGGATGAGTTTGGCTTACCTGAGGCGCCAAAAATGGATTTCATTGTGACCGTATGCGATAACGCCGCAGGTGAGGTATGCCCCATTTGGCCAGGCAACCCTGCAACTGCACATTGGGGATTTCCGGATCCGTCCAAAGTCGAGGGGTCTGATTTAGATAAAAAAGCTGCCTTTGTCGAGGTTATGAATGGCCTTAAAAAGAGAATTGATCTATTGGCGGAAATGCCACTTGATACATTAGATTCCATACGCCTCAAAGAGATCCATCGCAAAGCATGATGCGTTATCTATGCGAGTTTTTGGGCACAGCAATATTGTTAGCTGTGGTGACAGGTCAGGCATTATGGGCGAGTCTCTTGGTCAGGGTAATGCAGCTGTTGCTTTGCTCGGAAACAGTATTGCCACAGGCGCTGCCCTATATGTCTTAATCAGTCTATTGGGCCCACTTTCGGGCGCTCATTTCAATCCTGTGGTGAGCGCAATGTTTTGGAAAATGGGACATCTTAAAACAAGCCAACTTTTCACTTATTGGGCCTGCCAGTTCTTGGGTGCTATAGCCGGTGTTTTGATAACCCACATTTTATTTGGGCTTGAAATTATTCAGGAGTCAAGTAAAGCTCGAGATGGTTTTGGAATATGGACAAGTGAGTTCATCTCCACACTGATACTGCTCGGCGTAATATACATCGGTGACAAGTTAGCAAAAGAAAAAATTGCAATGCTAGTTGCCTTGACGGTAACCGCAGGATATTGGTTTACATCATCCACTTTTTTTGCAAATCCAGCAGTTACCATCGCACGCAGTTTTACCAATACCTTTGTTGGAATATCTCCTGATGGTGTTATGGGATTTATTGCTGCGCAGATTTTGGCGGTTGTACTTGTAGGTTTGATATTAGAAGCTGGTAAAAGAGTTGACCGCAGTAAGTACAGGCCCTAACCCATCTTTAATAAAATAACGCCAAGCAGGATTAATGCTACACCGGCCCAGCGGATTGCAATATTAGGATCCCCAAAAACGAGAACCCCAATGGTGAATGTGCCCACCGCCCCAATCGAAGTCCATACCGCATAAGCAGTTCCGATCGGAATTTCTTTGAGGGAGTACCACAACAAAAAACCGCTAAGGGTCATGCTAACAATAGCTACCAAAAGACCCCAGGCTCTCATGTTTGGCAGGTCAGCTAGCTTGAGACCGAGCGGCCAGCCAATCTCACAAAGCCCCGCCAATAAAAGTGCAATCCAGTAGATACTCATTAAGTGCGCAAAGAGAATAAAAGAGACAAGTAAGCTAGCATAGCAAAGATGAGAATATTTATAACTGGAGCCGAAGGTTTTATTGGCAGACATGCATTAATTCGGTTGTCTGCCGATGGGCATCGACTTACTGCCGCGATACGTTCGGCGCAAGAAGAGAGGCGACTTCAGGCTCTGGGGATCGAAACTGTTCGAGGTAATTTAAATGAAGTGATTGATCTTAATACCGCACTCAGTGGGCACGATGCCGTGGTGCATTGTGCAGCACATGTAACCCTATGGGGTTCACCAGCCTTATTCCAAGGGATCAATATTGGGCTCACTAAGAAATTAATCGAGGCAGCGACCGCCACAGGTATAAAGCGTTTTATACATATGAGTACGGCGAGTGTCGTTCTCAATGAACGTTGTGCGCTATACGATGCTCAAGAACAAATGCCATTATGCCAGCGCGTTGAAATGCGCTTTGCACACTCCAAGGCACAAGCAGAGCGGATTGTAATAAGCGCAAATACGGCACAACTTGCAACAGTGATATTACGCCCTGCATTTGTTTGGGGCCTAGGAGATTTGGTCGATCGCCAAATTGGCCCTGCAGCAAATCAGGGAAAATTTGGGTGGTTTAATCAAGGGGAATATTTATATTCAAGTTGTTATATCGGCAATTTATGCGATGCGATTTGTTTAGCATTGCAAAGCTCAGCAAGTGCGGAAGCATTTTTTATTGCCGATAATGAGATCATGAGTTTTCGGGAGTGGATGACCCAACGTTTGGAAGCTGGACGCTACCGAGTTCCAACATTTTCAATACCTCGGACAGTGGCTTGGCCATTGGCCCGCTTTACCGAAAATGGTTGGAACTACTTACCACTGAAGGGCGACCCCCCATTGGTAAGAGAAGCAGTACGAACCACGGCATATCCGTTTACGCTTTCGATCGAAAAGGCAAAACGCATGCTTCTGTATAAGCCAACCCATACGATCGCTGCTGGTATGCGGGCTATAGCGAGTACCAATGAGCCTTCAGAGTAGCTAGCTATAAGAATTCCGCAATATGAAATGACTTGCTGAAAAATGAAATCCTACTCTTTAAAAACTTAGTTAGCCAATATCTTATCAATATAAGTCATTGATTATTATGCAATAAATTTCAATTTTACTATGCTACATTGATTCTATTAACTTATCTAACCTTTGGAGAATTTATGAATAGCAAATTAGTACACGAGGCGCCATATCACCCTGGATACGAGGACGCATCCTTTGAATCATCAGAAAATCCAATCATGGCTGAGCTTAACCAGTATCGCAAAATGAATGCGCGCTACATGGAGACGGCGAAAAAAATAGTGGAATTTTTGGGCACAGGAGATAAAGCAAGCGCTTAATGTAGAGTTCCACCCATTAAAAACCACCTGCGGGTGGTTTTTGTTTTGATGGACGTTCAAAATTTATAAGATTTTTAATCTTACCAATGCAATGCCATATAAAAAAGCACAGAAAAGAAATCTTGTATATTACAAAGAATGACAAGAAGCTCTAATCGGAAATCAGATGCCCGCTAATAACAAGAAACAAGATCTTGAGCGATTATTTAAACAAAATCGCACATGGATTAAGAAAGTTACCGAAGAGGATCCTGACTATTTTTCTCGTTTAGTAGATCAGCAAAACCCTGAATATTTATGGATTGGTTGCTCAGATTCGCGCGTGCCAGCCAATCAGATTGTTGGCTTAAAACCAGGCGAAGTTTTTGTACATCGCAACATTGCCAATATGGTGGTGCATACCGATTTCAATGCATTGTCGGTGATTCAATTTGCGATTGATCGATTAAAAGTAAAAAATATTATTGTGGTTGGCCACTATGGTTGTTCGGGCATTGAGGCTGCAATGAATAATGCCCGTATTGGCATAGCCGATAACTGGATACGGCATATTAAAGATGTGCATGACAAACACAACCGTGAGCTAAAGCATATTCAAGATGATCATGCCCGCTTAGATCGGCTTTGCGAGCTTAATGTATTGGAGCAAGTGGTTAATATTGGACAAACTAATATCGTACAAGACGCTTGGTCAATGGGACAAGATATTGCAATACATGGGTGTATTTATAGTTTGCGAGATGGCGTGCTAAGGGACTTAGACACAACCGTGACCGACACGAATGAACTAAACGAACGCTATCAGAAGTTATTATCGAAGTAACAGCAAGGCCATAAACGAGAAAACATGAGTGTCACAGTCATTGGTATCTTTAATAAACTCGGGGCTGAAGACTTCGAGCTGTACCGTAGCCAAGTTGGAGCAAGTATTGCGCTCTATGGTGGAATGGTAGTCCGTCGGGGAGAGTGCGCTACTCCGTTTTGGAATCAATTAAATGCTGACCCCTTTGATACATTTGTTGAGCTATCTTTTGCGCACATTGATGATGCAAATCGTTGGGCAGAAAGCCCTGAGTATGCTCAGCTCCTTCCGGTTCGTGACCGCGCTATGCAGCTGACATTATTTGTTGTGAAAAACTAGAAGCGCTCATTTTTGCCTAGGATGCGCCATTGGCCCAAAGGTAAGGAGCCAAGTGAAAGCTGGCCAATACGAATTCTCTTTAGTCCAAGCACTTCAAGATTCACTAGCTCACACATCCTTCTAATTTGACGTTTGCGCCCTTCGCGCAATACAAAACGTAACTGATCTTCGTTTTGCCAACTAACTTTCGCAGGCTTCAGTAATTTGCCATCGAGCGATAGACCATTTTGTAATAAGCCAAGACCTCCATCCGATAGCTGGCCAGAAACCCGAACCAAATATTCTTTCTCAATCGGACTGTCTTCCCCAATCAGCAATTTAGCAATTCGCCCATCTTGTGTTAATACCAGCAATCCAGACGAATCAATATCAAGCCGCCCTGCAGGCGCTAGACCACGAAAAAGACGCCGCTGCGTTTGTTCTGGTGCGGCAACAAATTGATTCNCGGGAGTAATGAGCGAGGCCGCAGGCTTATACTGTTGCTCATCATCTAGATGAGAGATATATCCAACAGGCTTGTTTAATAAGATCGTGAGCCGTTGTTCCTGTTGGCGTTTAGCCCCCGATCGAAGTTCAATCGTCTGGTGCCTGTAGGCTCTACTCCCAAGCTCTTGAACAAGTTCGCCATCCACAGTCACCAGCCCTTGCTCAATGTAAGAATCCGCCTCTCTTCGCGAACAAAGCCCAAGTTCAGAAAGTAGTTTAGAGACCCTTATCTTTTCCACTACAGGCTTACTTACGGAGCTGCGCTTGCCGACGGATAATCTCCGCATCAATCTTTTTAAGAGTAGCCGCATCCGGATTTTGCCAACTGCCACCCGACTGGTTGACCATATAAACCACAGAAGCTGCAAAATCTTGAACACTCAAATCAGATTTGCCACCCTTTGCAGGCATGCCGCGTATACCAACGTATCCATGGGCAGTCAGTTGTACCTGACCCTCTTTAATAAGAGGAGCCCATTTGGTCTTATCCCCTAATTTTGGAGCNCCTGCAACGCCAGCCGNGTGACAGACCGCACAAACTGTTTTATACGTATTTTCTGCAGAGTTTGCCCAAGCGCTTGTTGGTAAAAAAAATAGGGGTACAAAACTAAAGAAATGAATTAGGGTAGAAGATTTCATATAAACGCCAAGTTCCAGTCAGTAAGTTTCCAGTAAGATAAACAAAACAACCAAAAAATCATTATGAATCGTTTCATCCGCTCCACCCTTATTTTAAGTCTTATTAGTGCCATTTTTATCTCTGGATATACTTATTTAATGTTAAGTTGGAGCTATGCCGAGGGGGAGAGGGCTGGTTATGTTCAGAAGTTTTCGAAGCGTGGCTGGTTTTGTAAAACCTGGGAAGGTGAGTTAGCGATGGTATCGATGCCAGGAACTATGTCTGAAAAATTCTTCTTTTCGGTGCGAGATGATCGTGTTGCCAATAAGATAAACGCTAATATGGGGCGCAAAGTTGCAATGCAATATGAACAACATGTTGGCTTACCAACCAGCTGCTTTGGTGAGACCGAATATTTTGTTAAAGATTTACTAGTTTTAGACTAGTACTGGAGCCCCGATTTAGACCTCAATTTTTTATTATGAATATTTATTTTTGTAATATTTTGTGTTTACAATTGCCATAGCGCAAAAAGCGCAAAACAATGAACAATCAACAAGGAGCTTCACTTGAATAAAGCAGAACTAATCGCAGCAATTGCTGACGATGCCGAAATTTCTAAAGCAAAAGCCGAGTATGCATTGAACTCTGCTATTGAGCACATCATNAAAGCAGTAACNAAGGGTGATTCAGTTCAGTTAATCGGATTTGGAACCTTTGCCTCNGGAAAGCGCGCTGCACGTATGGGTCGCAATCCTAAAACAGGTGAGCCACTTAAAATTGCCGCTTCGAAGACCGTGAAGTTTTCTGCAGGCAAGGCATTTAAAGACTCTGTGAATAAGCGCAAGAAATAATCATTGTGCTTTTAGTGAAACCCAGCTACGGCTGGGTTTTTTGTTGCCCCACAGCTCTAAAAATTAGCTTTGTACTAGACGCCGATGGCGATGAATACTCATCAGGATACCCGCTCCAAAGCCCAGCGTGACAAGGGCTGTACCCCCATAGCTTAGAAGTGGCAGGGGGACGCCAACCACTGGCAGCAAGCCGGTAACCATACCAATATTGACAAATGCATAGGTAAAAAAGATCAGACTAATCGCACCGCCAAGTAGACGCGTAAAGAGGGTTGGGGCCCCCATGGAAATCGTAAGACCACGTTTGATCAAGGCAAAAAAGAGAAGAATCAGAACAAGATTTCCTAAAAACCCAAATTCCTCTGCAAACACAGCGAAAACAAAGTCAGTGTGTTTTTCGGGAATAAATTCTAGGTGAGATTGTGTGCCTTCACGCCAGCCTTTACCAAAGAATCCACCGGACCCTACCGCAATAATTGCCTGTATCGTATGAAATCCTCGCCCTAAAGGATCGCTAGTCGGATCTAATAAAGTGCAGACACGGTTTTTTTGATACTCGCGGATCAGTGGCCAATTAACATCAGGAGCACAAATGCTGCCACTAAAAATGATTAGTAGGAGTATGGCAACACCGCCGGTTACAACAATCGGCACAATCCAGCGCCACGGCAAGCCAGCCAAGATAATCACATAAAGCCCTGCAGCGAGAACCAATAAAGCGGTACCCAGGTCTGGCTGGCGGGCAATCAATAAAACCGGTAAGGCGAGTAAGAGGCCTGCAACTAAATAATCAAAGGCAGAGCGAATGCCCTCGCGTTTCTGAAAATACCAAGCCAGCATTAATGGTACTGCGATTTTCATAATTTCAGAGGGCTGAATCACAATGCCTACATTAATCCACCGACGCGCACCTTTTTTTATAAGACCAAAAATTGCCACCGCGATCAGTAATGCAATTCCAATGCCATAAATCCAAATAGCCGCCATTTCCAACCACTTTGGTGGAATTTGCGAAACGATCCACATAATGACAAAGGCAATGAGTAAATTACGCAACTGATCAACAATTGCAACGGGGGTGCCTTGCCCGGCTGACAAAAACACCACAAAGCTAATACCGGCTAGACCGAGAAAAATAAAGCCAAGGTGTGGATCAAATCCCCGAAATGCATATGCAATAACGGATTTTGCTTTGGCTAGGGCACTCTTTTCCACTCAGGGATCTCCTTTGGCCATTTGCCCTCAATGTAGTAATCCAATGCTTTGCGGGCAATAGGCGCAGCATGCTGTGCTCCAAAACCAGAGTTCTCAACAATCAAAGCAATTGCAATTTTAGGTTTATCGTTTGGAGCATAGGCCACATATAAGGCATGGTCTCTTAAAAACTCTGGGGTGGTGGCGTGGTTATAGATTTTTGAATTTAAGCTAAACACTTGGGCCGTACCGGTCTTGCCACCCACAATAAACCCCGCATTCCGGAATGAGGAGGCCGATGTTCCCGATCTATTAACCTCTACCATTGCTTTCTTAATGATCTCAACATTNTCTGGTTTCAGGTCGATACGATAGCTTTCTTTAGGAGTGGTTAACTCCTTTTGGCGAGTGAAGGGGTCTTCTATTGCCTTAGCAATATGCGGTTTCATGACCACGCCATAGTTGAGCACATTGGCAAGTCCGTGAGCTAATTGCAAAATCGTGAATGCGTTATAGCCCTGACCAATTCCAAGAGAGATCGTTTCACCTTCAAACCACTTTTGCTGCTCAGGTTTCTTAAAAGCAGATTTCTTCCATTCGGTGGATGGCAGAACTCCGCGGACCTCGCCATCTAAATCAATACCAGTAATCTGACCAAAGCCCAAGGGCTTCATAAAGTCGTGCATCATGTTGGCACCCATGTCACGCGCCAAAAGATAGTAATACGTATCGCAGGATTCGACAATAGACTTTTCCATATTCACCATGCCGTGACCACCAATTTTGTCATCCCGAAATGTGTGATTGCCAAATGTAAAAAAACCAGGGTCGGCGATTGCATCTTCGGGGGAGCGCTTATTGAGTTCAAGGGCGGCTAAGGCCATAAATGGCTTGTAGGTTGATGCTGGGGGATAAATACCTTTTAGAGGGCGGTTATATAAAGGCTTTTCTTTAGATTCATTGAGCTCTTTCCAGGTGGTCGCATCAATCCCCTCAACAAAATCATTGGGATTGAAATTAGGTTTCGATACAAAGGCTAATATGTCACCTGTTTCTGGTTCGATAGCTACAAAGGCGCCGCGCCGTTTTCCATAAAGTTCTTCCACCAAAGCTTGGAGTTTGATATCAATCGATAGAATGACATTTTTACCTGGGACAGATGGCTTACTTGACAAGGTACGCACTGGTTTGCCGCCGGCTGTAATCTCAACTTCATCATATCCAGGCACACCGCGCAATACTTTTTCATAGCTTTGTTCAATACCAATTTTGCCCACATACTGAATTCCAGGCAAAAAAGACCTTTGTAGAGCATAAGGGTCTTCGCTACCCCTGGTACTCTCAAGTTCATTTTGCATTTGTTCTTTATCTTTTGCGGATACTCGTCCGATATACCCGATAAGATGAGAGGCTAGTTCGTTATAGGGATACTCACGAAAATTACGGGCGCTAACATCTACTCCAGGAAAGCGATAGCGGTTCGCTAAAAAACGGGCCATTTCGGTTTCGGTCAACATCGAACGTAGAGGAAAGGTGCCCATATTGCGCGAGTCTTCAAGCGCCCTCTTAAAATTTCGACGATCACGTGGCCCTATATGAATAATCTCCGCCAATTCATCAATGAGAAGGTCTGGGTTTCCTTTAATTTGGGAGGCATCCACTTCCAAGGTGAGCGCAGAGTAGTTACGCCCAATCACAACGCCATTACGATCAATCAATAAGCCGCGATTGGCAGGAACGGGAACAATCGCAATACGATTACTTTCTGCCAACGTAGCATATTTATTATGGCTAATGACTTGAAGCCAAAAGAGGCGAACGATTAGCAAACCAAAACAAATGCTGACAAATAAAATAGCAATGCGCACACGCTCATGGTAAGAATACAGGTCTGGCTTTTTAAGCGAAGGCATACAAACTTAAAGCGGTCGATTAGGATCGACATCAATAGGCCGACGCTGTGGGAAAAGCAATACATTCGTTGCCAATGGCCATAGCAGTGCTTCGATCATAGCCTGTATGACAGACGTCAGACCCCACCAATGAATTTGATCTCTAAGTGCCCAATTAACCAAAACAGGAAATAGGGAAACCAATAAAAAGATCGGGAAGACATTGAGTATTTGGGAAAAAGTGCTTAAAGCAGTAATTCGGTTGTGCCACGCAATGGCTAAATAAGATACGAGCGAATAGCTAAATGCATGGACACCAAGCAAAGAGCCGCTGTGAATATCCATTACTAGACCAAATAAAAAAGCAGTCACAACGCCAACATAGCGATGTTGATGAATATTCCAAAATACAATACAAATAATTAACCAATCTGGAATCCAGGCATGATTACCAAAAGGTAGGAAATTGAGAAGCAGCGCAAGCACCAGGCTGATATAAATAAATGAGGGCTTAACCGGCCGCAGAATATAACCACTTTGATAATCAATCATGGCTGTCCTTTAGGGCGTGTTTGGCGGCGACCAGTGGACGACGGTGCCCCAGAGTTGGAGCCTGGTTTTGCATCCCATTGTGGGTCGTAAATGAGAGCAAGCGCTTGAAGATGCCGATTTACTTCTGCAATCGGACTGCAAAAGACATTCGAGGCATTTTGCTCAGCATTACGTTCGATTTTAGTGATTACGGCGACAGCAAATCCAGGGGGGTAGATTCCGTCAACCCCAGAACTAAGAAGAATGTCTCCCACTTCCAAATCGCTGGCCACCGGAAGATAGCGCAGCTGTAATAAATTCCCACGCCCTGCACCAACTACCGCAGCGCGCAAACCATTGCGGGCCACTAGAACTGGTACAGCAAAATCCCAATCTTCTAATAAAGATACTTCAGCGGAATTATCAAAAAGACGAACAACCTGACCCAAAATACCCGCATCATTTGCAATGGGAGAACCAAGATTTAAGCCATGATTGCTACCTCGATTTATCACAACTCGTTGAGAAATTGGATTGGGCGGATTAAAAAGAATTTCGACCGGCACCGTTCTGAAACTCGTATTTTTTTGAAGCTCCAGCAGATTTCTAAGATTTTGATTTTCAACAGCGAGTAAGGCAGCTTGATTAGCCAGTAAAGATAGTTCTGTCTGACGAGTTTTTAGAGAAAGATTCTCTTTCACAAGGGAGGAGCGAGAGGTGAAATAGTCTTCTCCAAATGAAAACAGATCGGAGGGAAGCAGCATGATGTTTTCAAGGGGCCGCAAGACATAACTGACCTGATTGCGAATAAAGTCCAAGGACTTGACTTGAAAATCGACAACCATCAAGGCTAAACCGATTAGTAAACAAACTACTAACTTGGCAAGCGCAGGTATGCCTTGTTTAAAAAGTGGAGGAGTACTATTTTGCACGGCACTGCTCGACTATTGGTTGCCTACTCTTGGGAAAACACTCCACCAAGTTTATCCATTCGCTCAAGGGCAATACCGCAGCCTCGGGCAACACAGGTTAAGGGATCATCTGCAACATGAATTGGGAGGCCAGTTTCTTCCATCAGTAAGCGATCGAGATCTCTTAATAATGCACCGCCACCGGTAAGCATTAAACCGCGTTCCGCAATATCGGAGGCCAGCTCCGGCGGCGTTTGTTCAAGAGCAGCTTTAACGGCAGTCACAATCTGATTGAGCGGGTCCGTTAAGGCCTCTAAGATCTCATTGCTGGTTACTGTAAAGCTACGAGGGATGCCCTCGGAGATATTGCGACCTTTAATTTCTAATTCACGAATCTCGGCCCCAGGAAAAGCAGAGCCAATTGCTTTCTTCACCGCCTCAGCGGTTTGTTC
>JGI25917J50250_1000155_pt1 | contig 17621 bp, 10 predicted proteins | sample LauGreSBDMM110SN_4_FD_50250 | JGI IMG/M metagenome (IMG submission 50250) | reverse complement strand
TTTATTGTAATTTTTTTCTTTAAAACTTCACTTAATCANATAACAAATACGCAATGTCCTCATCCTACGAAACAAGATACGCTTCAAGTCCGCAAGCCGTAAAAGAATATAATACCGAACAATTAAGATCCGAATTTTTAATTGACAATCTGATGGAAATAGGTAAAGTGAATCTTACTTATTCTCATTACGACAGGTATATTGCGGGTTCTGCAGTGCCTTTAGCACCATTAACGCTAGAAACCATTGATCCTTTAAAATCTAGTTATTTTCTTGAAAGAAGAGAATTAGGAATCATTAATGTTGGTGGAGCGGGAACTGTTAGTGCTGATGGAGTAATTTATGAATTGGGTTTCAAAGATGCCTTATATATTGGAAGTGGTAATAAAGAAGTTGTTTTCAAAAGTGATGACATTTCTAATCCAGCTAAATTTTATTTGAATTCTGCTCCTGCACATACCAATTATCCAAATCAAAAAGTAGGACTTGCTGAAGCAAACAAACTACAATTGGGTTCAATGGAAACAGCCAATCATAGAACCGTAAACCAAATGATAATTGGCGGAATTGTAACTACATGTCAATTACAAATGGGAATGACGGAATTAAAAACAGGAAGTGTTTGGAATACAATGCCAGCGCACGTTCACGACAGAAGAATGGAAGTGTATTTCTATTTGGATATTCCGGAAAATCAAGCAGTTTGTCATTTTATGGGGCAACCTCAAGAAACACGACACATTTGGATGAACAATCACCAAGCGGTCATTTCTCCACCATGGTCAATTCATTCTGGTGCGGGAACTTCAAATTACACTTTTATTTGGGGAATGGCAGGAGAAAACCTTGATTACGGCGATATGGATGTTTGTAAAATAACTGATTTAAGATAACTATGGGAAGTTCATTATTTGATATAAAAGGAAAAATTGCGCTTGTAACTGGCAGTACACATGGACTTGGAATGGCAATGGCCAAAGGTTTAGGACATTCTGGCGCAACAATTATAATAAACGGAAACTCATCACAACCTAAAATTGATGAAGCTGTGATGGAATTTAAAAAAGAAGGTATCAAAGCTTTTGGCTATAAATTTAATGTTGCCATCGAAAGCGAAGTAATTGAAGCCATTCGGAGAATTGAAAGTGAAGTAGGGCCAATCGATATTTTAATTAACAATGCAGGAATTATCAAGCGCATTGCTTTATTAGAAATGGAAGTCTCTGATTTTAAAGAAGTCGTTGATATTGATTTAGTAAGTCCTTTTATCGTTTCCAAACACGTTGCAAAGGGAATGATTGCAAGGCAACAGGGAAAAATAATCAACATTTGTTCTATGATGAGTGAATTGGGTAGAAATGGAGTGGGGGCGTACGCTGCTGCAAAAGGAGGACTAAAAATGCTTACCAAAAATATGGCAACAGAATGGGCAAAACATAATGTACAAGTCAACGGAATTGGTCCTGGCTATTTTGCTACAACACAAACAGCGCCTATTCGAGTTGATGGTCATCCGTTTAATGAATTTATTATCAATAGAACGCCGGCAGCCAAATGGGGAAATCCAGATGATTTATCGGGTGCAGCGATTTTTCTTTCCTCTAAAGCGAGTGATTTCGTAAATGGACATATTCTGTATGTTGACGGTGGAATTTTAGCTACAATTGGAAAACCTTCAAATGAAAATTAATATGAAAATCACTAATGGAATAGTATTTTTATTACTTACTAGCACCTTATTTTCGTATGCTCAAAAGGTAAAGATTATCACTATTTCTAATCCATTGAAAATTGACAGGGCATTTGAAACTGTTGAAATAGCTAAAAAAGCGCTAGGATTAAAATCTTCTGATGAANTTGAAAAATACGGTATTAGAGAGGTNGGAACTACTACTTTTATTGTTTCCCAATGCGTGGACGAAAATGGNGATGGNATTTCAGATGTGTTTTTATTTCAACCTAAAATCAAAGCCTCCTCCTCTAAAAAATACGAGCTTGTACTAAACAATGATTTGAAAACTAAAGAACCAATTGCCTATTGTTATTCAAGATTTGTTCCAGAAAGAACAGATGATTATGCTTGGGAAAACAATAAAGTTGCTTTTAGAACGTATGGTCCTGTAGCTCAAAAAATGGTAGAAGACAAAGTGAAAGGCGGAACTTTAACAAGCGGAATTGATGCCTGGTTGAAAAGAGTGGAGTATCCAATTTTGAATAAATGGTACGAAAAATATACGACTGGAACGGGNACCTATCACAAAGATACGGGCGAAGGTTTAGACAACTTTCACGTNGGTGATAGTCGCGGAATTGGTGGTGTAGCAGTTAAAATAGATACTACCTATTATTTTTCTAAGAACTTCGTCTCTTGGAAAACGATTACCACTGGACCTATCAGAACTAGTTTTGTTTTAAATTATGCTGATTGGGATGCAGCTGGCAATAAAATCACGGAACTAAAACACATCAGCTTGGATTATGGTAGTTTTCTATCTAGATTTGAGATTGAAGTTTCAGGAACCAATTCTATTTCAACAGGTATTACATTGCACAATAACGACGGAAAAACAGAAGGAAATCTGAAAGCAGGTTGGATTGATTATTGGCAACCCATCGACGATTCTGAGTTAGGGACTGGGATTGTCTTTCCTAAAAATGCTGCTATCAGTTTTGAAAAATACGTAGTTGCAAAAAAAGACTTATGTAATTTATATGTTAACTTAAACGTAACAGACAACAAAGTGGTTTATTACACAGGTTTTGGTTGGAAAAAGCAAGGGGAGTTTACAACTAAAGAAGCTTGGGAAAACTATTTGGGCCAATATGCCACAAAAATCAATAACCCACTTATTGTTAAGGTTAATTAATAATAACTCAAAATAATAGACTCAAATAATAATATATTTCACCAATTTTCACTCATTATTTTTGAAAATTAGTGGTTTTTTTATTCCCAATCATCTGTTCTAAAAGAGGAAGCTGGTAGCATATTATTATCATACAAAGTGCCTACAAACCAATTGTACCAGCCATAACGAACTGCTACTGGCACTTTAACATCTGCACTCGAAACTTTTATTTGTTTGTGACCAATAATTTCAGCTTTTGCAGGATAAAATATTTTGTCTTCACCCGCTATTTCAAAACAGCTTATTGCTGTTTCTGTTGAAAATATTCCAGTTTCTGCATTGTCAAAGTTTAAAAACAAAGCACCTTCTTTCTCGGTCATTGATTTAAATATAGGCCCTGCACAATCAACGTCTTTCATTCCGTAAGTTTTGTTTAAGGCAAGGAGTAATAAGCGTTCAGCGACTTCTTTTTTTCTTGGTGGGTGAATTGTTGCGTCTGAACCAATATCAGAAAGCACTGCCATTCCNGAATTTGGAATGANGTCTAATGCTTTAAGTTGCGCTTCTCGAAGGTATTGCGAATTGCTTTTATCGATGTATTTATTTGGTGCAATTTGAACATAATAGAACGGAAAATCGCCAATGTTCCATTGCTTGCGCCAATCTTTTACCATTTCGGGTAACAACTTTTGATACATTTTTGGTTCGTCTCGATTTGTTTCTCCTTGGTACCAAATTGCCCCTTTAATTGTATAAGAAGTTATCGGATTTATCATCGCGTTAAAAATCGCAGAGGGAATTCTTTTGTACTTTTCGGTGGTGTCTTTTTTTACTTTATTTACCTCTAAAAAAGGTGCTATTGCTTCTTTGCTAATCCAAGGTTGAATGCGTGTTCCTCCCCAAGACGTCATTATTAAACCAATAGGGACATCTAAAATTGCTTGTAATTGTTTTCCATAAAAATAGGCAACGGCACTAAAATCTTTTGAAGTTTCTGGAGAGGCTATTTCCCATTTTTTATAATTACTTANTGAATCTAATGGAGTTGGCGAACCGTTTTCAGAAATAGAAAATAATCGTAAATTATAGTTTTTTGAAGTTGCAACGGATAAATTTCCTTCAAATGTAGGTTGTCCGGTAAAGCCTTTTAAAGGCATTCTCATATTGGATTGACCAGAACAAATCCAAACTTCTCCAAATAAAATATTATCTAAATTGATGTTTGATTGATTACTTTTTAGTTGAATAGATTGTGGCTCCTTGCTTAAAGTGGTTTTTATTGCAATCTCCCAACGGCCATTTTCAGGAGTTGTTACTTTCAATGGTTCAGAAATCCAACTCCCTGTCAACGTGATTTTTTCTCCAGGAGTTGCCCAGCCCCAAATTTTCACAGTTGTATTTCGCTGCAGCACCATATTGGATGCAATTATACTCGGTAGTTTTATTTTTGCAAAAGTTATAGTATTACTAAAAAATAAGAAAACAGTAAGAAATGCAAGTATTGAATTTTTCATAATTTTATTTTTTCATAATCTTAATGCATACAGCTTGTTGTTGAATATTATTAAATTGAATAAAATACAATCCTGAATTTAAAAATGAAAGATCAATTTCATTGGATAATTTGGTTTTTTCAAGCAATAGTTTTCCTGTTGTATCAAACAATCTTAAGCCATCGAATTGATTTGTAATTTCAGATGAAAGCGCTAATTTATCAATTATTGGGTTGGGTAAAGTGGCAAATATTTCAGTTTTTGAATTAGAGGTGACATTTAAAGAACTTACTTCTGCTATGCTAAAATCAGAAAAACGAACGGCTTCATCGCGCAAGTTTACGATATCATTCAAACTTCTATAAATGCCCCATTTAGGACGGATAAATGTATTGTCAGGACGAATTGTTGCGATATTAGAATTACTGTAGGATAATAAAACAGTGCCGTCGCTGTGTTTTTTTAGTGTTATAGAATAGGTGCCTGAACTTCCCACATTTATCATTTCTTCTGCATCAACCCAGATTCCTTCGAATGGCAATAAATCAACAATACTTATTTTGTCTGCTCCAGAAGTTGAATTGGCAACATAAATTAATTCTAATTTATTTGGCGTTCCTAATCTTGGTGTTAATGTGAAAAGTGGACTGCTATCATCTCCGTCAACTCCCTTTATTTGATGTAAATGAGTGAAATTTGAAGATGGCTGAAAACCAGTTTGAATTTTAAATCGCCATTTGTAAATGATATTTTCACCCAAAGTCCCTTTTAAATTATCGGGTGATGCTGCATAGGTTTTTATTTCAACCCTTTGCTTATCTGTTAATGTTGGATCAACAGGTTCATTATCTAATAAAGCATGCGAATAAAATTCGAAAACATATTTATTTAACTCCGAGTCTAGAACTTCTGCAATGTGTCGTCCAGATGCCCAAGGATGGAATAAATCGGGTGCTTCAACAGCACTTACGCCGTTTCCTGGAGCTAAAAAGCTTGTAATTCTTTCGTAGGTATTTCCTGGTCCATTTGCATTTAAAATAACTTGCGAATAGGAAATATTGATACTAATAAAAACTAAAATTATTGCTGTTTTCATTTTTATTCAATTAATTTAATTTACTCCTTCTTTTACAGAGAATTCATTAAATCGAACTGCTTCATCTCTTAAATCGGCTGCTTTCTTAAGACTTCTGTAAATCCCCCATTTTGGGCGAATGAAATCATTATCTGGTCTAATGGTCATCAAATCATTACTGCTAAAAGACAGTAATTCTTCGCCACCTTTTACTTTTTTTATAGTAATGGAATAGGTTCCGTTGGCACCAATTTTTATTTTTTCTGTAATTTCAACCCAAACACCTTCAAATTCAGAAAGATTCGCACTTGCAACAGTTGTTTCATTATTATGAATTACTATCAATTGATTGATTTTGCTTTTTCGGGCTGTTAGGGTAAAAAGTGGTAAATCTTGAGAGCNGCCAACTGCTTTAATTTGATGCAAATGAGTAAAATTTGATGAAGGTTGAAATCCTTTTGGAAGTTTGAATTTCCATTTGTACATAATGGTTTCACCTAAAGTTCCTTTCAGATTATCTGGTGACGGTTCATACGTTTTAATTTCAATACGTTGTCGATCTAGTTTTTCACAACGGTCGTTATCAGGGCTTACATGGGAATAAAATTCAAAAACATTTTCTTTTAAATCTTCATCCCAAACTTCAGCAATATGCCTTCCAAATGAACTGTGAATGCATTCTGGATGTTCTACCGCCTCATTTCCAGGAGATAAAACACTATTTATTAATTCATANGTATTTCCTGGCCCATCTGCTTTCAAAACTACTTGNGAGTGACAAAAAAAAGGCAATACGGTTACTAAAAATGCAAAAGGAATTTTCATTTGAATTGAATTATTAAATTTTTATATAAATACTATTTTATTTAAAAGGTTCTAAATTGGCTATAAACTTTAGAATTGCCACACTAATTTCAGTATTTTTATCTTTTTCAAACTTACCGTGCAAGCCGCCAGGCACAGTAAAAAATTCAGATTTAACTCCTAATTCCAGCAGCTTTTTATGTAATTCAACCGATTGTCTATATGGTACTGTAGGATCTGCATCACCATGTACAATAAAAACAGGTGGACTATTTTTAGATACGTAAGTAATTGGAGAAACTGATTTTATGAAAGCCTCGTTTTTTACATTGTCACCAAGCCATGCAGCTGGTGAAGAACTTTTATGATCCGGACCATAGGTCCAATCCCAAACGTCCATAATCCCATATTTATCAATTATTGCTGCAACCTTTATTTTTTCAGTTCCTAAACAATTTGTATCAAAACGATGATCATTCCCAAGTAATCCTCCCATTAACGCTAAATGTCCTCCTGCACTTCCACCCATGATGATGATTTTATTAGGATCAATATTCAATTTTTTAGCATTCTTTATCAAATAAACTAGCATACATCTTGTATCCTCAATTGCAGCAGGCGCTTTTGCTTGGTCACTCATTCTATATTCCATATTGGCTACAGCAAAACCGGCTTTAAAAAACGCGCTAAACCCACCTTGGGTATCTTTAGATCCCGATTTCCAACCACCGCCGTGAATATTTATTATAACTGGAGTAGGTTTAGGTTCATTCAGTGCCAAATACAAATCTGTTTTACCTTCCCAATCTTTAACTTTTGTATAAACTACATCAAGTTGAGCAACATAATTTTTAGGAAAAGCGACAGGTTTTTTTATAATTGTGTCCTTAGTCTGTGCATTTACGCACAAGGCAATAGAAAAAACTAAAATAGAAAATAACAGTGATTTTTTCATCGATTAGAAGTTTAGGTGATTATTTGACTTTCGTTTTTAAACAAAAATGCGGTATCTTTTATAAAAAAAAATACCGCATTCTCAGATTAATTCAGCAATTAATTACTGGATAATCAATTTTTTTGTAGTTGAGATTCCAGCTTCAGTAATTTTTACAAAGTACGTTCCTTTGTTCAATGTAGAAACATTGATGGCCTCAGTAAACGTTTTTGTTTGAAGTACTTGTTGTCCTAAAGAATTGATAATTACAATATCTTTCTCTAAATTAGTAGCAGAAATAATATACAATTTTCCGTTCGTCACTGGATTCGGATACATTTTTAATTCAATAGTCTTAACAGCTGTTGTACCTAAAGTACCCAGTAAAGCTTGTTCCCAATTGGTTGCAACTCTAATTTCGTCTATAATTATTGTTGGAGTAGACGAGGACGAAGCCTGTAATATTTTAATTCTGTCAATATGATCTCTAGATACAGAAGTTGTAGGTTGGTTCTGAGATAAAGTGGTTACTGCTGGTTGAGTGCTGGTTGCAGGATCAATCCATAATTTAGCAACTTGGTTTAAAGGATCTGCATCTCCAATATTTTCATAACTAATAACGATGATGTGCTGCGTATTAAAGTCATATTCTGTAGCACTCCAAACACATTCACTAACATTACTAGATTTTGATAAACCTAGGTTGTATCTACCAGAAGCAATATTTTTTCTAAACATTACTGCGGAGGCATAATCATTACTAAAAGTTCCAGGATTAACCGTCGATTCTGATTGAGCCATAAAGCTGTAAAAACCAGTTGGAGTAGAATAGTTTGGATCGGTAGTTGTTGAAGCTACAGTTGTTGCTGCATCTACAGCGTTAAAAACAAAAGANGAATATAAATTACCAAAAGTTTTATTTGTAAATTTTAATTCTGGGTCAACTCCAGANCCTACAAATGTTAATGCATTTCCGGTCGCNGCTGGAAGAACTGTATTTGACCATGTTGGGGAAGCTACAATTGTAACATCATCTGTAATATTTGAAGTTGGAACAATTGACCAAGAACCTAAACCTGTTCCTGCATTAGCAGCGTTAGTTGTAGATGCACCATTGTTCATTACAATTAATTTGTCTGATACATTATAATTCGCAAAACCTTCATATAATGGCAGTGTTTTTAATGCCGTATCACCAACAAATACTTGAGAAAGAACTCTTTCACTTTCTGTACCATTAACAGTTTGCGTTACATAATAGTCAGCGTATGTTAATGCTGTTGCAGTGNCTAAAGCTNTTCCTCCAGTTGCGCTAGCGTACCATTTGAGATTAGCTCCTGTAGCTGTTAAACTAGCAACGGTAGGGGTTGGAGTGCTATTAAAAACTTGTCTTTTTTCAACTGTTGGAGGAGCAGTGTAAGGTGGTGGTGTGCTAAGTACAATTTTAAAGTTGTCAAATTGAGATTTATTTCCATTATTTGTCTGAGCTCCTGCCATAAAGCCAAAATTAGTCATTGCAGTTGAAGTATAAGTAGCATCAGTAACAGTTCCTGCAAGAAGTAAAGTTCCAGATGTTGGATCAACTATTGGGTCTGTGGCTGCTGCAGCATCTTCGCGATAATACAGTTGCCAAGAATCAAAATTAGGATTGTACACTACCTTAACGCTGAGTGCAGCAAAAGTTGCGGTTGCAGGAATAACCGTTAAAGCTGGAGATTCAAGCAAACGAGAAGCAGAACATAATTCTTGCGCATCAGCGGTTGTAGATGAATTACCTATACCGTTATGGAATTTTATTAAACTTATACTTGCTTTAGTTCCATCTGCTGTGCTTTTTTGATACATTAGCGCGTAACCATCAGAACCTGTTGGTGTCGTATTACCTAAAATGCCATTATTAGAAGCACACAAAACTACACACATAAAGTTTTTTCCTTCAGCGTAACTTGTAGTTGAATTTGAACCTAACTTATTCGTTTTCATATTCACAGTCCAAGTTACTAAATTTGTGTTACTTGTAAGCAATGGATTAAATCCAGTTCCTGTTGGTATCGTACCGCAAAAAGTTGGTCTCGTACCGACTGCAGGAGCCACAGCATTGGTTACCATGTTTAAGTAAGCATCAGTTCCTGTTCCGATTACCGCAGTTGATACCACACCACCTCCAGATTGGGTGTAAGATAATGAAGGTACAGAGGTAGCTCCGGTATAGGTTGCAGAACCTGCAGTTCCGAAAGTTTCTTGAAATACTGTTTGACTTTTCATGGAAGTACTTATGAAAAGTAATAAAATAATAGAATAATTTAACAGTTTGTGGTTTTGTAATGATTTTTTCATAGTTTGATAATTTGTTATTGGTTGATCTTACTGTGATATCGATCCAATACCTAATTGAATTTTTATCAAGGACAAATTTATGCTTACTTCATGTCAATAAGATACTAATGTAGGGGTAAAATTGTACATATTTAAATTTAGTTGGTTAATTTTCCATGAATCGATTGGGTTTGAACACACATCCAAAAATTTTATTTAACAATAGGTCACTTGACTTTCTTACTAACATTTAAAGAATTGATAATGTTACGCTAACTTTGGTTTTCAATTTCCAATGCTATTTCTTTAACAAAAATTCCAAAGGAATAGACAATCTTTTGCTCCAANATTTTTCAGAATGGTCATCGCNAGGAAAAAATTTCGTTATCCAGTTTTTTTCCGTAAATCCTTTTTTAATCATAATTAAATCAATTTTTTCTTGAAAAGGTTTGTACAGAAAATCTAATGTTTGATCGCCGTAATCAAAATAAATTTTATGGTTATTAGGATCTGGAAGGTTGAATTTTAGATAATCCCTAAACTTTGAAGCTACATCGCTATCAACATCTGCGATAGCGCCAATGTTAGCACTGTTAATCATCGGAGAATGAGTCGAAAGACAAGCAGCTCCGCCAAAAACGTTTGGATATTCGCAAATGGCATACAGCGAAATCAATCCACCCATGCTAGAGCCAGCAATAAAAGTGTTTTTCATGTCTTTTTTGGTAGAAAAATTATTGTCGATAAAGGGTTTTAATTCTGCGACAAGAAATTTCAGATAATTGTCTGCTTGTGGTTTGTTTTTTAGTTGATCTTCCACCACAATTTTTCTCGTACTTTCTGGAATATTAGCAATTATTTTTTGAGGAAAATACTCAGAATGCCGAAAATCACCATTGTTCCAAATGCCTACTACAATAAATTTTTTGGTCTTGTTTGCTGCTATCAAGTTTCCTGCAGTTTCATCCACTTCCCAAGCTTGTTTATTCCAAGTTAAATTGGCATCAAAAAGCATGTTTCCATCATGCATATACAAAACAGCATATTTTTCTTTATCAGAATATCCATCGGGTAACCAAACAGCAACGTTTCTGGTATCGACAAATTTCGATTTAAAATTATCAAAAGTTTGGATTTTTCCGGTCGAAACTGTTATGCTTTGCGCATTGGAAAATAAGGTAAACATGGCAAATAATAGTATTTTATTCATCTTTTTTTATTTTCATCTTTAATTATAACAACTACCTTTTTAAAGCAAAATGCCCTTTTAAGATCCTTCCGTCTTCTAAATAAACCATAAACCAATAATCATCAGAAGAAAGGGGAGTTCCTCGATAGTTTCCGTCCCAGCCTTTAGAGTCTCTCGCAGCAATTTCTTTTACTAACTTTCCAAAACGGTCAAAAATAAAGACTTTGCTGTTGGTATTAAAAACTTTATCTACACCTTTGATTAACCAAAAATCGTTGTATCCATCGCCGTTTGGAGTGAAAAAAGCTGGAAATCCAATCACGGCAATCGTGCGTTCTACCAATCCGCAACCATGTGTGTCATTTACATAAACGGTGTGAATTCCTGGATCTACATTATCAAAAAAATTGGATTGCTGAAATGGTCCATCTGCATTGTCAATACTGTATTCGTAATCGCCAACGCTATCGATTAAGTTCACTGTTACCGTATTTTCGCTTAAAGTGCCATCAACAATCAAAATTTCTTTAAATGTGGCATCGCTCGAAGCTTTTACTTCGATAGTTCTAGTTTTAACGCAATTTTTTGCATTTCGAACATCTACTGTATAAATTCCTGCAGCATTTACATTTATACTTTCAAAATTGTTCGCAACAGGGTTGCCGTTCAAATACCATTGATAAGCAAATGAAAATGGCGAACCACTTATGATTCCGGCATCGATTGTTTCAAATCGGGTAGGCAAGTTGGTGCAAACATAAATATCAGATGAACTTGTTGGGTTAATATCTGGTAATTTATTCACTATCATTTTTACTTCGCTTATGCCAGAACACGAATTGTTGTCTTCAATTCTTACAAAAACACTGTCTAAATAAGGAATTACATTTGGATAATTGGTAAGATTGACTAAGATTTCATTTTGTTCCAATAGGGCACCATCAATTGTAGGATAGAAGTTTGCATTTTGGGTCGGAGTTACGGTCACTTGTGTTGCAGACAAATCAAAAGCAACCAACCCATTTTCTTGGTTTTGCAAATCGCACGCTTCAAGTGGAAGTATGTTTTGAGCAGATACTAAATTAACTTTCAAAATCAATTGACTGTTCGTTGAACATTTGGTTGTTAAGTTGGTGATTTTGGCAATAATAGATTGATTATTAAATTGATTCGTATATGAAGTATTTAGCTGAATATTGTTTTGCTCTTGCTGAATGTTTTCAAAATAACTTATTGATAAGTTGATGTCGCCATTTAGAAACAACTGATCAGCTTGAGATAAATTAAAAAGTGTAAGTCCATCTGGATTTAATGTGGTGTCGCACTGCGTAAGGATAACTGTCATTTTTGAAGGTACAGCAATCACGTCTAAGAAAATTTCTTTGATTTTAAAACAACCATTTGTATTAGTAATTTTTACAAAAATAGTTTCTTGATTTGGAATAGTATTAGTGAAAAATTGACCCAAGCTAGAAGAGTTTGAAACAGCATCAAATTGATTTTTATAATATTCAAAAGTCAATCCAGCAGTATTTTGATTAATAAAAATAGAATTGCCTACTTCATCTAAATCGAAAGTTGCTTTACCATTAGCAGCATCTCCATCAATGGCATCATCGCATTTAGAAAAGTGATCATTTGGAATTATAATTTCTGGATAAACTATCAAATTGAAAGCAGTAGTGTTGAAACAACCAGAAGAATTATTGGTGATTCTAGCAAATAAAATTTGTGGATTTACAGTATTTTTAAAAGGTAAGCTTGTGTTGATAGGATTTTCGCCGGTTGTAGCATCGTTTTGAGACAAATGATAAGTTACCGCAACATCAGTTTGTAAGCCAATAATAAATGCATTGTTTTCAGTTAAATCGAAATTTGTTTTTCCATCATAAACCAAATCATTATCACACCTAGTTAAATTTAATGCTGTCCCAGTTGGTAAATTGATGGTAGGTGGCGAATTAAAAGTAGCTGTACCTGTCCATTGAATTGAAAAATTGCTGCTTCCAATAGGTCGGTCAATTACTAAATAATAAGCATCACCAGCCGCAACCGTCAACCATTTAAGAAAGCTGTTTCCGAGTTGTCCCGGACCTTCGGAAGTATCAGTTTCATTGGCGTTCATTCCCGTATGATTGTTCGCTTGTCCACTTCCTAAAGGATTTGTAGTAGAACATCTAATTGTTGTTCCTAAATTATTGCACAAAACATTAGGTCCGAAAATAAAGTAATCAAAATCTACATTGATATCATTATTTTGTGGTATTAGTGTAAAACCAAGTGTGCCGGATGTGCTAACTAATAACTTAAGCCAAATGCTGTTGGTTTCTCCACTTCCGCAAGAAGCTAACCCACTAATTTCGTCAATACCAGCTCCGTTTGCGGTTAATCCTGAAAATCCAGTGTTGCCACAAACTACAATTGCATCTGCACAATCACTTTGACAAAAAATAGTGTTGAAGAAGAACAAGAATAAAACAATAAATCTGAGCTTAAATTTCATGATTAGTAGAAAATTAAAGCTCAAATTTATTACATTTTTTTTGAAGATTTATCTTTTTAAAGCAAAATGTCCTTTAGTTGTTCGACCATCGTCAACGTTCAAAACAAACCAATAATCGTCGGCAGGAAGTGGCTGACCTTTATATGTTCCGTCCCAACCTTCTTCGTTTCTGCCCGTAACTTCTTTTACGACTTTGCCAAAACGATCAAAAATAAACATCCTAGAATTTTCATAAAAAACAGAATTAATTCCTAGAACTTTCCAAGTATCGTTGTAACCATCGCCGTTAGGCGTGAAGAATTTTGGTGCGCCAAGCACTGCAATCATTTTTTCTGCTGTTCCACATCTTCCAATGTCATGAACATAAACAGTGTGAATACCAGGATTTACATCTTGAAAAAATGACGAACTTTGGAATGGGCCGTCAGGAAGGTCTATGCTGTACTCATAAGTTCCTAATCCAGAAGGTACAATCTCGACGGTAGCATTTTCTGTTAAATCCGTAATTAATACATTTGTAATTGTCGCTAATTCCGAAAAAGTCACGGTGTTAGTTCGTGTTCTTTCGCAGCCTGTAAAGAAATTTTTGACCAAAGTGGTATAAACACCATCATCGCTAACAGTGTAATAATAATCATTGATTCCAGAAAGTAAATTCCCATCTTTATACCAAACATAACTATGATTATAAGGGAAACCAGATAATAAACCTGCATCTAGCTTCACAGATTGGTTCACAATTCCAGTACAAATAATTTCATCATTGAACAATTCAACATCTGGTAATGGATTGACTGTAAACTGAATNAATGTTTCAGCATTACAAGTAGCATTAAGTGGGTTTTCAACAATTACTTTAATTCTTTGGGTTTTAGTTTTAAAAGGATTTGGCAAAGGACTTGTTAATTCCACATTGCTTTCATCGAAATATTTTATGTCAAAACCAATTTGTGTTCCAACTAATCCTGTCTGAATTGTTGAAGTATCAAAACTAAAAGTTACTTCAGCATCATTGGGGTCTTCATCACATTCTGGCGTTATATAAATCGGATCGCCAAATGGTTTAGCGTCTACTTTTAATGCTAAAATTGTTTCATCATAACAAGGTCCAGCGGGATCGTTGGTTCTTTTATTAGTTATTTTAATATTAATATTTTGGGTTGCTGACAAAAACGGATTTGGTAATTGAGTGTATAAATTATTGCTGGCATCAGTATATTCTATTTTCACATCATTCAAACTCTGTCCGTTCAACAACATCGATTCTACCATTGAAGTATCAAAACTGTGGTTTACAATACCATCTCTAGGGTTGTCATCGCAAAAAATCGGGAGCGTTATTGGTGTAGCTATTGGTAAAGCTTCGACAGTTAATTTAATGTATGGCCCAAGTCCATAGCAAGAATTATCTGCTGTACCTTCAACCCTTACCCAAATAAATTGTTGGTTTGCAGTTATATTTCTATAATTTGAAATGTTAATTGGATCTGATAAAACTTGTGATATTTCTAACGAATTTCCATTTGAATCGGTTTCAGCGTCGGCATCTGCTTCGTCTTTATAATATTTAATAGTGTAACTTGAAGTAGGGGGTAAAATTTGAGTAATTTGTGCTGTAACATCACTAAAATCAAATTTTGTAATGCCATCTCTATCATCATTTAGGGCATCTATATAATCATCACATTTGAAGTAATTCCATGAAGTTCCTGCTGGAATTTGCGTACTAGATACAATCAAATTTAATCTTGCCGTATTGAAACATAAAGTGTTATTGTTTACCACTCTAACCCACACTGTGTTTCCATTCCCATTGTTGTAAACTGTTGGATTTGATATAATAAAATTTAAATCGTTGGTTTGTGCAGCATTTTCATTTTTAAAATAAGTAAAAGTTTCATTTGCAAAATTGGTTGAAATTAAAGGTTCTTTTTGGGTTAAATTAAAATCTGCCAGTCCATTTAAATCATCTTCACATTGCACTAGTGTTGAAACTGCCACTGGATTTGGCCGAACCAAAACATTTAAAATACCACCATCAGAATTCTTCCCACAAGCATTTCCATTTTTTGTCAAAAATACACGGTATTTATATCCGTTCATAGCATTTGTAACACCTGTTAATGTCAAAGTTGCCGTNGTTGTGTTGCTATAAATTCCGNCATTATTAATGTTGTANTAATTGATACCATCGGAACTTTCTTGCCATTGGTATCCGTTTACCGAATTTGTTAAAATTGTAAAAGAAGCGCTTTCGGTTTCGCAGGAAGTTTCTGGCAAAGGTTGCGTATTGATTATAATTAAACCATTAATATTATAATTGCTGTTTGGAGTGGTGTAACCATCTGTTGCAGAAGTAACAATTCCGTTGGTGGTGTTTACCGATATCGGAGCGTTTCCAAGCAAACCATCTAAATTTTGGTCTAAAAACCCAGCTTCTGTTACGTCTAAGCAGGTGTCATTATCTGTGTCGAAATCTAAATAATCGGCAAAACCATCTCCGTCTAGATTAGAAATTGGTGTTAACAATACACCAGAATCAGGAGTAGTTTCTATTGAATTGATTAAGCCATTGCTCCCAAAAGCAGCAGGATTTCCATCAATTATTCCGTTGTTATTTCCATCAATTACATTTTGTCCAGACTCAACTAAGTCGTAAATCCCATCATTGTCACTATCTAAATCCACATAATCAAAAACGCCATCATTATCTGAATCTGTTGGCGCAGTTATTGGTTGTTCGTTCACATCATTCAATCCGTTATTATTGGAATCAATAAATGGCTGAGCAACAAAATTTACTCCCAAGTTTTCAATGTTATCAGGTATAGCATCGTTGTCGCTGTCCGTATCAAATTGATTGGCGATTCCATCATTGTCGGTATCTTTTGGAACACATGTTGCAATTAATTTAAAACTAGCACTGTTACCATTTTGATCAGATAGGTTTGTGTGAGTGATAGAAATACTATTTACTAAACTAGTAACAAACTTAAACGTACCAGTTCCTGCGGCCAGGGGGGTTCCACTTTTTAAGCGAAAACGAATTTGAAAAGAAGAAAAATTGGTAACGCCGCTTTCATAATTTCCATCATAATTGGTATCAATCAAAAGTTGGTCATTTGGATTCAAAACGGTAATGGTTTTGTCAACTTGAACTTCTACTTTAAAATCTCCATCAGCAGAGAGCAAATCAGAATTATTTGCGACAACATCTGCGTATTCTAAAGATAAACTTATCGGTTTTGTGGTAAAATTAAAAGTTTCGGTGGTAGAATTTCCTTTTCCGACAGCAGTTGAAGTAGTAAAATTGCCGTTTGAATTTCCAGAAAAAGGAGTAGCTGCTTGTGCACCACTTCCGCTATTGGTTTTTGTGAAATTGTTCAAATAATCAGCTGTTCCTGCTTGAATTATTCCCGTTGAGGTGGCTGATAAATCCAAATCGATGTTTCCGTAAGATTCTTGGCAATTTGTAATTCCGTCTGCATCAATATCTAAATCAAAATTATCAAATACACCATCATCGTCATAATCTGATGGACAAGCACTAACTGGAATTTGATCAGAATCTAAGGAAATGCCACATTCTGTGATAGTTGCTGTAACTTTATAAAAACCTGGTTGCAGTGGAATATATTCATTAGAAGTCGCTCCTGCAATGGGTGTCGGACTATCGTTAAAAAACCATTTAAAATCGTCGAATGCACTTAAGGTATTCACAGAAAGCTTCACATTTGGATAACAATTGTTTGCAGTCAAATCAACTTTACCGAAGGCAACTTCTGGTTTAAATGTAAATCCAGAATAAAAACCTCCATAAGTTGCAGCTCCACTGGTACCGTAATAAGATAAATAAACTTGTTTTGTTGAGAAAACAGAAACGTTTCCAGTAAGGTTTTTAAAAGTATAAGTTACGTAATCTAGATTTCCATCAACAGGATCCGGACCTGTAGATTGTGATGATAAGTTAGCAACTGTGTATGGTTGGCCATCTTTAATAAAATTCAAAACGGCACCCACTTTGGTAACCAAACATATAGTTGCCGGAAAATCTAAATTTCCTACTTTACTAATTAATGGAATATTATTAATAACCTTTGGTGTTTGGCAACTTAATGGTGGTACAAAACACATATTTTGATTCGGTTGTCCAGTTGTTTGTGTATTTGGTATTGGTGTGGTTCCACCGATGCCTTGGTAAGNAAATACATTACGAGAGGTGCTTACAAATAAATTCCCTAACGGAGAATATTGTGAACCATCGATGGCAAGGTATTCTCCATGCTTTAAATTAATAGTTGGCGTAGTGCTCCCGTTTAGAAAAACGTCAGTACCTGCTAAAGGGTCTAACGGGTCTTCGTAATCACCAATAATCAATGGTCGTTCTACATTGTCTGGGCCAATTCCTCTCACAAAAATATATTCTGTTCCAGTTCTTTCTGCAGAAACGATTTGGTC
>JGI25917J50250_1000154_pt1 | contig 17640 bp, 4 predicted proteins | sample LauGreSBDMM110SN_4_FD_50250 | JGI IMG/M metagenome (IMG submission 50250) | reverse complement strand
AGCAGAACCGCTAACCACAGAAGCAGCTGTAGGATAATAAAGATTCAAAACACTCGACACTACCTGACTGCGTTGCACATCGACCGAATTCATTTCAACAAATCGAATCAATGGACTACAACCAAATCCCCCCGCACCATCGGAACCGCAATTCACCTTCAATTTGCGAATAAAATCCCCCAAACCGTTGGAATCTGACCTGTCAGACTGTTTCAAATCACCGGTAATGACCAATTTCGACCCATGTCCAATACGTGTCAAGACCATGAGCATTTGGGTCGGCGAACTGTTTTGCATTTCATCGGCAATAATGAACGCACGTTTAAAAGTACGTCCTCGCATATAGGCAAGCGGGGAGATTTCAATAACACCATTTTCAATCATAGAATGAATTTGCCCAACAGAATAAAACTCTCTGAAAATATCAAAAATCGGGCGCGTCCAAGGGTCCATTTTATTTACAATCGACCCAGGCAGAAATCCCAATTCTTCTTCATCGACAGAAACCAATGGACGGGTAATCACAATACGTTCCACCGCTTTATTCCGCAAGGCATGAATAGCGGCAGTGCATGCAAACAAAGTCTTACCACATCCAGCCGGACCAATGCCTGCTAAAATATGGACATTGGGGTCACGCAACAAATCAAAATACATCTGTTGGTTAGGAGTCGCCGGAGAATATCCTCGCGACCCCGAAGACCCCCCATCAGACCCCCCATCAGACCCCCTCGCCACCGAACCACCGTCAGACCCCCCCACCACCGTCCCCCCACTTTTCAATTTTTTCTGTTTGATTTTCATATTTTTATGGGTTTCTTCCAGTATTTTTTCCTCGGTTTCAGAGCGTCGTGGTCTTCCAAACAAAACCATACCCATAGTGTCATCTCTTTTCCTACCAACGTATCCAGTCCGCTCCCTAGTCCCAATCCCATCCAGTCTATCAAATGTACCGAATCCAAGAGTAGCATATCGTCCAATAGCCTCGATGTTGCTAACTTTATGAACACGAGGGATAAAGGAAAATGAACGAACACAAAGCATAGAAAAAAACATCAATGAAACGCGCATATTCTATATAATAAATATTTATTTAACTTCATTTATACAAACAAATAAATTTANAAATTAAATACCAACCACGTTCTTACGTGTCCAAAATCCAAGTCCCGTACCTCCCGCACCTCCACCCCCCCTCCTCTCAAACTGAACAACTCTCAAAAGAATATAAAGCCACTACATAACTTATATTGGCAGCGTACAGCAAATAAAGAAGATAAGGCTGCCAGCAGAATTCATCTGAATACACATTTAGAATAACTAAATCTGTATGACCATCCCATAAGCACCACGACACGACACCCCACCCCATCCCACCCCCTACCATAAAAAATAAACCCATAGAGTATAGTAGATGCAACCATTCACAAAAGACGAGAAATATAAAATAATAAAAAAATCTGTCCCAACACAACAGAATGTATATCCTTCGGAACACAAAGCGACAAAATAAGGGAACTGTTTGATGAATTCAAAATTCCTTCCGACCTCATTAATAAAAATGAAATTAAACAAATCGGCGAAAAATCAGCGAATGGTGTCATCTACCGACTCAAATACGAAATAAAAAAATACAACGCATACACCATCATAAAAAATGCAATCAGCAAAAACGCCGATAATTTATATTACGAAGCCATTGTCGGATGGTACATCAATACCAAAATGAGATATTATCCATGTTTTGTGGAGACCTATGATTTGTATAAAAATACCAATCGAAGAGACCCCGAAACCAATATGATGATAGAATTCAACTTAGATAACTTAACCCCATTATTTCCAAAGTCCATCCAAAAATCGGTAGAACTTGATATTTCCAATAAAATCATATCAGCAGAAAAATTAATCGAGACATGCAAAAAATCCGACAAGATATCATTAAACATTCAATATTTAGAAAACGTATTATCTCTGTTTGATACATTGATAACAAACAAAAAGCAGAATGTTTTTTCAGATATATGTACCTATTTATACCAAGTGTATGCTCCATTATCGATGTTGTCAGATGAGTTTACACATTATGATTTGCATGCGCGAAATGTGTTAATATACAAGGTAAATCCGAATAAATACACAAGAATGATTTATCATTATCCAGACAAACCCAAGGTAGAGTTTAATACGGATGGTATTGCAAAAATAATAGATTATGGACGCTGTTATTTCAAATACAACGACACAATCAATTCACAAAAAATCATTGATAATCTAGCTAGTCTACCTAGAACAAAGTGGAATAATTGTGGATACAATTCATTTACAACAGGGTTCAAAAACAGTTTTGACATAGACAGCAGAACCCATAACAAATCACATGATTTAAGATTGGTAAAAAATGTAAATGACATATATCAACATTACATAAAACAAGACATGTTCAATATAGAATACAAGAAAGAATATGGAACACCCGAAGTATCTCAAAAAACATATACCAATATAGGTGACAAAATCTACAATGTAAATGATATGCATGCCGAATTACGCGAAATGTTAATGGCAGACGACTTCAAAAACGAAAACGATGCATTAGAAAAAAAAAGAACATTATATGGAACAATCGAGTGTTGGTTGGATGGGTCAAAACCCATGAAATTCACGCCGGCGATACCAGATGAATCAAAAAAACCTGGAATATTTTCGCGAATGTTCCGTAATCCAATCAAATCCAACGTCAAAGCCATAGCACCCATAGCACCCCAATCGTTGCAACATTTAATAGAAACACCCTACCTAGAAAAACCCCAGCTACAAAACCTAACAAAATCTGTAGGAGGTAAAACAAAAAGAAATAGAAAACCAAAAAACAAAACACAAAAGAAAAACAATAAAAACACAAAAAAGTAGGTTACGCAATCAGCTCGATTACGTTTGCTACCGTTTGCTACCGTTTGCCACCGTTCTACCCTTTTTAGATAATTTATTCTGAGATAATCGCAGAATAAATTTACATGATATATGTAGGTGTATTTTTCAACAACAAATAAGACACACGCAAATAACACCAACAAAAAGACGCCGAAGGCGTAACAAATAAATCCTGTAAGACAAATCCAACAAACAATCCAACAAACAATCCAACAAACAATCCAACAAACAATCCAACAAACAATCCAACAAACAACCATTATCAAAATAAAAAAGGGAGGGGGTCGTAGGGGGAACCGTAGGTTCCCCTACTCCCCTACTCTAGAGGTCAGGAACAGTATTGACTCCCGTACCATCATCCACAATCAACTTGATACGATAATTTCTTCCGAAAAACTCAGGAACACCCGTCAAGCCATTCTGTCCAGGCGAAGGATTAATAGTAAAATTAAAATTAATGACATCCCCCGCCAAAATGGGCAATCCAACCAAATAATTATTGTCAGTCACCAAATTCGCAAACCGTTCTTTCTTTTCATACAATAATTGGTAAAAGAGTTCTCTACAAATATTCTCATTGGTATTAAACTCATCAGTGGTATACCGCATGTTGTTACTAGTATCCATCAAGAACATACCCGAAATATCAGGGAATGTAGAACGCGAAGAATATTTCCAAAAGGTCCCACTAATGTCCTCCAAAGACGTATTACCAATATAATTCAATGCCTGAATCATCTGCACTTCATTATTAAATAAATCCACACCATTCACAGTTCCAAATAATTTGAGCGCCAAGTAACGAATAAAATCGTGTTTGACAAGCATTTTCTTACGATTACCCGTCTGTGTAAGCGCTCCCGAAGACTGTTCTGTATCCAACATCGCATTGGCAGGATTAATAACCACCGATGCAGGCCATCTGTCCATCTGAATGACAAATCGAACTTCCACATTACTCAAATCCACCAACTCACCAAGCATACGTATTTTAAATATTTCCTGTATGTCAGCCTGAGAAATATAAAACACCGCATTGGCACTGGAATCTACCAACTCCGCAAATTTACCATTAATGAGTGTTCCAGAAGACAAAAGCGTATAAGAGCCTGAAAAATAGTCCAAAATAAAATTCAATCCGGCAGCATCAATTTGCGCTTGGGTATATCCAGCATCCAACAAAGTATTATTACTAACCCCTGTAGTTTTTAATTCGGTCACCGTATATTCAGCAACATACAATTCAGAATAAGTATATCCACCATTCACCATTTGACTAGCCGAAAATCCATCAAGCTTCATTTCGGTAGCTGTATAACCAGTCGTTCTTAATTGAGTCACTGTATATCCCACACTGACCAATTGGCTTCCGCGATAACCAGCCGCCTTTAAATCCACACCACCAAACCCGCCATTAATTAAATTCATCAACGTAAACCCAGCATTTTTTAATTGGGTAGCAGAATAATTCGCGGATTTCAGCTCTGCAACAGTATATCCACCAGATTTCAAAGACACCAAATCATATACCCCTGCGGCTTTCAACAGTGTCGCGGTATACCCCCCCGTTCGCAATTGACTCACACTATATATACCATAAAGAGGAGCCGCGGGATACAAAATCCCATATAAATCCTGAGCAGTAAACCCGGCAGTAGAAATATTCGTCGCAGAAAACCCGGNACCACTAATATCCAACAAGGTCACATTCCCTGTAGTATAGTCGCTTTTCACAAATCCAGAAAAAGATAAATCGCTCAATACGTATCCAGAGGACAACACATCCGATACACTGTAAGATGCCCCACGTAATTCCGATGGAGTAAACCCCGCAGTATACAAATCAACCACAGAATATCCACCCGCCGTAAGTTGCGACGCATTGAAACTGACTGCCTTCAAATCCGCAGCCGAATATGATGCCCCGCGCAACTCCTCCGCAGTAAACCCCGAAAATTTTAATTCGAGAACCGTATAATTCGCTGCACGCATTTGACTGGCAGTAAATCCAATATTTTTGATTTGAGAAGCTGCATAATATGGTTTCAAATCCGCCGCACTAAACCCAGCGACATACAAATTACTCAAACTGTAACCACCTGTCACTAAATCTCCTGCACTATACAGAGCCACCTTTAATTCGGCAGCAGTAAAATCAACACCATTCAAGCTGGCTGCAGAAAATCCAGCCCCACGTAATTCCGTAGCTGTATATCCAACCGATTTGAGTATGCTCAATGTAAAGGAAGGCGTCATTTCCGAAGCAGTATATCCTCCTTCCTTCAATGCCGCGGCAGTAAATCCACCGATTTTCAAATCATTGGTAGAATATCCCGCCCCGCGCAAATCAGCAGCAGAATATCCACCCGCCTTCATTTGAGCCAAAGAATACCCCGCAAATTTTAAATTGCTCGCAGAAAATCCGGCACCCAATAACTCTGCCGCAGTAAAGACGGCTGTACGTAAATCGGTAGCACTAAACCCGCCATTCTTCAATTCCGTCGCAGTAAACCCAATGTCCTTCAAAGCCGCCGCAGAAAATCCGGCAACGCGCATCTCCAAAGCGCTGTATCCTCCCTCTTTCAGTTGCAGCGGTGTAAATCCACCAGTCGTCATTTCAGCTACAGTAAACCCAACTGCCTTCAAAGCCGCCGCAGAAAATCCCGCCAGACGCATCTCGGATGCAGTATAACCAGTTGCCTTAATGTCNNCAGTCGAAACTCCTGCACCCGATAAATCCAACACCGTATAATTTCCTGTTTTTAAATTCGATAGAGTGTAAGATGCAGCAAGNAATTCCGATGCCAAATATCCACCCACGTTCAATTCTCCGGCAGTAAATAAGGCACCGCTCAAATCTACGGCAGTGAATCCGACACCTTTCAATTCCGCCGCAACAAATCCAGCGTTCTTCAATTCCGTAGCAGTATATACAGCACCATACAGAGCAGTCAAGGTATATCCACCAACCGCCAATTCGGAGGCAGTGAATCCGACACCTTTCAAATCCGCCGCTGAAAAATTAACACCACGTAATTGAGCCGCGGTATATCCAGCTGTTTTCAATTCTGCAAGAGTATATTCAGCATCGACAACGTCCGACAAGGCATATAAAGCAATACGCAATTGTCCGGCAGTGTATCCTCCAAGCTTCAATTCCTCTGCAGTAAATCCAGCCGCTTTTAATTCCGTAGCGGTAAATCCACCGACTCTCAATTCTGCAGCCGTAAATAAAGCTGTCTTCAATTCCGCAGCAGTATATCCGCCTCCATACAATTGAGTCGCAGTATATCCAGCGGATTTCACTTCCTCGGCAGTATATCCACCCGCCTTCATTTGTGTTGCAGTATATCCAACTCCCTTCAAATCTGTAGCACTAACCCCGGTGGTTGCCGAAGACTCCCTAAAATTGGCGACAGTATATCCAGCCAGCTTGAGATTCGCAAGAGAAATACCCGCAGCATATACGTCGGCTACCAAATATGCCGCCGAATACACTTCCGCCACGGTATATCCCACATCCAATAAATTCGCTGCAGTAAACCCAGCGGCTTTCATTTGTGTGGNGGTATAACCCGTGGTTTTAATATCAGCAGTAGATACATTCGCAGCAACCAAATCACTGACCGTGTATTTGGCAAGTTTCAGCTGCACCAAAGTAACCGAAGGAGCCGCAAGAAGTTGAGCAGCACTATATCCACCTGTCTTCAATTCAGAGAGAGCGAATAATGCATCGAGCAAAGGCGCCGCCAAATACCCCGCACCATAAAAATCCGCCGCTACAAATCCCGCCGCTTTTAATTCCGCCACAGTATATGCAGCAGCCGACAATTGAGAAAATACAAATCCAGTAGCAATTAATTCTGTAAGAGAATAATAAGGTTTCAATTCCGCAGCCGTGTATCCAGCTGTTTTTAGTTCCGCCAAAGTATAACCTGCTCCCCCAGCCACCAATCCAGCCACGGGGAAAAAATCGGTTTTCAACTGTGACAGAGTAAATGCCGCAATTATATCCGTCACAGAATAACCCAAATTATATAATTCTGTAGGACCAAACCCACCGGCTATCATTTGAGAAAGTGTATATCCAAGAGTATACAATTGAGAACCATTGATTCCCAAAGCAACCATTTGTGTAACGGTCACCCCATAGGTTTTTAAATTCGCCAGAGAATAACCAGCGCCCTGTAATTCCGAAGGAGTAAATACCACTGACGATAAATCTGTAATACTAACTCCAGCTGTAAAAAAGTCCGATACAGAATATCCAGCGCCCTGTAATGCCGAAATAGAGACCCCCAATGCAATCAATTGACTGGCGGTAGCACCAATCAATTTTAAATTCGCCACAGAATACCCTGCAGCATATAATTCTGGAATCGTAAATCCAATAGCAAATAATTCTGCGGCACTATATCCAGCACCACGTAATTCGGAAGCAGTATAAAAGTCATCAAGGTCACTGAGAGGAACCCCAATGGAAACCAAAGAAGCCAAGGATACATTGTAGACGTTGATTAAATCCGATACAGATACTCCTGCATTGTATAAATCCGCAGGAGACGCACCCAAAGAAGTCAATTCTGCAAGAGGAACTTCTGCCATATTTAAATCCGTAAAAGTATATCCCGCATCCACCAATTGTTCAGCAGTGTAACCAGCATCCAACAATTGATTGGCAGTAAAAGACGCTTCATACAATTCGGTTACGGTATATCCAGCAGAAACGATTTCAGAAAGAGTATATCCAATCAATGTCAAATCGGTCGCGGAATATCCGNTGTCTTGTAAATCACTGGGACTAATAGAGGCTGCAGACAAATCAGATACGGAAAGGGGGACATTCGATAAATCGGAGAGTGTATACCCCCCCGACAACAACTCCCCAACGGAAAACCCAGCAGAAACTAATTCTGTAGGAGGAATATCCGCNGCAGCAAAATCGCTGACTGTAAAACCAATGTCCGATAAATCGGTCACNGTAAAATCATTTGTAAGCAAAACCTCCACACTAATTCCAGCAGAAGTATAATCCGTGCTGTCAAAATCGGAAGATACCAATGAAGAAAGAGAAGTGCCCGATGTAACAACATCGGATACAGTGTATCCCAAATCACTGAGCGACAAGGATTCTTCGGGTTCAACGGGGACACTATAAACGGGTGTTTGAATGGCATCGAAATCGCCGACCGTGTATCCAATGCTAATCAATACGTTACTGAAAAACCCAGCAGCAATAAGTTGCGAAAGAGTATATCCAGCAGCCACATAATCTGCTTTTAAAAACCCGGAAGAACCAAAATCGGCGAGCACATATCCAACAGATATCAATTGTGGGATAGTATAACCGATGGATTTCAAATCCCCCACGGAATACCCCAGAGTCTGAAACCCTGATATATCCGGCGTAATGGCACTAAGGTCAATCGTATTCGACCTTTGTAATATCGCAGCATAAGCAGTATTTGTAAGATTATATGATAAATATTGAACGTTCGAACTGATACCAATCCCGCCAACTCCACCAACCCCACCAACACTGTAGGTAACATTTTTGTTAGCAAACGTGGAGTTGTTTCCAAGTGAAATCAACAAAGTAGAAACCTTGGATAGGTTACTAATTACATTATAACTAGAATCCACCAAAGAATATCCAGTGTTGTAATAAATAAACGAACCAAAATCAGTAACATTTGTAAAATTCCAACCTCCAATGTTTTGAACAAATGAAGACGCTCCATAGAACATGTCAGTCATCAGACCTACATTGCCCACATTCCATCCAGAGATATTCGAATTGAATAAACTAGCGCCGTAAAACATCCTAGACATATTGGTGACCGCTGCAACATTCCATCCACTAATATTGGCAGTGAACGAGGAACATCCGGCAAACATCCCGGACATGTTGGTGACCGCCGCAACATTCCATCCCCCAATATTGGAATCAAATGAAAAACAACCACCAAACATATCCGCCATAGAAGTCACACTCGCAACATTCCATCCACTAATATCGGCATTGAAAAAGGATTGCGAACTATTATAAAACATAGATTCCATATTGGTCACTCCAGAAACATCCCATGACCCAATGGAACCAAACGACGAACACGTGGAATTATAAAACAAGGATTTCAATTGTGTTGTCATAATACGCGGACTATCCGTTGCCGATATTTTTCCGGAAAATCCATAAAAGGGAACCGCAGCATAAGACGACGCATCATAAGGCAAAAACGGGATTCCACCGAATTGAACAATATCAACAGACGACGAATAATTAAAGATACCGTATGAACTGAAATTCAAACCATCTCCAACCGCATTAGCAGAATACGAAGACCAAAAAATAATGACGGTTGTAAGACCCGCACTAATATCCGTGACCGTAGAATAGGATAAATCCACAAAAGACCCCCCAGTATTGACAATGGGAACATTGGGAGCAATCGTCGAACCTGCCCAGAGGTCCAACCCGGACCCCCATACACTGGAATCCATCTGAAATATAAATCCACTATAAGATGTTACTCCAGCAAGAATCAAATCAGAATAAGAAAACCCATCTAACAACAGAGATTGACTCGTAAACAATCCACTGTTTGTTAAATCCAATAGAGTATATCCAGCAGAAACTAAATCATTGGAACTAAACCCAGCAAAAACCAAATTTGCAATGGAATATCCAGCCAAAATATAATCCTGTTTGACAAATCCATAAGACTTGACATCGGATAAAGTATATGCAGTTGTTAGAATATTTGAGAGAGAATAACCCGCATCAATATAGTTTTGAATGGAGAACCCTGCTGTATATAATTGTGAAATAGACAATCCAAGAGATACAAAATCGGCTTTGACATATCCTGCATTCACCAATTGAAGAGAGGTAAACCCAGCAGAAACCAACTGAGAAACCGTATATCCAGCCCCAGTATAATGTGTTTTTAAAAAGGAAGATTCGGTAAAATCGGATAAAGTAAATCCACCCGCAATAATTTCAGAAACAGTAAATTGGGCATTTTTTAAATTTTCTACAGAAAACCCCGCATCTATTAAATCTGAAATCGCATATGAAAGTGAGAAATAGTCTTCCTTGGTGAACCCCGAATCAATCAAATCACTTAAAAAGTAACTCATGATTATATATTTATATATATAATCAAAGAAATAATATCATAATACAGCGTCACCAAACATCATCCGTCACCAAACATCATCCATCACCAAACAACATCCGTCACCAAACATCATCCATCACCAAACATCATCAATCACCAAACAACATCCGTCACAAAACATCATCCGTCACCAAACATCATCCATCACCAAACAACACATCTACATCAATAAATCTGCAAGTTTATATCCAAGAGTCGTCAAGTCAGAAATCGCATAATTCAACGGTTTAAAAGAGGTAATCACCGGTGTAATTTGGGTCACTGTAATGACGTTTTTCTTGGAACCAACCAAAGAAGACACAGCCGCAATCGAAGTCGGCGTTGCCAAATAAGATATATTTCCTGTAGGTAAATTAATACGTTTTTTGGAAAAGGTAGAATTTTTGGATAGTCGTACAAAGAGAGCACCCGTTTTGGCTAAGTTATATCCACTNGTAGAGTCAATAAATCCAGCCATAGAGGTNACCTTTGTGAAACTCCAGTTGGCAAAGTTCAAATTATACAAAACAGCATTGTAAAACATATAGGACATGTCATTNACATTCGTGGTTTTCCAAGAACCAATATCCTGTTGGAAGTTTTGAGTACCACTAAACATATAACTCATAGAGGTAACCTGTGTGACATTCCATTTATTCATGGTTTGATTATATGCAACGCATCCTAAGAACATTCTATCCATGGTCTTTACTTTTGCCACATTCCATGTCCCGATTGACNGATTAAATGATTTTGCATTACCAAACAATCCGGTCATATTCACAACCTTCCCCACATTCCATGTACTAATATCCNCATTGAAAAANGATTCTGTGTCATGATAAAACATGTAAGATAAATTGGTAACAGCCGACACATTCCATTTTCCAATATTTCCAAACGACCGACAGGTAGAATTATAAAAGAAATAACTNAAATTGNTAGTACGAACCACAGGAACATCCACCGCACTTATTCTNCCNGCAAACCCATAGAATGGACTATGTTGTGCAGCCGAAGTATTATAATTCAAAATCGGCATACCACCAAACTGCAAGATATTCACCGACTCAGAGTAAGCTCCCGCCATTCCAAATGCACTGAAATTCAATCCATCCGAGAGCGTATTTTTCTGAATAAACGACCGCCAAGTAACAAATACTGTGGTAATACCATTTGCCCCCGCCACCGCAGAAAAAGACAAATCAGTAAACGTGCCACTTGTATTCACAATCGGCAATTTATTCGTCACGGTAGACCCAGCCCATAATTTATTCGCATTGGTCCATACAGAGCTCGATATATCGAAAATAAATCCGCGGAATGACAACAACCCAGCAGGAATCAAATCCGCATAAGTAAACCCAAAGGATATCAAATCAGCCACAGTAAACAATTTGGAAGCCGCCAATTCATTAGGAGTATATCCTGCCGCAATGAAATCTGCGCTAGTGAATCCGCCGTTTTTCAAGGTAGCAATCGAATATCCGGATGCAACATAATCCTGTTTGACAAATCCAGCAACCTTCACTTGACTCAAGGTGAATCCAGCCGCAATAATTTCAGAAACCGTGTAATTCATGTTTTTCAAATCCAAAATAGAGAACGCCGATTGTTTTAATTGAGTAGGAGTGAGTCCCAATGTAACAAAATCCGTTTTTACATAGCCAATGTCATTTAATTTGGAAATAGAAAACCCAGCATTCGATAAATCAGTTACATTGTAAGACAAATCCAAATAATTGGATTTCGAAAAATTAGTGGAAACAAAGGCAGATAATGGGAACCCGAGAGCCTTGATTTCAGCAAAGGGATATCCGGCATCTGCCAAATTTTGAACGGAAAACCCGGCTTGTTTTAAATCGTGAATCGTTAAAGAATACACATTATTCGTATAATCTATTTTCTGGAATTCNGAATTCGACAAGTCAATCAATCGATAATTAAAAGGAGTTGTAAGTAAATCATTAATGGTAATACCCACAAATTTAAGTTGCCTTATAGGAAAGTTGAAACTTCTCAATCCAGTGTAATTTGTACCATTAGTTACGAAAAAATTAAATAATGAGTTCTTGCTGACCAAATCACTATAAAGAGCCGTTGTAGTAGGTGGTCCAATATAACCAACTTGACCCATAGAAAATGTTTTATTAAGAATAGTAGGATTTTTTGCAAGTGCTATAAGTAATAATGTACCATTCATGATAGCATTATTTGTATAAAGATAAATATAATTCATAGAAGTGACATTGGTAAAGTTCCATCCACCCACATTCGCACCCATAATACCGGCTCTATACAAGATATAATCCATGTTTGTCAAACTGGGAGTATTCCATCCACTAATGTCTCCATTGAATGCGGTTGCTTCATAAAACATATAACTCATGTTGGTAACTTTTGAAACATTCCATCCAGAAATGGACTGGTTGAACAATGTAGCATTGCGGAACATTTCATTCATATTTGTAACATTCGATACATTCCATGAACCAATGGGGGCATTTATTTTCGATTCCTTAAATGTACCCACCATAGTATTCACACCAGACACATCCCATAAATCGATATTTCCAAACACTTGAGTGTTNGCCTGGTAAAAACAGCTATCCATGTTTTTGTTTGGAATGGAAGGAACATCCGTCGCCAAAATAGACCCACCAAACCTTGCAAAGGAAGCAACACCATTCAACATATTTACCAAAGGAATACCTGCAAATTGTAAGATACGAATACTTTTTTCATTTGTACTATAACTAACAACACTACTATGGAATGATAATCCATCATTCACATTCAAATTGGTATAAGAATTCCATGTAATAAANCCCGTAGTAAGCCCAGTCAAAGTGCTTTGCACAAAAGATGTCGATAATCCGGAAAATGACCCCCCCGTATTTTTAATAGGGTATTTATTTGTCGCTGCATTCCAAACTGAACTTGATACATCAAAAATAAATCCATTCATTTTAATACCAGAGTTAATCATTTCATAATAAGAGAACCCAAGACCATGCAAATCACTGATAGTATATAAATTTGAATTGAACAACTGAAATGGAGTAATGGCATTGGCAATGTAATTTGCACGAGTGAATCCAGAACTTTTCAATGCAGCTATGGTAAACCCCGCATCTATAAATTTCTGTAAGGAAAATCCACCGGCTTTAAAATCGTCCAAAGTGTAACTACCAAAAGTGACTGTTTCTGAAACGGTATACCCAGCTGCAGCAAAATCAGTAGCAGTAAAACCAGCGTTTTTCAATTGCGAAATGCTATATCCTGCAGCCACAAAATCCGCCTTTACATATCCAAGGGGACGAATATCGCTCAACGAAAATCCAGCTCCAATCAATTCTGTTAGAGAGAATCCAGCAGTCTTCAATCGAAGTGCAGTGAAAGACGCCGCTCTCAAATTAGCAATATTATAGGAAGCATCCAAATAATCCTGTCGGACAAATCCTGAATTACTCAAATCAGTAAGAGTAAACCCAGCAGTAATCGCATTTGCAACGGAATAGGTAGGCGAACTAAAGGTGGAAGGTTTGTATCCTGTTCCAGTATATTCATAGGCACTAACAGATACGCCTTTTGAAGTTAATGAACTAATAATTGCATTAATACCTGGAGTAGGTAAATAATTAAGCCAACTAGACCATGCAAATAATTTATTTACAATGGTGGGATTCTTACTCAAACTATTCAACATTAAATTCACTGTAAACGGAGTGATACCAGTAGCCCCTAAAAACATACGCTCACTGTTTGTTATAGCTGAATAATTCCAATTACCAANGTTTTGATTAAACTTCGTGTTATTCCAAAACATATAATACGTATTAGTAAGAGCACGNGTATCCCANCCACTAATATCTTGATTAAAAATAGTGGTATCACCACCAAACATCGTTTGCATAGTNGTTACTTTGGAGACATTCCATTTACCAATAGGTTGATTAAATGATTTTGCAAAATAAAACATGGTCTCCATGTTGGTAACATTGGAAACATTCCATCCACTAATATCTTGATTGAATAAAGAACTGCCTGAAAACATTGCACTCATAGATAGAACACTGGAAACATTCCATTTTGAAATATCTTTATTGAAATTTGAACCTGCAAACATTTGTTTCATATCAGTTACTTTCGAAACGTTCCATCCACTAATGTCTCCATTAAACGTTTGATTTCCAAAGAACAGACCACCCATATCTATTACACCAGAAACATCCCATTTGCTAATATCTTGATTGAATATTGATTTCCCCCAGGGGTCCTGAGCTGAAAACATAGAATTAATATTCGTTGCTTTTGATAATTTCCAATTTCCAATGGGTTTATTAAATTTACTGGCACATGAAAACATTTCACTCAGGTTTGTTACTTTGGATACATTCCATCCATTAATGTCTTGATTAAATTGTTGCGCTTCTTTAAACATAGCATCCATACGGGTTACATTGGAAACATTCCACCCGCCGATGGGCTGATTAAAATTTTTACACCCTGAAAACATACCAGACATATTTGTTACCGAAGACACATTCCAACCACTAATGTCTTGATTAAATTCATTGTAATTACCAATTTGTCCCCAAAACATACGAAACATATTAGTTACTTTGGAAACATTCCACTGACCAATCGGTTGATTAAACTTGTAAGCAAATTGAAACATTTCATTCATACTCGTAACATTGGAAACATTCCATCGACCAATCGGTTGATTGAATGAACTCGCACCATTAAACATACTAGCCATGTTGGTAACAGTGGAAACATTCCAACCACTAATATCTGTATTGAATTTGGTCGCATTATAAAACATGGATTCCATATTGGTAACACCCGACATATCCCAGTGTCCAATATTATAAATACTACCAGTAGTTAGACCAAAACAAAATCTCATATTCGAAACTGTTAGTGGGCTATCTTTGGCAGTAATTGAACCACCGAATTGATATAATGAACCAGTAAACNCATTTCCCCAAGCAACATAGTTATACCCTAACCGAATTCCTCCAAAAAATCTTATATTAAAAGATGCGGATGAACGATTATTCATTTGAGATATAATTAATCCATCCAATCGATAATTACCATTGGATTCATTAAAAATAGGTGTGTTTGTAAAAGAAGACCATGAATATCTACCAATCATTTTAGAATCGATTGTTTCAGATTGTGCAGTTAAATTTACAAATGAATTTTGAGTGTTACGTATCGGTGTTCCAAGACTACCATTGGCATCCCAAAGACCCGCCGAGATTTCAAAGATGAAACCAGACAAATAAATATTCGCATTCAAAATAGTAGACATAGGAAATCCAATAGCATTCAACTTATCCCCTGTATAAACTCCACTTAAATCGTAAATATTATAACTAGCATCTGTATAACTCGAATAATCAAACGTAGCATTCGATAAATCCAAGATAGTGTAAGGCACTGCTTGGTAATCCGATTTTTTGTATCCAGACATTTTTAATTGGGTAAGGGTAAATCCACCACCAATCACCTCCGCAACCGTAAACCCGCCCGNCCGCAATTCAATTACGGAATACCCAATACCTTTCAAAGTAGAAGCAGACAAATAAGGTTTCAAATCAGCAGTCAAATAACTCGCACTCAAATAGTTGGCGCGATTAAATCCTGCAGCATTCAAATCCGTAGGTGTGTAAGACGAAGCCGAATAATCGGATTTTTGATATCCACTGGTTTTCAATTCAGCCAAAGTAAATCCACCACCAACCACTATAGCAACTGTAAATCCAGCACTTTTGAATTCAGAAGGTACATATCCAGCAGACTTTAATTCAGCTGCAGTAAATCCCGCATTTTTTAAATAAACCAATGAGAACCCAGCGGTTTTAAATGTCGTAGCAGTAAATCCACCTGCTCTCAATTCAGCACTTGTATATCCCGACGAGTTCAAATCCACCACAGAAAACCCACCAATGGTGCGCATATCGCTGACAGAATAACCGCCCGCTAATTTCAAATCATAGGCAGAATAATTGGCAGCAACCAACTCGGACAAAGTATATCCCCCAGCAATTAATGCTGTAAGACCTACCCCATTCACATTCGCCGTTTTTATTTCGGTTGCAGTATATCCAGCCGTGCGTAAATCGCTCACCGAATAATTCGCGAATATCAAAGATGGAATCGTTACAGGGGTCACACCAGAAACCCCGGATAACCCAGCCGCCGCGGTTTTTAGTTCAGTCGCTGTATAACTAGCCGCCGACAAATCTGTAATCAAATATCCAACTGTAAGCAACTCTGTCAAGGTCTTTCCAGCGGTCTTCAGGTCCGCCGCACTATATCCACCGGTTTTCAATTGAGAAACCGTATAATTACTGTTTGAAGTCACCAATTCCACCGCAGTATATGAAGCATCACGTAAATTCGCTACCGTATAATTGGCTACAATTAAGTTCGATAGGTCAATGCCCTGTGTTTTCAAATCCGCTGCAGTATATCCACTGGTTTTCAATGTCTCTACCGAAGTATATCCGGCAGACACCACTGCAGCAACAGATACACCGGCATTCGATAAATCGGCGATAGAATANCCAGCAGAAACAATGGAAGCCACGGGAATGCCGACATCCGATAAATCACTCACCGTATATCCACTTGTTTTCAATTCAGTCACAGTATAATTTCCAGTAGCCAGAATAACATTCAAGGACACATCCGCATTTTTCAAATCCGAAACCGAATATCCGGCAGTGGCAATCGTATTCACAGAAATATCGGCATTCAACAATTGAACCACCGTATAACTTGCATCATACAAATTACTGACACTATATCCAACAGATAATAACTGTGTGACCGGTAAATCCAGTGGTTTCAAATCGGCAACCGTGTAACTGGCAGAAGCCAAATTGCTGACAGAATAACCAATTTCCACCAATTCGGCAGCAGTATAACCAGCCGTTTTAAAAGTAGCAGGGTCAGGAGTGACCGGTGTGACAGCGATAACCACATCTTTGTTGAGAATACTGGTGACCGCCGCAGCCGTTTGAGGGTTGTTCAAATAACTACCAATTGGACCCACCACTTTACCAGTAAAAGTAGGATTGTTGGACAAGTCTTGCAACAAAATACTGGTTTTCACAAAATCTGTAACAAATCCAGCCGAACCATCGAGTAACCCAACCATGTTGGTGACCGAAGAAAAGTTCCAATTACCAATTGGCTGTTCAAAAGATGCAGCACCTTTAAACATGTTTGGCATAGAGGCGACATTGCCAATATTCCATCCACTAATATCACGATTAAATGCAGTCGCACCAGCAAACATAGAGGACATGTTGGTAACAGACGACACATTCCATNTACCAATCGCCGAATTAAAAGTAGTCGCACCNGCAAACATCGAGGACATNTTAGTAACNGCCCCTGTATTCCATCCACTAATATCNGAATTAAACAAGGAACATCCAAAAAACATGGAGGACATATTGGTGACACCAGATACATCCCATGCACCAATGTTTCCGAATTCACTGCATCCACCCCCGAT
>JGI25917J50250_1000153_pt1 | contig 17667 bp, 17 predicted proteins | sample LauGreSBDMM110SN_4_FD_50250 | JGI IMG/M metagenome (IMG submission 50250) | reverse complement strand
GCACCCTTGCGTTTACGAATGTATTCGATAGGAAGCGATAGGGCTTTTGATAAAACGCCTATGTCATCGGGCTTACCTTCCGTGGAAACGAATTCCCAAAACTGTTTACGTTTATAAAGCTCGTCGCCGCACGATTTCATTTCCGTGAAAAAGTTCATTTTCAATGACGCCAAGGTCATGACATAGATATGATTATGCGATTTCAGACCCTCGGCAATGGCAATAGAACTACATGTCTTTCCAGATCCGAGACCATGATATAATAGGAGCCCGCGGTAAGGTGAATACACATTTAAATATTCACGCACCACACGCTGATGGTTCATGAGTTTGAAATCTGTAGACGGACCACGATCGCATGTAGCTTTTTCGGCGTCTTCGGGTTTGTAGTCCGCGAACAATGGACCGAGTTTTTCGATGAATGCCTTGCGATTATTCATGTAAAAAGGTGAAGCGCGCGTGACAACCGCACCGGTTTTTGGAATACGATCGATAACTGACATTCCGTTGATTTTCGCAGTATTGATATCGACTTTACCAGAAGGACCCTGCACCACGGGCGCACGTGGTTTTTTGATCTTTACTATTTTGTCACCTTCGGTTTTATCGCTTTCTTCGGCATCCTTTTCACCTTCGCCTTCGGCTTTGAGTTTCGGTTTTTTTATAGCAACTATTTTTTCCTTAGGTTCTTTGTCGGATTCCTTATCGCCTTCGGCTTCTTTCTCATCGCCCTCGGGCTCTAAAACAATTTTCCCAAGTTTTTTGGGTAAGGGTTCTTCGTCGGGTTCTTCTACAATCGCCGACATTTGTGCGGGGACGCGGGGTTTAACAATAGAAAACGCGTTTTTCGACATTAAACGGTCCATAATAGTTTTACGATCGATTTTCGCAGTATCGCGTTGATCGACAACTTTTACGCTATGCGCGGGCTTTTCTTGAACCTCGGGTTCTTCCCCTTCCTCTAATTCTACCTTTTTCTTCTTTTCCGCTTTATTTGATTCCGCTTTGTCCGATTTTTCACCATAAAAAACATCGACCCCTAGTCTCTGCTTTTTATTTGGCATGGGTTTATGTTTCAAGTCATCTAAAGATATACGTCCTGCCATGTCTATAATATATTCTGATATAAATTATAGATTTTAAACCTTTGGCGATATTTTTCCGATNTCGAACGTTGAGTTCGATAACTTCGCATTCTAGTTGTGCCGCACGATTAATTACCGCATTCATCTTCTTTCTAAGTGTTTGGATAGTTTCCGCTCGATGATCACAAGAGAAACTTGACTAGTTTTTGAGAATACTTAATGTACCAGTGTTCTACAATAAACACTACATTTTTCTCCAGTTTTCCTCTCGACGATATTTCCTTGCTCGGGATAAAAGCATTTCAATTTGCATTATTCACTTATGCACTTTTCTAATATTATATTAGCTATATATTATATTAGTTATGAAATTTTTCCGATATATAAAAATAATAATTATATTATTAATTGTTGTAATGGCATTAATGTTATATTTATCTAGTGGAAAAGAAAATTACGCAAATCGATATACGGCAATAATAATTGAACCCAGACAACATAAGGCTTTATCGTTTGTTCTTAAAAATTTTTTGGAGAATCTATCGGATGAATGGGATGTTATTATTATGCACGGAAATAATAATTTAAATTTTATAAATAATATTATAAACAATGAACTGTTTATCTATAAGGAAAGAATTCATTTAGAAAATTTAAAGGTAGATAATTTAACTATACCGGATTATAATAAACTTTTTTTCACGGAAGAATTTTACAAAAAAATACCAACGGAAATATTTTTAATATTTCAGACAGATAGCATGATATGTCCTAAATATAAAGAAAAAATAAACGATTTCTTACAGTTTGACTATTCAGGTGCTCCTTGGGCGCATCAAGGTGTAGGAAATGGTGGTCTTTCCTTAAGGAGAAAAAGTAAAATGTTGAATAAAATTCGTAAATGCATTCTAAACGGAGAAGACAGTGGGACACTAAACGAGGATGCTTTTTTTAGCGATGATAATTGCGAAGCCCCATTAAAACCTGATTTTGAAAATGCAAAATTATTTTCTAGTGAAACTGTTTATAGCGAAAAAAGTTTTGGAATTCATGCTTCATGGAAGTATTTATCAAATGATGATGTAAAAAAGCAGACTAAGAGTTGCGGTAATGGATTGAAAACATTAATAGAATTGAATAAATGAATTATTATCTTAAAACTCGCGCAGTGCCCTGAGCGCTTCCTCGCAAGCAATTTGTTCCGCCTTCTTTTTGATCTTATGTACGCCCTCTCCTAGAAATACGAAAATTTTACCATGAACCGACATATGTTGATGAATATCCGCGAATTTCGCGAATTTTGTCACAGGAATTGCCTGAGAAGCCGAAACCATATGCACAGGCTGTCCCAAACATAGGTAGACACCCATATGATATCCCGTCTCCGCGTTATGTTCGCGCACTTCCATATAATCCGGGGTAGTCTTAAACTCCTTCTGGATTCGCACCTGTAAAATATTCTTATAATTATCGTCATTTCTGATAAGGCTAATCCAGTCCACGTGTTTCTCAAACACCGTCTCAATAAAGATCTGTGCCATCTGGAATCCAGGACCACAAATAAAGACGTTGGTGAACCAGGACGCCTCATCTTTTATCGGAATTTTATTGAAATCCAAGAAAATCGCACCTAAGAACGACTCGAAAAGACACCCGAGTTTTTTTAGATTCGTACGCGTCTGTTTTTGTTCCGCATGCTTCGACAAGACAACCCATTTATGCAGTCCCATTTCAAGCGCCATCTTTCCGATCGACTCGTTCTTTACAAGTGCAATTTTTTTCTCCGTCATGAACCCCTCGTTCTCTTTGGGGAATCGACGGTACAAATAATATTTAGTAATACATTCGAGAACGCCGTCGCCCACAAATTCGAGACGTTCATTCGATTTTGTATACAGAGGCAGACAATCGTCGGGTTTAGGAACAATCGTAATGTTATTTTGCGTGTTTTCTAGATCCGGTCGCTTCAAATACGATCGATTAATAAACGCGCGCTTATAGAGTTCGAAATTATGAATGGGTGCATTAATTCCGTATTTCTGTAGGATCCCGCGAATATCCGATTCCGTGATTTGTTTATTTAGGGGATTATACGGATCAAACACATAAGTCTCGACGCCTTGTGCGTTTTTTTCGATTCGAATATCGTCGTCAAGTTGTGCGGAAGATACGTTCATTTTATTCATCAAATAAAATGAATTGTACAAAGGGGGCGGTGTTATTTAGTCATCGTGTTAACTATTTATATCAATTTTATTTTATATACATAGAATATAAATGCCCCAAGGTAACCCTTTTACCTCATCCAATCGCAACGCTATGGGAAGCAACTATTTGACAGACATCAACCAAGGAGGCGGAGACAAGAAGGCTGGATTTCCTTACCAAATCGGTCGCCCTGCTGCTTCTTACCACGGTCCAGGTGGTCCCCCTGCTCCCCTCGCCCGCCCTCTCAGAGTGTGGAACACAACATTGGTGTTCTCGAACATCACGCGTCCCATTGGCAGCTCTGCCACAAACGTGACATACTGGCACCTTCCTTTCGGCAATCCTAAGCAATTTTAAACCGATGAACATTTACACCTTTTCGCATTGAAAATGCGCAAAGGCAACGTTACCTTTCACTCATTTACGCCCACAAAGTGGGCGTTTTGAATGAGAAAAGGTGTAAAATGGGACAAACCGCCACATGCGGTTTGCCTTTTAATTGATTTATCGGTAACGTTGCTCTTAAATATCTAATGAGACGCCCAAATGGCGTCCCATTTTAAATCTTCAAGGGTGTAAATAATTTATACCTTGAATTCATAATGAGAATCCGCTATTTCAAATAAAAATTGATTTATCGAACAACTCGATAAATCAATAAACAATAACGGATACAATGGAAACTGTTTTAACAAATGCTCAGTGTCTTGTTCTTGTATTGTTTGGACTCGGAGCAATGACGCTGTTGGATTTTACACTCTTCTATATATATAGCAAAGCTTATCCTGTCAATTTCACTGAGTCTATACAAGAAGAGCCAATCGGCGCTCGAATTCGCGAGTTGAATAGGGTTGTAAAAAATAAGTCCAATTAATAACTAATACATTCTATACTCTTGAATATTCAATGCTGATGTGCGAAGGTGTATAAAAAGAATTATTGTAATTTTTTATATTTTTTCTCTAATTCTTTGGGTTTATCAAACGCAAACGTAGTTGTAACGTCAACTTCTTCGTTCAAGGTTTTTTCTTTATTGTCAGAAGAAGGAGGCATATCGGTTTGTATAAGTTTTACGTGTTGTATATACTTCGATTGAATCAATATATCCAATGCCTTATTGCCGGGATCGTCTTTTGAATCTATCTTATTTACAATTCCCGTATAACCTAAATCAATATTGTAAGTATTGTAAGGTGTGGGATTATATCCGGGTGTACCGGTTTTTGGGTCTGCGGCTATAATTATGTTATTGTAAGGAAGGGAGGTGTTTTTGCTCAAATTTTGTATAAACGTAGAAAAATTTGCTTCAGCGTTTGTTGTATTTTTCGTCCCGGTGTTATAAATGAAATTATATAATCCCCAACTGCCCTGCAAGCCTTCATTAGAGTCAGTATATGTGTATGGAATAATATTTGAAAAATTCCATTCGGCGGCTATATCTGGATATTTATCAAATGCAACCGCATTTTCAAACATACTAGCCATAACCGTGACGCTTGATGTATCCCACATGGATATATCTTGATTAAAGCTAGAAGCGTCTTTAAACATAGCAGCCATGTCCGTAACGGATGACGTGTCCCATTCAGATATCTTTTGATTAAATGTAGAATTTCTAATAAACATCCCCTTCATATTTTCAACGTTTGACGTATTCCACGCCGTTATATCTTTTATGAAGGCGTTGGCTCCAGCAAACATATAAGACATATTTGTAACGAAAATTGTATCCCAGTTGGATATATTTCCATTGAATTCATCGGCTCCGTAAAACATGTATCTCATATTAATTATATTTGATGTATTCCAAGTAGATAAATCTTGGTTGAATTTATCGGCTAAAAAAAACATATAACTAAAACTAATGCAATTAAATGTTTTCCATTTTGCCAGTGATTGATTATAATTCGAAAACGCGAACGCGAAAGCCATGGTCTTAACATTAGAAGTATCCCAGTTGTTTATTTTACCTATTATAGCAGATGGTGGTAGATTACAAAATAAATATCGAAACGATGTATTGGTGCATATAGTTGGAGAATCTGTTGCAGATATCTTTCCAGCGAATTCAAAAAATTGACCTACATTGTCATAAAAATCTAGTTCTTTATTATCATCATTGTGTGTGTAATCTTTATTATTTCGACTCAAGGGAATTCCTCCAAATTTACTTATAACTAAACTGTTAGTGTTATAAAAAGCAAAATTATTGTTAAACGTTTTTGGCAAAGAAAAAAAACTAGAATCGATTGACTCTATTGCAAAATTATCACGGTCGCCTACAACTAAATGTAACCCGCTATTGTTTCGATCGTCATTGTAAAAGTCAGATTTTGATAATTTCCATGTTATTTCAATTACTACTGGTTTTGCATTACCATTAATTGTTACTTTTGCATTTAGTTCAAATGTGTTATTTAAATTAATTATTGGAAAAATAGTGTTTTTGAAAATATTCGGTTTTTTTTTTGTTGGTTTAATAACTTGCGTATCTATCAAATTATTTATATAATCTTGGGGAGAAATGCTGTAAGTAAAGGTTCCGCTCGTAGGATTTTTAACTATAGCCCGGTTGGTCGAGGATTCATCAGCCATGAATTTGTTACCCGTGGACTCCTCGACTACAAAACTTGGAAAATTATTTTGCATTACCATCGCATAACTACCCTGCTGTCGTTTTGAAGAGGTTTCGAATAAAAAATTATTCATTATATATTTAACCAATATTTTTTACATTACTAAAAATGTACTTCTACTAAAAATTATGTAATTTTGTAAAACAACATAAGCGTAACGAGTTACATTAAGAAAATAAATGAAACTTATCATTGATGAACGCGAAGCGTCACTTTTTGATAAATGCCCGTCCACAGACAAAATACAAGTTACAAAACAGGTATTGCCGTTGGGTGATATGATCGTCAGGTCCAATGAAGATCAGGATATCTTGATCATTGAACGCAAGTCACTACAAGACTTGTTATCATCAATAAAAGACGGGAGATACGAAGAGCAGTCTTATCGATTACGCCACTCTTCGGGAATTCCTATGCATAATATTATCTATGTCATTGAGGGCGTTTTTGCCCAGCTGCGTAATCCAGCGGATAAGCGAACGATTTTTTCTGCGATGACGTCACTTGGTGTATTCAAAGGATTCAGTGTAATTCGCACGTCGTGTTTGCAAGAGACCGCGGAATGGCTTATGGCGCTAACCGAAAAACTCGAACGTGATATGTCGGTAAAAAAGCTCATTCCTCATTACAAGCTCTCTCCGCCTGTTAATCAAGAGGAAGAGCCCGTTATCGAGTCACATCCCGCTAACTATTGTTCTGTGGTGAAAAAGGTGAAAAAGGATAATGTCACCATGGAAAACATGGGCGAGATTATCTTATGTCAGATACCGGGCGTGAGTTCAGTTTCTGCCGTCGCGATTATGAAACATTTCCGATCCATATCGCATTTGATAGACTCTTTGAAGACCGACGCGAATTGTTTGGACGCCATCACATGTGATAATAGCGGAAAGGCGCGTAAAGTCAGCAAAACGATGGTTAAAAATATACGAGATTATTTGCTTTATTAGGCGTTTTCAGGCGATGATTTTTTTATTTTAGTATCCTGCGCTATGATCGGATTATTCGGAATCGGTTTCACCAAAGGAACCAAAGAATTCGGGTTCATCATAACATTGGGAGCACCGCTATAAACAGGCTTGGTAACAATATTATCGTCGTATTTTCCGGAATTCACTTGGGCGCGCGTGAACCGAACTCCGCCCCAATTGGGGTCCATGGGATTGTCACTCAACCCATTTCCGGGATTCTCAAAAAGAGTGGAATTATGAACCGCGTCTAAATTAGTAAATATTCCGGTATATTGATTTTTAGGATCGAACCCGGCGTATCCGCCCTCGTTAAAGGGGGGATTTTTACGCGATGAATCCACGTATTGTGTAATAGTGGAAGGCGCGCCGCTCACAACAGAATTTACAAGTGTAGGAACAGGTGTAGTCATAGTAGGTGTCGACGACTGGTTAAATGCTGAAGGTCCGGTTGACATGAGCGAGACCATCGGAGCGTTTCCGGTATAAAAACCGCTATTCGGATTAGGATATTGCACGACCGGCGCGGTTCCTGTGTTGAATCCTGTATTAAACGACGCATTACTTTGAACATTTGATGGAAATGTGGTGGGCATAGATCCAGTTACATTAGCTTGAGGCGTTGGCATAACGGCAGGAAGTCCATAGGGGGGGACGGTCTGTCCCTGAACGGTAAGAGTATTCATGGTTGCATTATTCGAAGATATAGGATTGATCGAATATCCCCCCATATTTTCCAAATTTTGAGCCATGTAATTAGGAGGCGTCATCGCGTTCACCGGCAAACTAGGATATGTAACGGGAATTTGAGGAAGGACCATTCCGTTGGGAAAACCGGGTATAGTTTGCGTTCCTCCTTGAGTATCAAAGGGTCCGGGTCTGACGCGATATACATCATTTCCCTGGGCGTCGCTTTCTTCTTGTAAATAAAGAACGGGACAATTGTTACCATATTTATAACGCTGAACCTTTACATAATAAATATAATCGTCTAAACTATTAAAGATTACTGGGTTAACACCCGGTTCTTCGGGAGCGTTCTGATTATACATGAAAAGTTGATTTCCTTTACGAACTAATAAAGTTGGACAAGACTTGGGATCAGTGGCTGGGGTTTGTGCTGCGGAAGCGGGGCTTTGTAATGAAGCTTTCATCGTGTTTAAAGAAATGACTGTGTCTTTTTTGACGATAACTGGATTCGATGAAGGCGTTGCCATTATCAACGGACCGGGCGTGTTTATGAGGAGAGGTGCGGGAGCAGGAGCAGGAGCAGGAGATTGTTTGGGTTTGAATCCATATGAAAAACATACATATATTCCTGCTAAAAAGGAAAGAAATAAAAATAAATATAATACGTATGATAATGTCTTATCTGATTTTGCCATATATATTATAAACTAGATAAATTTCTATATATTATAATATAATGTCCTTGGAAAATATGCTAAGTCCGGAAGATACGTTTGGTGGAAAGCCCAAAAAACCGGTTCTAGTTATAGGAAAAATATTTGCGGATTGGTGTGGTCATTGTGTCGCACTAAAACCGGAATGGGCTAAGATGAAGCGCGACATTGCGGCTTCAATGGGACGTCATTTTAAAAACGTTCGCATCGAATTTCGCGAAATAGGCGACACCCCTCATAATAAATCCAAAGGTCTAACCGTCGATGGAATGATCGAGCAATTTAATAAAAGGCATTTATCGAATGCTGCCGAAAAGCTCGCGGTTGACGGAGGCTATCCTACTCTTTTTAAACTCCATAAAGGTAAGTTCGAATATTATAAGGGATCTCGTGATGCAAAATCCATGTTTCAGTGGTATACTAGCGGGGTCTCTGGACATCAGGTGCGCAGAAAAATGCACGGCGGATCATCGAAACCGCGTCGAAATAGTTCATTTAGGAAAACCAAACGCTCCACACTTTACGATTATGTGTTCGGAAAGGCGACGAAATCCAAAACACAGCGCCGAAGAAAATGTTGATAAATGTAAACCATGTAAATAAACAATATGCTATTATCGTATACTATATTGTTTTATGAAATCTTGGATCTTACTCGCGTTGTCGGTGTTCTTCTCAATATCGTTCATTGAACATACACATGCATTATTTCGTTTATTTTCCAAGCCCGCAATTCCGGCTATTCATAAAATCCAAGGGTTTTATGGTTTAATAGGTCCTGATGTAGACGTGTCAAAAACCGACTCACTATATGATCTATTCACCGGAGACGGAGTTATCCAAGGCGCGTTTTTCGACGACGGTAAGATAACTTTTATAAAGCATAACATAAGAACAGAAAAGATCGAATTTGAAAAAACCCACGGTGCGTCCCCGAAACACTATCTATGGACCGTGTTCAAAATGTTTTTAACGAATCTTGGTCTAATACCGAATATGATGGGCTCGGCGAATACGGCGATTATGAAAACCGACAATGGTGTATATGCTTTGTTTGAACGCGATCATCCATATTTGCTGGACCTCGACTTTTCCAAAAAGACAATTACAACTATTAAAAAACAACCTATTAAAGGATTACATTCTTTTTCGGCGCATTCCAAGACGTCCGATCGTGGAACTATTGAAACTATCGATTATCATATACTTAATAAACGCATAGTATTCAAACGGTTGGACCAAGATTTTAATGCCTTGACCACCTTGGAAATAAATACGGAATATATGCCCGTGGTTCATGATTTTTTATATACGCCCACCGATCAAGTCATTCTATTGGATAGCCCATTTATAATGAAGCCTTCCTTGACAAATATTCCGGTGAAATTTGATTCCAATAAGCCCACGTTTTTACGCGTTTTTTCGGAGACGCAATCTTGGAAATATAGATTTGATCAAGGGTTTTATATTTTCCATTATGGAGACTTTCAGGAAAATTCCACACATATCGAGATCTGTGCTCCGATATATGAACAACTCGACTTTTCCAAGATTGATATTGTCGGAAAATATCGCAAGTTAGTCGTCGATAAAACCACGAATGCGACGTCGATCGTAACCTCCGATTATTTGGAACTCTTTAATCTGGATTTCCCAGTGAAATGGTGTAACGGGAACGTTATTTTGAGAAACATAAATAACAAAACAATAAATGGATTTGTTATATGTAAAGGCTTGGAAATACAAGATATCATGTTCTTTGATAATCTCGCGTTTTGCGGCGAACCTGCAATCATTCCGGGTAACGATGGAACGGATTATTTGACGTGTTTTGCGAATGATTATTTGAATGGCGGCAAATTAGTGATGGTGCCTTTGAATAAAGCCTCGTCAAGGTTCGATCGTAGTCGAATTATAGAGATTCCGTTGAATCAAAGTCTTGGATTGGGATTCCATTCGATTTATATTCCTAGTGACCGCGCATAGTTCGGCGCTTACGTTGTCTCGCGCCTCTTTCTCGCGGATCACCTACTTGGAAAGCGGCTTCTTCAGGAGGGGGAGGAGCGCGTATGGCTTCCAATAACTCAAATGCATGCCCTAGATTTTTTGATGTGGAGCGCGTCGTGCGGATACGGCGTCCCGTCTGCATATCTGGGCTCCGCGATTTCACAGTTGCGTTTCTAATCGAGGCTTTTGCGTTTCCAAACTCTCTACATGCATTCTTTATAATCCTTTTAGAAGCCTTACTCGGATACAAGCGTTTAAGTGCCTTGTATAACTCAATATCCTGACATATATTATCTACGTTTCGTAAAAAGATCGGACTATTCGGATCGTTTTTGTAATAATAATCCAAGAATAGTTTCACAACGCGAGAGTTAATGGGTTCGTCATTTTGTTCGGCGTATTCGAATATTATATCAAACGCGCAATATCCTTCTGTGCTTTGTAAATCCACATAGGTTTTATTATCCGTTTCTTCGGCAAATCGAAGTAGCGCGCGAATTATATCAATATAATCGCCAATATTATCATCTGTATATCTTGGAATAGCCAACATCAAAGCCGTTGATCCGAAAGTATTAATGGTGTGTAACGGATTACACTGTAAACCAGTTTTTTCCAAGATAAGCTTGGCGGATTTTATATCCTCTTCAAATAACATTTTTTCAAATAATGTTACGTTTTTATGCGTCGTATCCATAATTCCTGGATTCGATTCCCCGGAATTCAGTAATAATATTAGCGCTTCGGGGTTTCCCACTTGTAATGTTAGCGAAAGAGCACTTTCTCCGTGTTTATTCACATAACCAATATCACATTCCGTTTTACCTTTGATAATACGTTCCACTACATCAATCATTTCTGTATTAACACACGAATGCATTAATGGCGTATATCCTTCGTCGTCGGGTTCGCAAGGCGAATCGCCGATTTGCAAAATCGCGAGAGCTGCATGTTTGTATGCTTTTTTACAGGCGATTGAAAGCGCGTAATCCCCGGATTCATTAATATGTCGAATATTCGCCCGCTCTCCGATTTTTAATATTTGTAATGCTACTTGTTCTAAATCATTATTTAACGCAAACGTAAGAATTGTATCTTTAAACATACCATGGGTTTTTTCATAATCGAGATCCTCGGCGTTTTCTTTGATAAAATTAATTATTGCTTTCGAATTAACAATTCCAAGATTATTACCCTGCATTTGAATGAATAGGCTACGCGTTAAATCCGCCTTGGAAACACTTGCGCTTTTTGGCGGCATTATTTATATATACTATAAATAATACTAATATAATATCTTGAATTCTAAAGCCAACGAAAAATCGTTATTATTCAGGTCAATCGGATCACCGAATTTATTGAGTAACCGGATCGCCAGTCTCTTGATGTTAACTGGTCCAAGATATTCGCGCATCTTGAAAATCAAATCCGCGGTATTATTAAATACGACATTATTCGATCCACTCGTTATGTGAATTCTCGCAATAATATTATTACCAATGTAAGCGTTATTGGTCATAGAAACTACGGAGTCTGTAATGAAATTCTTATTATAATCATTGATCTCCACAAATACATAATTATGCAGAGAACTACCATACGACGATTCGCTTTGTAAAAATCCGAGATACACAACGCTTTTTCCCGCGAAACTAACATTATCAACGAATGTATTTATCTGTGTAACTATATAAGACGGTTTTCGGAATCCCATAAACCAACCAAGAGTGGTTTGTAAGTTAGTTAGATTCGAATTATTAGCAACTAAAGCGGCGTCTTGAACAGGAGGTGTCGTAATATCAAAATTATTGAAAGCTAATATGAAATAAAAATTAGGCGAATATTTTGAATCGTTTGTATTATAAGGAGCAGGCGATAAAGGCGAATCCACGGTCGAATCCCTTGCGCGAATGGTAGTTTTTGTAGTAATCGGATCTATAACGGCTACTAAAAATTCTAGCCCGTTTTTAACGTTTTGGAAATAATTATTCAACGTCAAAGCAAACGTATCTGACATATAATTGCCATTCGGCAATTCAATTAAATGACCTCTATCTATTTGACCTTTTACATTATATAACCAAATAACAAATTTATTACTATTGTTTTTACTCGAAACCGTATACCAAACGTTGGGGAGTTCCAAAGCTACTATATTCATAGAAACCACATTATTCAACGGATTTGGTAGAACCCACGAGAAATTCGTGGAATTCGTCGCGTCGTAATTTTCCCGGAATAAACTATCGATATTTATTATTTTTGTAACGACCCGTTTTTCGATGGGATTTATGACTCCTGTTGGGAAATCATACGGATTTGTATTTACTACCGGTACAACTTTTTGCGCGGTTACGCTATGATTGGCTTCTTGGATAAGATTCTGACTTTGAATTACGTCATAGTTTGTGGGCTTTAATTGTATAGGCGGATTGCGCTTGGAATAATTTACAAGTTTTGTCTTGGAGTTCTCCAAAAACTGGAGGAAATCTTGTTCCACTTCGTTTTTGGGATTGCGTATATTATATCTTACAACTACCGAATCAATATGCGCGATGATGGATTCTCCGGTCGAATTCTGGGGAATATCGAAAAATCGGAATAATTCGGCGTCAGTATAGCTATTTATATCAAAATCGTATGAATTCATTATAGTGGATAATTGGACAATATATACAATATATGTAGATAATATATATATATTGTTATGTTTTCAAATAATATATCGAGCGGAAAGACGGTTTTTCGTCAAAACGTGGATTTGAATCGATTGAATAATAATATAATAGAGAGACTAGAAACGCATATTACCATAGAGGGAACCCCTGGTCATCAGAATCCGCGAAGCGGATTCCAGACCCCTAACCCCCTCCTGCCCTTCGGGGAATTCTAATTTCTTACCGTTTTCCATCATAAGATTTCTTGATGGAAAACTGTTATAAATTTCCTGGGTTCCCGGTGGATAATGCTGTATTACCAAGTCGTTTTTGAACTACGAAAACAGAAAAGTTATTTCGAATCCAATTCAAACCGCAGAATATAGACCTGATAATTCAGAAGGCTATTTAGGTAACAAGAGTGAAAATAAGACCGACACATCATTGACCCCGCTATTATGCAAAGTTAAATCCGGAATAAAAATGTATATTGATTTGTATGGATTTCCCAAAGATGGAGTTTTTGACGTCAACAAATTAAGCGCATTGCGTTAGAAATATCTAGGTATATATTAAATGAAATTTAATGTTATTTGGTTTGGGGTTTTCGTTATTACATTTTGTATTTTAGCATATATATTGATCATTTTTATGTTGTATAAACAATCGAAGGAGGGGGTAAAGTCAAAATTTGAAGAAGAAGATGATCAATATGCCGGAATGGAAATTGCGATGGGTTTAATAGGGATGCAGCTGTTAAATTCCCAGAATCAAAACAATGCCCAAATGGATTCCAAAAACAACCAAAACAATGCCCAAATGGATTCTAACAAGAACCAAAATACAACGGGAAATTCGTGTCAGTATTGTTCAAATAATTTTAAAACTCAATGCGATCGACCGGCTTGGGCGGGAGAATGGAATAAATCTTGCGGCTGTGGAGGCTGTGGTGGAGGCTGTGGTGGATGCGGCGGTGGTTGCGGCGGTGGTTGCGGCGGTGGCTGTGGTGGAGGTTGCGGCGGTGGCTGTCAAATAAATAATAATAGTGTTCTACCGCCAATGCCAATGACAAGTGAAAGTGGTCTTAAGATGGTAGGATACGATATTCACAATTCAAATAATAAAATAACACCTTCGAAAACGCCCGCTCCTTCTCCCTCTGGTAAAGCATTTAAAAAAAAATAATACGATAAAGAATATGAAATTATTCTAAGATATATCCCGCTCTCCAAATGAGCATTGAATCAATCGAAGTGAATGAAACAGTTTTTCTAATCGGATTAATCATATATACCCCGCCGTCCTTTGCTACAGAAAGACTATCATTGTTTTCGTCGATTTCTAGAATAATGTGTTTTTCCATGTTTACCATCACCGGAGAACCACGCTTCAGCCATCTTCTATATACCGAAGAGTCATTAAATCTTACATATATATGTTCGGCTTGGTCGCCATGCGGAACCGCGCGATTGATGGGCGCCATTTCTATATAATCGACAGTTCCTTCATTACGAGTAGGTTCGCCGTATTTTTCGGAAACGAACACACAATCTCCAGTGCGCATCCCCGAACGTGAATTAATAAACTTTGGATCCATGTCTTTTGTTGATAAAAAATACATTATTTACAATATGATTCAATTTTTATAGCTTCGCTGAATACCAAGGTTCTAAGAGAAGCTATGTTTCTCGAATTGCCATCAAAATCCCGTAGGGATTTCAGACCCTCCTTTTATTATTTTGGCATTTTTTATTTTAACAATGGGTTTAATATCTCGATAAAGATCTTATACCGTGACCTTTTCCAAGATTCCCATCTTCACGAGCTCGCGTAGGAACTCCTTGACGAACTCAGTGGGTATTTTATTTGGCGCCTGGAACGCATTGGGAAGAGCTGCAGCGATGGCAGCACTCGTCGAAACCTGCCAGATCTGGCGTGAGATGAAAGAAACGATATCGCGCGATACACTGCCCTCTTCGAGACCGTGCTTGGACCCATTGGTCCAAATCACGCCTTTAATTTGGCTAGTGAGGCGCCCGGCACGTACATCATCGATGCGGTTGCGCCATTCGGAGGAAAGCATGTAAGACGACATTGTGTTACTGAGAGGGGTTGGTTATCAATGGATTGATTTCAAAAAAGCAAATCAATTTTTTCAACATCAAACATTTACACATAAATATACTTAAAAATAAATATAGTTATTATGTATTATGAAGTACATAAAAACATTTATAAAGAAGTTCATTAGAGTCGATTTGCCAAAGCCACTCGGTAGATGGAGAACAGAAGAATGCGCCAAGCAAATGAACAATAAGATAGATTTATCGAACGAAGACCACTGTGGTCCTTGTGGTCAATATGCATTGGGAAAAATAGAATCAAAAAATAGTAAAAACGCAGATATTACTCCCGAAAAATCAAAATAAATCCTTGTTTATTGAGGTCGGTAATCCATGACCGAACAAAATCATGTATGCCAATATCAAAGCCGCTAATAAAATGCTGCGGTTTTCAGCCACCACTTGTTTTTGACCAAGCACGTAAATCATAAAGAGGTATAAAAAAACGCCTATTATCGCGGAATGCAACACCATCATTCGACCGGCTTCCATTTTCGGATTATATAGTATAGTATAGAAAAAACGGGTTCGAATTGTTGTCTAAAGGTATCCAATGATATAAAAACAACTCCCGTAACTACAAAAATGCAATTTGTAAATGAAAAGACTTCGGAAATAAAAGCACTCGATAATTCGTTTCTACAAAAGTATGAAGTAAAGCCTTACGGAAGTGATCGTGATACCTATGATATTATCAATGACTTTTTAGAGGACAATCAAAGTGAACGCGCGTTCTATATCATTGACCTGGGATCACTCACCAATTCTTTCGCCAATTGGATGCGATTACTGCCTGATGTTCACCCCTATTATGCAGTCAAATGTAATCCGAACCCGGTTATTTTAGAGGCTCTCGCGTCTCTGGGTGCGAATTTTGATTGTGCCAGCGAAAACGAGATGAAAACAATTATCGAAATNACCAAAGATCCCACGCGTATTATTTTCGCNAATCCNTGTAAAATGTCGTCGCAGATCCGATATGCGCGGGCGAATGATGTGGACTTGATGACCTTTGATTGTGAGGAAGAACTCTATAAAATAAAGTTGTATCATCCTTATGCGAAACTAGTCTTACGTTTAGCAGTGGACGATAGTAAATCGCTATGTAAATTCAATAAGAAGTTCGGGTGTAAATTAGAACAAGTCGAAGAATTACTCACGATTGCGAAAACTCTGAAACTTGCCGTAGTAGGGTTTAGTTTTCACGTAGGGAGTGGGTGTAGTTCCGCGGAGAATTTCTACGAAGCCATTCGCGATTGTAAGACCGCAGTGGATATGGCAACGAAACTCGATATGTCAATCAAGATTATTGATATTGGCGGTGGATTTCCCGGAGTAGATCGCGCTATTAAGTTCGAGGATATCGCCAAACGCGTGAATGACGGGATCCAAGAGTTTTTTTCAGGTGATTCCAAGATCCAATTTATTGCGGAACCCGGGCGTTATTTCGCTGAATCCACGCATACGTTGGTCCTTAATGTTATCGGAAAGAAAAAAGTAGTCGACGAAGTTACTGGTGAACCAATTATTATTTATTATTTGAACGACGGTGTATACGGGTCTTTTGGTTGTATTTATTTCGATCATACGAATCCGACAATTTTGCCGTTTAATGAACGCGACGGGAAGCTCATTAAAAGCCGGCTATTTGGTCCGACGTGTGATAGTATTGATTTAATCGCGGACGAAATTATGCTCCCCGAGTTGGCGATTGGCGAATGGTGCTATGTGGAGAATTTCGGGAGCTATACGATTGCGTCGTCGAGCAATTTCAACGGATTCAAGACTTCGGTTTTCAAATATATTTTCAGGTCTTAGCATTATGATATGCATTAACAAAAATATATAAAAATATGACTTGTTATTATTATAGCAAGCCATGGACAATCTAGAAATACTATCAAAACAAATCGACGATCTGATAGAGATGGTGGATAATGCGGACAGAAACGATAGTATAGCGATTATCGTAAACGAAGATTCGTCTATATTAGAGGAATCGTCGTCGATAAATCCCTGCTGGAATAACGCCGTAAGGACGTGTTTTTATCTAGAAATATTGTTTTGTATAAACGTCTTGGTTTGTGCATTGATTTATCACGCGAGTTCGGTGGTGGTATGAATCGAAAATTGATTTAGTTATTTTATCAGGTAACTAAATCAATTGCTAAAACTATGTCCGAACCAAGAGACGCGCTCATCGTTCTTCTTCGAATTATCCAAGAAGTTCCAGAGGATCAAATAGAGTTTCGCGAACAGCTTACACATCTCGGGAAAAACACTTTAGTATATCGAGCACCTGAAATGAGAGATAAATTTTCTACATGGTCAGAACTTGATGTCATTATGAAAAGACATATTCCAGATGCTGATCCCAATAACGAAGAATGGAAGAAAAACTGTATTGATATTTTCGTAGGAACGAAATAAAGGTTTTATCATAGTATCTATATTGAAATGTTTCCAATTATTGCGGTCCTATTTTTTGTTAACATTGCAGCGATCCAAGCATTATTGCCTAAGTTAGGTTCAATCAAAGCAAAACCCGCGACGTTGGGTGAGCTATATAAAGACATCGAA
>JGI25917J50250_1000146_pt1 | contig 18032 bp, 13 predicted proteins | sample LauGreSBDMM110SN_4_FD_50250 | JGI IMG/M metagenome (IMG submission 50250) | reverse complement strand
GATCATATACTTGAATTTGTGGCGAATGATTTCAATAAGGCATATGATATACTAGAGTTTTCTAAAGAAAAAATTTATTCTACGAGTTATAAAAACGCACCTAAATATAACAAATTGTTATTAAATGGACTCTCTGTTAATATACAGACGTGTAGTAATTTATTTTCAGAAAATTACAATTCTTATAAAAATAGAAAATTATTTATAGACTACGTAAAAGAGGGTAAATTAAAAATAGATTTACAAACGGAACAAGGAAAAGTAGAAGGAGATGATCATTTATTAGAAGGTTACAATTCATTACATAAAGCGTTTAATCACGTTTCTAGAATTTTATATTTATTAACGTTAGTTAAAATGTTGAGTCAAAGTAATATTTATCCGGAATTCACAAAATCAGGAATTGATTATTTTACGTCAACATCTAGACTCTACTGGATTAGAAAACCGAACGACAAATTATTTAAAACGTTCAATCAAATCACGGGACCATTCGGTGGATTACAATATTATAAAATATCAAAATTTGGAGTATTCAAAATAATAGATATTTCCACGTATGATGTAATGGTCGGATTTATAAATTTATTAAAAGGAACGGATTTATTAGGAAAAAATTTTTTTTATAATATTAAACCGGGAATTGATTATGGAAAAGTATTTGATGATGATAATACTCTTATTCAAGATAACGAATACTTTAAAAATATTATGAATATAATAGATTCGAATTATAATAATTCAAAACGACGCGTATACTATGAAGTAATAGAACATTTGCCCGATAGAAATAGAATAAAATATATTTATAGAGAACCTAGTGTGGCAAGAAGTTCTTCTCGTAGAACGTCAAGACGTTTATTAAATTCTAGAAAAACTAAATCGTTATCAAAACGATCGAAGAAAAGACGAACTTTACGGAAAGTTAGATCAGTCGGATTGTAGTATTACATTATTTTCCAAGACAATAATGTAATAATATAAATAACTCTAAATTAGACCAATTCGATCTTGAAACCCGTGCCTTCTTTCACCAATTTTCCAATGGGCGCCTCGACTTCGCCCGATTCATAATCATCGTAATCATAAAGCTCTTTCGTAGCCTTATCAAATGCGTATTTCTTACCCTGCACAGTAATCTCCGATAACTTCAGTGTTTTCGCTGCGACTTCCGCGACGTCCTTTGCGGCAATATCTTGGTCCAAATCCGGATTCGATCCGAACGCGTTCGATTTCACCTTTCCAAACGTATAACATACCATATTTTCCTCGGCATTGCCTTTTTTATAAAGCGCACAATCCATGGCTGTTTCCTTGACCGCGTGTAGAATCTGAGAATTCACGCGATCCTTTACCAACGCATTTTCCAAGAGCATTTGATCAGTAGTAACCACGGCAGGCGTCGGATCTAGCATTTTCAAATAACGATCATACAGACTCACTGTCGATCCGCCAGTTGCCGATTTTTTCGTCAGTTTACTGATATCACGTAATCTTAATTCAATATGTTTCTCATCTTTCGCTTGAGTCTCTGATAATACCGCCAAATATAAAAACACTTGGACTGTGCGCAGTTCCTCGGGTAAATCTTGATGGGAACATAGGCGNCGCGCGCGACCAATGACTTGATTCAAGCGCACCATGTGCCAATAGGGCTCGACAATATGCACATAACGCGTGTTTTTCAAGTTAATGCCCTCTGCGCCTGAACTCGTAATCATAAAGATTTTGATTGCCTCGCCCATGAAGTTATTCTCAATACCTTGATCTTTGATCTTGGAAACTATCGACGCGGGGACCGTTGACCATGCGCTGTTATAGATATTACGTATGATTTCTTTTTCTTCGGCTGTTTCCGTTCCAGTATAAAGCGCAAATCGTGGCTTTCCTTCGCTATCGGGTTGATCTACGATGTCCCAGGTATCACCGGTTTTTGCGATTTTGAATTCGGCGAACCCGTTGGCTTCTAGCACGACCTTCAGAATACCAATTCCTTCCAAGGTGCGGAATTGACTATATACCAAATGCAATCCTTGGTGGTCCTTGTCTTGGATATTTTTGAGAATACGCAAAAACTTGGGGCTATAAGTGCGGAGACCTTCGGGCGACAAGTATTTTGATTGGTCCTTTTTGAGATCTTTGAGGGCGTTATTTACGCGCGCTGCGAAGGTAGAATCGTCTTTTTTAGATATTTCGTCTTCTTCTTTGGATTCTTCTTCTTCGGACTCTTCGTCTTGATCTTCTTCGGACTCAGATTCGTCTTTATCAGATTCGTCTTTATCAGATTCATCTTTATCTTTCTTGTCATCTTCGTCTGATTCTTCAACAGCCGCAGTTGACTCTTTATCAATTTCAGGAATCTCCGGTTCTTGAGTTTTTTTCGTTTGGTTCGCCTTGGTGCGCTTAATTTTAATAGTCTTTAAAACAACAGGAGCCTCGGTTTCATCTACTTTTATATTGGCTTCTTCTAGCTCATCGCTTTCTTCTTTCTCTTCTTCTTCATCTCCTTTCTCGTCGAGTTTAGCTCCACCCTTCTTTTTCTTAATAACCTCAGCGTCTTCATCAGTCTCGCCTACATCCTCTTCGCCTACGCCGTACTCTCCCTTACTGTTTTTAGGACGATCAATGGTTTCGGGAAAGGCAAAATTACAACATGTTCTCGAAGCAATACGATAAGTGGATGCGATTTTAAAAAGACTCTCTATGCCCTGTTTCTCCTGTTTCGCCTTGTTCTTCTTATTCTGCTTTTCCTTTTTACTCTCTATGGAACGTATTTCCTCGTACAACCCAAACTGATAGTCACTCATTTCAACGCGCTCGAAATGATATACATCATCGTTTTTCGAAGGAACAAAGGATGGCAATAACTCCGGATTTGCGTTTCGGAAATATGATGTAAGACCTAAGATGCGACGCTGGAATACGGATTGGTTTTTCATTTCATTAGAGTCCAATTCAACGAATAAGCTTAAGAACGCCTTGGAATCGTCGGGGAGTGCTTTGTGATTGACCGATTTTACGGCTTTTTCGGAGACCTCTATACCGTGTCTTCCAAGAATTTGTGCGACACGTTTTACGAAATCCTCGTCGGATATATTACCCGTAGCGTCGAATTTAACGCCCTTGTATTCTTCAAATGCACCGCCTCCCAAAAGGGCGTCACTATTTTTCGCTTCGCTTAATGCACCGCCCCTCAATTTGAAATCGTCTCCATTAGGACCCATATGTTCGCGACGCAGTTCAGAGGTTTCCGAAGTTTCGTCTTCCAATTCCGCATCCAAGGGTCTAACGTCGACCAAATGTCGATTTACTGTAAACGGGTCCATTTTTTTCGTAGTGTTCTTCTTCTTGGAACTAGTTGGTTTTATTTTCAAGGATATTTTTTTTTTATCCTTGCTTTTTCCACCTTTCTTCTTTCCTTTGGCAGCAGGTCCACCGATAACATTGATAAAGCCAAACGGGTTGCGTGTAATCGTGACTTTATCACCACTATATTCAACATAATCATAGGTATTAAAACCCTCGCGCTCGAACCAATTGACAATATTCTCTCGACTGGGTTTCTCTTTGCCTTCGCCCGTGATTTTTATAGGAAATATCCATGTTTTGATATATCCACGAAGAATATTGAAGAGGATTCCGATTTCGTTGGGATAGTTGATAATCGGCGTTCCCGACAACAAAACAATTCGCGCATTCGTGGCGCTCATCAAATACTCGTATAAACGATACGATATTGATTTCTTATCGCCCATTTTATTCACAATACGACTGACAAAGTTATGCGCCTCATCAATAATGACGGTGGAATTATCGAAAGGATTACGCGAATTACCGTGGGTAAGTGCATCTAATTTTGCGCGATTCAAACCATTATAATTAATATCGGTGTATTTGGAGCGAATCATGGCGTCGATTTGTTCGTCTACGGCTTTCTGATCGGAGTCCGCTAGTTCATCGAAATTGGGTTCCTTAGTAACGTTGACCAACCATGCACCCTTGCGTTTACGAATGTATTCGATAGGAAGCGATAGGGCTTTTGATAAAACGCCTATGTCATCGGGCTTACCTTCCGTGGAAACGAATTCCCAAAACTGTTTACGTTTATAAAGCTCGTCGCCGCACGATTTCATTTCCGTGAAAAAGTTCATTTTCAATGACGCCAAGGTCATGACATAGATATGATTATGCGATTTCAGACCCTCGGCAATGGCAATAGAACTACATGTCTTTCCAGATCCGAGACCATGATATAATAGGAGCCCGCGGTAAGGTGAATACACATTTAAATATTCACGCACCACACGCTGATGGTTCATGAGTTTGAAATCTGTAGACGGACCACGATCGCATGTAGCTTTTTCGGCGTCTTCGGGTTTGTAGTCCGCGAACAATGGACCGAGTTTTTCGATGAATGCCTTGCGATTATTCATGTAAAAAGGTGAAGCGCGCGTGACAACCGCACCGGTTTTTGGAATACGATCGATAACTGACATTCCGTTGATTTTCGCAGTATTGATATCGACTTTACCAGAAGGACCCTGCACCACGGGCGCACGTGGTTTTTTGATCTTTACTATTTTGTCACCTTCGGTTTTATCGCTTTCTTCGGCATCCTTTTCACCTTCGCCTTCGGCTTTGAGTTTCGGTTTTTTTATAGCAACTATTTTTTCCTTAGGTTCTTTGTCGGATTCCTTATCGCCTTCGGCTTCTTTCTCATCGCCCTCGGGCTCTAAAACAATTTTCCCAAGTTTTTTGGGTAAGGGTTCTTCGTCGGGTTCTTCTACAATCGCCGACATTTGTGCGGGGACGCGGGGTTTAACAATAGAAAACGCGTTTTTCGACATTAAACGGTCCATAATAGTTTTACGATCGATTTTCGCAGTATCGCGTTGATCGACAACTTTTACGCTATGCGCGGGCTTTTCTTGAACCTCGGGTTCTTCCCCTTCCTCTAATTCTACCTTTTTCTTCTTTTCCGCTTTATTTGATTCCGCTTTGTCCGATTTTTCACCATAAAAAACATCGACCCCTAGTCTCTGCTTTTTATTTGGCATGGGTTTATGTTTCAAGTCATCTAAAGATATACGTCCTGCCATGTCTATAATATATTCTGATATAAATTATAGATTTTAAACCTTTGGCGATATTTTTCCGATGTCGAACGTTGAGTTCGATAACTTCGCATTCTAGTTGTGCCGCACGATTAATTACCGCATTCATCTTCTTTCTAAGTGTTTGGATAGTTTCCGCTCGATGATCACAAGAGAAACTTGACTAGTTTTTGAGAATACTTAATGTACCAGTGTTCTACAATAAACACTACATTTTTCTCCAGTTTTCCTCTCGACGATATTTCCTTGCTCGGGATAAAAGCATTTCAATTTGCATTATTCACTTATGCACTTTTCTAATATTATATTAGCTATATATTATATTAGTTATGAAATTTTTCCGATATATAAAAATAATAATTATATTATTAATTGTTGTAATGGCATTAATGTTATATTTATCTAGTGGAAAAGAAAATTACGCAAATCGATATACGGCAATAATAATTGAACCCAGACAACATAAGGCTTTATCGTTTGTTCTTAAAAATTTTTTGGAGAATCTATCGGATGAATGGGATGTTATTATTATGCACGGAAATAATAATTTAAATTTTATAAATAATATTATAAACAATGAACTGTTTATCTATAAGGAAAGAATTCATTTAGAAAATTTAAAGGTAGATAATTTAACTATACCGGATTATAATAAACTTTTTTTCACGGAAGAATTTTACAAAAAAATACCAACGGAAATATTTTTAATATTTCAGACAGATAGCATGATATGTCCTAAATATAAAGAAAAAATAAACGATTTCTTACAGTTTGACTATTCAGGTGCTCCTTGGGCGCATCAAGGTGTAGGAAATGGTGGTCTTTCCTTAAGGAGAAAAAGTAAAATGTTGAATAAAATTCGTAAATGCATTCTAAACGGAGAAGACAGTGGGACACTAAACGAGGATGCTTTTTTTAGCGATGATAATTGCGAAGCCCCATTAAAACCTGATTTTGAAAATGCAAAATTATTTTCTAGTGAAACTGTTTATAGCGAAAAAAGTTTTGGAATTCATGCTTCATGGAAGTATTTATCAAATGATGATGTAAAAAAGCAGACTAAGAGTTGCGGTAATGGATTGAAAACATTAATAGAATTGAATAAATGAATTATTATCTTAAAACTCGCGCAGTGCCCTGAGCGCTTCCTCGCAAGCAATTTGTTCCGCCTTCTTTTTGATCTTATGTACGCCCTCTCCTAGAAATACGAAAATTTTACCATGAACCGACATATGTTGATGAATATCCGCGAATTTCGCGAATTTTGTCACAGGAATTGCCTGAGAAGCCGAAACCATATGCACAGGCTGTCCCAAACATAGGTAGACACCCATATGATATCCCGTCTCCGCGTTATGTTCGCGCACTTCCATATAATCCGGGGTAGTCTTAAACTCCTTCTGGATTCGCACCTGTAAAATATTCTTATAATTATCGTCATTTCTGATAAGGCTAATCCAGTCCACGTGTTTCTCAAACACCGTCTCAATAAAGATCTGTGCCATCTGGAATCCAGGACCACAAATAAAGACGTTGGTGAACCAGGACGCCTCATCTTTTATCGGAATTTTATTGAAATCCAAGAAAATCGCACCTAAGAACGACTCGAAAAGACACCCGAGTTTTTTTAGATTCGTACGCGTCTGTTTTTGTTCCGCATGCTTCGACAAGACAACCCATTTATGCAGTCCCATTTCAAGCGCCATCTTTCCGATCGACTCGTTCTTTACAAGTGCAATTTTTTTCTCCGTCATGAACCCCTCGTTCTCTTTGGGGAATCGACGGTACAAATAATATTTAGTAATACATTCGAGAACGCCGTCGCCCACAAATTCGAGACGTTCATTCGATTTTGTATACAGAGGCAGACAATCGTCGGGTTTAGGAACAATCGTAATGTTATTTTGCGTGTTTTCTAGATCCGGTCGCTTCAAATACGATCGATTAATAAACGCGCGCTTATAGAGTTCGAAATTATGAATGGGTGCATTAATTCCGTATTTCTGTAGGATCCCGCGAATATCCGATTCCGTGATTTGTTTATTTAGGGGATTATACGGATCAAACACATAAGTCTCGACGCCTTGTGCGTTTTTTTCGATTCGAATATCGTCGTCAAGTTGTGCGGAAGATACGTTCATTTTATTCATCAAATAAAATGAATTGTACAAAGGGGGCGGTGTTATTTAGTCATCGTGTTAACTATTTATATCAATTTTATTTTATATACATAGAATATAAATGCCCCAAGGTAACCCTTTTACCTCATCCAATCGCAACGCTATGGGAAGCAACTATTTGACAGACATCAACCAAGGAGGCGGAGACAAGAAGGCTGGATTTCCTTACCAAATCGGTCGCCCTGCTGCTTCTTACCACGGTCCAGGTGGTCCCCCTGCTCCCCTCGCCCGCCCTCTCAGAGTGTGGAACACAACATTGGTGTTCTCGAACATCACGCGTCCCATTGGCAGCTCTGCCACAAACGTGACATACTGGCACCTTCCTTTCGGCAATCCTAAGCAATTTTAAACCGATGAACATTTACACCTTTTCGCATTGAAAATGCGCAAAGGCAACGTTACCTTTCACTCATTTACGCCCACAAAGTGGGCGTTTTGAATGAGAAAAGGTGTAAAATGGGACAAACCGCCACATGCGGTTTGCCTTTTAATTGATTTATCGGTAACGTTGCTCTTAAATATCTAATGAGACGCCCAAATGGCGTCCCATTTTAAATCTTCAAGGGTGTAAATAATTTATACCTTGAATTCATAATGAGAATCCGCTATTTCAAATAAAAATTGATTTATCGAACAACTCGATAAATCAATAAACAATAACGGATACAATGGAAACTGTTTTAACAAATGCTCAGTGTCTTGTTCTTGTATTGTTTGGACTCGGAGCAATGACGCTGTTGGATTTTACACTCTTCTATATATATAGCAAAGCTTATCCTGTCAATTTCACTGAGTCTATACAAGAAGAGCCAATCGGCGCTCGAATTCGCGAGTTGAATAGGGTTGTAAAAAATAAGTCCAATTAATAACTAATACATTCTATACTCTTGAATATTCAATGCTGATGTGCGAAGGTGTATAAAAAGAATTATTGTAATTTTTTATATTTTTTCTCTAATTCTTTGGGTTTATCAAACGCAAACGTAGTTGTAACGTCAACTTCTTCGTTCAAGGTTTTTTCTTTATTGTCAGAAGAAGGAGGCATATCGGTTTGTATAAGTTTTACGTGTTGTATATACTTCGATTGAATCAATATATCCAATGCCTTATTGCCGGGATCGTCTTTTGAATCTATCTTATTTACAATTCCCGTATAACCTAAATCAATATTGTAAGTATTGTAAGGTGTGGGATTATATCCGGGTGTACCGGTTTTTGGGTCTGCGGCTATAATTATGTTATTGTAAGGAAGGGAGGTGTTTTTGCTCAAATTTTGTATAAACGTAGAAAAATTTGCTTCAGCGTTTGTTGTATTTTTCGTCCCGGTGTTATAAATGAAATTATATAATCCCCAACTGCCCTGCAAGCCTTCATTAGAGTCAGTATATGTGTATGGAATAATATTTGAAAAATTCCATTCGGCGGCTATATCTGGATATTTATCAAATGCAACCGCATTTTCAAACATACTAGCCATAACCGTGACGCTTGATGTATCCCACATGGATATATCTTGATTAAAGCTAGAAGCGTCTTTAAACATAGCAGCCATGTCCGTAACGGATGACGTGTCCCATTCAGATATCTTTTGATTAAATGTAGAATTTCTAATAAACATCCCCTTCATATTTTCAACGTTTGACGTATTCCACGCCGTTATATCTTTTATGAAGGCGTTGGCTCCAGCAAACATATAAGACATATTTGTAACGAAAATTGTATCCCAGTTGGATATATTTCCATTGAATTCATCGGCTCCGTAAAACATGTATCTCATATTAATTATATTTGATGTATTCCAAGTAGATAAATCTTGGTTGAATTTATCGGCTAAAAAAAACATATAACTAAAACTAATGCAATTAAATGTTTTCCATTTTGCCAGTGATTGATTATAATTCGAAAACGCGAACGCGAAAGCCATGGTCTTAACATTAGAAGTATCCCAGTTGTTTATTTTACCTATTATAGCAGATGGTGGTAGATTACAAAATAAATATCGAAACGATGTATTGGTGCATATAGTTGGAGAATCTGTTGCAGATATCTTTCCAGCGAATTCAAAAAATTGACCTACATTGTCATAAAAATCTAGTTCTTTATTATCATCATTGTGTGTGTAATCTTTATTATTTCGACTCAAGGGAATTCCTCCAAATTTACTTATAACTAAACTGTTAGTGTTATAAAAAGCAAAATTATTGTTAAACGTTTTTGGCAAAGAAAAAAAACTAGAATCGATTGACTCTATTGCAAAATTATCACGGTCGCCTACAACTAAATGTAACCCGCTATTGTTTCGATCGTCATTGTAAAAGTCAGATTTTGATAATTTCCATGTTATTTCAATTACTACTGGTTTTGCATTACCATTAATTGTTACTTTTGCATTTAGTTCAAATGTGTTATTTAAATTAATTATTGGAAAAATAGTGTTTTTGAAAATATTCGGTTTTTTTTTTGTTGGTTTAATAACTTGCGTATCTATCAAATTATTTATATAATCTTGGGGAGAAATGCTGTAAGTAAAGGTTCCGCTCGTAGGATTTTTAACTATAGCCCGGTTGGTCGAGGATTCATCAGCCATGAATTTGTTACCCGTGGACTCCTCGACTACAAAACTTGGAAAATTATTTTGCATTACCATCGCATAACTACCCTGCTGTCGTTTTGAAGAGGTTTCGAATAAAAAATTATTCATTATATATTTAACCAATATTTTTTACATTACTAAAAATGTACTTCTACTAAAAATTATGTAATTTTGTAAAACAACATAAGCGTAACGAGTTACATTAAGAAAATAAATGAAACTTATCATTGATGAACGCGAAGCGTCACTTTTTGATAAATGCCCGTCCACAGACAAAATACAAGTTACAAAACAGGTATTGCCGTTGGGTGATATGATCGTCAGGTCCAATGAAGATCAGGATATCTTGATCATTGAACGCAAGTCACTACAAGACTTGTTATCATCAATAAAAGACGGGAGATACGAAGAGCAGTCTTATCGATTACGCCACTCTTCGGGAATTCCTATGCATAATATTATCTATGTCATTGAGGGCGTTTTTGCCCAGCTGCGTAATCCAGCGGATAAGCGAACGATTTTTTCTGCGATGACGTCACTTGGTGTATTCAAAGGATTCAGTGTAATTCGCACGTCGTGTTTGCAAGAGACCGCGGAATGGCTTATGGCGCTAACCGAAAAACTCGAACGTGATATGTCGGTAAAAAAGCTCATTCCTCATTACAAGCTCTCTCCGCCTGTTAATCAAGAGGAAGAGCCCGTTATCGAGTCACATCCCGCTAACTATTGTTCTGTGGTGAAAAAGGTGAAAAAGGATAATGTCACCATGGAAAACATGGGCGAGATTATCTTATGTCAGATACCGGGCGTGAGTTCAGTTTCTGCCGTCGCGATTATGAAACATTTCCGATCCATATCGCATTTGATAGACTCTTTGAAGACCGACGCGAATTGTTTGGACGCCATCACATGTGATAATAGCGGAAAGGCGCGTAAAGTCAGCAAAACGATGGTTAAAAATATACGAGATTATTTGCTTTATTAGGCGTTTTCAGGCGATGATTTTTTTATTTTAGTATCCTGCGCTATGATCGGATTATTCGGAATCGGTTTCACCAAAGGAACCAAAGAATTCGGGTTCATCATAACATTGGGAGCACCGCTATAAACAGGCTTGGTAACAATATTATCGTCGTATTTTCCGGAATTCACTTGGGCGCGCGTGAACCGAACTCCGCCCCAATTGGGGTCCATGGGATTGTCACTCAACCCATTTCCGGGATTCTCAAAAAGAGTGGAATTATGAACCGCGTCTAAATTAGTAAATATTCCGGTATATTGATTTTTAGGATCGAACCCGGCGTATCCGCCCTCGTTAAAGGGGGGATTTTTACGCGATGAATCCACGTATTGTGTAATAGTGGAAGGCGCGCCGCTCACAACAGAATTTACAAGTGTAGGAACAGGTGTAGTCATAGTAGGTGTCGACGACTGGTTAAATGCTGAAGGTCCGGTTGACATGAGCGAGACCATCGGAGCGTTTCCGGTATAAAAACCGCTATTCGGATTAGGATATTGCACGACCGGCGCGGTTCCTGTGTTGAATCCTGTATTAAACGACGCATTACTTTGAACATTTGATGGAAATGTGGTGGGCATAGATCCAGTTACATTAGCTTGAGGCGTTGGCATAACGGCAGGAAGTCCATAGGGGGGGACGGTCTGTCCCTGAACGGTAAGAGTATTCATGGTTGCATTATTCGAAGATATAGGATTGATCGAATATCCCCCCATATTTTCCAAATTTTGAGCCATGTAATTAGGAGGCGTCATCGCGTTCACCGGCAAACTAGGATATGTAACGGGAATTTGAGGAAGGACCATTCCGTTGGGAAAACCGGGTATAGTTTGCGTTCCTCCTTGAGTATCAAAGGGTCCGGGTCTGACGCGATATACATCATTTCCCTGGGCGTCGCTTTCTTCTTGTAAATAAAGAACGGGACAATTGTTACCATATTTATAACGCTGAACCTTTACATAATAAATATAATCGTCTAAACTATTAAAGATTACTGGGTTAACACCCGGTTCTTCGGGAGCGTTCTGATTATACATGAAAAGTTGATTTCCTTTACGAACTAATAAAGTTGGACAAGACTTGGGATCAGTGGCTGGGGTTTGTGCTGCGGAAGCGGGGCTTTGTAATGAAGCTTTCATCGTGTTTAAAGAAATGACTGTGTCTTTTTTGACGATAACTGGATTCGATGAAGGCGTTGCCATTATCAACGGACCGGGCGTGTTTATGAGGAGAGGTGCGGGAGCAGGAGCAGGAGCAGGAGATTGTTTGGGTTTGAATCCATATGAAAAACATACATATATTCCTGCTAAAAAGGAAAGAAATAAAAATAAATATAATACGTATGATAATGTCTTATCTGATTTTGCCATATATATTATAAACTAGATAAATTTCTATATATTATAATATAATGTCCTTGGAAAATATGCTAAGTCCGGAAGATACGTTTGGTGGAAAGCCCAAAAAACCGGTTCTAGTTATAGGAAAAATATTTGCGGATTGGTGTGGTCATTGTGTCGCACTAAAACCGGAATGGGCTAAGATGAAGCGCGACATTGCGGCTTCAATGGGACGTCATTTTAAAAACGTTCGCATCGAATTTCGCGAAATAGGCGACACCCCTCATAATAAATCCAAAGGTCTAACCGTCGATGGAATGATCGAGCAATTTAATAAAAGGCATTTATCGAATGCTGCCGAAAAGCTCGCGGTTGACGGAGGCTATCCTACTCTTTTTAAACTCCATAAAGGTAAGTTCGAATATTATAAGGGATCTCGTGATGCAAAATCCATGTTTCAGTGGTATACTAGCGGGGTCTCTGGACATCAGGTGCGCAGAAAAATGCACGGCGGATCATCGAAACCGCGTCGAAATAGTTCATTTAGGAAAACCAAACGCTCCACACTTTACGATTATGTGTTCGGAAAGGCGACGAAATCCAAAACACAGCGCCGAAGAAAATGTTGATAAATGTAAACCATGTAAATAAACAATATGCTATTATCGTATACTATATTGTTTTATGAAATCTTGGATCTTACTCGCGTTGTCGGTGTTCTTCTCAATATCGTTCATTGAACATACACATGCATTATTTCGTTTATTTTCCAAGCCCGCAATTCCGGCTATTCATAAAATCCAAGGGTTTTATGGTTTAATAGGTCCTGATGTAGACGTGTCAAAAACCGACTCACTATATGATCTATTCACCGGAGACGGAGTTATCCAAGGCGCGTTTTTCGACGACGGTAAGATAACTTTTATAAAGCATAACATAAGAACAGAAAAGATCGAATTTGAAAAAACCCACGGTGCGTCCCCGAAACACTATCTATGGACCGTGTTCAAAATGTTTTTAACGAATCTTGGTCTAATACCGAATATGATGGGCTCGGCGAATACGGCGATTATGAAAACCGACAATGGTGTATATGCTTTGTTTGAACGCGATCATCCATATTTGCTGGACCTCGACTTTTCCAAAAAGACAATTACAACTATTAAAAAACAACCTATTAAAGGATTACATTCTTTTTCGGCGCATTCCAAGACGTCCGATCGTGGAACTATTGAAACTATCGATTATCATATACTTAATAAACGCATAGTATTCAAACGGTTGGACCAAGATTTTAATGCCTTGACCACCTTGGAAATAAATACGGAATATATGCCCGTGGTTCATGATTTTTTATATACGCCCACCGATCAAGTCATTCTATTGGATAGCCCATTTATAATGAAGCCTTCCTTGACAAATATTCCGGTGAAATTTGATTCCAATAAGCCCACGTTTTTACGCGTTTTTTCGGAGACGCAATCTTGGAAATATAGATTTGATCAAGGGTTTTATATTTTCCATTATGGAGACTTTCAGGAAAATTCCACACATATCGAGATCTGTGCTCCGATATATGAACAACTCGACTTTTCCAAGATTGATATTGTCGGAAAATATCGCAAGTTAGTCGTCGATAAAACCACGAATGCGACGTCGATCGTAACCTCCGATTATTTGGAACTCTTTAATCTGGATTTCCCAGTGAAATGGTGTAACGGGAACGTTATTTTGAGAAACATAAATAACAAAACAATAAATGGATTTGTTATATGTAAAGGCTTGGAAATACAAGATATCATGTTCTTTGATAATCTCGCGTTTTGCGGCGAACCTGCAATCATTCCGGGTAACGATGGAACGGATTATTTGACGTGTTTTGCGAATGATTATTTGAATGGCGGCAAATTAGTGATGGTGCCTTTGAATAAAGCCTCGTCAAGGTTCGATCGTAGTCGAATTATAGAGATTCCGTTGAATCAAAGTCTTGGATTGGGATTCCATTCGATTTATATTCCTAGTGACCGCGCATAGTTCGGCGCTTACGTTGTCTCGCGCCTCTTTCTCGCGGATCACCTACTTGGAAAGCGGCTTCTTCAGGAGGGGGAGGAGCGCGTATGGCTTCCAATAACTCAAATGCATGCCCTAGATTTTTTGATGTGGAGCGCGTCGTGCGGATACGGCGTCCCGTCTGCATATCTGGGCTCCGCGATTTCACAGTTGCGTTTCTAATCGAGGCTTTTGCGTTTCCAAACTCTCTACATGCATTCTTTATAATCCTTTTAGAAGCCTTACTCGGATACAAGCGTTTAAGTGCCTTGTATAACTCAATATCCTGACATATATTATCTACGTTTCGTAAAAAGATCGGACTATTCGGATCGTTTTTGTAATAATAATCCAAGAATAGTTTCACAACGCGAGAGTTAATGGGTTCGTCATTTTGTTCGGCGTATTCGAATATTATATCAAACGCGCAATATCCTTCTGTGCTTTGTAAATCCACATAGGTTTTATTATCCGTTTCTTCGGCAAATCGAAGTAGCGCGCGAATTATATCAATATAATCGCCAATATTATCATCTGTATATCTTGGAATAGCCAACATCAAAGCCGTTGATCCGAAAGTATTAATGGTGTGTAACGGATTACACTGTAAACCAGTTTTTTCCAAGATAAGCTTGGCGGATTTTATATCCTCTTCAAATAACATTTTTTCAAATAATGTTACGTTTTTATGCGTCGTATCCATAATTCCTGGATTCGATTCCCCGGAATTCAGTAATAATATTAGCGCTTCGGGGTTTCCCACTTGTAATGTTAGCGAAAGAGCACTTTCTCCGTGTTTATTCACATAACCAATATCACATTCCGTTTTACCTTTGATAATACGTTCCACTACATCAATCATTTCTGTATTAACACACGAATGCATTAATGGCGTATATCCTTCGTCGTCGGGTTCGCAAGGCGAATCGCCGATTTGCAAAATCGCGAGAGCTGCATGTTTGTATGCTTTTTTACAGGCGATTGAAAGCGCGTAATCCCCGGATTCATTAATATGTCGAATATTCGCCCGCTCTCCGATTTTTAATATTTGTAATGCTACTTGTTCTAAATCATTATTTAACGCAAACGTAAGAATTGTATCTTTAAACATACCATGGGTTTTTTCATAATCGAGATCCTCGGCGTTTTCTTTGATAAAATTAATTATTGCTTTCGAATTAACAATTCCAAGATTATTACCCTGCATTTGAATGAATAGGCTACGCGTTAAATCCGCCTTGGAAACACTTGCGCTTTTTGGCGGCATTATTTATATATACTATAAATAATACTAATATAATATCTTGAATTCTAAAGCCAACGAAAAATCGTTATTATTCAGGTCAATCGGATCACCGAATTTATTGAGTAACCGGATCGCCAGTCTCTTGATGTTAACTGGTCCAAGATATTCGCGCATCTTGAAAATCAAATCCGCGGTATTATTAAATACGACATTATTCGATCCACTCGTTATGTGAATTCTCGCAATAATATTATTACCAATGTAAGCGTTATTGGTCATAGAAACTACGGAGTCTGTAATGAAATTCTTATTATAATCATTGATCTCCACAAATACATAATTATGCAGAGAACTACCATACGACGATTCGCTTTGTAAAAATCCGAGATACACAACGCTTTTTCCCGCGAAACTAACATTATCAACGAATGTATTTATCTGTGTAACTATATAAGACGGTTTTCGGAATCCCATAAACCAACCAAGAGTGGTTTGTAAGTTAGTTAGATTCGAATTATTAGCAACTAAAGCGGCGTCTTGAACAGGAGGTGTCGTAATATCAAAATTATTGAAAGCTAATATGAAATAAAAATTAGGCGAATATTTTGAATCGTTTGTATTATAAGGAGCAGGCGATAAAGGCGAATCCACGGTCGAATCCCTTGCGCGAATGGTAGTTTTTGTAGTAATCGGATCTATAACGGCTACTAAAAATTCTAGCCCGTTTTTAACGTTTTGGAAATAATTATTCAACGTCAAAGCAAACGTATCTGACATATAATTGCCATTCGGCAATTCAATTAAATGACCTCTATCTATTTGACCTTTTACATTATATAACCAAATAACAAATTTATTACTATTGTTTTTACTCGAAACCGTATACCAAACGTTGGGGAGTTCCAAAGCTACTATATTCATAGAAACCACATTATTCAACGGATTTGGTAGAACCCACGAGAAATTCGTGGAATTCGTCGCGTCGTAATTTTCCCGGAATAAACTATCGATATTTATTATTTTTGTAACGACCCGTTTTTCGATGGGATTTATGACTCCTGTTGGGAAATCATACGGATTTGTATTTACTACCGGTACAACTTTTTGCGCGGTTACGCTATGATTGGCTTCTTGGATAAGATTCTGACTTTGAATTACGTCATAGTTTGTGGGCTTTAATTGTATAGGCGGATTGCGCTTGGAATAATTTACAAGTTTTGTCTTGGAGTTCTCCAAAAACTGGAGGAAATCTTGTTCCACTTCGTTTTTGGGATTGCGTATATTATATCTTACAACTACCGAATCAATATGCGCGATGATGGATTCTCCGGTCGAATTCTGGGGAATATCGAAAAATCGGAATAATTCGGCGTCAGTATAGCTATTTATATCAAAATCGTATGAATTCATTATAGTGGATAATTGGACAATATATACAATATATGTAGATAATATATATATATTGTTATGTTTTCAAATAATATATCGAGCGGAAAGACGGTTTTTCGTCAAAACGTGGATTTGAATCGATTGAATAATAATATAATAGAGAGACTAGAAACGCATATTACCATAGAGGGAACCCCTGGTCATCAGAATCCGCGAAGCGGATTCCAGACCCCTAACCCCCTCCTGCCCTTCGGGGAATTCTAATTTCTTACCGTTTTCCATCATAAGATTTCTTGATGGAAAACTGTTATAAATTTCCTGGGTTCCCGGTGGATAATGCTGTATTACCAAGTCGTTTTTGAACTACGAAAACAGAAAAGTTATTTCGAATCCAATTCAAACCGCAGAATATAGACCTGATAATTCAGAAGGCTATTTAGGTAACAAGAGTGAAAATAAGACCGACACATCATTGACCCCGCTATTATGCAAAGTTAAATCCGGAATAAAAATGTATATTGATTTGTATGGATTTCCCAAAGATGGAGTTTTTGACGTCAACAAATTAAGCGCATTGCGTTAGAAATATCTAGGTATATATTAAATGAAATTTAATGTTATTTGGTTTGGGGTTTTCGTTATTACATTTTGTATTTTAGCATATATATTGATCATTTTTATGTTGTATAAACAATCGAAGGAGGGGGTAAAGTCAAAATTTGAAGAAGAAGATGATCAATATGCCGGAATGGAAATTGCGATGGGTTTAATAGGGATGCAGCTGTTAAATTCCCAGAATCAAAACAATGCCCAAATGGATTCCAAAAACAACCAAAACAATGCCCAAATGGATTCTAACAAGAACCAAAATACAACGGGAAATTCGTGTCAGTATTGTTCAAATAATTTTAAAACTCAATGCGATCGACCGGCTTGGGCGGGAGAATGGAATAAATCTTGCGGCTGTGGAGGCTGTGGTGGAGGCTGTGGTGGATGCGGCGGTGGTTGCGGCGGTGGTTGCGGCGGTGGCTGTGGTGGAGGTTGCGGCGGTGGCTGTCAAATAAATAATAATAGTGTTCTACCGCCAATGCCAATGACAAGTG
>JGI25917J50250_1000145_pt1 | contig 18212 bp, 12 predicted proteins | sample LauGreSBDMM110SN_4_FD_50250 | JGI IMG/M metagenome (IMG submission 50250) | reverse complement strand
TGACCAAAAAATCAGGGTTCAGCGCCTCGATTTGCTGAAAAATCTGCTGGGTATTCGTTTCAGAAAGCACGTAGCAATCCGGGTTTTTTGCCGCCATTCGATCCGCGCGCATCTTGATTTGGGCTTCACTTTCTTCCCCAGATACGTAAAGCACTTTTTTGCCTTTAAGCATCAGGGCAATCTGAAGCATTAGCGTAGACTTCCCAATTCCTGGTTCGCCTCCAATCAACACTAAGGAGCCCGAGACAATTCCTCCGCCCAGCACGCGATCCAGTTCCGGATCGGAAGTAATCCAACGAGGCTGTTCCTCGTAGTTGACCTCATCAATTTTTTTGGGGATACTCGCTTTTTTGAGTCCGGAACCCTGCGGTTTCCAACTCCCTTTTCCAGGCTCTTCTTTTTGAATAATCTCTTCTACATAAGTGTTCCACTCTCCACAGGAAGGACATTTACCAATCCATTTAGGGCTCTGAGCCCCGCAGTTTTGACAGAAAAAGGTGGTTTTTGCTTTAGCCAAGGGAAAGGAATTAAAGTTTGTACAAGGTACAAAGTACCTGCCTGCGGCAGGCAGGCTAGATACAAAGTATTTTCTAAATGAACATTCTATTTCCATAGAAATAGACCTATAGTAATCAAAAACCAGAATTAATAGGATTCCAGAAATTCATACTTGGTACCTAGTACATAGTACTTCGTACAATATTTAATGCGCTTGCAACCAATCCGTCCCCACACCAACTTCCACTTCAATCGGCACGGGTAGCGGAATGGCATTGGACATCAAACCAGGGATGTTTTTTTTGAGTAGCTCCACCTCGTCCTTATGCGCATCAAACACCAATTCATCGTGTACTTGAAGGATCATTTTGGACTTTAGATTTTTCGTTTTCATCCAATCATGCACGTGGATCATGGCAACTTTGATGAGATCTGCGGCTGATCCTTGAAGAGGGGCATTGATCGCATTTCGCTCTGCAAAACCGCGCATGGTCATGTTGCGGCTATTGATGTCACGCAGGTAGCGACGGCGACCAAGAATTGTTTCCACATACTCCTGGGTGCGGGCCTTTTCAATAGCCCCATCCATGTACTGTTTGACCGCAGGAAACTCCGTAAAGTAGGAATCGATAATTTCCTTTGCCTCCCCTCTAGGAATGGAGAGTCGCTGAGCCAGGCCAAAGGCAGATATGCCGTAGATGATGCCAAAATTAGCTGTTTTAGCCTTTCTCCGCATGTCAGTTGTCACCTCATCCAAGGGAACCTTGAAGATTTTGGCTGCGGTAGTGGCGTGGATATCTCGCCCTGTTCTAAAAGCCTCAAGCATGGACTCATCCTGAGAAAATGCCGCCATCAAGCGCAGTTCAATCTGTGAATAATCGGCAGAAAGTAACACGTAATTTTCGTCTCTAGGTACAAATGCTTTTCGGATTTCTCTTCCTCGAGCGGTACGAATTGGGATATTTTGCAAGTTGGGGTTGATCGAAGACAAGCGCCCTGTCGCCGCTACAAACTGATTGTAGGTGGTATGAATTCTTCCTGTTTTGGAATTGATCATCGTAGGCAGCGCATCCACGTAGGTGGATTTCAGCTTGACCATCTGTCGATGCTCGAGAATTGCCTGTGCGATTTCATGTTCATCGGCCATCTTACTCAAGATTTCTTCTCCAGTGGCATACTGCCCAGTCTTGGTTTTTTTCGCTTTGGGATCAAGTTTCAACTTTTCAAAAAGTACTTCCCCTAGCTGCTTTGGGGAAGCCAAATTAAATCTTACTCCTGCCAATTCATACACACGCTTTTCAATTTCCTTGCTTTCTTGTTCCAAAGACACAGACAGCTCTGCCAAACTCCCCGTATCGATACGAACTCCTTCAAACTCCATGTCAGTCAACACCCTGATCAGTGGATTTTCTACCTCTTCAACCAATTTTTTCAAGCCATTGGAAAGTAAGATCGGGTCCAATTTTCCTTTTAATCTCAAGGTAATGTCTGCATCTTCGGATGCATAGGCTGACACCTCATCCTCATCTACATCCCGCATATTTCCCTGACCCTTGCCTTTCTTTCCGATCAATTCGGTGATCGATACGGGCTTGTATTGCAGGTACTGCTGTGCCAACCAGTCCATGCCGTGCTTGCCTTCTGGCTCAATGAGGTAATGCGCAAGTAGGGTATCGTATAGGGTTCCCTTCACTTCGATCCCGTAATTTTTGAGGACGAGCAAATCATACTTGATATTTTGTCCGATTTTGAGGATCGCAGGATTTTCCAGAACAGGGCGAAGGATTTCTAACACGGCTTGGGCATCCTTTCGATCTGCCTCCAGAGGTATGTAATAGGCTTCCCCTTCTACATAGGAGAAGGATAGTCCCACCAGCTCGGCATTCATGGCGTCCAAACTGGTTGTTTCTGTGTCAAAGCAGATTTCTTTTTGCAAGAGCAAATACTCCACCAGCTCCTGAATGGCAGCATTCCCTTTGATTTTGTGGTAATGGTGGGCATTACTATGAATGGTGTCCATAACAATTGGCTCCGAAATGGAAACTTCCTCTTCCAATTCCTCTTCGGCTACATAGCTTGTGGCTCTAGGAGCAGGAGCCCCAAAAAGATCCATCTGCGCGGGTGCAGGAGCAGCTGCCTTCTTGGCCGGTGCTTCCTTAAAAATTCGATTGGCCAAGGTGCGGAACTCCAACTCACTAAAAATCCCCCGTAGCTTTTCTTCGTCATACTGCTCAAGCCTTAAATCTACCTCATCAAAGTCCACGGGAACATCGATCTTGATAGTAGCCAGCTCTTTGGACAAAAGTCCCTGCTGGGCAAAATTTTCAACATTCTCTTTCTGCTTGCCTTTAAGCTGGTCTACATTTTCTAGGATCCCTTCGAGCGTACCATATTCCTTCAGGAGCTTCACGGCTGTTTTTTCCCCAATCCCTGGAATTCCTGGAATATTATCCACCGCGTCCCCCATGAGCCCAAGAATATCACGCACCAGGTCTACATGGGTAATGTCCCACTTTTCACAGATCTGCTTGGGGCCCATCACATCTACTCCATTGCCCATGAAGGCAGGCTTGTAGAGAAAAATATGATCGTCCACCAGTTGCCCATAATCCTTGTCTGGGGTCATCATGAACACCGTAAACTGTTCCTTTTCAGCCTTTTTTGCAATTGTACCGATGATGTCGTCTGCCTCAAATCCATCCATTTCTAAAATCGGAATTTTAAAGGCACGAACGATCTCCTTGACCCAAGGAATGGACACAGTAATGTCCTCCGGCTGCTCNAGTCGATTGGCCTTGTAGGGAGTATACTGCACGTGGCGAAAAGTAGGTGCCTTCGTATCAAATGCCACTGCGATGTGGCTGGGCTTTTCTTTTTCCAACACCTCCAAGAGCGTGTTGGTAAACCCGAGCATTACCCCNGTATTGAGCCCTTTGGAGTTGATCCTAGGGTTTTTACTAAAGGCAAAATGTGCCCTATAAATNAGGGCCATGGCATCCAAAAGAAAAAGTTTNTGGGCTTGAGTTTGTGACATTCGAACAAAGGATTGGGGAAAATAAAGGAAACGATCCGACTTACTAAGATACAACTTTTCCGGAGGCGAATAGAGTCAAATCTGCGCGGTGATTTACAAAATCAGACAAGCTAAGTCAATCTTCTTTTTCTAGCTCCTTCAGGTAATTTTTTACTTGCAGGCTTCGCAGAAAAATCAGGGTCAAAGGAATCAACCAGAGGAGTTCGTTCCCTACCAAATGAAAAATACTCCGTTTATTCCAACCTAGTTCGGGAACAAAACCCAAGGTGAACCAGGCCGCCAAAATGATTTTGCCTGAAATCCCAATCAAAATCAACCATACCCAGGAAACCGGATAAAAGGCAGCAAAAAAAATCACCAGACCCACCACCATCCCAAAGAGCCCAAAAAAGTAGCTAGGAAGGGTACTTGAAGGAACTAGCCCCATTGCCATCCAGTTGACTACCGTCTCCCCAAAATAAACATAGAAGGCAGACCAAGCGATCGTATACATGCCAGCCAACAACAGTAAGCCTCGGTAATGCATCGGAAACTTGGGAAAATTTGAAGCTTGATCCATGGAAGGGTTGATTTTGTAATGCGAAATGAACACCTTGAGGTGAAACAAATTTGAGGCGTATACAAAACTATCTAATGAATCGAAAAAACAACCTTCCTTCCTTCGCTTTTCTTTTTCTTGGCGCTGCGATTTTCTCGGCTTTGGGCTTTGGCATCGGCAGAAACAGCGGAGAAATCACCCCCCTTTCCATTGATGGGGCGGCTGATATGATCGGCCTTTCCTTTACTCCCCAAGAAAAGGACAGCATGATTGGCACCTTGACCACCCATCGAACCAATTTTGAGCTCATGCGCAAAACTACCCTTGCCAATTCAGTGGGGCCCGCGTTGGTGTTCAATCCCCTCCCGCAAGGGTTTTATCCAAGCCAGGAACAAGCTGCTTTCGATTGGGGGCTACCCGCTAAGGTAGCACTACCGACTTCTGATGTGGATCTGGCGTTTATGCCTGTTCACCAGCTTGCCGTATTGATCAAGTCGCGTCAAGTGACTTCAGAGCGGCTAACGCAACTCTACCTGCAACGAATCAAAACTCATTCCGATACCCTCGCCTGCCTCGTGACCCTACTAGAAGAAGAGGCGCTCACACAGGCTAGAGCACTTGACAAAGAACTCGCTGCTGGCAAATACCGTGGTCCACTCCATGGAATCCCTTATGGCATCAAGGATTTATTTGCCGTACCAGGTACGCGAACCACCTGGGGAGCCCCCCCTTACAAGGACCAAGTAATAAATGAAACCGCCACCATCGTAACCAAACTGGAAAAAGCAGGTGGGGTACTGGTAGGAAAGTTAACCCTGGGAGCCTTGGCCCAGGGAGATGTCTGGTTTGGAGGAGTAACCAAAAATCCTTGGAACTTGAGCCAAGGATCAAGTGGATCTTCAGCAGGATCTGCTTCTGCGGTGAGCGCTGGATTGGTTCCTTTTGCCATCGGCACCGAAACCCACGGTTCCATTGTATCTCCCTCCACCCGAAATGGGGTAACGGGCTTGCGCCCCACCTTTGGGCGAATTAGTAGACATGGGGCTATGGCACTCAGCTGGTCTATGGACAAAGTTGGGCCCATCTCTAGGTCAGCACTTGACAATGCCATTGTCCTTTCAGTACTGAATGGCAGCGACACCAAAGATCCCTCCACTATCCCCGCCGCATTTAACTATTCCGCCAAGAAAGAGGTTAAAAAATTAAAAATTGGCTATTTCAGTTCCTTTTTTGAAGGAAATCGGGCGGGTATCGAAAATGACCGTGCCGTCCTAGAACTCTTAAAAAACCAAGGGATCACCCTCCAACCGGTAGAACTGAAAATCAGTATCAATGCCGCACCTTTGTTATCCATGCTGTTTGTGGAAGGGGCAGCAGCATTTGATGACTTTACTCGGCTAGGGCTTGATGACCAAATGGTAGCACAGCACAAGAGTGCTTGGCCTAATATCTTCCGAGCAGCCCGATTTATTCCCGCCGTAGAATACATACAGATGAGCCGACAGCGCAGTCTACTGATCGAAGAAATGCATGCACTGATGAAGGAATACGATGTGATTATTACCCCCTCTTTTGCTGGTCAGCAACTGCAAATTACCAACCTAACGGGACATCCCGCTCTGTGTCTACCCAATGGGTTTGGCGCTAATGGCAGTCCAACATCCATTACCTTACTTGCTAACCTCTTTGAAGAAGAAAAATTGATCATGGTTGGACGTTTGATTCAGGAGAACTCCGACTGGCAAACAAAGCGACCTCCCTTGTTTAATCGCTAAAGAAGGAATCTAAAAAATACTACTCAGGAAACTGGCAATTAAGATCCATATCTCTGAAGTAAAAAAGGCTGCCCGCATTGGACAGCCTTTTTCGTTCTTAGTGAATAATCCCTGCGATTTTGATATGGGTAGGGGATAGAAATAGCACCTTTTGGGTAGTTTCTATTTTGTAGTGGTCAATTTTCCTAGCCGACTGGTTGAGAAAAATCTCCCCAAGGGTAGTGCTTTGGTAAAACATGTTTTCATCCTTCAGCCTAAAAGTCACCCAAACCGGGTAATTCTGAACATAGCGAATGGTAATATCCTTCACTTTTCCTTTTGCTTCAGGCAGTAACTCATGAATCAACTGGTCTGGGGTAGTTCGTGTATTATAAGCGGTAGCAAGCGAAGGAACATTGATGTCTGCTTGATAAAAAGAAGCAAATTCTTCTTTCCAATCTTTGGGGGTATACAGTAACTCTTCCGTCTGCTTTTCTCCGTTAATTTCAGAGGTTTTAAGGACTGAATCGCCCTCTATTTTACTAATTTCCAGGTTGATAAATCCTTTCAAATCAAAGTAGGGAAGTTTTTCAAGTGCGGGTTCCTCCTTAGTTGGAGCGCAAGCAAGGACTGCGCCTAAAAGAAGAAAGCTGAAGTATTGTTTGATTTTCATAGGTCAAGAAGAATATTTCCTGTCATTTCTTCGGGAATTCCTACCCCCATTAACTGAAGGATTGTGGGCGCTAAATCCCCTAATTTGCCGTCTTTAACTGAAAACTTCTGTTTGTCCACCACAATGAACGGCACCAAATTGGTGGTATGCGCTGTATTCGGTGAACCATCCTCATTAATCATCACATCCGAGTTGCCATGATCGGCTATCACTAGCACTGTATAGTCATTGGCGATAGCGGCTTTAACTACTTTTTCGGCAACGCCGTCAACCGCTTCGCAGGCCTTAACAGCCGCATCAAAATCTCCGGTATGGCCCACCATATCTGCATTTGCAAAATTAAGGCAGATAAATTCTGCACTTTTCTTTTCCAACTCTTTGGTGATTTTTGAGGCAATTTCTTCAGCGCTCATTTCAGGCTGCAAGTCATAAGTGGCCACCTTGGGTGAGGGGCAAAGGATCCTACTTTCTCCAAAAAATTCTTTTTCTCTACCCCCTGAGAAGAAAAAAGTGACATGTGGATATTTTTCAGTTTCCGCAATTCGAATCTGTTTTTTACCTGCTCGCTCCAAAACCTCCCCTAAGGTGTTTTTAAGTTTGTCTTTCTCAAACAAGACCTGAACTCCTGTAAAGGTCTCATCGTAGGTCGTGAAGGTCAAGTAATCCAAGTTCAACTTCTTCATGTTGAAGTCCACAAAATCTCGTTGGCTAAGCGCTTGCGTAATTTCTCTTCCTCGGTCAGTTCTGAAATTGAAACAAAGCACTACATCCCCATCCTGAATAGTGGCTAGGGGCTTATTGTCCGTACCCACCTGAATGATGGGACGAATAAATTCGTCTGTGACGTTATTGCTNTATGATTTTTTAATNGAAGCGAGAATGTCTTTGGATTTTTCTCCCTCACCAAGCACCATGGCATCATAGGCAAGCTTTACTCGCTCCCAACGGTTGTCTCGATCCATGGCATAGTATCGGCCGATAACGGAAGCAATTTTTCCAGCTGAATGCTGCAAATGATTTTGAAGGTCTCCTAAGTATCCCAATCCTCCTTTGGGATCAGTATCACGGCCATCAGTAAAGGCATGGATAAACACATCTTCCATCCCATGGTGTTTGGCCGCATCACACAATCCTTTGAGGTGCTCGAGATGTGCATGCACACCTCCATCAGATACCAAACCCAAAAAATGCACTTTTTTCTTTTCTGCTTTCGCTCTGGCAAAAGCCGCGCTCAACACGGGATGAGAAAGCAGTTCCCCATGCTGTACTGCCAAATTGATTTTTACCAAGTCTTGGTAGACAATTCTACCCGCACCAATGTTCATGTGCCCCACTTCCGAGTTGCCCATTTGACCCTCAGGTAACCCAACTGCTAGACCTGAAGCCTCCAGCTTGGAATGTGGATAAGTATTGAATAAGCTATCCACAAAAGGGGTGTTGGCCTTGTCGATGGCAGAAACCGCAGGATTGGTAGCTAATCCCCAGCCATCCAAAATCATCAATAAAACATTCTTATTCATGCCTCAAATATACTACAATAGAAACCAAAATGGGGAATGGAAGCTGGTGAAATTGAGGGGCAAAACCTGAGAATTTCCATCCTGAGCTCAAAAAAACAATCCCCACCTTGGAAAAAGCCTAGAAATCCTCCAACGAAGCGGACAAGTAGACCCCCTTTGAACTTGTTAGAAAAAGATACCGAAAGTCAATGGCCTCTTTTGCTAATTTCTTAATCAGAAGGCTTCTCCTGAGACAAAAATTCAAGGTTCCGCTTAATCCCTTTAAACTTGGTTCGCTTCACCGCGGAATGGGAAAAAACTTTTTTAAACGTTTCTTCTGTGAGCTCCTTCCAATCTTGGCCAGTAAACGTAGCCAAGTCCGAAGAAGGTGTGAAAGCAGGTTCCTGATGCGGTTTTGAAAAACGATTCCATGGGCAAACATCTTGACAGATATCACAACCAAATACCCAGTTGTCCATCTTCCCTCCAAAAGAGCTCGGAATTGCCTCCTTTAGTTCAATGGTGAGGTAAGAAATACATCGGGAGGCATCCACTACGCCCGGCGCCACGATCGCATCAGTAGGGCAAGCATCCATGCAGGCCGTGCAGGTGCCACAATAGTCTTTGGTGATGGGGAGGTCAGGTGTCGCTTCCAAATCAATAATCAGCTCCGCTAAAAAGAAGAAACTGCCAAGCTGCCGATTGAGCAAGAGGCTATTTTTACCAATCCAACCCAGACCGGAACGCTGAGCCCACTGCCTTTCCAAAATTGGAGCAGAATCCACAAAACTACGCCCACCAATCTCTCCCACCTCTTCACGAAGATCCATCAAAAATTCACGCAGCTTCTCTTGAATGACCTCGTGGTAATCTTTGCCATAGGCATACTTAGCCAGTTTAATGTCTTCAGTGCCTTGTGGAAGCCCCGTCTGGGGATAGTAGTTGTACACTAAGGAAACCACAGTTTTCGCTCCTTCCACAAGCTTTCGTGGGTCCAGTCGCTTATCAAAATGATTGGCGAGGTACCCCATATGTCCATGGTAGTCTCGGCGCAACCATTCTTCCAACTTCGGGGCTTCTTCTTCCAAAAAATCCGCTTTCGCAATGCCACAAAAGTCAAAGCCCAAGCGCTTGGCGGTGGCTTTTAACAGGTGAGCATGTCGATCGGAAGCATTCATTACGAGTCGAAAATAGGGAGTTTTCGCCTATTTTTTTCCCCTACTAAAAATCGGAGGTCCTGAATCCTTTCCTTCAACTCTTTCGCAGTTTGGAAGCGAGGCAAAGAAAGGCAAGTCCACTCGTCGGACCAGGGGGGATCGCGATTCTTTTTCTTAGTATTTTTGAGCCGGTTAAAACTCCTTGCCACTATTGCGTGTTATCCCTACATTCAGGTCAGACATCCCTAGCAGTAGGGATTTTGTTTTCCCTTATTGCACGCATGAAAGGCTTTACTTTTACAAAATATATCCCCCCACTGAATCCGGAAAAAAACCGGTTTGATAACCTGCTGGATATCTTTCTTCAGCTGGTTACGATGACGGGCGGGGATGTTGCAGAAGCGCTGAGCTGGTTGACCAATCTGGACAAACGCTACCAACTAACTAGTCCGGAATATGGAATAGGTAATTTTATCGAAGATCTCAAATCCAAGGGATACCTCAGCGAGGAAAACCAACAAGGTAAATTTGAAATCACAGGAAAAGCAGAGCAAACCATCCGAAAAAGTGCGTTAGAAGAAATTTTTGGAAAGCTGAAGCGCAGCAAAACTGGGCAACACCGAACCCATCTATCTGGGCCTGGTGAGGAGCAGGGCAGTGAGCGTAGGGCCTATGAATTTGGGGACAACCTAGATCAAATTGCGCTAACCGACTCGCTCCGCAATGCGCAAGCAAACCATGGAATTGGCGGTGATTTTTTGTTGACCGAAGATGATTTAGAAGTGGTCGAAAATGAGCAGCGCAGCCAAACCTCCACGGTGCTGATGATTGACATTTCCCACTCCATGATCTTATACGGAGAGGACCGCATCACACCTGCCAAAAAGGTGGCCATGGCCTTGGCAGAGTTGATTAAAACCCGCTATCCCAAAGACACCTTAGACATCATCGTATTTGGAAACGATGCCTGGCAGATCGAAATCAAGGACTTGCCTTACCTCCAGGTTGGGCCCTACCATACAAATACAGTAGCTGGCCTTGAGCTAGCCATGGATTTACTCCGAAGGAGAAAAAACCCAAACAAGCAGATTTTTATGATCACAGACGGCAAGCCTACTTGCTTGAAAGTGGGGATTAAATACTACAAAAATGCCTTTGGCATTGACAGCAAAATCTTGGCAGAAACGCTGAAGCTTGCCGCTCAATGCAGGAAATTGAAAATTCCTGTCACCACCTTTATGATTGCTTCTGATCCCTACCTCAAGGAGTTTGTGAAAGAATTTACAAAGGTCAACAATGGCAACGCCTATTACAGCAGCTTGAAAGGGCTGGGAGATTTAATTTTTGAGGACTACAGACGAAACCGAACCAAACGCTTTTAGAATGGATTACGCACAACTTAAAGGAGAGCAACTCCTTCAAATCAAAACCCTTGGCCAATTGAAGGCTGCAGGCTACAGTCCGAAGTCCATCAAAGAGGAACTTAGAGGCAACCTAATCCAGAAAATCAAAGCTAAGGAAAACGTGTTTGAAGGCGTTTGGGGTTATGAAGATACCGTCATTCCAGACATGGAACGGGCGATACTTTCACGGCACAACATCAATTTACTCGGACTTCGAGGGCAGGCGAAAACTCGAATTGCCCGGATGATGACCCTGCTATTAGACGAATATGTGCCTGTTCTCTTCGGTTCGGAACTCAATGAAGATCCGCTCCTCCCGCTTTCCACTTTTGCTAAAACCTTGATTGAAGAAAAAGGCGATGACTGCCTGATCTCCTGGTTGCCGCGAGCAGAGCGTTATGCGGAAAAATTAGCTACTCCAGATGTATCCGTGGCCGACCTAATTGGGGATGTAGATCCTATCAAGGCGGCGACCCTCAAACTAAATTACAACGACGAACGGGTGATTCACTATGGCCTAGTTCCTCGTTCTCATCGCTGCATTTTTGTGATCAACGAACTTCCAGACCTTCAAGCGAGAATACAGGTTGCCCTATTCAATATTTTGCAAGAAGGGGACATACAGATTCGTGGGTTTAAGTTGAGGTTGCCTTTGGACATCCAGTTTATATTCACTGCCAACCCTGAAGACTACACGAACCGGGGCAGCATTGTGACCCCGCTCAAGGATCGAATTGAAAGTCAAATCATCACGCATTATCCAAAGTCCATTGCAATAGGCAAAAAAATCACGGCACAGGAAGCACGACTTCAAGGAAAGCCTGTGAGCAAGATCCATGTTCCAGAGCTCATGAAAGATCTGATTGAACAAATTGCCGAAGAGGCACGCCACTCCGAGTTTGTGGATGAAAAAAGTGGGGTATCAGCAAGACTTACCATTTCCGCCTATGAAAATCTAATTTCTGCAGCGGAAAGAAGGATGTATAGAAATAATGAGTCGACTACCGTTGTACGAATTTCTGATTTGATTGGGGTCATTCCGGCCATCACTGGTAAGGTAGAACTCGTATACGAGGGTGAGCAGGAAGGTGCAGGATTGGTGGCCTACAACCTGATTGGCAAAGCCATACGAACTCAGTTTGTCGACTACTTTCCATCGCCAGAACAAAAGAAAAAGGAGAAGTCTACCAATCCTTATGTCGTTCCCTTGGCCTGGTTTGGGGAGGGAAATGAATTAGACCTTTTGAGTGATCTCAGCGACAAAACCTACAAAAGTATCTTGCATGGAGTTCCTGGGCTAGAAAAAGTAGTGACCGAATTGGTAGAGCATCTACCAGAAAAGGAAAAGGAATTCTTTATGGAATTTGCCCTTCATGGCTTGGCTGAATATTCACAGCTCAGCAAAAAAATGGTGGACACAGGACTTCAATTTAAAGACCTATTTAGCTCCATGTTTGAATTAGGAGGAGATGAAGAGGACTTTGAAGATGAGGAGGATAATTCTTAAGCAGTAGAAGTTGCAGGGCATAGGACTATGAACTGCTTCTAGTTTTTAGGACTGCTTTCCAAAGGACTGCAGCGATATCCTCTATATTTGTAAGATGGCCGAAAATCAACTTCCCGAGGCGTTCGAATCTCAAATGCATGCACTGCTTGGGGCCGCCGGGTATGCCTTATTTAAGCAAGCCTTAGAATTTCCTACGCAAACTTCCATTCGGATTAATCAGAGGAAGGCTGTAGAGCTCCCCTACCCAAAGCGGGCTATTCCCTGGGCGAAGGATGGCTATTTTTTGGAGGAGCGACCCAGCTTTACGATGGATCCTACTTTCCATGCGGGAGCCTATTACGTGCAGGAAGCTTCGTCCCTATTTATTTCTCATATTCTAGAGTCACAAAAAATTCCGAAAGGCATTTACCTGGACTTAGCGGCGGCACCTGGAGGAAAAAGCACCTTGCTATCCAGCTATTTGGGAGAGGAAGGGTTACTGGTCGCCAATGAAGTCATTGCATCTCGGGCTCAAATTTTAAAGGAAAATGTGATCAAGTGGGGCCTTGGCAACACGGTAGTTACCCACAACGATCCGGAGCATTTCAGCCCTTTGGAGGGATTTTTTGACCTGGTACTCGTGGACGCTCCCTGCTCTGGAGAGGGAATGTTTCGAAAAGATCCTATGGCTCGTTCTGAATGGTCGGCCGATCATGTCTCCTTATGTTCCGCTAGACAAAAACGAATTGTGGATAAAGCAGGAGAATTGGTAAAAGGAGGAGGCTACCTCCTGTATTCCACTTGTACCTTCAACGAAAAAGAAAATGAAGAGATCCTTCTTTTTTTAACTGAGGAGTTTGCCTTTGAACCCGTACGAATCGCGCTAGATCCGAGTTGGGGAATTGTTGAAACGCAGGTTAATTCAGAAGAAGAAATCTTTTATGGATACCGCTTTTTCCCGCATAAGGTTGCAGGGGAAGGGTTTTTTATCACAGTGTTGCGGCGTCCTGAGGAGGGGTATTCCCAAAGCGTTGCAGCAACAAAAGAATTCAAACACCATAGCCTCAAGCGGGTGGGAGAGAAAGAATCTGCTGTGCTTGAGCAGGAAGTAGGAGGCGATGGGTCGGGCAAGTTCTACCTATTGCAGGACACCTTTTTCCGAGTGGATGGAACGTATTTCCGAGAGCTAGAAAAGTTGGCTCATGTGCTGAGCATTCGCTATTTCGGGGTGGAGTTAGGAAAAAAGCAAGGAAAAGAATGGATTCCTAGTCATGAATGGGCTCTTTCTTTACTTCCAAAAAATGGATTTGCTCAGCATGAACTCAGCCTAGAAGAAGCCTTGGATTTTCTAAGGAAAAAAGAACAATCTTTCCCCGATCTGACCCTGGGTTGGGTGCTTCTGAGCTACCAAAAACTACCTTTAGGATGGATCAAGAATTTGGATAAGCGGGTAAACAACTATTATCCCAAAGAATGGCGTATTCGGAATTAAATCGTCCTTAAAAAAATCAATTTATTGGTCTCATTCCCTACCTTAGTAACTGCCTATTCCACACGATTTCATGCTCAAAAAACAGCGATACGAAGCATTCATCCAGCACTTTTCTGAAAACATGCCTGTTGCGGAAACAGAGTTGGAGTATAAAAACACCTTTCAGTTGCTCGTGGCAGTTGTTCTATCTGCTCAATGCACCGACAAACGTGTAAACATCGTAACAAAGGAACTTTTTAAGCACTTTCCAACAGCTGCACATCTAGCGACAACAAACTTTGATGAACTTTTTCCCTTTATCCGCTCTGTTTCTTATCCCAACAACAAGACCAAGCACCTCATTGGCCTAGGAAAAATGCTGCTGGCTGATTTTGGCGGAGAAGTGCCCTCCACAGTGGAGGAACTGGTCAGATTGCCTGGCGTGGGTAGAAAAACCGCCAATGTGATCACCTCCGTAGTTTGGCAACAGCCCAACATGGCAGTAGATACCCATGTGTATCGCGTATCCCGACGCTTAGGTCTGGTCCCATTAACCGCCAAAACACCACTGGAAGTGGAAAAACAATTGGTCAAGCACCTGCCCAAACAACATATACATCGGGCACACCACTGGCTGATTCTTCACGGGCGCTATACTTGCCTAGCTAGAAATCCGAAATGTGGCACCTGCACGATCACACATCTCTGCAAGCACTTTGAAAAAATGACCAGAAAATCTGCCTTAGAATAGTCCTAATTCAACCGAATCCTCCACTAAGATAGCCACAGGAGAATAAACAACTTACTTGTCTCCTCCTCGAGGTCGGTATCCAGAATCTTTAAACAACTTTTTTGCATCCGCTTCGCGCATCACCTCAGGCAGAGGAAGGTCCTGCTGAATCGAATATTCCTCCACAATATTCCATCCTATCCATCGTCCAATTCTACCCGGCGCATCCGCACTGATCGCGTCTGTTGCGGGCGCTTCCCCGATATACTTCCGAATTTCAAAAGGATTGGTTTCAAACAACAGTTCGTTTTCAATAAAATGGGTCCAAATAATGTCTTCGTTGTCCCAACAAGCTTGAATTTGCTCGGGGGTATAGCCAATCAAGTATTGATCCGATGTGCAAGGCAAGATGGATTTGACAAAATGATAGGCCTTCCCGTAGTAAATCATTTCCGCCAAAAGCGTATTTTCCTTTGGGTCTATCACGTTGTAACGGGATGAAATAGCCAAAACAAGCATAGGAACTAGGTATTTTCGCTCGTAGCGAGAGGCTAGGTATCGGGGTATATCGGGTTGGAATACGTGGTCACTGGGCAAAAAATAATCTAGCCCTATCACGATCACATCTTCTTCTACAATCAAGTCAAATCCAAACCCAGAAACATAGGTGTACACCTTAGGTTCCTTAAAATCAGGATAATAGCTTTTCAAGTACGCGAATGCTTGTTCCAATTCAACCTTAACATCACTTAGGTCTGCAAACTCCTTGGCAACGGCCGCATTCAATTCCTGCATGGACGAATCCTGATGCAAGCGGATGAGTTCTGATGCCAAGGAATCCACACTCGGATAGGTCTCCAAACCAAGGGCTTTGGAAGTTACCTCGGGATATTTTTCCAGTAAGGCAAGCATCTCCTCCTTGGTTTCTACTTCAAAAAAAGATTGTTCCAGGCGCTGAATTTCCAAATCCACCCGGCCTTCTAGTCGTTCTTCGTCTAAGGAACAGGTACTGTCCGATGATTGACAGGAAAAAAGCACAGTGACCAATAACACTACGAAGAAGCGGATATACATGAATTTGTTTTTTTGGCAAGTTAAAGAAACCGGAACAATTCTAGAGAACATAGCCGCTTTCGGCTTTAATCCCTCCTGATTTTAGATCCAATTGTCTACCGTTTTGGGATAATTAGTTTGAAATCAGCATTTAAAAGACAAGCTCTTTCTCTCAAATCTGTCCATAGATTTGGTATAATTAAGAATTAAACGGATTTTTATAGATTAGATTTTTCTACACCCCACGGAATTCCATTTTCACGATGAAGTCTATTCACAAATTTACTTACTTTTTAGTGCTGCTTTGCTTCTGGGCCTTTGCTCCATCCTTTGTTTTCGCGCAGGAAAGTGTCGACCTCAATACCATCCGAGTAGATCAACTCAGTGATGATCAAATCGAGGAACTCGTCAAGCGAGCACAGGATGCCGGACTGAGCAGTACGGATTTCTTGATGATGGCCCAGATGCGGGGAATGCCCTCAGGGGAAGTAGAAAAGCTTCGCAATAGAATTGAAGGGTTGACCGTAGGTTCAAGCAAGTCTCGTTCCACGAATGCCTCCAAAAGGTCTTCGCGCGAGCAGATTGACCTCAATGACATCACCCAAGGCCTGATGGAAGCGCAAGAGTTAATGGAAGAGGAAGAGGAAGAGGCAGACTCTTTACTTTTTGGGAGCAAGTTATTTTTTCAAAAGAATCGAAAATTAAGCTTCGAGCCTAGCCTAAACCAGGCTACTCCAAAAAACTACATTCTCGGTCCTGGAGATCTTATCTATGTGGATATCTATGGACAGTCAGAAAAATACTACGAAGCCACCGTCAATCCTGAAGGCTCCATTTTACTAGACAACATCGGGTTGATCGCCGTTTCTGGAAAAACCATTGAAGCCGCAGAAGGAATCATTAAAAATCGTGTAGCCACTTTTTACACTGGTCTTTCTGGAGCTAACCCGAAAACGTTTTTGCAAATTGCTCTAGGCAATGTCAAAACCATCAAGGTGCATATTTTGAATGAGGTCCGCCTTCCTGGAACCTTTACGCTGAGTGCTTTTTCAACGGTTTTCAATGCCCTTTATGCCGCAGGAGGACCTTCAGATCAAGGAACTTTGCGTGCGATTCAACTCATCCGAAACAATAAAAAAATAGCAGAGATTGACGTGTATGAACTGCTCATCAACGGAACTGCCAACTTGGATGTTCAGCTTCAAGACCAAGATGTAATCCTAGTCAACCCCTACCTCGCCCGAGTAAAGATGATGGGGGAAGTTAAGCGCCCCTTGGTTTTTGAAGTTACACCTGAGGACAACTTAGATGATCTAATCCGGTATGCTGGGGGATATACTGACTTGGCCTTTAAGGATCGAATCTCCATATCTCGCATTACCGGAAATCAGCGCTCCATCTCCGATGTATTTAGCAATCAACTCGGTCTATTTAACCTCAAGGGCGGCGATGAAATTTCAGTATACAGAATAATCGATCGCTACACCAACCGCATTCAAATTAAGGGCGCTGTCTTCAGGCCAGGAATCTTCTCCTTAACCGAAGGGCTCACCCTGACCCAATTGATCAAAAATGCTGATGGTCTCAAAGGCGACGCTTACACGCAGCGGGCCAGCATCTTGCGAACCAAAGGAGATCTCAGTTCAGAAGTATTGGAAGTGAATCTTCAAGCGGTATTGGAAGGTCGCCAAGCCGATGTGGTCTTGCAGCGTGAAGATGTAATCCGTATTTCTAGCATTTATGATGTGCAAAACGAGCGCTATATCCAGATCCTGGGAGAGGTAAAGCGTCCGGGGACCTATCCCTATGCTTCCGGAATGACGCCTGAGGAACTTATTCTAACCGCTGGTGGTCTGCAGGAATCTGCCAACATAAAGGATATTGAAATTGCCAGAAGGCTGGAAGATTCAGATTCAGGAACACTATCAGATATTATTACCACGTCCATCAATTCAGATTTATCCTTCAACCCGAATGCCATCTCCTTGGAGCCCTTCGATCAGGTGATCGTGCGAAAGCGAGCCAATTTTACNATGCAGCGTCTCGTGTCTGTAGAAGGGCAGGTCAATTCGCCAGGACTTTTTGCNATCCAAACCAGTGTAGANCGAATCTCTGATTTGGTCAAAAGAGCTGGAGGAGTCAATCAATTTGCCTACACCAAAGGGGCTACCTTGATTCGTAAAACAGAGTTCTTTAACACGGAGTCCGAGCAAGTGCGAAGACAGAAAAATTTAGAAGCACTACGCGTTCTTCTCAAGGAGAATCTACCCAACCCTGAAGCACAAGAAGAACTTCTTATTCGCCTTTTCAGAGACCTTCCAAAGGAAAAAGTAGAAAAAAAGGATTCTACAGCCAATAATGCCAAACGAGAGTCATTGGATCAAATTGCTGCAGAAACCCCTGGAGTAGCCGTTAAAATCAAGGAAACGGAAGCCGTTGCCATCAACTTGGAAAAAATATTAGCCAATCCTGGTTCTGAGGAAGATTTGGTACTCGAGGAAGGCGATATTCTCAATGTTCCNAAGCTCTTGCAAACCGTTCGTATGCGTGGAGATGTAGTCTATCCGACTACCTTGAGGCACGAGCAAGGTCGAGGACTCCGCTTTTACATCAATGGAGCAGGTGGGTTTGACCGGGGCGCCAATCGAAGGCAAACCTATGTGGTCTATGCTAATGGGGCGGTTAAACGAACAAAAGGGTTCTTTGGAGTTCGAAGCTACCCAGCCGTGGAACCAGGAGCTGAAGTAATCATTCCAAGCAAAGGGCCAAAATCCCCCCTTCGTCTAGGAGATTTAGTAGGCGTCACCACTGGACTGGCCACCTTGGCTTTAGTTCTTTCCCAAATCAACCTACAGAATACCCCATGAGCGAAAACTCACATTTTTCTCCCTCCCAATTCACCTTGAAAGAGGTGGT
>JGI25917J50250_1000144_pt1 | contig 18427 bp, 16 predicted proteins | sample LauGreSBDMM110SN_4_FD_50250 | JGI IMG/M metagenome (IMG submission 50250) | reverse complement strand
CTGACCCAAAAATCGGGTTTAGATGGCGTTGTTTGTTCGGCACAAGAAGCGCCTATTCTGCGCCAGTCTTTAGGTCAGGATTTCTGTTTAGTCACGCCAGGNATCCGCCCTGCCGATGCAGCACTCGATGACCAATCTNGGGTAGTCACCCCCAGACAAGCCTTAGCGCTGGGTTCAAGCTATTTAGTGATAGGCCGTCCGATTACACAAGCTAAAAACCCCCTCGAAGCCCTCATAAAAATACATGAGGAAATTTAAGCCCTTGAAATAAGCGGCAGGTAAACTGGTTGATTCTGCGAGTAATTGTTTGATGTCGATACGTGCGGCAATCAAACTACGGGAAAAAATAGCAATAAAAAAGCCCTTGGTGTGAAGGACACGCCAAGGGCTTTTTAAATCAAAACCAGCTTTCCAGAAACTTATTTAACGCGCATACCAGCTTCAGCGCCCGTATCCGGTGACAAGATAAATGGCCCACCGCGCTCATCGCTTGCGGCAAGCACCATACCTTCAGACATGCCAAACTTCATCTTGCGCGGCGCTAGATTTGCCACCATGACTGTTAAACGACCAACCAAAGTCGCAGGGTCATAGGCAGACTTAATACCCGCAAATACTTGGCGCGGATTAGCTTCGCCAATATCCAAGCTCAAGCGTAATAGCTTTTCAGCGCCTTCCACATGCTCAGCATTGACGATTTTCGCGATACGTAAATCCACCTTAGTGAAATCATCAATCGAGATATAGTCCCCAGGATTTTCAGATACAGTAGGCGCTTGATTGGCAAATGCAGGTGNGGATTTTTGTAAGTTTTCTTTATTGGCTTCAGTCATGGCTTCAATGTGCTTGGGATCAATTCTTGTAATTAAATGGTTGTATTCGTTAATGGCATGGTCGTCAGCAAATGAATCATTCACGCTAGCCCATGTAAGCGGTGCAATATTCAAGAAGCGCTCAATATTAGCTGCCAAATCTGGCAAAGCAGGTTTTAAATAAAGCGTTAACAATCGGAACATTTCAAGCGCGCTTGAGCAGTTGGTATGCAGTTTAGCTTGCGCTTCATTACCCTCTTGCTTAGCCACCACCCAAGGCGCCGCATCTGCAACGTCTGCATTAGCCAAATCCGCCAAACGCATAATTTCACGAAGTGCACGGCTGTAATCACGCGCTTCATAAGCTTTAGCAATTTCAGGGGCAGATGCTTTAATTATTTCTACAACCGCATGTTGGGTGGCTGAAACCAATTTTCCAGCAAAACGCTTACTGATAAACCCTGCCGTGCGGCTAGCAATATTGATGTATTTACCTACTAAATCGCTATTCACACGCGCCACAAAGTCCTCAAGATTTAAGTCGATATCTTCCATGCTGCCATTTAATTTAGCGGCATAGTAATAGCGCAAATACTCAGGATTTTTGATGTGATCTAAATAACTTCGGGCAGTAATAAAAGTGCCGCGTGATTTAGACATCTTCTCGCCATTCACAGTTAAAAAGCCGTGCGAGAATACTTGNGTTGGCTTACGGTAACCAGAGTACTCAAGCGTTGCCGGCCAGAATAAAGCATGGAAATACAAAATATCTTTACCAATAAAATGATAAAGCTCCGTTGTGGAATCCGCTTTCCAATACTCATCAAAATCTAAGCCATTTTTAGCACATAGATTTTTAAAGCTCGCCATGTAGCCAATCGGCGCATCTAGCCAAACATAGAAATATTTGCCGGGCGCATCAGGGATCTCAAAACCAAAATACGGTGCATCGCGAGAGATATCCCAATCGGATAATTTATTCTCGCCTGCCTCGCCTATCCATTCATNCATCTTATTAGCGGCTTCTTGTTGAAGCGTGCCAGAGCGCGTCCAACCGCGTAAGAAATCGCTACATTCTGATAGCTTGAAGAAGTAATGTTCAGTTTCTTTTCGCACAGGAGCTGCGCCAGAAACAGCTGAGAACGGGTTAATCAGTTCAGTTGGGTTGTAAGTGGCACCGCATACTTCACAAGAGTCGCCATATTGGTCTTTAGCATGACACTTGGGGCATTCGCCTTTAATAAAGCGGTCCGGCAAAAACATGTTTTTAACTGGGTCGTAAAACTGTTCTATGGTTTTAGTTGCAATCTTGCCGTTAGCTTTTAGCGATTTATAGATACTGCTTGCAAGCTCTTTATTCTCGGGCGAGTTGGTTGAGTAGTAATTATCAAACTCAACCAAAAATTCTGAAAAGTCGGCGTAATGCTCCGTGTGCACTTTCGCAATCAAAGCCTCTGGCGAAATCCCTTCTTTCTCAGCGCGCAACATAATCGGCGTTCCATGCGTATCATCAGCACAAACATAATGAACTGTATTGCCTTGCATCTTTTGAAAGCGCACCCAAATATCGGTTTGAATGTATTCAACTAAATGCCCTAGATGGATACTGCCATTGGCATAAGGAAGTGCAGAAGTGACCAGAATTTTACGGCTCATGAATTTCAATCTATGGATAAATTGTTCGAATATACCCATTTTAACAAATGACGGGCGCTTTCACATGCGTTAAAATTACCTTAATATTTTACTCAAGAATTATCGCAAGGAAAACTCGATGGCAATTTCAGAATTAGAACTACAAAACACCCTCAAAACATTAATCGATCCAAACACGGGTGTGGACTTTATCAGCAACAAATCAGCTAAAAACATTCAAATTAAAGGCAACGATGTTTCCGTGGACATCGTGTTGGGTTACCCAGCCAAAAGCGTACTCGATGAAATTAAAGCTTTAGTAGAACATAAATTAAGTACCATTGCAGGCATTGGCAATATCACCGTCAATATTGGGAGCCGCATTGTGCCGCACAGCGCCCAACGTGGTGTACCACTTATTCCAAACGTCAAAAACATCATTGCCGTGGCTTCTGGCAAAGGCGGTGTTGGCAAATCAACGACTGCAGTCAACATTGCCCTTGCCCTTGCTGAAGAAGGCGCTAACGTCGGCATTTTAGATGCTGACATTTACGGACCTAGCCAGCCTCAAATGCTAGGTATTTCAGGCAGACCTGATAGTGCCGACGGCAAAAGCATAGAGCCGATGCAAGCTCACGGCATTCAAGCCATGTCGATTGGCTTTTTGGTGGATGTAGACACCCCTATGGTATGGCGCGGTCCAATGGTAACGGGTGCGTTAGAACAACTCCTCCGCGACACGCGCTGGAAAGACCTCGATTATTTAATTATCGACTTGCCACCAGGCACAGGCGATATACAATTAACACTTTCACAAAAAGTGCCTGTGACTGGCGCGATTATTGTGACTACACCGCAAGATATTGCCCTTTTAGATGCCCGTAAAGGCCTCAAAATGTTTGAAAAAGTAGGCATCCCAATTTTAGGGATTGTTGAAAATATGAGCACGCATATTTGTACAAAATGCGGGCATGAAGAGCATATCTTTGGTGCAGGTGGTGGCGAGGCTATGTGTAAAGACTACAACGTGGATTTGCTTGGAAGCTTGCCACTTGATATTAAAATTCGTGAGCAATCAGATGGTGGTAAACCAACCGTGATTAGTGAGCCTAACAGCCAAATAGCAAGTATTTACAAACAAATCGCAAGAAAGACAGCCTACAAGCTATCCCAACTTGCGCTAGACCATAGCAGTAAATTTCCCAACATTGTGATTGAGAACTCATAGTTAAAATCATCATTAGCAAAAAGCCCCTAAAATTTCGGGGCTTTTTTTATGACTATTAAGAATTAAAACTTACGCTTAAAACATCACGCCAAAGCAATAAACGTCGACGCCATTTTTAGGGCTAATTAAAGTGGCCGGAATCGCAACCCCATTTCGCCAATCATTCACAGCATCTTGTTTGCCGGCACCAGTGACCAAGAAAATCACTTCTCGCGTATTGTTTAACCTTTGCTGACTAACCGTAATGCGGTCGGCAGGTGGCTTAGGTGCATTAAACACAGGCACGGCATCCGCTGAATTATCTACAGGCTGATTAGGAAATAAGCTTGCTGTATGGCCATCTTCCCCCAACCCTAACAACACCAAGTCAAACTCAGGAACGCCAGCAAGTGTTTTTGCATAAGTCTTAGCACCTTCAATATTGCCTAGCTCGGCAGGAATATCGTGAATTTGATTGGCAGGAATGCTCACATGATTAAGCCATGTGGTCCGCGCCATCAAGCTATTGCGCTCAGAGTTATCTGAGGGCAAACAGCGATCATCGTTGTGATATACGTGCCAATTCGCCCAATTTGCGTTTGCATCCTTTAGCAAAGCGTAAACGTTTTTAGGTGTTGAGCCGCCTGCCAGCACGATAGAGAAACAACCACGACTGGCAATCGATTCATTTGCAGCAGCTAAAATTCGGTTTAATGTGGCTTGGTTAATGGCATCTTGTGTTTCGAAATGGTGCCAGCGACTGATTTGGCTGGTTTTTTCTTGCATTTTTTCTGGGGAATTTTCTTGGTTTGTGTTTTGCATCATGCAAAGCCTTCACGTTATAATTGCAGACTTACTTAATAAATCAATTTAGCCCGCCATCTTACCCAAAAGGACGATGGCAGACTATATCCTAACCAAGGAAAATTAATGAAACTAGCAATGATAGGTTTGGGCAAGATGGGTGGCAACATGACAACTCGCTTGCTTCGCAGTGGTATTGAAATGGTTGGATACGACAGAAATGTAGAAGTCGTGACTAAGTTAGTTGAAACGGAAGGCATGATTGCCTCAAGTTCAGTAGCTGATGCAGTTTCAAAATTAGGTGAAAATGGCGAAAAACGGATTGTTTGGTTGATGTTGCCAAGCGGTGAGCCAACCGAAATTCAAATTCAAAATCTTGCTGAGATACTTGCTAAAGGCGATATCATCATTGATGGTGGTAACTCAAATTACAAAGATAGCCAGCGCCGTGGCGCTTGGCTTGCAGAACGCGGCATCGGCTTTATGGATGCTGGTACATCAGGTGGCATCTGGGGCTTAGAAAACGGCTACTGCTTAATGGTAGGCGCGACCCCTGAAGTTGCAAAAACAATCGAGCCTATCCTGATTGCACTCGCACCCTCTAAAGAAAATGGCTGGGCACATGTTGGTCCAATCGGCTCAGGCCACTTTACCAAGATGATACATAACGGTATTGAATACGGCATGATGCAGGCGATGGCTGAAGGCTTAGATTTGTTAAAAGGTAAAACCGACTTCCATTTAGACTTAGCACAAGTAACAGAGCTATGGCGTCATGGCTCCGTGGTGCGAAGCTGGTTGTTGGATTTAACAGCTGACGCTCTTACAGAAGACCAAGAACTTTCTTCTGTTGCGCCTTATGTGGCTGACTCTGGCGAAGGCCGCTGGACAGTGATGGAGTCTGTTGAACAAGGTGTGGCTGCACCTGTGCTTACACTAGCCCTGCAAGCCCGCTTCAGAAGCCAAGATGCCACTGGCTACAGCTACAAATTGCTATCCATGATGCGTAATGGCTTTGGCGGTCACTTTGTTAAGTCAGTTAACGACTAAGTTAGGTCAGCAAACGACTAAGCCGTTCAAGCAAAGCTAGCGTCATTAAAAGCTAAACATACCCCCGCGGCCAACATTGGCTTGGCCGCTTATTCATACCGAAACCTTAGGAAACTTGAAGTAATGAGCAAACAAATTGATCCTTGTACCCTTGTTTTATTTGGCGCTAGCGGCAACCTATCACGCCTAAAACTCATTCCAGGCCTTTTTCGTTTGGATGCTGCTGGCCGCTTGCCAGACCACATGGCGATTTTATCTGTGGGTCGTGGTGACGTCGCTCGAGAAGATTGGCACAAAGAAATCAAAGGGATGCTGGACGCTAAATTTAAAAATGGCTACGAAAAGCAAGTATTCGAGCGTTTTTTAAATCGCAACCATTACCACGCTAACCCGCCAACCGATCCTAATGCTTTCGCAAAAATGCGGGACAGACTTGGCGATGAGAAAGTTTTCCCACAAAACCTTGCTTATTTCTTGTCTGTTCGCCCGACTGACTTCGCGCCAGTGGTTGAGCAACTTTCAGATGTGGGCTTGTTAGACGAAAGTAAATACTGGCGCCGTGTATTGATTGAAAAACCATTTGGCACAGACTTAGCAAGTGCGCAAGATTTGCAATCAAAAATCACTAAGCACCTAAAAGAAAGCCAAATTTACCGTATCGACCATTATCTTGGTAAATCAGCGATTCAAAACATCATGCTCACGCGCTTTACCAATGCGATTTTTGAGCCTTTGTGGAATAACGGTCACATCGACCATGTGCAAATCACCAACAATGAGACTTTAGGCGTTGGCGAACGTACCACTTTCTATGATGCAACGGGCGCGCTTCGCGACATGTTCCAAAGCCATTTGCTNCAGACATTAGCTTTGGTAGCAATGGAAAAACCAAAAGCCCTNACGCCAGACAGCATCCGTGCAGAAAAAATCAAGGTGTTGGAATCTATCCGTCCAATCGACTTAGATAACTTCAACAAACAAGTATTCCGCGCGCAATATGCCGCAGGTCGTGTTTGTGTGGGGGCTGATCAAGNTGAAGATGTCCCTGGCTACCTAGAAGAAGTGAAACGTGACGGCCTTGGCGATACAAGCTTTACAGAAACTTACGCCGCCGTTAAGTTGTTTATTGATAATCCTCGTTGGCAAGGCGTTCCTTTCTACGTTCGCACTGGCAAACGTATGCACGAGGGCAACACTGCGATTGCGATTCGGTTCAAACAATCACCAATTGAACTTAAACAAGGTCAACATCACAACTGGCTGATCATCAACATCCAGCCACGTGAGTGCGTAAAAATTGAGATGGAATCTAAGATTCCAGGTCTAGATATCGCAACACGCACCATAAGCCTTGATGGCGCTCAACGCCAACAAAGTGATGAGAGCATCGACTCATACGAAACATTGATGCTGAACTTGATGGAAGGCGATCCTTCACAATACCTTCACATCAGTGAAGTGGAAGCACAATGGCGCTTGGTTGACCAAATCGTGAATGCTTGGGCAAAAGACGAAACAACATTGCATCAATACCGTGCTGGCAATNGNGACCCAGAGGCTTCTCATGTAATTTTTGAATCAGANGATCAGTTCTGGCGTTATAGTATTGAACTTGGTGGCGACNAGCACTAAGCAGTATTTGAGCGAGTCTTTTTCCCCTCATAAAATGCCTGCGCGATTTGTTAGTAAAATGGCATAATGCGTGGGCATTTCAATTTTGTTATTTTTTGTTTTTTAATGGATGGTTAAGTGAACAATGAGTATTAAATCGGATAAGTGGATACGCCGCATGGCCGAACAACACGGCATGATTGAGCCGTTTGAGCCAAACCAAGTCAAAGTGAACGCGNCTGGCGAACGCATGGTGTCATACGGTACATCGAGCTATGGCTACGACATTCGCTGCTCAAAAGAATTTAAGCTTTTCACCAACCTCAACAGCACGATTGTTGACCCAAAAAACTTCGATCCAAATTCATTTGTAGAAGTGAATGCAGATTACTGCATCATTCCTCCTAACTCCTTTGCACTTGCANGGACTGTGGAATACTTCCGCATTCCTCGCAACGTATTAACCATTTGCTTAGGAAAATCTACCTACGCACGTTGCGGCATTATCGTGAACGTCACGCCATTTGAACCAGAATGGGAAGGTCACGTCACACTTGAGTTTAGTAACACTACCCCGCTNCCAGCGAAAATCTACGCAAACGAAGGTTGCGCACAAGTATTGTTCTTTGAAGCAGATGATGATGACGTTTGCGAAACCAGCTATAAAGACCGTGGCGGCAAGTATCAAGGCCAAGTCGGCGTGACATTACCTAAAATCTAACGTTACTGCCTAACAGAAATTTTTAAGGTTACTCAATGAAATTTAGATTTCCAGTTGTGATTATCGACGAAGACTTTCGCTCTGAAAACTCATCAGGTCTGGGCATTCGCGTACTTGCAAAAGCCATAGAAGTAGAAGGCTTTGAGGTATTGGGTGTGACTAGTTATGGCGACCTTACCTCTTTTGCACAACAACAAAGCCGTGCATCAGCCTTTATTTTGTCAATTGATGATGAAGAAATCGTAGAAGAAAAACCAGAAGCGATAGAGCAATTACGCACATTCGTGAATGAAATCCGTTACCGCAACGAAGAAATCCCTATTTTCTTGCACGGCGAAACGCGCACTTCACGCCATATTCCAAACGACGTTTTACGTGAATTACACGGCTTTATTCACATGAATGAAGATACGCCAGAGTTTGTAGCGCGTTTAATCATCCGTGAAGCAAAAGCTTATTTGGATAGCTTACCGCCACCATTCTTTAAAGCCCTGACACATTACGCGGCTGACGGTTCTTATTCATGGCACTGCCCTGGCCACTCTGGTGGCGTTGCATTCCTAAAGTCACCTGTAGGTCAAATGTTCCATCAATTCTTTGGTGAAAACATGCTACGTGCAGACGTTTGTAACGCGGTGGATGAGCTTGGTCAATTACTCGACCATACAGGCCCTGTAGCAGCATCAGAGCGAAACGCAGCACGCATTTACAACTGTGACCACTTATACTTTGTGACTAACGGCACATCAACATCCAATAAGATTGTTTGGAACTCAACCGTTGCCCCAGGTGACATCGTAGTAGTTGACCGTAACTGTCATAAATCAGTGTTGCACTCCATTATTATGACGGGCGCAATTCCTGTGTTCTTAATGCCAACACGCAACCATTTCGGCATTATCGGGCCAATTCCAAAAGCTGAATTTGAGTGGGAAAACATCAAGAAGAAAATTGAAGCCAACCCATTTGCGACTGATAAAAACGCAAAACCACGCGTCCTAACAATTACCCAATCAACTTACGACGGCGTACTTTATAACGTTGAAGAAATCAAAGAAATGTTGGACGGCAAGATTGATACACTACATTTCGATGAAGCCTGGTTACCACATGCCACCTTCCACGATTTCTACGGTGATTACCACGCGATTGGTGCAGACCGCCCACGTTGCAAGAAGTCGATGATTTTCTCAACACAATCAACGCATAAACTTCTTGCTGGCCTGAGCCAAGCCTCACAAATATTGGTGCAAGATGCTGACAGCATTCAACTAGACCGAGACGTATTCAACGAAGCTTATTTGATGCACACATCGACCAGTCCGCAATATTCAATTATTGCTAGCTGTGACGTAGCAGCAGCCATGATGGAAGCGCCTGGCGGCACAGTGCTTGTAGAAGAGTCAATTATGGAAGCTTTAGACTTTCGCCGTGCGATGCGCAAAGTGGATGAAGAATGGGGTGCTGACTGGTGGTTTAAAGTTTGGGGTCCGAACGACCTTTCAGAAGAAGGTATCGAAGAGCGCGAAGCTTGGATGCTTAAAGCCAATGAGCGTTGGCATGGTTTCGGCAATCTTGCCGAAGGTTTCAACATGCTTGATCCGATTAAAGCCACCATCATTACACCAGGCTTGGACGTNGATGGTGACTTCTCTGATGAGTTTGGGATTCCTGCCGCTATCGTCACTAAATACCTTGCTGAACATGGTGTGATNGTTGAAAAAACTGGCCTGTATTCATTTTTTATCATGTTCACCATCGGCATTACCAAAGGCCGTTGGAATACTATGGTGGCTGCCCTGCAACAGTTCAAAGACGATTACGACAAGAACCAGCCGCTTTGGAAAGTGTTGCCAGAATTCGCTGCTAAATTCCCTCGCTACGAACGCACTGGCTTAAAAGATTTGTGTGCTCAAATTCATGGAATCTATAAACATAATGACGTAGCGCGCTTAACTACTGAAATGTATCTTTCAAACATGGTGCCCGCCATGAAGCCGACTGATGCATTCGCAAAAATGGCGCATCGTGAGATTGATCGTGTATTAATTGATGAGCTAGAAGGCCGCATTACTGCCGTATTGCTAACCCCGTATCCTCCAGGTATTCCGTTGTTAATTCCTGGCGAACAGTTCAATGCGATTATCGTCAACTACTTGAAATTTGCCCGTGAGTTTAACGAACGCTTCCCCGGCTTTGAGACTGACGTTCACGGCTTAGTGAAACAAGTGGTGGATGGCAAGGCCATGTACTTCGTNGATTGCGTAGCAGACTAAANCATCCTTTTAACAAATAAAAATAGGCGCTTAATAAGCGCCTATTTTTTNGAATCGAACCCCATCAGTTTCGCTGATAAGTCATATAGCTAAAACCTAAACCATTCTCAGCCTGATGGCTTTCACGCTCTCCTGCTTTCCAATCAGCCTCGTCAAACTGAGGGAAGAANGCATCGCCTTCATAGTCNGCATCAATCTCAGTGATATAGAGCTTATTAGCCAGCTTTAAACCGTCTTTGTAAAGCTCCGCACCACCAATCAGGAATACTTCGTTATCGTCGCCACAAGCAGCTATTGCGGCCTCAAGGCTATTCACAACAATGGCACCTTCGACTTTGTAATCTTGATTACGCGTCACAATAACCGTGGTTCTACCTGGCAATAAACGGCCAAGTGAATCGTANGTTTTGCGACCCATAATAATGTGATGACCTGTAGTTAAAGNGCGGAAGCGTTTAAGGTCTTCTGGCAAATGCCAAGGCANGGTGTTCTTAACGCCGATGACGCGCTTTTTAGCAATCGCTACGATTAAAGACAAACATGCCATACTAAACAGCGACTACGCCTTTAATTGGCGGGTGCGGGTCGTAGCCTTCTAGCGTGAAGTCTTCAAATTTGAAATCAAAAATATCTTTTACGTTTGGATTGATGTGCATGATTGGCAAAGTACGTAAATCACGCTTGAGCTGCTCGTTCACTTGCTCAAAATGGTTNNTGTAGATGTGTGCATCACCGAGCGTGTGCACAAAGTCACCCAATTTTAAGCCNCACACTTGCGCCACCATCATGGTGAGCAAGGCATAAGAAGCGATATTAAACGGCACACCCAAGAAAATATCTGCACTGCGCTGATAAAGTTGGCAGCTTAATTTGCCGTCAGCAACATAGAATTGAAAGAACGCATGACATGGTGGTAACTTCATTTGATCCACATCCGCGACATTCCAAGCAGAAACTATTAAGCGCCGTGAATCAGGATTGCTCTTTATCATGTTCACGACTTGCGTGATTTGGTCGATATGCGCGCCATCTGGCTTAGGCCAATTGCGCCATTGATAGCCATACACTGGGCCTAAATTACCATNTTCATCGGCCCATTCATCCCAAATNCGCACCCCATTTTCTTTTAGGTAGGCAATATTCGTGCTGCCTTGCAAAAACCAAAGTAGCTCATGAATGATGGATTTTAGATGGACTTTTTTAGTGGTGAGNAGCGGGAAGCCTGCATTCAAATCAAAACGCATTTGATAGCCAAAAACAGAAACCGTCCCTGTGCCCGTGCGGTCTTNTTTTTTGTTGCCATGTGTCAGTAAATGGCGAACTAAGTCTTGATATTGCTTCATACTTGCTCCGTTTGATAACTCTACTTAGGTATTAGCAACTAAATAAGCCTTAACTGCATCCACATCCGCATTCATCACTTCGAAGCGTTGCGGAAGATTTTCGATGCCTTCTAATGATTCTGGGCGTTCTGGCGCATAGCCTAAAGCTTCAACAATCGCATCTTCAAACTTAACAGGCAATGCGGTTTCTAATACCAGCATCGGCGTATTCACATCGCGCAGCTCTAAAGCCACTTTCAAGCCATCAGCGGTATGCGTATCAATTACAACACCGTATTTAGACTCAGCATCACGGATGGTATTCATGCGATGAAGATGATTGCTACTGCCAGATAAAAAACCGTAGCCTGCAATTTTTTTAAACAAGCCAGCTTGCTTAATATCAAAAGCGCCCCCAGCATCGACTGATGACCAAAGCTCACACAATTTTGATGAATCCCGACCAACCAAGTCGAATACAAAACGCTCAAAGTTTGAGGCCTTGCTAATGTCCATTGAAGGGCTTGAGGTGTGGTAAGTGTTCGCTGAACCACGTGGGCGATAAACGCCTGTTTTGAAGAACTCATCAAGCACATCATTTTCATTAGTCGCTACAACAAGCTTATCAATCGGCAATCCCATCATGCGTGCAATATGGCCTGCACATACATTGCCAAAGTTGCCTGATGGCACCGCAAAGCTGGCTTTTTGGCAATTGTTTTGCGTCACGGCAAAATAGCCTTTGAAGTAGTAAACCACTTGCGCAGCAACACGCCCCCAGTTGATTGAGTTAACGGCACCTATCTTATTTGCTGCTTTAAAAGCATGGTCGTTAGAGACCGCTTTGACGATATCTTGCGCATCATCAAATACACCTTTCACAGCGATATTAAAGATGTTTTTATCTTGCAAACTAAACATCTGTGCCGCTTGGAAGCGGCTCATTTTTTGATGTGGTGAAAGCATGAATACGCTCACACCTTTTTTGCCACGCATGGCATATTCAGCAGCAGAACCGGTATCGCCAGAGGTAGCCCCTAATATATTAGTGGTTTCACCTTTTTTAGCGAGCACATATTCAAACAAGTTTCCAAGCAGTTGCATCGCCATGTCTTTAAACGCCAACGTTGGGCCATTTGAAAGCGATAGCAAATACAGATTATTTTCTAATTTAAGTGTTGGCGTTATGTCTTCAGCATTTTGCCCTTTACGTGTATAGCAATAAACCTCTGCGCGATAAGTCTTATCAACAATCGTGCGTAAATCTTGCGCTGGAACATCTTGCTCGTCGATTAAACGAGTTAAAATCGCGAANGCTAAATCTCGATAGTTCATGTCGCGCATCGCGCTTAAATCACCGTCGCTAAATTGTGGATAGCTTTCTGGCAAATACAAACCACCGTCNGGCGCCAAACCACCCAGCAAAATTNCGCTAAAACTTAAAGCAGGCGATTGCCCACGGGTACTGATGTATTTCATTTATTTAATTCTTCCATACGCAATTTCACCACAGCGCCATCAATCGCTGGCAAGGCTTCAATCGCTTGAATTGCGGCATTCATATTTTTCTCAACTGTGATGTGCGTCAAAATCACAATATCGGCTTCAGTCTCACCATCTTGCGGTTCTTTTTGCATCATCGCATCGATAGAGATTTGCCTATCACCTAAAATTTTCGTCACTTCAGCCAAAACGCCTGGCTTGTCTAAAGCACGCATACGTAAATAATACGCNGTGCTAATTTCGCCAATAGGCAAGATAGGCGTANTCGCTGTTGCCGTTGTATCGTGATAAGCCAAGTAAGGCACACGCTCTTCAATGCTTGTGTTTTGCATNCGCGCCACATCAACCAAATCTGCAATCACTGAACTGCCTGTTGGCTCTGCGCCAGCNCCNGCGCCATAATAAAGCGTAGGACCTACTGCATCACCCTTCACTANCACGGCGTTCATGGCGCCATCCACNTTGGCAATTAAACGCTTTTCAGGAATCAAAGCTGGATGCACGCGAATTTCAATACCGTTGTCGCTATGTTTAGTAATCCCTAATAGTTTCACACGGTAGCCAAGCTCTTCAGCATAACGAATATCTTTGGTCTCAAGCTTGGTAATGCCCTCGGTATAGACTTTATCGAACTGCATCGGAATACCAAAACCAATCGCAGCCATAATCATGAGCTTATGCGCGGCATCAATGCCCTCAACATCAAATGTCGGGTCCGCCTCGGCATAACCTAAGCGCTGGGCTTCACCAAGTACATCAGCAAAGGCGAGGCCTTTATCACGCATTTCTGTCAGGATNAAGTTGGTAGTGCCGTTAATAATGCCGGCAATCCATTCAATCTTATTGGCTACTAAACCTTCACGTAGCGCTTTAATAATTGGAATGCCGCCTGCAACGCCTGCTTCAAATGCGACAATCACGCCTTTGGCCTTGGCTGCTGCAAAAATCTCATTACCATGGGTAGCAATCAACGCTTTATTAGCAGTGACCACATGTTTGCCATGTTCAATGGCTTTCAACACCACGTCCTTAGCTAACGTATAACCACCAATCAACTCAACCACCACATCTATATTCGGGTCAGTCACCACTGAAAATACATCATCCGTGACTTCCACTTGACCGTTGGTCAGCTTTTTTGCAAGCTCAAGGTTGCGGTCTGCCACTTTAACAACTTCTATTTTGCGACCGGCACGACGGGAAATTTGTTCTTGATTACGTGTTAATACAGCGTATGTTCCACCGCCCACTGTGCCGATACCAAGCAAACCAACTTTTAATGACTTCATACTGTTCATATACTTTCGTTAACGATTATTATATTGTTATTTAGTGCCGTGCTGTTTTCGATATTGATCTAAGAAACGTGCGATGCGCGTAATCGCTTCTTTTAAGTCATCCACGTTAGGCAAGAANACGACTCGGAAATGGTCAGGTGTTTTCCAGTTAAATCCAGAACCCTGCACCAATAAGACTTTTTCTTCCAAGAGCAAATCCAAGATGAATTGTTGATCATCCTTAATTGGATAAACTTTTGGATCAAGCTTAGGGAATAAATACATGGCTGCTGCTGGCTTATAGCAAGTCACGCCAGGAATAGATGTCAGCATGTCGTAAGCCANATTACGCTGTTTAAATAAGCGACCCTCTGGCGAAACTAAATCATTAATACTTTGATAGCCACCCAATGCCGTTTGGATACCTAACTGGCCTGGCACATTGGCACAAAGGCGCATCGAAGCAAGCATATTCAAGCCTTCGATATAATCATTAGCGTGTTTCTTTTCGCCAGAAATAATCATCCAACCTGCACGATATCCACAAGTGCGGTAATTTTTAGACAAGCCATTAAATGTTACGAACAGCACATCATCTGCAAGTGATGCAATTGAGGTGTGCGTATTGCCGTCGTACAAGACCTTGTCGTAAATCTCATCCGCAAAAATCACTAAATTGTGATGTCGGGCAATTTCGATAATGCCTTGCAAAATCTCATCAGGGTACAAAGCACCTGTTGGATTGTTTGGATTGATAATCACAATGCCGCGGGTATTGGCGGTGATTTTTGATTCAATGTCTTTGAGATCTGGCAACCAACCAGACGCTTCATCACACACATAGTGATGCGCTGTGCCGCCAGCTAAAGTCACCGCNGCCGTCCACAATGGGTAATCTGGCGCAGGCACTAGCACATGGTCGCCNTTGTTGAGCAAGCCCTGCATTGCCATCACGATAAGCTCAGAGACGCCATTGCCAATAATGACNTCATCTATNGTCACGCCATCGATATTTTTTTGTTGGCTGTAATGCATAATAGCTTTGCGCGCGGCAAACAGCCCTTTAGAATCTGTATAGCCAGATGCTTGATCCATATTGCGAATCACATCTTGCAGGATTTCTTCAGGCGCTTCAAAACCAAATGGCGCAGGATTGCCAATGTTCAATTTGATAATGCGATGACCATCTTCCTCCATCTTTTTGGCGCGCGCCAATACCGGGCCACGAATGTCGTAGCAAACATTATTAAGCTTGGAAGATTTGAGTAAAGGTTGCACGGCAAAAACCTAAGCAGAAAAATGTGTTATCTTACCCGTGAAGGCCATATCAGGCAATGAATCAAGCGACTTTCAGGCCTAGCGATTCAGTCTATTTAATACGAGAAATTGAGATGAAGTTACATTTAACCCAAGCAGATGGGAAACAGCTCATTACAGGCTATAGTCAAGATTGGATTTCGATTAATAATCTCGTCTATCCACAAAGCTTAGTTGTGCTTCCGGAAGAACTAATATTGGATTGGGCTGTGAGCGATTTTGACAGCTTAAGTGAGGGCAATTTTGAATGCTTATTGGCCTATCAACCTGAAGTAATTTTGCTAGGAACTGGCTCAAAACATCGATTTATTCGTCCGCACCTCATTCAACACCTCACAGTCGCGAACATCCCTGTGGAATGTATGACCACCGATGCGGCCTGCAGAACTTACAACATCCTCATGGCTGAGGGTCGCAAAGTGGCTGCAGCACTCATTTTATAGATGCCGTTTTTATAAATGCATCCGAAAAACAAACATCAAGGTCGTTATGACTTAGTAGGGCTATCAATTTCGAATCCAAAACTCAAGGCTTTTGTAAAGCCAAATGCTTACAACGATTTATCCATTGATTTTGCAAATCCCAAAGCCGTTAAAGCACTCAATCAGGCCCTTTTAGCGAAGGACTATCAAATCGCTGAATGGGATATTCCAGACCATTTTCTTTGTCCGCCTATTCCAGGACGCGCTGACTACATCCATTACTTAGCTGATTTAATTGATGCTGATAAAAGCAAGAAGATGACAGGCTTGGATATTGGCGTAGGTGCAAACGCGATTTATCCACTGATTGGGCATCGTGAATATGGCTGGGATTTTATTGGCGCAGATATTAATGCGAATGCTATCAAAAATGCACAAGCCATTGTGGATGCAAATGGCTTAAATAATTGCATTCAATTCAGGTTGCAAAGTCATGAGCATCAGATTCTCAAAGGCATTATTCAAGCAGACGATGCCTTTGATTTCACCATGTGCAATCCACCTTTTCATGCCTCACTCGAGGATGCACAAGCTGTTACACAGCGTAAAATTTATAGCTTAGCTAAAAACGCTGGAAAACAACTCACCAAAACAATCAATGCAAAACTCAACTTTGGCGGGCAAGGCGCTGAGCTATTTTGCAAAGGCGGAGAACTTGGTTTTATAGAACGCATGATTAAAGAAAGTGCCCTATATAAAAATCAATGTCGCTGGTTTACGACCTTGGTTTCCAAAGCGAGCAATTTGCCAAAAATAGAACGCTCACTTAAAGCCATTGCGGCAAAGAAAATTAAAATCGTTGAAATGTCACAAGGCCAAAAACAAAGCAGATTTGTCGCTTGGTCATATGTTAATTAACAAAGCGGATGTGCGATAAATTGATCAAACAAGTTAACAGGCAAAGGCTTAGAAAAAAACCGCCTTTCGGCGGCTCTTACGAAGTAGCAAAAAACTTAAATATTTTTGGTTGAAAGTGTGATTGAAGCGTTCGTTCCACCAAAACCAAAGCTATTTGAAAGCGCCGTTTCGATTTTCACGTGATCAATCCGCTTGCGAACAATGTTCATGCCTTCAGCCGCTGGATCTAAATTTTCAATATTGGCTGACGCCGCAATGAAATTATTTTCCATCATAATAAGCGTGTATATCGCCTCATTCACACCAGCTGCGCCAAGTGCATGACCTGAAAGTGACTTGGTTGAAGCAATCGCCGTATCACTATTGCCGAACACCGCACGAATCGCTTCCAGCTCTTTAGTATCACCCACTGGCGTACTTGTGCCGTGTGTGTTGATGTAATCAATTTTACCAACGCTTTCAATCGCCAACTTCATGCAACGCTCTGCACCTTCACCACTTGGTGCAACCATGTCGTAGCCATCAGAAGTCGCACCGTAGCCAACTACTTCAGCGTAGATTTTTGCGCCACGCGCTTTCGCATGTTCATATTCTTCCAACACCAAAATGCCGCCACCGCCAGAAATCACAAAACCATCGCGGTCTGCGTCATAAGTGCGGGAAGCTTTGTCAGGTGTTTCGTTGTATTTACTTGAAAGCGCGCCCATCGCATCAAACAAGAATGACATCGTCCAATGCTCTTCTTCACCACCACCAGCAAATACAATATCTTGCTTGCCTAATTGGATTTGCTCAACACCAGCGCCAATACAGTGCGCACTTGTTGAACAAGCCGAGCTAATGCCGTAATTCACACCCTTGATTTTTGCACCGGTTGCTAAACAAGCGGCAATACCGCTAGACATGGTTTTTGTGACCATGTATGGTCCAACACGACGAATACCTTTTTCAGTTAATGTATCAGTAGCATCTAGCATGCTTTCTGTGGATGTGCCGCCAGCGCCAACAATGAGGCCGTACGCACATTAGAAACCATTTCTTCAGGCAAAGCCGCATCAGCAATCGCTTCTTGCATAGCAAGCCAAGCATAAGCATGGCCCTTAGCCATGAAGCGCAAAAGCTTACGGTCAATCAAAGCTTCAATATCAAGGTTTTTAATTGAGCCTGCAACATGAGAGCGCAAACCACGATCCGCATACTCTTGTTGGATTGAAATGCCTGAGCGGCCTTCATAAAGACTGTCTTTCACTTCAGCTACATTGTTACCTAAGCTAGAGATAATCCCCATGCCAGTTACGACGACACGACGCATAATACCGTTCTCCCGAACTACTTTATTTTTGTAATTTTAAAAATGATCNGTACTTGNAAACAATCCTACACGCAAATCNTTAGCCACATAAATTTCACGACCATCCAACTCCATACGNGCATCCGCAATACCCATCACNAATTTACGCATAATCACACGTTTTAAATCAATGTAATAAGTAATTTTTTTACCTGTAGGTAATACTTGCCCACTGAATTTAACTTCACCTGCACCTAATGC
>JGI25917J50250_1000142_pt1 | contig 18627 bp, 17 predicted proteins | sample LauGreSBDMM110SN_4_FD_50250 | JGI IMG/M metagenome (IMG submission 50250) | reverse complement strand
ATCATGTCAATGCCCACGGTGCCAAACACGCGTTTTTTGGCGCTGGCCACGTACGCGTTGCCAGGGCCGGTTATTTTGTCGACTTTGGGAACTGTGGCCGTACCATAGGCCAATGCGGCCACCGCCTGTGCACCGCCAATGGTGAAGGCTCGCGACACGCCCGCCACATAGGCAGCGGCCAGCACCAGTGCATTTTTCACGCCTTGGGGGGTGGGGACCACCATGATGATCTCTTCAACACCTGCCACATGCGCAGGGATGGCGTTCATCAAAACGGACGAGGGATAAGCGGCCTTGCCGCCTGGCACATAAATGCCAACACGGTCTAGGGGTGTGACTTTTTGACCCAACAAGGTGCCGTCTTCGTCTTTGTAAGACCAGCTTTCGCCAGAGGCTTTTTTCTGCGCCTCGTGGTAGCTTCGCACTCGCTTGGCAGCGGCTTGCAGTGCATCTTTTTGAACCAGGGGCAAAGATTCAAACGCCGCTTTCAACTCTGCTTGCGAAAGCACCAGTTGCTGCATGCTGTCGGCTTTGAGGCCATCAAAGCGCTGCGTGTATTCCAACACGGCAAGATCGCCCCGTTGCTGAACATCTGCCAAAATTTCAGCAACACGCGATTCAATGGCCGCATCAGCGTCTGCAGACCAATGCAAACGTTTTTGAAACGCGGCTTCAAAATCTGTATCGGTCGTTTTCAAACGCAATGCTTTGGCAACTAGCGTGGTCATGAGTCAAATTTGTAGTGGTGAAGTAATGCTTTTCAGAATACTGCGCAACAGGCCTTAAGCTTTGGCGGCAGCACGCGCTGCCACTGCGCTTGCAAAAGCATCAATGATGGCGCGAATAGATTCTTGTTTCAATTTCAGTGAGGCCTGATTGACCACCAACCTTGAGCTGATGTCCATGATGCGCTCAACTTCAATCAGGTGATTGGCCTTCAGGGTGCTTCCCGTCGATACCAAGTCAACGATGGCGTCGGCCAAACCTGTGAGCGGCGCCAATTCCATGCTGCCGTAGAGCTTGATCAGGTCAACGTGGACGCCTTTTTGCGCAAAAAATTCGCGCGCAATGCTGGTGTATTTGGTGGCCACTTTGAGGCGCGAACCCGATTTCACAGCAGATGCGTAATCGAAATCGGCACGCACAGCCACACTCATGCGGCACTTGGCAATTTGCAAATCCAGGGGCTGGTACAAGCCCTGGCCGCCATGCTCAATCAGGGTGTCTTTGCCGGTCACGCCCAAATCGGCGCCGCCATATTCCACATAGGTGGGCACATCGGTTGCGCGCACCAAAACCACTCGCACGCCCTGTTGGTTGGTGGGCAAAATGAGTTTGCGAGAAGTTTCTGGATCTTCCAGCACCTCGATACCCGCCGCTTTTAAGAGCGGCAGCGTTTCATCAAAAATTCGTCCTTTGGACAAGGCCAAGGTGATCATGTCAGTTCCTGTGATTACTTCGAACGTTCAATTTGGGCGCCCACTTTGCGCAGCTTCGTTTCCATGCGATCGTAGCCACGGTCAAGATGGTAAATGCGGTCAACAATGGTTTCGCCTTCCGCCACCAACCCGGCAATGACCAAACTGGCCGAAGCCCGCAAATCGGTGGCCATCACAATGGCGCCTGACAATTGGGTTACGCCTTGGACCACGGAAACTTTACCGTCAATTTGAATGTTGGCACCCAAGCGTACCAACTCATTGACGTGCATGAAACGATTTTCAAAAATGGTTTCAGTGACTTTGCTGGTGCCTTCGGCAATGCAATTCAAGGCCATGAACTGCGCTTGCATGTCGGTTGGAAAGCCAGGGTACTCTGTGGTGCGAAAGCTTTGGGCCTTCATGCGCCCTTGCGCTTTCACGCGTACAAAGTTAGAGCCCACTTCAATGTGTGCGCCAGCATCTCTGAGTTTTTCAATGACGGCGTCTAGGTGGTCGCCACGCGCGTGCTTCAACACAACGTCGCCACCTGTGGCCGCTACCGCGCACAAAAATGTGCCAGCCTCAATTCGATCGGCCACTACAGCATGGTCGCAGCCCTTGAGTTTTTCAACGCCCTGAATGTAAATTCGGCTGGTGCCGTGGCCTTCAATTTTGGCGCCCATCTGAATGAGCATTTCGGCCAAATCAGGAATTTCTGGTTCTTGCGCTGCATTGTCTAAAACAGTTTCACCTTCTGCCAAAGCAGCAGCCATCAAAAAGTTTTCTGTGCCCGTGACAGTCACCATGTCTGTCGCAATGCGTGCGCCTTTTAAGCGTGTCCGTGCGTTGGCCAAACTCGCCACCATGTAACCGTGCTCAACCACGATCTTCGCGCCCATGGCCTGCAAACCTTTGATGTGTTGATCGACTGGCCGTGAACCAATGGCACATCCACCTGGCAATGAGACGCGAGCATGACCAAAACGCGCCAACAAGGGGCCAAGCGCCAGCACAGAAGCGCGCATGGTTTTCACCATCTCGTAGGGCGCTTCGGGCTTGTTCAGCGCACTCGCATTCAATGTCACACTGCCATCTTCTGCATGCAGGCAAGTCACGCCCATGTTGCGAATGAGTTTAAGCATGGTGCTGACGTCTTGCAACTTGGGCACATTGCGAAGCACAACGTCCTGGTCGGTTAACAAGGCTGCGCAAAGTTCGGGCAAGGCGGCATTTTTAGCGCCTGAAATTTCGATCTCGCCATTCAAAGAATGACCGCCACGAATGATGAGTTTGTCCATTTTTTTTAGTTTGAGTAGCTGGATGAACGAGCTGGTTTTTTGTCTGTTGATCAGGCTTGCGCTTTGGCCCATTCAGCAGGCGTGAAAGTTTTCATCGACAAGGCGTGCACCTCATCGTTTTGCATTTTGTTGCCCAAGGTGGCATAGACNTTTTGGTGGCGTGTAATGAGGCGCAAGCCCTCAAACTGGTTGGATACCACCACGGCTTGCCAATGGCGGCCATCGCCGTCGACGGTGAGGTGGTCGCACGCAAGGCCAGCGGCAATCATGGTTTGGATTTGTTCTGCAGTCATTGGGTTCGGTGCTTAAAAAATTAAATCAAGCTCTGATTTTGTAGCCAGATTTCAGCAGTTGGATGGCCAAAGTACTCACACCCAACATGGCCACAGAAACAACCGACAAACTGGTCCAAGGCGAGACATCGCTTTGACCAAAAAAGCCGTATCTGAAACCATCAATCATGTAAAAGAAGGGGTTTAAGTGACTCAAGCCCTGCCAAAACGGCGGCAAAGAGTGAATGGAGTAAAAAACGCCCGACAAGAAGGTCATGGGCATGATCACAAAACTTTGAAAAGCAGCCATTTGGTCAAATTTTTCGGACCAAAGACCTGCCACCAAACCCAAAGCACCCAATAGGCCGGCACACAATACGGCAAACACCAAAATCCAAACGGGTGCATGGTACTGCAAGGGCGCAAACCAAACTGTGACGGCAAAAACACCAAAGCCAACCGCCAGGCCGCGCAACATAGAAGAGCCCACATAGGCCACGTACCAGTGCCAGTGCGACAAGGGTGTGAGCAGCAAGAACACAATGTTGCCCATGATTTTGCTTTGCACCAAGCTGGATGAACTGTTGGCAAAAGCATTTTGCAAGACGCTCATCATGATCAGGCCGGGCAACAAAAACGCCGTGTAGGGCACGTTGTCATAGACCTTCACATGGTCTTCCAACACATGGCCAAAAATCATCATGTACAAGACCGAGGTCAAAACGGGTGCAGCAATGGTTTGGAAGGCAACCTTCCAAAAGCGCAACACCTCTTTGTACAACAACATGCGCCAGCCGTTCATGCTTTGCCCTCGGACATGACATCTAAGAAAACATCTTCCAAATCGGCCTTGCGAATTTCAACGTCCTCTGCAACCAACCCGGCTTGGCGAACAGCCGCCAAGTAGCTTTCAATCTCAACCGCATCGTGCGCTGGAAACTGAACGATGCGACCCGTGATGCGCGCTTTGGCTGCCAGAATCAACGGGTAATTGACCATCAATTTTGAAACGCAGCACATTGCTGGAGGCCGATTTCAACAACTCAGAAGTGCTGGCCAAAGCCAATACCCGCCCTTGTTTCAGCATGGCCAAGCGGCCACAAAGCGCTTCCGCTTCTTCCAAATAGTGGGTGGTGAGCAAAACTGTACGACCTTCTCGGTTTAACTTGGCAATGAATTGCCACAGCGTTTGTCTAAGTTCAACATCCACGCCTGCCGTCGGTTCGTCCAGCACAATGACGCGTGGTTTGTGAACCAAGGCCTGCGCCACCAAGACGCGCCGTTTCATGCCGCCAGAGAGTTGCCGCATGTTGGAATTGGCTTTGTCCAAGAGGCCCAAGTTGTCCAGCAACTCGTCAATCCAAGCATCATTTTTGGTAACGCCAAAATACCCCGATTGAAAACGCAAAGCTTCGCGAACGGTGAAGAAGGGGTCGAACACCAATTCTTGGGGCACCACACCCAGCATGCGCCGAGTTTGAGCGTAATCTAGATGGACGTCCTTGCCATGCACCATGACGCGACCCTCGGTGGCCTTGTTCAGACCCGCAAGAATGCTAATGAGTGTGGTTTTGCCTGCGCCATTAGGGCCAAGCAGACCAAAAAACTCACCCTCAGCAATGTCAAAGCTCACCTGATTGAGTGCTGTGAACGGCTGGCTGCCAGTATTTTTGGCAGGGTAAGTTTTGGAGACGGATTGAAAAGAGATGGCGGGCATGAGCCCCTTATTTTACGTTCATGCGCTTTCGACCAAGAGCTCAGACACCCCATAAAGCAGGGCCAATTCGCGTAATTTGGCTGGGAATTGCTTGAATTTCAAAGTTTTTGACAAACTTTCGGCTTCTCTGCGGCATCCCAAGAGCACTGCGAGTGCAGAGGAATCAAAATCAGTCAGCTGTCCGGCTTGTATCTGGACCTCGGAATCGGGGCAATTGCGAATTTGCGCCTGCAACTTGGCCAAGCAAGCCGCAGCATTGCTGTGACGCAAATCGGGGGGCAAGGTTAAAAGGGCTGTGGACATGCATGAGACGCGGTCAAGGCCGCGGTACGGGGCGCTAAATTAGGCTTTTTTGGCATTCGATTTATTTCGATCAGACAAGCTCTTGATCAAACCATCCACGCCACCCGCATTGATTTCTTTAGAAAATTGTGAGCGGTAGTTTTCAACCAACCAAATGCCCATGACATTGAGGTCAAAAATTTTCCACCCCGCACCTTCACCAGGCGTTTTTTCAAGGCGATAGTCAAGCTGAATAGGCTCACCTCTGCCTCTGACCTCGGTTTGAACGACCAGATTTTTGTCATCTGTGGCGCCGCGCAAAGGTTTGAGCTCAATGGACTGATCGCTGATTTGACTGAGTGCGCCAGAATAGGTGCGAATGAGCAGCAACTTGAACTCTGCTTGCAAGCGTTCTTGCTGCTCAGGGGTGGCCTTGCGCCAGCCTGGCCCTGTGGCCAGCGCGGTCATGCGGCGGAAATTGACATGCTGCATGAGCTTGGTATCGACCAATTGCATGATCTTGTTGATGTCGCCGCCCTTGATGCTTTTATCGGAACGAACAGCATCCAAAGTTTCATTGGAAATGCGTTTCACGAAAGCATCGGGTGCTTCATCGGCAGCCAAAACGGGGGCTGAACCCAAGCAGAAACCCAATGCCCAAACAACAGGCCATAAATAAGTGAAGAATTTGCGATTCATAGGATGGGATCATAAAGAGCGTTTGACTCTTTAACGCGCGAACTGCAAAAAGGTAGATTAGACCACCAAGTTCAATTCGTCTTTGCCCCAAGGCTGTTAGGGTTTGGGCGTCTGCGGCAAGGGCTCCTGTGTGCCCGTGGCGCTGGGTCGGTTGGGGGCCACCATAGGCGCAGGTTGGTCCGGATCTTCAAAATCGTCCAACATGGGCGGGTTGCCATCGTAAATGTCATTCAAACGCTTTTGCAAATAGGCATCCCGAGTGAATGTGTAGGGGTCTAGAGAAGCTTGTTTGACAGCGTCGGACAAGGACAAATAGCGCTCCCGCTTGTCGGTCAAGCGCAACAATGTAAGCGTGTTTTTAGCCGCTGTGTCTTTCAGTTGTTGGTTCACGTCTGTTTTGTTGTCGATGTACAGGCCCAGGCTGTCGCGAACGGTGGAGGGGCCAAAGAAAGGCAAGACCACATAGGGGCCCGACGAAACGCCCCAAAACGCCATGGTTTGACCGAAGTCCTCTTTGTGTTTGTCAATCTTCAATTCAGTGGCCCAATCTATGATGCCGCCCAGCCCCAGCGTGGTGTTGATGCCCACACGCATGGCACTTTTAGCGGCCGCTTGGAGTTTCAATTGAGCCAAGCTGTTGAAGAACGACATGACATCGCTCTGATTGCTGAAAAAATTACCAATGCCTTTGCGGACCACCGTTGGCAAAACTTGGCCATAAATAACAGCAACAGGCCTGAGCACCACATCATCGGCCATGTCGTTGAAGGCCGTGACTTTTCGGTTCAAAGGCTCGAGGGGATCTGTTGGATCTGGGCCTTTGAGTGAGGCGCACCCTTGCAAAAGCAAGCTTGCCGCAATGAGTAAACCGAGGCGCACGCGCCACCAAAATTTCATTACTTGCTTCCCGATGGGGGTGCGGCAGGATCTGCCGCTTTGCTGTACAAAAATTGGCTGATTAAATTTTCTAAGACCACAGCCGATTGGGTNGAGCCGATGTTGTCGCCCGCCGCCAGGTTCTTTTCATCGGCGCCGGCCACAATGCCCACGTACTGCTCNCCTAACAAACCACTGGTCAGAATTTTCAAAGAACTGTCTTGAGGAAAAGCGTACTGGTTTTGNAAAGCCAAACTGACTTTGGCTTGAAAGCTTTCGCCGTCAAATTGAATNCTGTCAACACGGCCCACNACCACACCNGCNCTCTTNACGGCTGCACCTTTTTTAAGGCCGCCGATGTTGTCAAACTTAGCGGTCACGGTGTAATTTTTGGACCAACTGTATTGCAACAAATTGGCCGACTTAAGCGCCAGAAAAAGCACTGCCGCCAAGCCAATCAACACAAACAATCCTACCCACACATCATTTTTTGAACGTTGCATCACGTCCTCCTTAAATGCTGAACATCATCACAGTGAGGATGAAGTCCAGTCCTAAAACAGACAACGAAGAGATCACCACGCTTCGGGTGGTCGCGGAAGCCACGCCATCAGGTGTCGGCTGAGCCACATAGCCTTGCAGCAAGGCAATGAAGGTGACAGCCACGCCAAACACCAAACTTTTAATCATGCCATTGCCGACATCTTTGAACACATCGACACCGCTTTGCATTTGACTCCAAAATGCGCCCTCATCAACGCCAATCAGCAGCACACCCACCACATAACCGCCCAATATACCGACGGCACTGAAAACGGCAGTAAGAAGAGGCAACGCAATGATGCCACCCCACAAACGCGGCGCCAAAATTCGCAGTTTTGGATCAACCGCCATCATTTCCAAAGCCGTCAATTGCTCGCCAGCACGCATCAAACCAATTTCTGCCGTAATAGAGGCGCCCGCGCGCCCTGCGAACAACAAAGCCGCCACCACAGGGCCGAGTTCACGCACCAAACTCAGCGCCACCAACAAGCCGAGTGCATCGGCCGCGCCATAGCGCTGCAAAGTGTAGTAGCCCTGCAAGCCCAAAACAAATCCGACAAACAAGCCGGAAACGGTAATGATGGCCAAGGAGTAGTTGCCCAAGAAATGCACTTGATCGCGAACCAGCCCAAAGCGCTTCAAACAAGCGCCCGACATCATGGCCAGTTGACCCAATAAACGCGCGCCATAACCCCAATCCGCCAATTTCTGACGGACGGCATAGCCAAGTTCAGCAGGGTGCAAAAAGTTCATGGTGCTATGCGGCTGAAATCTTCAGCGATGGATCTGGCGGGGTAATGGAAATGGACAGGGCCCTCGCTGAGGCCATTCACAAATTGGTGAATAAGAGGATCAGAAGTTTGCCTGAGTGCCTCGGGTGTGCCTTGCGCTGCCACTTTGCCATTGGCCAAGACCACCACATGGTCTGCAATTTGAAATGTTTCGTTGACATCGTGCGATACCACCACACTGGTAATGCCCAAGCTGTCGTTCAACTTGCGAATGAGTCTTGCCGCCGTTCCTAATGAAATGGGGTCAAGACCCGCAAAGGGTTCGTCGTACATCATGAGATCGGGATCTAAAGCAATGGCACGGGCCAATGCAACACGCCGGCCCATACCCCCTGAAATTTCGGAAGGCTTTAAATCTCTGGCCCCGCGCAAGCCCACCGCATCGAGCTTCATCAAAACAATGTCGCGCACCATGGACTCAGACATTTTCGTGTGTTCTCTTAACGGAAACGCCACGTTGTCAAACACACTCATGTCGGTGAACAAAGCGCCAAACTGAAACAACATGCCCATGCGCCTGCGTGCTGCATAAAGTTGTTCCGTGTTCATTTGGCCAACATCAGAGCCATCGAATGTGAGTTGGCCGTTTTGGGCACGGTATTGGCCACCAATTAAACGCAAGACAGTGGTCTTGCCACCGCCAGAGACACCCATCAGGGCCGTGACTTTGCCACGCGGTATGCCAAACGACAGGTCGTTCAGAATGACGCGGTCCCCGTAGCCGAAGCTGAGGTTTTTCAATTCGACCAGGAGTGGAGAGTTGGGCAATGTCATGTGAGAAAAAAACAAAAGCCGGGATCGCCGGCTTTTGAAGGGTATGGCGTTCAGGTGAAGCTTGTGTGACTCTTTGAAAATTCACACGCCCACCTGTCTGCAGACATTTTAACGGGGTAAGTCACTGCTTCCCATTAAGAATTCATCCACCGCGCGGGCAGCTTGTCGGCCTTCACGGATGGCCCAAACCACCAAGGATTGGCCACGGCGCATGTCGCCCGCTGCAAAAACCTTGGCCACATTGGTGGCATAGCCGCCTGTGAACTCGGTGCTGGCTTTGGCATTGCCGCGGTTGTCTTTGTCCACACCAAATGCGTCCAAGATGGTGGTGACCGGGTTGACAAAGCCCATGGCCAAGAAAACCATGTCAGCAGGGTAAGTTTTTTCGGTGCCCGGCACATTGACCAATTTGCCGTCTTTGAATTCAATTTCGACGGTTTTCAAACCTGTGACTTTGCCTTTTTCGCCCACAAATTCTTGGGTGGAAATAGCGAATTCGCGGGTGCAACCTTCCTCATGGCTAGAACTGGTACGCATCTTCAGGGGCCAGTAGGGCCATGTCAATGGGCGGTTTTCTTCTTCGGGCGGCTGCGGCATCACCTCAAACTGCGTCACGCTTTTGGCGCCGTGGCGGTTAGAAGTACCTACGCAATCGCTGCCGGTGTCGCCGCCACCAATCACGATGACGTGTTTGCCGTCGGCGCGCAATTGGTCTTTGAGCTTGTCACCCGCGTTGACTTTGTTTTGCTGTGGCAAGAACTCCATGGCAAAGTGAATGCCCGACAAATCACGGCCAGGCACATTCAAGTCCCTTGATTGCTCAGAGCCACCGGCCAACAACACGGCGTCAAACTCTTTCTGAAGTTGCTCTGGGCTGATGGTTTCTTTGGACCAGTTGGTCACTTTGGAGCCTTCTGGCAAATGGCCCACCATGACGCCGGTTTTCAGGGTCACGCCCTCGGCCACCAACTGCTCTGCGCGGCGGTCGATGTGCGATTTTTCCATTTTGAAATCAGGGATGCCATAACGCAGCAAGCCGCCAATGCGGTCGTTCTTTTCGAACAAAGTGACGTCGTGACCGGCGCGCGCCAATTGTTGGGCCGCGGCCATGCCTGCGGGGCCAGAGCCCACCACGGCCACTTTTTTGCCTGTTTTGTGCGTGGCAGGACGGGGCTTGACCCAGCCCTCTTGCCAAGCACGGTCAATGATGGCGTGCTCAATCGACTTGATGCCCACAGCATCGTCGGCCACATTCAAAGTGCAAGCGGCTTCGCAAGGTGCAGGGCAAATGCGGCCCGTGAACTCTGGAAAGTTGTTGGTGCTGTGCAGCACTTCAATGGCATTTTTCCAATCGCCCTGAAACACCAATTCGTTGAAATCCGGAATGATGTTGTTAACGGGGCAGCCGCTGTTGCAAAACGGTGTGCCGCAGTCCATGCAGCGAGCGCTTTGCGCTTTGGCTTGCGAATCGTCCAAACCGATGACGAATTCTTTGTAGTTCTTGACACGCTCGCTCACGGGCTTGTAGCCCTCTTCGAGTCGCTCAAATTCCATGAAACCAGTGATTTTTCCCATGATCAATCCTTGTTATTTCTGTGTGCTCAGTTAGCGCGTATTTGAAAATTAGCTGGCCGCCACAGTGTCTGTGGACTTGGCTTTGGCGCTGATGTCGGTTTTGGCGGCTTCTTTGCGTGCGTTGATTTCACCCAAGGCGCGCTTGTATTCGTTCGGGAACACTTTCACAAACTTCAAGCGAGCTTGCGCCCAGTTGTCCAGCAACTCACGTGCGCGTTGGCTGCCGGTCCACTTGTGGTGGTCTTCTAGCAATTTGCGCAATTGTGGTTCGTCGGCTTGATCACGGTGCCATACATTGCGGTCCACCGCTGCCTCTTGCTCGGCTACTGTCAGTACTTTTTCCATGCTGACCATGGCGGTGTTGCAGCGTGATGCAAACTGGCCGTCTTCGTCGTACACATAGGCAATGCCGCCGCTCATACCGGCCGCAAAGTTGCGACCTGTTTTACCCAACACAGCCACCGTACCACCGGTCATGTATTCACAACCGTGGTCGCCCGTGCCTTCGACCACTGCGGTGGCGCCCGACAAACGAACTGCAAAACGCTCGCCGCCCACACCTGCGAAGAAGGCTTCACCGGTGGTGGCGCCGTACATCACGGTGTTGCCCACAATGATATTTTGGCTGGCCACGCCGCGGAATTCCAAACTGGGGCGAACCACAATGCGGCCGCCCGACAAACCTTTGCCGGTGTAATCGTTGGCTTCACCGATGAGGTACAAGGTAATGCCCTTGGCCACAAACGCGCCAAAAGATTGACCGCCAGTGCCTTCAAGTTGAATGCGAATGGTGTCGTCTGGCAAACCTTCTGGATGCACTTTGGTCACAGCGCCTGAAAGCATGGCGCCCACAGAACGATTCACGTTGCGCGCCACTTCCATGAACTGCACCTTCTCACCTTTGTCAATGGCGGCACGGCTCTTGGCAATCAGGATGTTGTCCAAAGCTTTGTCCAAGCCNTGGTCTTGCACATCNACATGGCGACGNGGCACGTCGGCNGGNACATCGGGCACGGCCAACAAACGGCTGAAATCNAGGCCGCTTGATTTCCAGTGCTCAATNCCTTTGCGGGTGTCGAGCAAGTCGGCACGGCCGATCATGTCGTCAAACTTTTTGATGCCCAACTGCGCCATGATTTGACGCACTTCTTCGGCGATGAAGAAGAAGTAATTCACCACGTGCTCTGGCTTGCCAGAAAACTTTTTGCGCAAGGTGGGGTCTTGTGTGGCCACGCCCACAGGACAAGTATTCAGGTGACATTTGCGCATCATGATGCAGCCTTCCACCACCAGCGGTGCCGTCGCAAAACCAAATTCGTCTGCGCCGAGCAACGCGCCAACGGCAACGTCGCGGCCTGTTTTCATTTGACCATCGGCTTGCACTCGGATGCGACCGCGCAAACGGTTGAGCACCAGAGTTTGCTGCGTTTCAGCCAGACCAATTTCCCAAGGGCTGCCAGCGTGCTTGATAGAAGACCAAGGCGATGCGCCGGTACCGCCATCGTGACCGGCAATCACCACGTGATCGCTCTTGCACTTGGCCACGCCTGCGGCAATGGTGCCCACACCAATTTCGGACACCAACTTGACACTGATGTCGCTGTGCGGCGCCACGTTTTTCAGGTCGTGAATCAGTTGCGCCAAATCTTCAATCGAGTAGATGTCGTGGTGCGGCGGCGGAGAAATCAAACCCACACCAGGCACCGAGTGACGCAACTTGCCGATGTACTCGGACACTTTGCCGCCAGGCAATTGACCGCCCTCGCCAGGCTTGGCACCTTGCGCCATCTTGATCTGAATTTGATCGGCACTGTGCAGGTATTCGGCTGTAACACCAAAGCGGCCGGAAGCCACTTGTTTGATCTTGGAGCGCAGCGAATCGCCGGCCTCGAGTGGCATGTCCACTTCTACTTCTTTGTCGCCAATCACGCTCTTCAAAGTCTCGCCCTTTTTAATCGGGATACCCTTGAGTTCGTTGCGATAGCGCGCAGAGTCTTCACCGCCTTCACCGGTGTTGCTTTTGCCGCCAATGCGGTTCATGGCCACAGCCAATGTAGCGTGTGCTTCTGTGGAGATGGAGCCCAAAGACATGGCGCCTGTCGCAAAGCGTTTGACGATTTCGCTGGCGGGTTCTACTTCATCAATCGAAATGGCTTTAGCAGGATCGATCTTGAATTCGAACAAACCGCGCAGTGTCATTTGACGCTTGGTTTGGTCGTTGATGATCTGTGCGTATTCTTTGTAAGTGGTCCAGTTGTTGGCACGGGTGCTGTGCTGCAACTTGGCAATGGCATCGGGCGTCCACATGTGCTCTTCACCGCGGGCGCGCCATGCGTATTCACCACCGGCATCGAGCATGGAGGCCAACACAGGGTCGTTGCCAAATGCTGCTTTGTGCATGCGCAAAGTTTCTTCTGCAATTTCAAAAATGCCGATGCCTTGAACACGGGTGGGCGTGCCGGTGAAATACTTGTTCACAGTTTCCGTGTTGATGCCGATGGCTTCAAACAACTGCGCACCGCAATAAGACATGTAGGTGCTCACGCCCATCTTCGACATGATCTTGGACAGGCCTTTGCCCACCGCCTTCACATAGTTGTAGATGGCTTTGTCGGCCGACAAATCACCTGGCAACTCTTTGTGCAAAGCCTGCAATGTTTCCATGGCCAGGTAAGGGTGAACGGCTTCTGCGCCGTAACCTGCCAACACGGCAAAGTGATGCACTTCGCGTGCTGTACCCGTTTCAACCACCAAGCCGGCAGTGGTGCGCAAACCTTCGCGCACCAAGTGCTGGTGAATGGCCGACAGCGCCAGCAAAGCGGGAATGGCCACTTGCGTGGGCGATACACCGCGGTCGCTGATGATCAAAATGTTGTGGCCGCCTTTGATGGCGTCCACCGCTTCAGCGCAAAGTGATGCCAACTTGGCTTCGACGCCTTCGCTGCCCCAAGCTGCTGGGTAAGTGATGTCCAAAGTGGCACTCTTGAACTTGCCTTGTGTGGACTGCGCAATGTTGCGCAACTTGGCCATGTCTGAAAAGTCGAGCACGGGCTGGCTCACTTCCAAGCGCATCGGTGGGTTCACTTGGTTGATGTCGAGCAAGTTGGGCTTGGGGCCAATGAAGGACACCAAGGACATCACGATGGCTTCGCGAATGGGGTCGATGGGCGGGTTGGTGACCTGTGCAAACAACTGCTTGAAGTAGTTGTAAAGCGGTTTGTTTTTGTCGGACAAAACAGCCAAGGGGCTGTCATTGCCCATGGAGCCCAAGGCTTCTTCACCGGCTTGGGCCATGGGGGCTAACAAGAACTTGATGTCTTCTTGGGTGGTACCAAAAGCTTGTTGCAAGTCGAGCAATGTTTCGTTGGACGCAGGCGCTGTGGCTGTGGACTCTTTCACGTCATCCAATTTGATGCGCAAGTTTTCAATCCACTGCTTGTAAGGCTTGCTGCTGGCCAGGTTTGACTTCAGTTCTTCGTCGTCGATCATGCGGCCTTGTTCGAATCGATCAGGAACATCTTGCCGGGTTGCAGGCGCCATTTGCGCACAATTTTGCTTTCTGGAATGGGCAACACGCCGGTCTCTGACCCCATGATCACCATGTCATCGTCGGTGATGCAATAGCGCGAAGGACGCAAACCATTGCGGTCCAGAGTGGCGCCAATTTGACGGCCATCGGTAAACACAATCGAGGCCGGGCCGTCCCAAGGCTCGAGCATGGCGGCATGGTATTCATAAAACGCTTTGCGGCGCTCGTCCATGGTGTTGTGGTTTTCCCAAGGCTCGGGAATCATCATCATCACNGCTTGGCTGATGGGGTAGCCGGCCATGGTCAGCAACTCTAAACAGTTGTCAAAAGTGGCGGTATCTGATTGGCCAGCAAAACTGATGGGNTAGAGCTTTTGCAAGTCGTCGCCCAGCACNGGTGAAGACATCACGCCTTCACGCGCCTTCATCCAGTTGTAGTTGCCCTTGACGGTGTTGATTTCACCGTTGTGCGCTACGTAGCGATAAGGGTGCGCAAGGGGCCACTCTGGGAAGGTGTTGGTTGAGAAACGTTGGTGCACCAAGCCGAGTGCAGACACACAACGCTCATCTTCCAAATCACGGAAGTAGGTGCCAACTTGATCGGCCAACAGCAAGCCTTTGTACACCACCGTACGGCTGGACATGCTGGGAATGTAGTACTCGTTGCTGTGTTTCAAGTGCAGATTTTGAATGGCAGCACTGGCAGTCTTGCGAATGACGTAGAGCTTGCGCTCCAAGGCATCTTGCACAATCACATCGGCACCACGGCCAATGAAAATCTGCTTGAGCACAGGTTCTTTTTCGCGCACCGTGGGTGACATCGGCATGTCGCGGTTCACTGGCACATCGCGCCAGCCCAACAACACCTGACCTTCGGCTTTGACAGCGCGCTCAAGTTCTTGTTCGCAAGCCATGCGGGAGGCATGTTCCTTTGGCAAAAACACCATACCCACGCCGTACTCACCTTGCGAAGGCAATGTCACACCTTGCTTGGCCATCTCTTCACGGTAGAGCGCATCAGGCAACTGAATCAAGATGCCTGCGCCATCGCCCATCAACTTGTCTGCACCCACCGCACCCCGATGGTCCAAGTTTTCAAGAATCTTCAATGCTTGCGTGACGATGGCATGCGTTTTAGCGCCCTTGATATGGGCCACAAAGCCCACACCACAAGCGTCGTGCTCTTGAGAAGGGTCATACAGACCGGTTTGTTGCAAAGCTAATTTTTCGGCAGCCGAGGTCATGGCGCACTCCTAGAGATATTTCGCGGGAATAAGAGCATATTGCATCGCACCAAAAATGCCAAGAAAATTAATTGGGGTCAGATCAACATTAATTTGATCTATTTTGAAAAATCAATTAATTGGGGACAGATCAAAATAGGCTTAAAATAATTACTAAGTATCTATTTTTAACTAAAATTCAGGGCTTTTTGAAAGGCCTGCCAGCCTTTTGCGGCAGGATTTGACGCTGGGTGCTCTTTTCCAATGACCTTAAAAAGTCAGGGCGCCCCACCACGCGCCCCTTCAGGGCCGACTCGGTCAGGGCTTTTTGAGTGGCCGCAGACAAACCNCCAGCCACAAATTCGGCGTATGCCGCCTCCCTGGCAAAGGGCGTATTGCCCAAGCCCCAATANAGTGCGTGTGGCGTTACCAGTTTGTCGATATTTTGACCNGCCAGGTGTTTGTAGCTCGACCAGCTAAAGGCCTCNGCCGATTCGGCCANCCCTGCCCTGACTGGGTTCAAGTCAATGTAGGCCATGCACGTNAGGAGATAGGNTTCAGAATCAATCAGCGAGGATTTGTAGCGCCCTTCCCANAGTGTGCCGCTTCTGTTGTGGCGCTTGTTGAAGTAGCGCACATAACTCCGCCCCACCGATTGCATCATCAAAGACATCGCCTCATCACTGGGCGGTGTGAGCAACATGTGGAAGTGATTGTCGAGCAACACGTAGGCGTTAACAGCCACTTTGTGACGCTGTGACTCTTCTAGCCACAGGCTGTAAAGCATTCTTCGATCGGTCTCGTCCAGCACGATGGGCTGGCGATTGTTACCCCGCTGAATCACATGATGCGGGTAACCTGGAAGGGCTAAACGGGGTTGGCGGGCCATGCCTGAATGCTAACCCGAAAGAAATTAATGTTGATCTGACCCCAATTAAGGGTAACGCGATGCAAGGGATTGCTGAAGGCCGAATTCGGTTAGGAGGGACTGGAGGTGGTCGGCGGCACCTTGTTTAGGGCGGCCGGTGTAGTGGGCCAAGATGAGTTCGTTTTTCATGCTGTGCTCCCAGCCAACCAGTTCAGTGACGGTGACGGCATAGCCTTTTGACTCTAGGTAAAGGCAGCGCAATACGTTGGTGAGTTGGCTGCCAATTTCGCGCGTGTGCAGCGGGTGGCGCCAGAGTTCGGCCAAGGGAGTGCGTGATAAGTTGAGGGCCTTGTTTTGACGCAATTGAGCGGCCACTTCGGCTTGGCAACAGGGCACCAAGACCATGGCGCGGGCTTTTTTCAGGAGTCCAAAAGCAATGGCGTCGTCGGTAGCGGTGTCGCAGGCATGCAGCGCCGTCACCACATCGATGTGCGATGGCATGAGGTCAGACTGCGATGACTCGGCCACCGAGGTGTTCAAAAAGACCATGCGCTGAAAGTCCAAGCGCTTTGCCAGTGCGCGTGAGGCTTCGACCAATTCAGAACGCGTTTCAATGCCGTAAATATGGCCTTGCGACAACTGCTTGAAAAACAAATCGTAGACGATGAAACCCAAATACGATTTGCCAGCACCGTGGTCTGCAAGCGACAAGCCCTTGGGCAGCAAGTCGTCATGAGCCAGCTGAGAGACAGACAACTTCAAGGCCTTGGCTGCATCTTCTTCAGACAGCTCTTTCAAAATCTTTTCAATGAACTGAAACAGATGCAGCACTTGCTTCAATTTGCGACGTGAGTCTTGATTGAGCTTGCCCTCACGCGTGAGGATGTGCAACTCTTTGAGCAATTCAATAGATTGCCCTGGCCGCAAATCTAAATCCAATGGCTTGGGTTCTGTCGATTTCGAATTAACTGGATTTTTTTTCATCAGGCTCATTCTGCGGCAAAGTGGGCCCCACTTCCAAGGCTTTCCATCCCGCCAAACCCAATTGGTTCAGGGTGACCATATTGACTTCAAAAATAGCTTCCGCTTCAGGAAACGCGGCCACTGCTCGGTCAATGCTGGCCTCCCGAATCAAATGCAAAGTGGGGTAAGGCGATCGGTTGGTGAAATTGGTGATGTCGTTTTCTTCGGTGCCCGCAAATTGGTAGTGCGGATGAAAACTGGCAATTTGAATTTCGCCCTCTAAATCAAGTGCCAACAAACAATCGTCTGCCACATTTAAAAAATCGTTGTAATCGTAAAAATCTTGCAACAAGTTTTGAACCACCAACAAGGTGGTGTCGCGCACAGAGGCATCTAGCGCCACGAGATCTTTTAAGGCTTGCAGCAAGTCATCGCGCAAAGCTTCCAATGTGACGGCCGAACTGACTGTGCAATGCACTTGGCCCTTCACATAAACCGATTTGGCAAAGGGACATAAATTCAAACCAATGACCGCTTTTTCTAACCAGCGCAAAGTATCTTGCACCATCAGAATTTCTGGCCTAGCTTTCAAAGAGGTGGTATCCAAGGACATTGCAAATGTTGTTTGAGATTTCATGAAGCCACGCTTTGTTGACTCAAAGTTCGTGCAATCAACAGGGACAGCAAACCGCCTAGAACACAACACAGCCCTGTCGCTAACCAAGTCCATTGCCAACCACCCACTTGCGACGCCAGCCAAGCCACCAAAGGCGGCCCTGCAAACTGCCCCGCCGCAGAGCCTTGCTGCATCCAACCCACTGTGGTGGACACATTGCGTTCATGCGGCGCCAAGCGAACTGCCAAAGAAAATAAAGTACCAGGAACCAAGCCACCACAGGCTGAAAAAAGCAACACGCCCGCGTAGCGCAAACCTGGCCAGCTTTGTGTGAACTCTGCAAACGCCAAAAAAGCGCCAGTCCCCATTGCCAAGAATCCCATGGCCAACAACACGCTGGGATGAACACCCTTTTGCAACAAACGCCCGGAGGCCATGTTGCCCACCATGTTGACGGCTGCAGCAAATGCCGTCAACGAGCCCAAAGTAGCACCCAACAAACCAGCCTGAGTGTAGATGGATGGCAAGAACCCCACCACCGCAAGCCACTGGCCAGAATACATGGCAAAGCAAAGTGCCACCCACCACGGCCCTGGCGCTGAAAGCGTTTCACGCAATCTTTGGGTCCAAGCCACTGCTTGAACTGAAGAAGCATTGACAGGTTCAGGGCCATAGGAAGTTGAAACATCTGCAGGCACCACACGCCACAAAACAAAGGCCATGACCCAAGACAAAACAGCAAACAACAGCCACCAGGTACGCCATCCAAACTCAGGCAACCACAAGGGGCCCGCCAACAAAGTCAGGGCTGTGCCCGCAGGCATATAAGCCCCCCAATAGCCCAATAACTTTCGCAAATGGTGTTCGCTGACCAACTTGCGAATAAGCCCGGGTGCGGGCAAAGTGACCCCTAAGAATCCAACACCCTCAACGGCGCGCCACACCATGAGGGAAGTAGCGCTTTCTGAGGCAGCGCCCATGGCACTGGCCACACCCAAGATGACCAAGCCCGACAGCATGCTGCGCTTCAGGCCGAAGCCATCGGCAGACAAACCCACAGCAAGGGCTAAGCTCATGCCTGCAAGTTGCACCAAGGACAACAAAAAGCCCGCTTGCATCAAACTCAATCCCAAAGTTTGACTCAATTCTGGCAAAGCAGGTGGCAGTTTTCCAATTTGCAA
>JGI25917J50250_1000138_pt1 | contig 18785 bp, 13 predicted proteins | sample LauGreSBDMM110SN_4_FD_50250 | JGI IMG/M metagenome (IMG submission 50250) | reverse complement strand
TCCATCCGTCTTGATTTTCCATTTCGTATTTAAATTCAACTATCATGTTCTCATCGAAATATTCACCCTCCTCCGTCATCATATATAGATTATTACCGTCCTTCTTCATCAAAACATTGCAATAACATGCGTCCGGAAAATAGGGGTTTGTGGGATGAAACGGAACCGGTTTATAATTGTCGCGGAACGACGCGACATGAGACGGGATCTTATCGTCAATNAGATCTTGGAACGGGTTCAAAAACGCATGTAGCTTATTTTTCGCATCAAAACCACAATTTAACACGAGCGTTTTATATTGAACCACCTCTTGGGCACCCTGCATGTTTTTGCCGTCTTGGAAAATATGATGAACTTCATCCTTTCCCGTGTTATCCTTCTTGATCGAAACCAAGAAATCAATTGTATTGAACGCAGGAGGTTTCCATTTCAACGATTGTTCCCATGTTATTTTTTGTAATTCGCCGGCTTTTCCGATTTCATTACTTCCAACGCCTGTATTACAGGGGGTGAAAATCAATCCATCTGTGTTATATTCAAAGAGACCATCATTTACTTTGGATAAGATCTTAGAGCATCCCTCGAAAATCGTTTCATTTACAGTCGTCTGATAAAACTCCTTACACTTTATCATAAAATTAGTGGCTCGTTCTTCTTTTGACGGAGCGTCGGCGCGGTTCAATACAGAAACTGGCTTGATCAATTCAATGATTTTATCCAAAAGAGGGAGACGGTATTTGTTTTCATCCTCTCCCATATCCTCTGCGATAAAGCCATATTCGCGAACACTCTTCTTATTAATATAATAGACATCAAACGCCGCGTACAAATTAATAAACTTACCCGTCTTATCATATTTGATATGCTCGCCATCAATGATCGTGTTGAAAATCTTCTTTTCCTTGGTTTGTGCGCCAACAAATATAACATTCATATTGGTATCGATCAAATAAATCTTTCCTTCCTTATTAATGAAAAGGAGCTTACGTTCTCCGTCTGCCTTATCCGTTACTGTGTAATTTTCGCGAATATTCGGAACCGTCGATCCCTTTGCTTTGGGTAATATGTTTTCCATCTGTAAAGTATAGGACGAAGGGCCAATGAAATTTTTACTTCCAGGTCTATTCTTTTTATAATCTTCTTCATGTAATAATATCATATATTCTTCATATATGGTGTTCATTTCTGAATAAGAAATAGGGAATTTTGTTTCTTGTAGGCCACCCAATACAATACGGATACACTTCTTAATAGCCGCCATTAACTTATCGGCGGTATTATATTGTGTCCCTGACCCAACGCGAGTGTTGTCCACTTCCAACTCGATTTCATATTTCTCCGGGTTGGTGAAAACGCCCGCTTCCTGAATGGTATAATACGGAATGGGCTTTTTATTATATGTTTTCGACCCCTTTACAATACTAAGATCTGCGAAAATCGGATACTCGTCATGATAGAAACGCACACGGTTTAAGCATCGAAATATCTTTTGCGAGTTATCCCACTCGGAAATAATATTTCGCGCAATCGGGTGGTTGACTTGAAACTCCTCTTCCGTCTGGAAGGCGGCGCGAAAATTAAAATCGGCCATATCCACCGGCTTCAATCGTGTTCCGTTTTTGGCATTGGCGTCCATTTTACGGGTAAATTTCAACTTATTAAATACGGTCGATGGCATATCAATGATCTTCTGAATACTATTGGTCTTACAATATTGCTGGATCAAATCTGTTCCCACGATTTCCGCACGAATATTCGACATCATACGTTCACCGGTTTGAGCATTCAAATAGTCATTCGTAATACGTAAAATTTGAGTTCCGTCCACATTTTTCGCTTTAAATCCACATGCATACAACTGCTTTACAACGTTATCATAATGAATTTTCGAAATAGGCTTGGATAATTTTGGGTTCGATCCAAAACGTATTTCGAACTCGTCCGTTTTCTTATCTTTACGCAATATCGGATTGTTTTCTAAATAGTGACCCACCATTTTTTCAAAATTCTCCTTCAACTGCTGCGAAGCGTATTTTTTATCCTCAGTCTTGTCTTCAGTGGACGAATCATTTTCTTTCGTATCATTCATTTCTAGTAATATATAGTAAATTCATATATTATTTTACTATAAATCAATTTTTCCAGTCATCATATCCAGACACATAATTTCGATATCTCGGTATATAGATCCAATTTTTTATACTGTTTGGTCTCGTCGTAAATGCCTAGTTGCCTAGCCAAATCGGCGAGATCTTGTAACTTATAACTGGCCATTTGCTTCAATGGTCGAGAGTAACTATCTAAAGTTACCATTTTTGTCTTCATTTCCAAAATTTTACTAGGTGATATGTTGTCTGTTTGTAATTTGTATTTCCCATATGCGTCTTTATACAAAACATAGGTTTTTGCATCNCCATCATCCGATGCGACATCAATTTTGGGTATCCTTTCTTTGTTCGACCAAAACTCCAACATGCACCGTTGTTGAGGATCAACCATAATGATATTTATGTTATAGCATACGATCATGGCCAACATTACATTTATGCTAGTATGACGCTGAACAGTCATCAACTCCGACATAATTTCTTGTAATGCCGCATTTGTAATTTTGTAGTTGGTATTCTTAATTTTAGAAACATTGTCCTTAACGAATGTCGAAATCTTATGTTTCTCCTCCATTTCTTTCACGCCATAATTATGACCAATTTCTTGATAGTCATTTACGCCATGATAAATCGAGTATAAACACCAAAATAAAGTGTCATTCTGTTTGGGCTCAAAAAAGAGATTTTGCTTCGGTTCTGGGGGCGTTTCTTCCTCGATAACTTCGGTGATAACGGGCATTTCCTCCTTTATCTCGTGGGTGGTTTCAATGGTTTCCTCTTTTACATCAAGAATGGCCTCTTTATTCTTTTTGGTCAGCATGTATTTTCTCATAATTTCCATATTGAATGAGTTATATAGTTTATTGGGGTAATAAGATAAATTCAATCTTGCGAACATGTATTAATTAGTTATATTGTAATGGGATTTCCTCTTTATTATCTTTCTCGATAAAATAAGCGTTCTTAAACTCTTCTTTTTGGTATTCCATAGTGTTAATAGAGGTTTCTTGTTCCTTAGTATATTGAATATACTCCTTCAATTCCTCCACAATTTCAGTAGATAGAAACGACAAATTAATATATACACCACTTTTATTTTCATTAATTTTGCATAAATTTTTGGAAAGGATTTTCAGGATCTCAATTTGATGAAATTTATTCATCGCTTCTATCGTTTTCTTAATATTTTCTAGGTTTTCCAACACGTTCATTTGTATTATAATGTCATTATATTTTATATCGTTTTTTATTTTCTCTTATTAAACTATAATTACATGAACATCATAGAACATTTATTCAAAAAATATTTATATGAAGAACAAACGAACACAGCAATAGTGTTGATCATGAGTTTTGTTATTAATATTTTGAAAACTAACGGTATTTCTTTTATCACCGCAAAAATAATAGAGAGCTTAAATAGTAACGCGGAAAGAAATGCAAACAAATATTTGATGCAGTTTATAGGAATATCTGTTGTGTTTATTATTATTTTCTATGTTTATAAGTATTTTCAAAATCTGTTATTCACAAAGATGGCGCCTTGGTTGAGAAATGAGCTCTTAAAGTTTATTATGCATTATAATAACGAGGATTTCAAGTCAATCAATTTCGTAAAAGTCAATCCGTCAGTGAACCGTATTACCACATCATTTTATATTATCTATTATGACATAATGACGAAACTTATGCCCAATATAACGTTTTTGATCATTATTTCTGCTTATTTCATGTATAAAAGCCCTCTATTTGGTGCGGGATTTTTTATCGCCAATATTATGATTATGTTATACTTATTGGTGAACTGGAAAAACATCGCCGACGAACGAATGAAGTTTGAAGTAAGTGCAAACGAAAACGAAAAATACATGATTGACTTATTGAATAATATGGAAAAAATAGTATACCGCGGGAAAATAAATGACGAAATGGATATCTATGACGAAAAAACAGGTAAATTGATTGATCAATCTACAAGCTTCTATCATATTGTGGATAAGCATTTGTTCATTATGGAATGTGCAACCTATGCTGTTATTTTCGCATCGATTGGTTACTTGATCAAATTAACTTTCTCGAAAAAGATCGATACTGTTACATGCGTAACATTTATAACTATTTTGTTATTATACAGAGATAAGTTTGGGTCTTGCATCGAAAATATGGTCGATTATATTGAATTTATTGGACGCGCCAAGTATGTTGTCGACGAATTTACAGAACTCATAGGAGAATATAAAGACGTGGACGGAAAACAATACGAAAAACATGATCTCTCGTTTGATAATATCGAGTTTGAGAACGTGACATTTAAATTTCCGATTAGCGATGAACACATTTACAACAATTTCAATATTAAATTAGACACAAATGATAAGATTATTGGAATTACTGGATTATCAGGAAAGGGTAAGTCGACGTTTATGAAACTCCTTATTAAAATGTATAGGCCGTCAGGTGGAGCGATAAAAATAGACGGCGTGGATCTCCAGGTTGTGGACACCACATATTTGCGACAAAATATTACCTATGTTAACCAGAACTCGAAGATGTTTGACAAGAACATATTGGATAATATTCTATATGGATGCACAGACACAGATGCTTGCCATGGTCATTTGGAAGAAATATTGAAATATAAGAAGATAAAGGAGTTATATAAAAACATTGATCTCTACGGAGATGAATATAAGAGCGCCAATGAACGATTGTCTGGCGGACAGCGTCAAATCATTAATATTATTGGTGGATTAGTGAACCCCGGTAAAATATTAATATTGGACGAACCGACAAATGGTCTTGATCCCGAATTGAAACAGGAGTTATTATCACTTATCAAGGATTTCAAGAGGTACAAAAAATGCATAATGATTATTACACATGATCGCGATGTGTATCCCCTTTTCACGGAAGAAATAAAGATATAAACTATCACTTCCTCCTTATTTGTAATCACAAATTACGAATTGTAATTACAAACCAATGCAACAATGGTAACAAATATTTTAGCAGCTTGATATATAATGAACATCGTATATTATTTATTAAATCAGTTCGTTATTGAAGAAACCATAAACATAACTTTCATGGTGTTACTTAGTTTTATTATCAATATATTTCAGACCAATGTGCTCTCCTTTATAACAGCGAATATTATTGAAGAAATATACGGCGCAAGCAAAAAAGGAACGTTTCTATATTTCAAATATTTCGTTGGAATTTCGTTTCTCTATATTTTATTACATCATATATTCAAGTATTTTCAAAATAAAATCCTTACCAAACTACGTCAATGGATCCGACATAATATATTGCGCATTATTTTATTGGTAAACAATGAGAAATTCAGCGAAATGAATTTTACCAAATTGAATTCGCCGATTAATCGTATATCTTCCGTGTGTTTTTTGGCGTTTAATGACGTAATTACTTATTTATTACCCAATTTATCGTTTTTGATAATTGTATGTGGATATTTTGTATATAAAGAGGCATTGTTTGGCACGACGTTTTTTATAGCAAACGTGGCAATCATAATATATTTAATAATGAATTGGTCGAACATGATAAACAGTAATGAAGAATACGAAAAACATGTCGGGGAAACTGAAGCATATATGGTTGAAATATTAAATAATATTGATAAAATCATTTATCGCGGTCAAACGGAAAACGAGATCGGAATGTTCTCAGAAAAGACGGAAAAAAGCATTAACTCGGCTATGAACTTTTATTCAAATATCAACAATCATAGTCTTTTTATGACGATTTTGGTATTTATTATTTTATTTATTTCGCTTTGGTATCTTATTCGTTTATTCTTTAAACAAGGTATTGATCTAACAACATTTATTACGTTTTTTACAATGCTTCTTTTATATAGAGATAAAATGCTTATTATCATTCAACAAGTTCCTGATTTCTTGGAGTTCTTAGGGCGTTCAGATGCAGTACTAAAGCATTTTCGAAACATGGAAGGTGAATATCAAACGATTTTGGATAAGAAAGTGACGTCAAATGAAAAAATAAATTGTCATCGAATACGGTTTGACAACGTATCTTTCAAATATGAAACCAATGACAAATATTTATTTCGAAACTTCAATATTGACTTGGAAACAAATGACAAGATTATTGGAATAACAGGGTTATCTGGTAACGGAAAGTCAACATTCGCGAAATTACTTCTTAAAATGTATAAACCCACTGAAGGAGCCATATATATTGACGGCCAAGACATAAAGGATATGGACGCAAACTACATTCGTAAAAACATTACGTACGTAAATCAAAACTCAAAACTATTTGATAAAAAAATAGTCGAGAACATTTTATACGGGTGCTCTGATCTTGATGCATGTAATGGGCATTTAAATGAAATCATGCAATATAAAAAAATTAAGGAATTATACAAAAATTTGGATATTTATAATAAACAATCCGGATCACTAGGAGAAAATTTGTCAGGTGGTCAGCGTCAAGTCATCAATATTATTGGTGGTTTAGTAAATCCGTCCAAAATAATTATATTGGATGAACCAACAAACGCGTTAGATATTGATTTAAAACAAGAAATTCTCGATCTTATCCGTAACTTCAAAAAATATAAGAACGCCATTATTATTATTACACATGATAAAGATGTATATCCTCTATTTAATGAAAAAATACAGATTTGAGAATATTATGTTAATGTTATATATAAAATGAAACTAAAACAAATATTTAGTCAAAGCCGTGTAATTATTATTATCGCATTACTTGTGATATCGAGCGTTTTGTTTTTGTGTAATCTTCCTTACTATTATACGGAAGGATTTGATGGCGAGGAGAGCCAACTGAACATTGACACGAGCACAAGTTCCCCCGCAACTAGCGTAGATATATCCAATATTGTCGCTACCCCTATTGAGATCAACCCCGATAATGTTCCCATTATTTCGGAGGATGGTTCAACCGTTCCAATTGATCAAGTAAATGGCTCCGACATTTCGATGGAAACCCCTATAAACGATATGGGGGGTATTAACGGCACAACATACGGTCCTGTTGGAGAGGACAATGGCCCTCCTTTTTTCTCTCAAATAACACCTCAAATAAACAAAACCGGTGTATTCAAAGAGGCTAGATAAAAAAATAATTGTAGACAAATACAAATTTCTCTACAAATGCTGGTGAATTATAAACTAGTCCTCCAAAATGCTAATTGGAGGCCTGGATTGTTTTTGAGTATTTCCTTGTTCCTTACGTTCTGTCTCAATTAGCTTACCAATAACACAAATATAAGGATCATCCAATTCATAGCGAATGCCTATAACACGAATGGTAATTTTCATGTTTTCTTTTACTGAATTAAATAGTCTATCCTGAAATTGGTGGTCTCGCGCAACAAATATTGTAAGCGGGACAATGCCGTCATTATCGATGACTTCGGCGTGAATTCCTGCCTTTGTAATTGTCTTTACTTCACATTCAATAATCATTCCCTCCACCGGATGACAAATCATGCATTCAAACACCGTCTCGAATTCGATAATATCTCCGTTAATATTACCACTTGAATAACTCAGAACTTTTACGGAATTGGGCTTAATGAACCCTTCTGCTATGCATTTTCCCTCGGTGGATTTTGATATCACGTTTTCTAAATTTCTTTTTATATTTTTACCCACTTGTGTTATCTTCAATGCTACTTTTTTTGTCAACATAGATTTCAAATAAACACCATAGATTGGCTTTTGTGTGTTCTTAATCATTACTGTATGGATTATAATGATATAAAATTATGTTTATATCATTTTGGTCAATTTTTTAAGAGGGGACCGCGAGGTTCTGTCGCAGCACTTTTTGTCTGGGTTATTAATATTTAATGTCTTTACGCAAACAAATTAACTAGCAATTTTATTCATAATGGTCTTTTCTACGTCAAAAAACCAGACTTTTCCTTTTTTCTCAGTTTCGGTATAAAAACGGAGTAATATTTCCATGACAACACATAGCCCATTCTTGAAAATTTTCTCTGTATTTTTTGCTGTATAAACGCGTTCCCCGAGAACCTTGTTTAGAACTTTTATAATATCGCCTTTCTTCTCGTTTTCAAATCTTGCGCCAGTACTTCTTTCAATATTCATATCTTTTACTTTGAAAACTATGTCAAGATTTTTAAACATATGCATAAACCCAACATGTATTCCCTCATATTTTGCTGCTGATATCAAATATCTATCAATGACAAACTGACTCAATTTTTGTTTATCCGTCTGTTTTGCCTCCTCCCACATTGCACGATCCTCGCCGGATTGAACATAAATCTGACATTTATTATTATTACCAAGAACAATACCACGTAATGTCTTATATTCCACCAATTTTTCGTCAAAATACAATTTTAACGTCGCTTCGATCTCAGCGTATTCTTCACTATCTTCGAACGTTTTCGAATATATATGTTTTATTAAAATCATCTTATTTGAGAACGTTAATGTGTCCAAATAATGATATACCAAATATTTTGTAATTGACGTTAACGGAATGCCGTGAACCTGATTTAATTCCAATATTACTTTACTTGCGTGTTTATACCAATCTGTTTCTCCAGTTTCGATCTTGGTTTCATTTACCAACGCGTTTCCAATATTCAGTTCCATGTCTTTTAATATTTCTTCATACGTATTTGTTTTTTCGGCTACTTCTTCATTAGCTGGCGCAACAGTTCCTTTTTGCATGGAAAGTGTATTATCTGTCTGGTCTTTCTTTGGTAATTCTAAAAAGAAGGACTCGTGTTTATAATCCACGGGAACCGAACGATCAAATATAGACGCGTTCTCGTCATTGACCTCAATGGGTTGAAATGCGTAGTATTCGCCTTTATTAATTAAATATCCACGTCTTCCGTAACGATCAATTAAATATTCGTTTTTGTTCTCAATAAACTGTGATAATGTGTAATAAATTTGTTCAATAGGATATTCCTTTACGCGATTAATATGTTGACGTAACTGATCCCATTTATAAAACGACTGTTCCTTGAATAATTCACGAATACGTTTCAAAATCATAGAATAGTTCATTTTTACAAAGTCTTCGTTGTATGTATCCTTCACGACATCTTCCTCTTTTATTTCTTCAAAAGGAGAACATTTCATATCACAAATCTTATAATCACAAATGTCCGTGTAAGGGCGATCTCCCACTTGGAAATCAACAGGTTCGGGGCTGCTCGAAAGATTTATTTTGATGTTTTTGTTCTCTGCAATGGCCAATAGTTTATCCACTGTAAAATTGGTTTGGCCAATATTTAAAATACAATCCACCGCGGTTTCCTTCAATAAGCGCGTTACCTCACCGATCTGTTTGGCTTTTTTTTCCGCCAAACGATATACGTATAAATCGGCTGGTTCTTCGTTATTTCTCGGGGCGGTTCCATGTAAGTAAATCTCGACGTTTCTATCCTCAAACGGTAACGCACAGTGGCTCAAATTACGAACACCGCGACCAATAATTTGTTCTACACGGTTCATATTATACCATGGCTCGAGAATATGGATCTGGCGAATGTTTTTGAAATCCAAACCCTCTGATGCGGCCATAGAAATAATGACCACCTTGACGAGTTCTCCGTTTTTATTATCTTTACTAACCACCTGTTTAATATCCTCCGAATTATCAGGCGAGAAATACTTATCACCAGTAAGCATTACGTATTTAGCTTGGCGGAAATTTTCCGCCACTTGGCTTTTCGGCTTCATGGTAATTGCATCGATCGGTTCCGTGGGAGGGGTCTTAAATAATGACTTTGTATAAGGAGCAGCACCCCATCGAGCAAAGCCCATTTCTTCCAACGCAAGTGCGATTGGTACGCCACCTCCATCGATGTACTGCGAATAAACAATGATAACGCCCTTTGAATTCATTACGCGTTCACAAATGGACGATATTTTATTACTGTATTTGCCAATGTTCTCGCGCGCGAAAATACGGCCATAGTTTTGTGCGATATCGGGTTTATAATCGAACTCATGACGAAGCGGATGAGGAGCATCCACTGTCCTATATGACATAACGTTCGCCAATCCGCGCTTTCCGATCATATTATCAATGATTTCTTTACTTTGTTCCGTGGTATAATCAGCGACGGCTTCCGTGATCGGTATCGTTTTGGGCTGCTGTCCCTCAGTAACCACCGTTAATTTTGAAATAATTTTATCCATCTCGACATTCGGGTAAACAATATCCAATGCTTCCAATGGGATCAATAACAACGTATATCCAAGACCGTCCATGTTCTCAAATGTGGGCATATTAATTTCAACACCATAGGCATTCGTACGATTAAATGTTCTCGTTTTCATATAATTCATGATGAAATCATATCCATGTTGCTGATATTCACCAATCGAACTGACGTACACAGGAATGTTTTGAATGGGGTCTTCGATTTGTTTTCCGTTCATTTGAACCGTCGGATAAGTTACGGATTTAATAGAATGATCCTTTGCAAATGTTTCGGGGTAAATGCGATAAGGAAATGTGTATGGGTTTTCACCACGCACGTAAGAAACATAACCGGTTAATTTACGCATCAATATTTCTTTTCCGCCTTCGATAACACGCCCGTCTGGTAATGTACGCTCGGGTTTGAAATTGCCCTCTTTATCAAAAATATCAGTAATGGCAATGGTGGCGCGCTTATCATTGGCATTGATCAAGTTCAATAACCAAATGATCTCTTTGTAGTTGTTATACATCGGCGTGGCAGATAATAACAAAAGGCGTAAATTATCAGAATGTTTTGCAACCGTCATCAAAAGTTCCGCCGTTCTTTTTTCCTTATTATCATCCGTGATACGGATGTTATGAACCTCGTCAATGATAATCAAACGATTATTGAAATTCTTCTTAATCTTTTTGATCTGAAGCGACTTCTTATCCTCGGCATTGAACCCGGTTTCGTCGGAAATATTGGTAACTTTACCGATATAATTTGCTAATTCGCGGTAACCCATAAACACATAATTGCTATTAATGATCGCGTTAATTTGGCTAATGACGCGCTCTCGTGGGATGTCTTTCATGCTTGTGGGATTGATTTCACTTAATAATTCACGTCCAATACATGTGTTCAAGTTCCAAAGTCCATTTTCCAAACGTAATTTGGTTTCGTCAAATAACTGCATGCGGAAATTAGCCTTTACGTTAGGAGAAGCGACCACAATAATACGTTGTGTTATTCCCACCTGTTTCATATAAGCNCGCATTTCTTCGGCCACGCCTATTGCACTACACGTTTTACCCGTACCCAAAGAATGGTATAAGAGAAGACTATTGTATGGTGTTTGAAAAGATAAAAAGTTTTTCACGAATAACTGGTGTGGCATAAGCTCGAAATCGGCATTACATAGGATTTCGGCCTGTTTTTTGATATCATAGATGGTACCATTATAGCTAGTATCATAAAACTCTTTTCGTTTCGCGATCTTGATATTGAAATTGGGGTCATTTAAACTAGGATATAAAAAATCGTACTCCTTGTTCTCTTTATTTGCTTCGAATTCTGCTCTTTCTTTTTCTAATAAAATATTGCGTGTTTCGGTTTGAGGCGCCGTTGTATTTGTTTCCAAAAGCCCCATTTCTAGAGCGGCCTCTTCGTCTGTTTGTAATATTTCGTCGTCCGGTAATTCATTTTCGTTTTTGGATATCGTTAATGTTTCGGTTTCCATAGCAGCAACTGGTTCGGGAACAATTTCTTGGGTTGGTTCCATACTTCTTTCCAATATAGGTTTTTCAACAACAACTTCTACTGGTTGCTCTTCCTTGGGCTCTTCGATTTCTTCTTGGATATCTGACTTTTGTAATAATATCTTCGTCTTTATTTTTTTATGTTTCGGCGCCTCTTGTTCTTCGGTTTCCAAAAAGGGTTCTCGTAATTTTGTTTCGTTTTCTTCGTTTATGTAAAAGAATGGATCCAACAAAGTACGTGAGTTTTTATCAATGTCCAAGGGAGCGCTTTCTAATACACCGGTGGGAATATTCTCGTGTGTTTTTTTAATATGAACAGGGCTACTATCAAGAAGGTCTTTTGTAATACTTCTATTTTCTCTTGCCTGTAAATATGTTGCAGTGTATTCCGTCAAATATTCCCGCAAAAAGTCACGTATGCCAAATAAACGAATTGTATCTTTACCCTTTACATATTCCACGCCATTCATTATATCTGCAACGTTTCTCATTTTATTTCCCAAAATGGCATGTGATTTATACTCACCAGAAGTGGTGGTATGATTTATTCTAAATTTATCTATACCTGTTATTTCGGCAAAAATATAAGATAATGCTCTACGATCGGCGTTCTTGCCATTGATATAAACCTTACGGATCTCTGAGTTTACTCCGCTCGTTTTTTTGCGTTCGGTAGTCTTTGGTTCGGATATTTGAATGACGTCTTTTCCATTATTCATACCAACTAGTATCTCTTTGATCAAATCAATTGCCCGTTGACGTTCCGCTTGTTCTTTTTCTTCAGTAAGTGCAGGCAGAGGTCCTATTCCGCCTTTATTTATCTTTTGTGTAACATTATTCTTATTCGACTTATATTTTTTGGTAATATCTTTCATTCTATATCAATTATGTCTATACAAACTATAGATATAATTATCCGAGCCGTTCTACGACGCCGATCAATGAATACATAATGACAGGAGAGGCAAGAGGTAGAAACCAAAGTCCCCCTCCCGCTACGATAAGAGTTTGTATTTCGTTAAACAATTATTAATGTTTGTTATGAGCTTCTTTTTTTCTAAATTATAAGGACGCATGCACTGAACACAGTCGTCGTAAGATTTCCATTCCATTTTACTTACTTCGGAAGGTTCAAAATTTCCCATACTTAACGTATCATTGAATTGCATGAAAGATACAAAATACTTGTGTTTATAAGATTTATAATTGGATCCTGTGAATAGTTCTTCGTAAGGCATAAGATTTTCCACAATTCGTAGTTTTCGCGTATCAAAACCGGTTTCTTCTTGAAATTCCCGTATCGCACATTCATAGTCTTTTTCCTGAAAATTTCTTCTACCCTTAGGAAAGCCCCATTCAGGTTCATCCCACGTATCGTATCGATTACTTTCTTCAATAATTGTATTCAAGTCGTATAATTCATTCTTGTTCATAATACCACTTTTTAAGGAATTGAATTTCTCTTTTGAAACTATTTCCTCTATCTTATATTGGTTTGAAATATCCTCGCTCCCCCAAATATCTTTCCATAGTTCAGCAAATGTATAGTTCAGCAACTTTTGTTTTTCCGCCAATGTCATTTGCTTCATCATATTAATGATATAGTCTTTATTATAGATGGAATATTTTCCTCGCATAAAATCGATAAAACCCAGTGTATCTTTTCTACGGATCATCAAATATTCCACATTATTTTGCGGAAGCGTTTCATTTCTACGGAATACAATTATTCCTATGCTAGTAATAGGCATTTTGCATTGGTGAAATAAGTGGCCAATTTTACCACAGTTGTTGCAATAGTTATCATTCATATATAATTCGATTAAGCTATATGATTATAATCCAAAGTCTTTATATAATTATTCACGAATGCAATTTGATCCATCCGTGTGGGGTCCACATTATTGGTTTTTTCTTCATACTATTTCTCATTCTTATCCATTAACGCCGAATGACGTTACAAAACGCAAATATTACGATCTGATACAAAACCTACCTTTATTTATTCCGAACGAAGAAATGGGAAACAAATTTAGTAAATTATTAGACAAATATCCGGTTTCTCCTTATCTTGGAAATCGCGAATCGTTCATTCGATGGGTATGTTTCATACATAATAAAGTAAATGTTATGCTAGGAAAAGAAGAGATCTCATTAGCAAGGAGTTTAGATCTATATAAATCAGAATATAAGCATAAAACAATTCGCATCGCCGAAAAATTTAAAATAAAAAAACACTATATCTACATTGCTCTTATATTAATTACCTTATTTATGATATACGTTTATTATTAACACCTCGCTTGCTTGAATAAATATCTCATTTTAATGTAATATACATATACAAATGAGATTTGAAATACTATTATTTTGCATAACAGCATTCATTATAGCAAACATTTACACGGAAGGTAAGTATTTCAAATTATTATTATCATGGAAAAAATACTACCAGATGGCTGGCGTGGCATTTGGTGGCTTAATGATTTATTGGCTTATCAAGAAAAATCCAATGAAAGCCGGTCAAATCTTATCTGCGTCAAATGACTATGTAAAATATTTACCGATTGACAAGAGCACAAGTAGCATAATATCGCCTATTTTGGACTTTACTAGCAAACAGAATTATTCAGGTAATTATGCTTCTAACAAGGGCGGCGGTGAAGGGTACTATAATAATCCTATTATCTCAGCTAACCAACAGACCGCAGAAAACCGAATAATGGGGTCTGGTAAAAAAGCAACAAAACGAAGTGTTAGTGAAACAAAAAAAAAATTTGTTGCATCTAGTCAAAATTGGCGATGTGGAGATTGCGGAGAGCAACTTACCGCATGGTTTGAAGTGGATCATAAAATCCGCCTAGAGTATGGAGGAAGTAATCACATTGACAATTTAGTAGCATTATGTCGTGAATGTCATGGTAAAAAAACAACAATTGAGAATTTGTAATTCTAGCATGATTATTATATCGTCAAATATATATACGATATAATGAATAATATACAAACAAAAAGAAACAATATTCAAGATATGATGTTTAACTTATCAAAAACAAACAATTTTATAAAATACGCATTTGTTTATGCAATTTTAATTGCGTCAATCTTGTTCTTTTATAATTTCGCACGAATAGAAGAGAATTTTTCGATGGATACATATGTTTATGCAGGATTAATTATATTTCTTTTATTGATCGTTCTTTTTGTTATCTATCCGTCATTACAAAATGGAAACACAAGCACTGTTATGGTATTAATCAGTTTCATTATAATGGGTCTTTCGTTTACTATCTCTTACCTCGCTACCACATTTACGGCCAGTCAACTAAAAACGATGAGTTACGTAATATTCGTAATCGCAATGGTTATAATTTCCGTTGGGTTGGCTATATTTTTTTACCTATACAGCAATTATTTGAAAAACCGCCCGGGAATACTTGGTTTTATCATCAATTTCATATTTTATATTCCTTGTTTGATAATCGATTTCTTTGAGTATATCCAACGCGAATTGAATATGACATCAAAAACTATATATATTTTATTTATAATTGAAATTGTTATGATAACTGCGTTGTTTACATTTCCATTAATCTATCAAAAACATTTTAAAGTTGGTGTTGATTTATTACCAGGGAGCCTATTTTTAAATAAAAAACAGACTATCGCTATAGATAGTGAAGCTCTTATTTTACCAGACAAAAATATAGAAAACAGAAACACCTTTTATGGATTTTTATTTCCGAATATAGACGATCCAGGAATGTCGCGACCGGACGCTACATATGCGTTTAGTCCGAATTTTTCAATATCCATGTGGATATATTTAAACGTGCAAACCAATTCATTTAGTTCAGCCAAAGACATGACAATATTCAGTTACGGTTCGGGAAAACCAAGAATTTTATACAATAACAGCACCACAGATAAAACAGTGAAGGATATTTATAAAATTTGTTTTACAGAAGACACTGATACATCAAATCCAGACCAAACATGCGTAGTTTCTTTGCCGGCACAAAAATGGAATAATTTTGTTTTCAATTATAGGACAAATCAAGTAGATATATTTATCAACGGCAATTTAGAAAAACACATGAACTTAGCATCTCTTGGTCTATCTTTGCCAAAATATTTAGTAACAGATAGTATTACAGTCGGTTCTCCGGGATTGAATGGTGCAATATGCAACATTTCATACAGGCAAGTAAACATGACAAAAAATCAAATAATAACCGACTACAATTTATTAGTCAAGAAAAACCCCCCACTTAGTATTCAATAATAATTGTTCAAAATAATTTGTGATACTAATTTATACAATGAATATTACGGTTATAATTTTAGGAATAACGCTAATCGTGTTAGTCTATGTTCTATATTTATATCTATCTACTAGTAACAATGTGTTATCAAAGTCAGCGGCATTAACAGTGGCTCCTCCCCCAATCACTAACATACAATCTCCTACTTCATCCAGATATGCGTACGGAATTTGGATATATGTGAATACCTGGGATTCTTCAAAACAAAAGGTTATTTTTAGCAGAGATAAAAATTTGACCTTATATTTGGACAAGACCTCTCCCACTCTTTATATTGACGTTACTATGAATGACATGTCAACACAAACGGTAATGATTACGGACAATTTCTTCATTCAAAAGTGGGTCCATATTTTGGTGAGCGTAGATAACAGTTTCTTCGATTTCTATTTGGATGGAAAATTAGTTAAATCTCAAAAACTATTCGCAGCATCGAATGGAGCATCTCCCGCTGTTATTCCTGCCACCCCAGGAGACACTTCGGTTCCTATCCTTTTAGGAGCAACCGCAGCAAAATCCACAACATACGACGCTTACGTAGCTCGTTTTATGCGCTGGACTGAGCCGCTCAACCCTCAAGCTGTATGGAGTACATACATGCAAGGAAATGGTAACTCATGGGGAATTTTCCCGAATTTGTCGTCGTACAATGCCGACGTTTCGATATTGAAGAACAATATCGAATTCTCCAAGTTCCAAATATTTTAGTCAAAATGTTTAATTTCAAATTTTTTGGATAGTTATATGTGTCATTAATATATAACTATAGATCAGATAATGAACCAACAACCATTAAATAATCCTCCTTTACAAAATCCTTCGACGTCGAGCATGTCTAACGCGTTGGGTAGTATTAAAGACAGCATGAAAAGTGTATTTAGTGGGTTTTCCAACCAACCAAACGCCACCGAGACCTTTCGATTTTCCAATACAATTATTGCCAAATTTGCATTTTTAATACTCGTTGTTATTGTCTTCATGTTTTTAGTAAATTTAGGAATAAACTTGATCACCTATTTTACCTCGCCTCAGACAATGCCTTATCTAGTGGAGGGCATGTTACAAGGTAATGTACCGGTAACTATTCCTCAAGATCCCAGAAAAGAGGGATCTATACAGTTATTACGTTCTAATAACGAATCGCTTGGTGCCGAATTTACTTGGTCTATTTGGATTTACGTAACCGATTTGCCTCAAGACAAAACTAAATACCAACACATTTTCAATAAAGGAAATAATGTATATAATTCATTAAACGTTGCTACAGTAAATAATGGTCCTGGATTATATTTTGGTAATCCTTCTGATCCGAATAAATTAAATAGTCTATATTTGATCATGGACACAGTGGATCAAACCGATAAAAACACATCCGTGGTTATAAATGATATTCCTCTTCAAAAATGGGTTCATGTTGCCATTCGAATGGAGAACAGCGTGATCGATGTATATGTAAACGGAACAGTTTCCGCACGATTGACAATGAGTAATGTACCAAAGCAAAATTATGCCGATATCTTATTATTCCAAAACGGTGGGTTTAGTGGAAACATTTCCAATCTCCGTTATTTTGATAAGGCATTGAATGTATTTGATATCAATTCTATCATCAAAAAGGGACCAAACATGAACAGTAGCAGTCAACAAAGAGGCATAAGTTTGATGAGCAACTACGATTATTTGTCGAACATTTGGTACGGAAGTAAACTATAAATAATAACAACGGTTTAGTGTAATAATTTGATCTCAGAAGATCATATTATTTTGTTACTTATTATACCTTATAATATATATATTTCATGGCAACTATTGATTTATGTTTCAACACTATATGTTCTCAAAGGAAACAATTATTACTTTATTCAGTTCCGCCTGTGCGATTTGATGTGACTTCGCCATATTTACAATATCCAGAGTATAAACAAAACGATTTTGATATGAGAAGAAAGGCGGAAATATTGAAATATAACAAAGGCAGCAGTCAAAGTAATAAACCGACAAAAAAACTTTTATGGTCCAAATTAAATACTACTACCGCGCCTCAATCCCAATCATTCGCTGATACTGTTTTGTATAATTACGACGGATCTGGAAATTATGAACCGGTTGTTATAAAATATCCGGATACATATACCGTTGTGAAAACGCTGATTGATACAACCCCCGAAAATACTCCCGTTTACGCGATCAAACATGTCATTATTCCTGGAACTTTACCGGAACCAGAATGTAACACGAATTTTCCTATGCCGTCTAGTTCTTCTGGTGTTCCTGGACCCATCGTTAATCTGTATTTGGACGAAAATGTGCCTTTATATAATTACGCATCAAATGTTAGAAATTATGCTATCGTTAACAGAGAAATTACAACTCAATGGAATACAATTACCGCATCGGACATTTCATTTAATGATAATATTGTAACGACGTTATTCAAATTGATTATTAATAATCCTATTTCAAAAGAAACACACAATTATAGCATACAAACACCAATAAGTCTATATTTTAACGGAAATCTTATTCCTGGTGCAAATTCGACCGCCATCAATCTTATCAATAATGTTGTAAAACTGCAAAACATTTCAATCACCATATTATATAATAATCAAGA
>JGI25917J50250_1000137_pt1 | contig 18802 bp, 18 predicted proteins | sample LauGreSBDMM110SN_4_FD_50250 | JGI IMG/M metagenome (IMG submission 50250) | reverse complement strand
GAAGATTCATTTTCATATCCTATTGAATATTTAAATAACAATAAAAATGTTGGTTTAGTGGGTATCCAACCTATTTATGAAAATAAAGTAAAGCAAGTAGCATTCTCTCACTTTGATACCATCAGCAATCGCCTTTTGGGTACTTGGCTTTACGAAAAACTCAATCCAAAAGTAACCAAACGCCACGGAAATTTTACTGAACCAACAAAAGTTGATTATGTAGTGGGCAGTTTTATGCTTTTTAGAGCAGTTGATTTTTATAAAATTGGTGGTTTTGATACCAATTTGTTTTTGTACTTTGAAGAAATGGACATTGGTAAAAGACTAAAAAACATTCATCTCGAAAGTGTTTTTATTCCGTCAATAAACTATATACACATCAATGGCGCAAGTACAAAATTGGGTTATTTGATCAAAATAGAGCTTAAAATTTCTCATTTATATGTCGTTAGAAAAAACCATGGCTATTTTAATTATCTAGTGCTAAAGTATTTTTTCATAATTATATTCTTTTTTAAATCCATTTTTAAACCAAAACATTTCAAATTGTTTTTTAAACTTTTAACCTTTGGTCCTCCGCTAGCCTCTTCGATTAGACATAAACAAATTATTTTAGAAAAATAAATCAACATCAAAATGCTAACATTTGAAACTAAAGTTTGGGAGAATGACTGGGAATTTATACTTAAAAATAACTATCTCAATAAAATGATTGCCAATTGTAATTTCGATTTTGATCAAAAAACCATTATAATAAACAATGTAAAAAACAGAGCAATTGTCGAAAAACATTGTGAAATTAAAGTAAAAGAAGGAATTATTGATGCTTTTTATTGTGTTGAAGACTATGCTGAGACAGTTTTAGATTTTTTTGAAATTGATTTAGCGAGCTTTAAAGGTGGTTATGTGTATTCTATTGCTGAGTTATTAGGGATTTATCTTTGCGAAACTGAATTTTTACTTCACTTTTCTAGTGATTCCTTGTTGAAAAAAAACAACTCTAATTGGATAAAAGAAGGAATTAAGATTATAAAAAACAACCCAAATATAGTTCTTGCTAATCCGACCTGGAACTATAAATTTGCTGAAGCTAAATCTGAAGCGACTTCTGAAATTGAAGATTTTTATTTAGGAAGTGGCTTTTCAGACCAATGTTATCTCATTAAAACCGCAGAATTTAAAAATCCAATTTACAACGAAAAAAATCCAATTTCAGAGCGATATCCGAGCTATGGCGGAGAACTTTTTGAAAAAAGAGTAGATGCTTTTATGCGAAACAACAATAAATTGAGAATTACACACAAAGAAAATGCGTATGTGTCAAAAAATTTTCCTAAAAACAATTGGTTTTATAGAGGTCAATTGGGAAATTTTCTAATCCAAAATAGATTTTGATATCAAAAAATCTGTTGGGCATTTCATTGATAATTTTATTAATTCGTAAAAATAAATACATTTTGACTATTTAAAATTTTAGAAATAGGAATGCTTTTACAAAAAAATAAAAATGGCAAAAATAATGTTCAAAAGGAATTTTTTAGAACGATGACTATAGAAAAACTGCTTTTGAATTAACAAAAACATCACGTAAAGTGATAATAAATTAATAGAAACAAATGAAAGATGGATTGTTATCGGTTATAGTAAGAACTGTAGGATTTGATTTGGAACTTTTAGAAAAGTGTCTCTTAAGNATTCAAAATTCTGACTATTCTGCCATCGAAATAATCGTAGTATATCAAGGAATTGATAGCGTGAAATTGAATTTGATTAAAAACTTAAAATTAAATGTTAGTTATTCAGTTTTAATAAATGAGGTCGAATATGATGATAGGTCAAAAAATTTAAATCTTGGTTTATCGATGTCAAAAGGATCTTATTTAGCGTTTTTAGATGATGACGATTTTGTAAGTAGAAATCACTATTCAAATTTAATAGAGTTACTAGTAAAAGAAAAAAGTAGTCTGGCCTATTGTCTGTGCAACGTTGTTAACAAAGAAGGGGTAATATTAGATGATATTTTTAAAAATCGATATTTAGATAAAATAGGACTTAAAAAAGATAACTTTATAACAATTCATAGTTTTGTTATAAACAAAAAAAATATTGATTCCTCGTTTTTATACTTTAAGGAAGATTTAAAATTAGCGGAAGATTACATTTTCATACTGCCAATTTTTATTAATTTTAAAACTTCTTATCATCCAGAAAGGACCTCTTTTTATTTAATCCCAGAAAAAGAGTCAAATTCATTTACTAGTTATAAAAGTAATGGCGAGTACGTAAATCAAAGAAATATTATGAATAAATACAGACGAGAAATAAATTTAAATTTATTCGAAAGGGCTTCTATTTATTACAAGAGAATTACTGGGAAAACAAGAAGAATAAGCTAATTTTAATTGAATTTTAATACTTGGATAAATTTTTCAAACAAACATTAAAATTAAATTTTAAATATTCATTTTTCTTTTACCTCAAAACAATATCCTTTATCAAATCTCTTTTAAAATCTTCATTGATCATCTTGATGATTTTGTCTTTTCCATAGCTTAATTCTTCCCGTAAAACCGCTGAAGTTAATTCAACATATAAAGTTGAACCTTTCAAAACTACATTTTTCGTATAACTGTTGACGCCGTTTCCCATAAGATTTTTCCACGCTTCTTTTACCGAAACTTGGTCGATGCCTGGTTGCAATTTATTGAGTTGAATAATTTCTTTCAAAACATTTGCAATAGAATTTTCGTTATTGAGCCGTTTTGCCATTGCCAGTTAAGTTGATTGGAGCCGTTTTTTTATAATGGTATTCTTTTTTTTCGCTGTTTACTACAATCATTTCATCAGTTGAAATGGCTTTTAATTCTTCACTCCATTTTGAGAATGGAGTGGTGTAATTAAGGTAAACTTTTTCATCTTTAAAAGTAACTTCAACATTTTCGTAAGCATCATTTACCAAAAAAGATCCGTCTAATTGTGGCATCACTTTTTTTCTAAAACCTTTGTTGTTTTTAATTTCAAAATAGTCAAAAGTCTCGTTGTAACTGTATTTTTTATCTTTTTCTTCGTTTGAAACCACTTTTTCAATTTCCCAATAGCCATTTATATTGGCGATATCAGAAGGTTTTATCTTTTGTTGACATCCAAAAAATAAAAATGAACAAATTAATATGGTAATTGTATTTTTCATAGTTCACAAATTTAGGTTTTAATACCATAAGTCGCAAAAATAAATAGATTGAATTAATCTTTTTTGTATTTTTAATGTCTCAAAAAAAAAATCATGATGAAGGTATATTTCTCAATGTTTTTGCTTTTAATATTGTCTTGCGGCACTTCAACAGAAGAACCGAATGCACCATCCAATCCTGCAGAAACTTTATATTTTCCACCCATCGGAAACGATACGTGGGAAACAAAATCAATAGCTGATTTAAATTGGAATCAAGCGGCTGTTCAACCTCTTTTGGACTTTTTAGATGAGAAAAATTCAAAATCTTTTATCATTTTAGTGAATGGAAGAATTGTTATGGAAAATTATTTCAACGGACAAACAGCAACTCAAAACTGGTATTGGGCAAGCGCAGGAAAAACCCTCACTGCTACCCTAACAGGCATNGCACAACAAGAAAATTTAATCAACATCAATAATAAAGTTTCAGACTATTTAGGAAAAGGTTGGACAAATGCGCCATTAGCCAAAGAGAATTTAATTACTTGTAAAAATTTGCTAACCATGACCTCTGGATTGGATGATAATTCAGATGATGTGAGCAAAGAAAACCTCAATTATATTGCCGATGCAGGAAGTCGCTGGGGATACCATAATGTTTTTGTGAAGCTCCAAGATATTATAGCCGACGAGAGCGGAATGTCATTTTCTGATTATTTCAATGAAAAACTAAGAGATAAAATCGGCATGAATGGTGCTTGGTTTCAATCTGGAAACAACATTGTATATGCTAGTAACTCCAGAAGTATGGCGCGTTTTGGGCTTTTGATGTACAACAAAGGAAAATGGGAAAACAACCAAATATTAAATGAAAATTATTTTAACGAAGCCACCAACACATCACAAAATATCAATTTAGCTTATGGTTACTTATGGTGGTTGAACGGAAAATCTTCGTATCATTTACCACAAACGCAGTTGCAATTTAATGGCAGTATTATTCCAAACGCACCAAACGATATGTTTATGGCGTTAGGGAAAAATGATCAAAAAATTTATATTGTGCCGAGCAAAAAAATGGTTGTCATTAGAATGGGTGATGTTGCGAATCCTGACAATCCTACCTTTGCACTTTCTGGATTTGATATAGAATTATGGGCGAAAATCAGTGCTTTGTATCAGTAATTAGTGTTCAGTGGTTTTTTTAGTGTTCAGTTTCAGTTTTCAGTCGCAGTCGCAGTGTTCAGTTTAAGGTTTCAAGTTTTTGAATTTGGAATTTTAGATTTTAGATTTTAGATTTGGGATTTGGGATTTGGGATTTATTGCAACCGATTGCTTTACTGATGGTGATATGGTTCGTTGTTTAAAATTGTGAATGCACGGTACAATTGTTCAACGATAATCATCCTAATCATTTGGTGTGAAAAAGTCATTTTAGACAATGCAATTTTTCCGTTTGCTTTTTTATAAACCGATTCAGAAAAACCATAAGGGCCACCAATCACTAAAACCAAAGTTTTGATGCCACTATTCATCTTCTTTTGAATAAATTCAGAAAATCCAATACTTGAAAAGTTTTCTCCATTTTCGTCCAATAAAATAAGATGATCACTCGGTTTTAATTTTGCTAGAATCAATTCGCCTTCTTTCTCTTTTTGTTGAATTTCAGTTAAATTTTTAGCATTCTTAATGTCGTTAATTACTTCAAAACTAAAATTGATATACATCGATAACCTTTTTGAATAGTCATCAACAATGGTTTTCATAATAGAATTATCCGTTTTACCAATCATCAAAATTTTGATATTCATATTTAAATAAAATAATTTACTAAAATTAAATGCTGTGAAATACTATTGAAATCTGTTTTCAAATCTAGATTAATACTTTTACAAATCTTGACCTTCTTTTTTATTAAAAGCAAAATAATAAACCGGAATTCCGAGTGCAACAATAAACAATCCTAATCCGGTATTGAAAGTATCATAAATCAATAACGTAACACAGATTGCAGAGGTAATCAAAATATACAACGCAGGAACAACAGGATAGCCAAAAGCTTTGTAAGGTCTTTCTGCATTCGGTTCTTTTTTTCGTAAAATAAAAACACCGTAAATGGTCAGAATATAGAAAAGCAAAGAAGCAAAAGTGGCATAAGTCAATAAATCGCCGTATTTTCCAGAAACACATAAAACGCAAGCCCAAAAGCATTGGAACCACAGTGCTTTTGCTGGCACATCATTTTGGTTTAATTCAGTGGCGGCTTTAAAAAACAAACCATCTTTCGCCATGGCATAAAACAATCTTCCACCCGAAAGTATTAAACCGCTATTGCATCCAAAAGTGGAAACCATAATTAATCCTGCCATTACAAAAACGCCAATATTGCCCATGATCATATTTGCAGCAGCCGCTCCTACTCTATCTTGACTGGCAAACATAATTCCATTATCTAAAACCGAATTTGCATCAGGAGTTCCTTGCATTGGAAGTAAAGCCAAATAAGCGATGTTCGCCAAAATATAAATTACTGTTACAATCAATGTTCCTAGAAATAAACTGCGTGGAATATTTTTTTTAGGATCTTTGATTTCTCCTGCAATAAAAGTGACATTATTCCATGCATCACTCGAAAATAATGAATTAATTATTGTTGCTCCAGCAGCTCCCAAAAGGGCAACTCCTGCAAGTTTTGTAATGGTTATCGTTCCATCTGGATTTAAAACTGTTTTAGAAGCTGACCACATATCGGCAAAATTATTAGCAAAAACATCTGTTTTTAATCCGACATACAACCCTAAAATAATGATGGCGAAAAGTGCAATTAATTTTGCAGAAGTAAAAAAAAGTTGAATGGTTTTGCCTGTCTTTACGCCTTTTGTGTTGATAAAAGTCAACAAAAGAATACTGAACATTGCCAATATTTGTTTGTTTGAAAAAGAAAAACTTTCGCCAATGGTAAACAATTTATTTTCTAAAACCGGAAAAAAAACGCCTGCATAATTCGCAAATGCAACTGCAACTGCAGCAATTACTCCCGTTTGAATAACGGTAAAAACCGTCCATCCATATAGAAAAGAAATTAATTTCCCGTATGCTCTTTGGATATAAACAAACTGTCCGCCTGCTTTAGGCATCATTCCAGCCAATTCACCATAACTTAATGCAGCAGTCATCGTCAATAAACCGGTTACCAACCAAATCACCAAAAGCCATGCGGCAGAGCCAATGTCTCTTGCCATCGCTGAAGTAACAATGAAAATTCCAGAGCCAATCATGGAGCCTGCAACCAAACTTGTTGCATCAATTAGTCCTAAAGAGCGTTTTAATTCGTGTTGTGGTTCGTTCATTTTGTTTGGTTATGGGTTATGGGTTATAAGTTTTAAAGTGTTGTTTTATAATCATTTTTAGCAAATTTAGAATAAATAAGATAACATCTTAATTAAGTTAGATTTTTTTGGATTTGCTTTTTGATATTGAAATTGTCATTCAAATTGTCATCGCACTAATTCTCAATTTTAAATCAAAAGAAAACACTTTAAAAGAAGGATTTACGTGAATTTAAAAAAACTAAACTTCATGATTAAAACAGTAATTTTTGAGAACAAAACAGTAATTATTTCTTGAATTAAAAAAATTGGAACGTTATTTGTAAAAATAATAGCAAATTTAAAAAATCACAAAATGAAAAAACTTATTCTAGTGTTATTACTATTTCCAATAATGAATTTTGCACAAACCAAAAATTCGAAAAAAAAACCGAAATCTTCCACTACCAAAACAATTACAAAAGCGATTACTACTACAAAATCTGATGATTTGCTCGATATAAGTGGAGGTTTGAAAGAAGCTTTGAACAAAGGAATTACAGAACAAGTTTCAAAACTTACGGCTGTTGATGGGTTTTATAAAAATGAAACTGTAAAAATATTGATGCCAGAGGAATTGTCTTTAGTGGAAGGCAGATTAAGAAAATTGGGGCTTGGTAATTTGACTGATGACGCCATAAAGTCATTAAATCGTGCGGCTGAAGAAGCTGTTAAAGAGGCTACTCCTATTTTTGTAAATGCCATAAAAAATATAAACATTACCGATGCAAAAGGAATTTTGATGGGTCCAGAAAATGCCGCAACTACTTTTTTACAAAATGGCACTACAAAAGCACTTTATGAAAAATTCAGTCCGATTGTTCAAGAATCGATTGGGAAAGTCGGCGCTGATGTGGCTTGGAATGCGGTAATAAATAAATACAATAAAATTCCATTGGTTACAAAAATAAATCCAGATGTAACAGATTATGTAACCAATAAAGCACTTGAAGGCGTTTTTAAAATGATTACATTAGAAGAAAAAAACATCAGAACCAAATTAAGTGCAAGAACGTCAGGTTTATTGCAACAAGTTTTTTCACTTCAAGATAAGAAATTGTAAACTGCTGTATTATTTTAAGACCATAAAATTAATATACAACATAAATTTAGTAACATAACCTTAAACTGTTTAAAATAAATAGTAACCACTTTTGCAGTGTACAATTTGTTTGGTTAAGTTAGTTAAAGTTAAAAAAGCTGAAATCGCAAGTTTCAGCTTTTTTTTTATTTATTATCGTTGATAAACAAGATTACTTGTTCGTTAAAAACCATTGGTTGTTCTACATTCACTACGTGTCCGCAATTCTCGACGACAAACAATTTTGAGGATTTAAAATGCTTTTCTACCACTTTTCTAACGGATGGTAAAAACATATAATCTTCTTCGCCCATGATATAAAAAGTAGGAATATCCAACTCTACTTGACGAAACCATTTGAGAATCGGATTAATTTCTGCGGTAAGTTTAAACCATTTTATAAATTCTTTTTGGTATAATTTTTTTGCTTCGTTGATGAAAAGTAAACGAGATTGTTTGTGGTTCTTTTTTGGCATAATCACAAATGCAAAAAGGCGGTACAAAAACAAATAAGGTAGAATATATTTAAAAACATTGCCGAATTTCATAAGAATTTGCGAACGAAAATTCATTTTCAAAATTGCACCGCCCAAAATCATACTTTGCACGCGGTTTGGATGGTTTTCNGCCANTTGNCGGATCAAAATTGTGCCGAGCGAAATACCAATAAAATGCGATTTATCTATTTTAAGATGGTCTAAAACTTCCAAAATATCATTGGCTATGGACGAAAATGTATATTTCTGCTTAAATGCATCTTTCAAAGTAGGTTTTGAATGTCCATGCCCTCTTAAATCCAATAGAAGCACATTGAAATGCTTTTTGAAATCACGAATTTGTTTGAACCAAATGGACGAACTTCCTCCAGCACCATGCACAAATGTTACCCATTGGTCACTATTTTTATTTTCGTAAATGGTAAAATTAATCACAATCGCTTTATTTTAATGGTAAAGATAATCGATGATTGAAAACGGACAAGTTTTTGAGTGAATTTTTAATAAAAAGACCTAATTCATTTGAAATAAACAATAAATTAAATTTTCGAATGTAACATTTTGAAATAGCTTATTGCTTTTAAAATTCTGCTTCCATACCAAGAGAACATTTCACCGTCTACAAAAATTGTTTTGGCATGGTGCGTAAACCTCCCAATCTCGAAAGCATCTTCTTCNTTGAAAGGATATGGTTCTGAAGATAANAAAACCAAATCTGGATCACCTTCTAATCGCATTTTTTTCAGTTCAATTTCTGGATAACGACCTTTGGTGCCGTAAATATTTTCAAAATTATTCAACAGCAACATTTCGTTGATGTAGTTTTCGCCACCAGCAACCATATAAGGATTTTTCCAAATAAAATAGGCCACTTTTTGTTTTGGTTTGTCTTTGATAAAGATTTTAAAATCGATTAAAGCAAAATTAATTTTATCGCACCAATTTTGAGCTTCAGTCCGCTTGTTAAAAAGTTGACCGAAATCGTAAATCATTTTAAAATTATCTTCCACTTTAATAATATTAGTCACCCATACAGGGCAAATGGAAGACAATTCCGCTACCATTTCTTTGGTATTTTCCTCTTTGTTACAAATGATAACATCGGGCTGTAGCAGTTTAATTTTTTCAAAATTTACTTTTTTGGTTCCGCCAACTACTTTCTTAGTTGCTTTTAAATGATAAGGATGAACACAAAATTTAGTAATTCCCACAATGTATTTCTCTAAACCCAAATCGAATAACAATTCTGTTTGCGATGGTACCAGAGAAACAATTCTTTTGGGTGAAGTTTCAAAAGCATGAATAGTCCCAATTTGGTCTGAAAAAGTTTTCATGGAAAGAATTTAGACAAAAGTAAACTTGGTAAAATAACTTAGAAAATAAGTTTTTAATATTTTCAATTGACTTCTTAACTCCATCTCCTTTAAAGAAATTAAATCGATAAAATATACTCTACTAATCCTTGTTCGTGCGATAAATCCATCTTTTTACGCAAGCGATAACGCTTAATTTCCACACTTCGAACAGAAATATTCAACAAAGGTGCAATTTCTTTTGAAGACAAATTCAATCGCAAATAGGCACAAAGGCGCAAATCGTTTGGCGTTAAAGCCGCATGCGAAGTTTTTACTTTTTTAAGGAAATCTTTGTCTGCATTGTTAAACGCTTCTTTAAAAATATTCCAAGTATCTTCTTCTTTAAGATTTTTGTTGATGGTAGAAATTACAGATTTAATACTTTTGTTTCCAGCATTTTCTGAAGTTTTGTTCAAGTCATCTTTTATAATAGCCAATAATTCATTTTTTTGAATCAAGCTCATTGTAGAAACTGCAAGTTCTTTGTTTTTGCTATCAACATCTTGTGAAAGTTGTTGATTGGTAATTTTCATTAATTGCTGTTCGTTTTCTAACTCTTTAATTTCTAACAACAAATTATTTTCTTCAATCAATTTTTCCTTTTGTTTTTGGTAATAATTCTTATAAGTTTTATTCACAAAATAAAACAATACAATAAATAATATCAAATAAATCAATATTGCAAAATTGTTAGAATACCATGGTTTCATTATCATAAACGTGTAAACAGAAGTGTTTTCTGAAAAAGAATTACCAATTTTTGCCCGTACTTTAAAAACGTATTTTCCTGGTGAAAGGTTTTTGAAATTCACATTTGATTTAGAACTCCATTCGCTCCAATCGTCTTGAACTCCTTCTAATAAATATTGGTATTCTGCATTGATATACTTGTTATATTCTGGAATGGTGTATGAAATGGTAATGTTGTTGTCATTGTGCTTAAAACTTCCTTCAGCGAAAATTAGCGCATTTTTGGCAGATTCATTTACCCGATTAGTTGCAATATTAGTGATTGAAATACTGTAATTATTAAAAGTTAAATCATCGATATCAATGGTATAATACCCATCTGTAGTTCCAATTAAATAGGTGCTTTTTCCAATTTGATTAATGTTTTCATAACCTAACAACGAATTAGACATCGAAGAAGGAATCGGAATAATATTGCGTTTTAATGCTTCACTTAACTTTCCAAGCGAGAAATAATTGATATAGTTTTTTGTGAAAATCCAAAGTTTATTAGATTTATCAACAACCAATTTTCCAGATTTATATTCATGTTTTTCAAAAGTTTTGCTTAAAAAATCGTCTTTTTCAAAAATAGATTTTAATTCATTTAACTTGAAAATTCCTGTTTTATTGGCATAATAAATGGTGTTGTTAAATTTCACCAAACTGGCATTCTTCCCTTTTGTGGGATTTTCAAATTTTTTAAAACTAAAACATTGCGCAAAATCTTTGTCAATTTTAAGTTTATAAACACCCTTATATTCGTGGCTCACACAAATTTCTCCGTTCTTACAAATTTCAAAATATTTAGAAGAATATTCAAATCCTTTAATTTTGTTACTATAAATCCATTGATTATTTATTTTTTTGAGTACTGAAATTCCTGCATAATTCCCTTGCAGCAAAAGATTACTATTTCCGGGAACGGTTGCAAATTTCCAAGTACCCGAATTACCAGAAATTAATCTTGCGTTATTGTTATCGATGATAAATGTTCCAGAATCATGACCGCAAAAGAGTGTGTTTTGATATTCAAAAAGCGACCAAACTTGCCCTTTTGTTCCGTTTACAAACTGAAAACTATCATTCGAATTTACTGCTTTAAAAAACATACCTTGATTAGTGCCAAGATATATTTTTCCATTATAGACAATAGAGGTATAAACCGTTCCGATAATTCCCGTATCGTCTTTAAAGCTTTTTACTGGAGATTGCAAATTGATGCAATTGATACCATTGTCTAAACCAATCCAAAGGTTTTTATCATTGTCTTCAAAAAGCGATAAAACCGTATTATTNCCCAAACCTTTATTTTGCGTTATATGGTACCTAATTTTACCTTCCTTTGAAAGAATGAAAATACCATTCGACACACAACCTAAAGCATATCCGCCATCAGACAAAAGTTGTGAACTGTAGACGCTACTTAATTCTAACGCAGAATCCGCCTCTGTTAGCCATTTTGTTAAAACTTGGTTTTGAAAACTAAAAAAACCATTGTATTGCGTTTGGATTAACAGACCTTCTTTTTCGTTGATAATGCCAATAATTTTATTGGTTTTGAAAACTTGATTGTCAGAAATCAGAGTGCTTTTACCATTTTCTATTTCAAATAATCCCTCACCAAGTACCTGAAAATGAATAGCATTGTTTGTTTTGAAAATTTTAGAAATTGCTTTTTTTGGAGAAACAATTTTGAAAGTACTGCTTTTAGTATCGTAAATATAAATTTGATTCAAAGACTGAAAAATTACCCATTGATCGTATTGAATAATGTTCCAAAATTGTTCGTCATCTACAATTTTGTTTTTAATGGATTTACTCAACGAAGTATAACTCAAACTTCCATCTTGTTGGCGTTTCCAAAAGCCAAATTCCATAAAACAACCTGTATAAATTCTATCGCCAATTACTTTTACAGACCTTATAATTGTCTCGTTTGGAGATGGATATAGTTTCCAATCTGAACCATTAAATTCTAACAATCCGTCGTTGTTAGCAAAAAACATAAAGTGATTTTTGTCTTGGCTGATCATCCAGTTCTGATTACCAGCCTGATAATTGTTAGCGTTGTATTTTAGAATTGGAGGTAATTCTTGGGCAATTCCTAAAAATGGAAACAATACAAATGCAATAAAAAGTTTTACGGAAAAATTATACATAAATTTTACAAATCAATTTTTAAAGGTATAAATTTAATTGAGATAAGCTCTAAAATTAATAAAAGAATCTTTTAAAGTGAAAAAAGAGCATTAATATAAATTTGAATAATGATGGTTTTTTAATTATCTTATTTTTTGAGTCAGCTTTTTTTCAGTGCTCATTAAAATTTTTGGGTAAAAATAAAAAATTTTTNATTAAATTAATTATTTTTGTCACTAACCAAAAACAAAAAAATGAAAAAATCTATTGTATTTCTGTTTGCAATTGCAGTTTTTAGTCAATTTTCGATGGCTCAAAAAATTAAATTTGGAATCAAGGCGGGAGCAAACTATTCGACTATTACGGACAAACCCGAGAGCAGTAATTTAACTAGTTTTCATGCTGGTGCGATATTGGAATTAAAAACACCAATAATCGGTATTCAACCTGAAATCTTATACTCTTCGCAAGGCACCAAAATTAATGGTCAAGAAGATTTGAAATTAAATTACATCTCTGTGCCGATTGTTTTGAAATATTATATAACTAAATTGAGTTTTGAAGTTGGTCCACAATTTTCTTATTTAATCAGTAAAAGCCTTCCAAAAGATGATAAGTCAATAAAAGACTCTGACATTGGTGTTTTGGGTGGCGTTGGTTTGAATATTGTTGGTGGTCTTTTTGCACAAGCAAGATATGTTGTTGGACTTTCAAAAAACACCAATTTTGATAATGGCAAAAACAATGTATTTCAATTGTCAATGGGCTATAAATTTTAAATCATTGTTCCAAACAAATGTAAAAGTGATTAAACATTTATATAGAAAAAAGCATATAAATTTTAACCAAAAAAAGCCTTTAACTTTCGTTAAAGGCTTTTTTTTTAAATTATTTCTGCACTTAATCCTGCTTCCAAAAGTGCCGAACATTGTGGTTCAAGCTCATCGTAACTTCCNGTTTTTACGGTNCATTTCCCTTTGTAATGGACCAAAAGCGCACATTGATTGGCTTGTTCATCGGTGTGGTTACAAACCCTGACAAGTGTTTCGATTACGTGGTCAAACGTATTTACATCATCGTTAAACAAAATAATTTCATTGTTTAAAACGGTTTTTTCTTCAATTAAAACTTCTTCTAAAACTTCAATCCCTGTGTTCATTTTATATTATTTAAAAACAAAAAACTAATTAATATATTTTAACGAAACCCAATTGTTTCTTTCAAATTGCTTGATAAAAGTTAATCCTTTTGCCACACAAGACGCATCTATAAATGGAATATCTTCATTGTAAAATCCGCTCAAAAGTAAAATTCCTTTTGGATTGAGGCAATCTACATAAGTTTGCATGTCGTTTAACAAAATATTCCTATTGATATTGGCTATTATCAAATCGTACTTTTTGTTGATTAAAAGGTTTGCATCTCCTTCAAAAACGGTAATTTCTTTACAATTGTTTCGTTCTGCATTTTCAATAGAATTCAAATAACACCAATTGTCAATATCAATAGCATCGATAGGCTTTGCTCCTTTCATTTCTGCTAAAATGGCTAAAATTGCCGTTCCGCATCCCATGTCTAAAGTTGTTAAACCTTCTACATTCGTTTCTAGCAAATGCTGGATCATCATGTGGGTGGTTTCGTGGTGTCCGGTACCAAAACTCATTTTTGGTTCAATCACAATATCAAATTCTGCAGCCGTTTTGGGATGAAATGGTGCTCGAACATGACATTTTCCATCTACATCAATGGCTTCAAAGTTTTTTTCCCATTCTTCGTTCCAATTTACTTGCTCAATTTCCTCGATGGTGTAGTTAATTTTAAACGCTACATTTTCAAAAATAGCAACTTCTTTAAGAACGTTTTCATTCCAAAATTGCTTTTGGATATAGGCAACACATCCCAATTCACTTTCAATAAAACTTTCAAAAGGAAGTTCGCCTAANTCCGCGATAAGAATTTCGCATCCTAAATCTTTTGGTTCAACCGTAAAATGATAACCTAGATAGGTAATTGCCATATTTTTTTTTTACAAAGATAATAATTTTAATTTTTAAGCTTAATATTTGATTTAAATTGGCAATAACATTATTTTTGCAAAAATAATTTTTAAGAAATGGGAAGAGCGTTCGAATTTAGAAAAGGTAGGAAAATGAAACGTTGGTCTGCTATGGCCAAAACATTTACTAGGATAGGAAAAGACATTGTGATGGCAGTGAAGGAAGGCGGACCTAATCCGGAAGCAAATTCGCGATTAAGAGCTGTAATTCAGAATGCGAAGGCAGCGAATATGCCAAAAGACAATGTAGAGCGCGCCATAAAAAATGCAAGCAACAAAGATACTGCGAACTATAAAGAAATACTTTTTGAGGGTTATGCTCCTCATGGAATTGCCATTTTGATTGAAACGGCTTCTGACAACAATAACAGAACGGTTGCTAATGTTCGTAGTTATTTCAACAAATGCAATGGTACAATGGGAACACAAGGATCCGTTGAGTTCATGTTCGATCACACTTGTAATTTCAGAATTCCAAAAGGCGAATTAGACGCTGAAGAATTAGAATTAGAATTGATAGATTTTGGTGCCGAAGANGTTTTTGAAGACGAAGACGGCATTTTAATATATGCGCCATTTGGTAGTTTTGGTACTATTCAAAAAGAATTAGAAAACCGTGGATTAGAAATTTTATCATCTGGTTTCGAGCGCATTCCACAAATCACGAAGGAATTAACTGAAGCCCAAATTGCCGATGTTGAAAAGCTGATAGAAAAAATTGAAGAAGACGATGATGTGATGAACGTTTACCACACAATGCAAGAATAAGAATTGCGATAATTTTATTTTAAAAATTAAAATTTCATTTATTAACTCAATTGGTTTTAATAAAAGTTCTACTATATGAAAACGAAAATTGCTTTAATAATATTTTTATTTGTTTCAAAAGTTAGTGCACAAGAGCAGTTTTCATTGTTTTTTGCTAGTGATAAATTTGAGTTACAAACCATTGAATTATCAAGGTTAAAAAAGTGGATGTCTGACAATAAAGAAGTTAAAATTATTGGCGCTTACGGCTTTTGTGATGAAGATGGTTCTGCGGGTTATAATGATACTTTGGCCAGTAAACGAATCAATTTTGTTTTCAACATCATCCAAAATAAACTTAAAATCCGATCAGATTTTAAAACTCGAAATTTTGGTGAATTGAACAACATTTCTAAAATAAAGGCTGAAAATAGAAAAGTAACCTTGTTTTATATCCAACCAAAAGATTTTGAAAGGGAAGATGAAATTTTAAAAATAAAAAAGGTCGAAGCAGCGTTTACAAAAATAGAGGTTAATTATCCCGACAAATTAGTTTTCGAAAATCCTGATGGAACAAAATCGGAAATGGCCTTAGACGTCGCTTTTATGAAGCAAATTGCTAGCGCAAAATCAGGTGAAAAACTAAAGATAGAGAATTTAAATTTTCAGTTTAACACTTTTGCAGTTTTACCTTCTTCGAGATCAAAATTATATGAATTATTGTTGGTTTTAGAAAAAAACCCCTCTTTAAAAATTGATATTCAAGGGCATATTTGTTGCAATCCGGGCACCAAAGAAACGCTGTCAACACAGAGAGCAAAAGCCGTTTATAGTTTTTTGGTTGGTAACAATGTAGACAAAAACCGATTGACCTACAAAGGATTTGGAAGTACTTTACCTATTTTTGCTGTGCCTGAAAAAAACGAAAATGAAAGAGCAGCAAATCGAAGAGTTGAAATTTTAATTACAGCAAATTAGTTATTGCTTAATTTTTCACAACAAATTTTCCCTTCAAATTATCAAAAGAAATATTTTCATCATTGAATAAAGTGTTGAAAATTCCTTTTTCAATAAAATGACAAGGTTGGTCTTGAAGGATGTTTTTGTTAGTCATCACAATCATTTCATCGCTCATTTGAATGGCTAAATCTATATCATGGGTGGAGAATAAGATGCATTTATTTGTTTCTTGAGTAAGTTTTTTCAATAACTTCAAAACTGAAACTTTGTGCAACAAATCTAAATGCGTCGTTGGCTCGTCTAATATAATTAAATCTGTATCTTGAGACAAGGCCCTTGCAATCAGTACTTTTTGCAGTTGACCGTCACTAATTTCAAAATGTTTTTTGTGCTTTAAATGTTCTATTTGCGTCAACGTAATCGCTTCATTGATTTTTAAAGTATCCATTTCAGACAATTTTCCAATCCAATTGGTATAAGGTTGCCTTCCTAAAGCGACCAACTCAAAAACAGTCAAATTACTGGGTGGTAATTTTTCGGTCAAAACCACACTTAAATTCCTTGCTAAATCTAACGAATTGTACTTTTCAATTGGTAAATTATTGATTAAAACTTTACCAGCAAGAGGTTTTTGAATTCCAGTCAACGTGCGTAAAAGAGTAGATTTTCCAATTCCATTTTCGCCGATTAATGCAATTAATTTTCCTTTTGCTAAATTCAAATTAATATTAGCGACAAGACTATTTTTGCCTTTTTTAGCGATATAACCAATTTCTAAATTTTCGGTTTTTAAAATTATTTCTTCCATTAAAATAAATTTTTACTTTTATTCAACAAAAGATAAACAACAATTGGCGCGCCAATAATGGATGTTACCGCATTGATTGGCAAAACAATCTCAGAATTTGGTAAATGGGATAAAATATCACAAATCAGCATGATAATCGCACCAAAAAGCAATGTACTCCAAAACAAAATGGAATGGTTGCTGGTTTGAAAAGTCAATTTTGAAATATGTGGCACGGCGAGGCCTACAAAGGCAATTGGTCCAGCAAACGCAGTAATACTGCCTGCTAAAATACTGCTTGCTAAAATGATTATTAACCTCGCTCTTCTGTAATTTAAACCCAAACTTTTAGCATAATTTTCTCCTAAAAGCAAAGAATTAAGCGGTTTTATACTCAAAAAACTTAACAATAATCCAGCAAACACCGCAATTGAAAGTGTCAAAATTGAATTCCAAGACAAATTCCCTAAACTGCCCATCGACCAAAAAGTAAATTTTTGCAATTGTTCGGCTGTACTAAAATAAGTCAAAACCCCAACAAAAGCAGCGGCAAAACTACTAAACATTAAACCTACGATTAAAATCGTCATGGTATCTTTCAATTTTCTGGCAACTACTAAAACAGCCAACAAAACAAAGAAACTTCCTAAACAAGAAGCAATTATAATTCCAAATGGAGACAATAAAATGGAAGTGGCAAAACCAGGTAAAAAGCTTGCGCCTAAAACCACAAAAGCAACACCTAAACTTGAGCCGGAACTCAAACCCAAAACATAAGGCCCTGCGAGTGGATTTCTAAATAAAGTCTGCATTAATAATCCAGCAATCGACAACCCGATTCCTACTAAAATGGCTGTTAATGCCTTAGGTAATCGATAATTTAGAATGATATATTGCCAAGTTGCTTTGCTAGCATTTTCGCCAATTAAACTTTTAAAAACTTCTTTTATTGGAATAGAGATTGAACCGAAACTGATGTTCAATAAAAACAGTAGTAACAACAAAATTGTCAGTATAAAAAATAGGACCGTATTTCGATGAATGATTTTCAAGATTACTTTAATTGCTCAAAAAAAGTTAATTGGTAAGTCGGCAGCAATTCTGGATGAACGATTTTAACCAGATCTTTCAAAACTAAATCTGGTCGATTTGGCGCTAATTCATAAAATATAACACCTCCTGTTTTTCCTTTTTTGGTGCTGAATGAATAGATTTTTTTATCTTGAAATGCTTTGAATTGCTTGTAATGTTTGTTGGTTGCTTCCATTTCTTTTAAGGAAGTAAATTGTCCAGGTCCAATCCAAAAATCAGCATTTTGTGCTTTTTCGAGGACATTTTCAAATGAAAGCGATAAACTTCCCGTTCCTTTTGTATTGTTCCAAAGGTAATTGGCATTGGCGTCCTTCAAAAAATAACAAGCCCAAGAGTCTCCTTTTGGCAAATACCACTGGTCTTCGTAAATCGCACCCGCCATTATTGTAGGTTTTATAGTGGTCTTTTTGGCCATTTCAAGGGTCTTTTTGTAATCAAGCTCAATTGCAGAAAATATTGCATTCGATTTATTTTCTAAACCATACAAAGCACCAAAAAACTTAATCCATTCTGCTTTTCCAAGGGGAGTTTCTTCNTTCCAATCTCCGTTGAACATCACTTTTAAACCACTTTTTTCCAAATTATCCAGCATCGGATTGTTGTTGTCAATGCCATATCCAATTAGGACTGAAGGTGATAAATCTATTATAAATTCGGTATTCAAATCGTGNTTATTTCCTAATTCTTTTAATTTTCCAGCTTGAATTCTTGCCCNAATTTTTTCAGAGGAAATGTAATCTAAATGCGGAAAACCAAGTAAAGAATTTTCTACACCAAGCATTTCTAATGATGGAATGTGGGTGGTAGAAGTTACAA
>JGI25917J50250_1000136_pt1 | contig 18823 bp, 22 predicted proteins | sample LauGreSBDMM110SN_4_FD_50250 | JGI IMG/M metagenome (IMG submission 50250) | reverse complement strand
GGTCTCAATGACTATGAGAACTTTTTTAGTGACATCGGTTTTGCATTTGTACCAATATCTAGCGCAATACAATATTTTAAACAATAATTTTTTTATCCATTATTTATATAAGAATGAATAAAAAAATATGGAATAAACATAAACGGTTTCATACGAAAATATGCGATGATAAAATGAGCTTCGAAGAGTGCGAATTGGCCATATTGCGTAATGCGGTGGATGAAACCGAAAAATTACAGGGTAAAAAGATCGCAAATAGTGAAGAAATCAAAAAGATTATTGCCATTTTGGAGAACTTTTTAGTGCATAAAAAACTCATATGTTATGGTGGGACCGCAATTAATAATATTTTACCCAAGTACGCGCAGTTTTATGATCGCGATATAGAAATCCCAGATTATGATTTTTACTCATCCAATGCATTGGATGACGCAAAGCAATTGGCTGACATTTATAATAAAGAGGGTTATTTAGAAGTAGAAGCGAAGGCCGGTGTTCATAAAGGCACCTATAAAGTTTTCGTTAACTTTATTCCTGTTGCTGATATTACGCAACTACCGAAACCTTTATTTTTTGGGTTATCCAAAGAAACCATTATTATCGCCGGCATTCATTATGCTCCGGCTAACTTTCTTAGAATGAATATGTATTTAGAATTATCGCGCCCAGCAGGCGACGTTTCGAGATGGGAAAAAGTTCTCAAACGCCTTACATTATTGAATAAATTCTATCCTCTTAAACCAGAAAAAGACTGTTCTGTCGAATTATTCCAACGTAGCATGGAAACGCATGAAGAGGATAGTGAACGCCTCTATTATGCAGTGCGTAATTCATTTATTGATCAAAGTGTAATCTTTTTCGGTGGATACGCAACCACATTATATTCCAAATATATGGAAGCAGATCAACAGAAATTAGTAAAGAAAATACCCGACTTCGATGTTATCTCGGACGAACCCGATAAATGCGCGTTGATTGTAAAAGAGAACCTTGTTCGTGAACGTTTCAAAAATATTAAAATCATTAACCATAAAGCGTTGGGAGAGATCATACCCGAACACGTGGAGATACGTGTGGGCGGTGAAACCCTGGCTTTTATTTATAAACCGATTGCGTGTCATAGTTATAATACAATCGTGATTGATGAGAAGGAGATTAATGTCGCGACAATAGATACCATTTTGACATTTTACTTGGCGTTTATCTATACGAACCTTCCGTATTATAATAAGAACCGCTTGTTATGTATGGCCAATTTTTTGTTCGATGTGGAACAGAAGAACCGTTTGGAGCAAAAGGGGTTATTGAAGCGGTTCAGTATTAATTGTTATGGAAAACAAATGACCATGGAAGAAATCCGTTCAGAAAAAGCGAAGAAATATGAAGAGCTCATGCATGATCGTACGAGCCGTGAATATGAAGAATGGTTTTTGAAATATAATCCGGCACAAAAAGCCGCCGCTCGAAAGCCCAAAACTGTGAAACAAGTGGAAAAGGAACCGCCCGCGCACAATAGAACGATAAAACGTTCTGTAAAACCGAAGAAAGAAAGCGATTTTTTGATCTAGAATTTACAATTCGTAATAGAGACGAATTGTAAATAATACTGTAATCGTCCACTGCATAAAAGCTAATAATTTAGTAAAATTAATATTATGTAGATATACTATGGAGGCCAAATCTACGTCAGTGTTTAATAGAGCAACATCAAGAGGGCAAGAGTACAAATTATTCAAGGAATATAAGGCACATATCATTGATCTTCACCCGATTAAACGTTATATGGTGGAAGATATTGCCGATATGGATCGCGAACATATAAAGGAAATATTGTATGTTATGAACGATGTCATACAAAATTTGATTGAAAATATTTCATAAAAGGAGAGGATTGGTTCCTCGCTAAAACTCGCTAATAAACGTGACAATTTTATTCACGGAAAAAAACAGACTTCCAAATAAGATGCTTTTTAATAATAATCCATAGATATTGAAGTTACCATCGTCGGAATAAATCGAAAGAAACGAGAACCTTTTAAACACCAATGTATTCACGATCGGTAACTGAAATAAAAAGAAAAGGACGGTTACAAAAACCGGCAATTGCATTTCGCTCAATATTTCGTCAACCAAGTTCTCGCGATGCTTCTTCTTTTCGTAATCTACAATATTCTTATCCACGTTATCTTCATAGTCCAATATGTAGTCTTTGGTTAATTTGGGTGTAGGAATATAATTTGCATGGATCTGATTGTCGTTCATATAGGTGGCGGTATCAATAACAACATCTCGCGAAGGCAGGCGAAATTGGGGTATTTGTTGTATTTCGGTTTGTTGCTGTTCAGATAATTGTTGTTGGCGCTGTACAGAAGCCATTTGTTCTAATTGCTGTACTTGTTGAACCTGTTGTACATTTGGCTGTTGCGGAATTGGCATAATCGGATTTTGTGCAGAAATTCCGTAAGGATTTGGATGTACATTAATTGGGATATAGTTTGTACTGGAAGATTGATCAAATCCTCCCATGGATATTTGTTGTTGGGNTTGTTGCATAGTAATATTTTCGGGCAAATCGGAGATGCGAGTAGTATTTTCCATATATAATAGATAATTACCTAAAGATCGCATTATTTACGAAATAATATTATACATAGCTATGATTGCCCTTTTCGCTAGTTTGCTCGCCTATATCTATAATTTTGTTTTTGGAATTACACTTTGACGGGGTTGCACTGTATTTGTAACATTTATCATCATGCATGTATGTTTTACCATCAATGTCAGCGATCGCGGCTCCCTTAAAATGGATACAATTCTTATCTGTACATACCTTTCTAAATAAACTAGCTAAACCCAATCCTAAGATAACAGATAATAGTATTTTTCCCAAAGGTGTAGTAAGTAACCGTTTAAAATTCATAATATATTATACAATACGCATATAATATATTTTATTCAAAATAATACCGTTTATGATTGTACGGGTATTTTCGAGATTTCATTTGGGTCTTTTGGACATTTTACCTCTTTCTGAACGAATGAAAAACATGTATCCGTTTTATCACGATATTGCATCATATCAACATTTTCGGGGGTGGGGTAAACATAAACTATTCGAGTATCAGGAACAGTCATATAAACAGCAATCATCCCTAATACTAAACTAATTATAAAGACCGGTATGTTAATGTATTTGAAAAAGCCCATTATATTATATCACGCGAAATTTTATTTCTTCGTTTTTTTCTTCTTATTTGATTTTTTTGGTGCATTTTTTAAGGCCGCCTGTTCCTTTTCTTGATCTTCAATGAGACTTAATATGTCGGGGTGTATGTATGACTTTTCTTGTGCGGTTTCTTCGCCTAACTTAAACACTAAATTATTTGGATCGCTCGTTTGTTGTAAAGAGTAGTTTACCGCGGGCGCACGCATCTCATTCTGTGCCATCTGTTGGCGCTTAGCGTCAATCTTCTTACGAAGACGTTCCTTCATTGCCTCTTGCTTTGACATGCGCGCCATGGCGTTTGTGTCCAATCTCACATTTTTACCCAACCCGCCCATGTTCTTGGCCATCTTCTCAAACATTTCTTTAAATTGGTCCGCGCCGCCCATACCTTTCATCTTACCCATCATTTCGCTCGCCTCCTTCATAAGTTCTTCTTTTGAAATATCACCGCTTTGCATCCTTTCGTCTAATTTCGAGCTAATCTTTTTCATTAGCGCCATGAGCTTTTGGGGGTTCTTCATGAGGTTCTTCATTGCGTCCTTGGTACTCTCGACATTATTCGGGTCATCTCCGAGCAAATCGGCAAACTCGTGGCTGATTTCTTCGGCCATTTCCTTGGCCAATGAACCGATTTTGCCATCAAACAGGGTCTTCAAATGTTCTTGGATTTTTTCCATATCCGGCATATTCTCAAACATCTTTTCGAAATTAGCGGCGCCTTCGGGCATCTTGAATTCTGGCATCTTGAATTCGGGCATCTTAAACTCAGGCATTTCAAACTCGGGCATCTTGAATTCTGGCATCTTGAATTCTGGCATGTCGAATTTGGGCATTTCCTCAGTATCCTTGCCGTCAGTTTTTTCAGACGCATTCTTGAAAAAATCGGCTATTCCTAAAATCGTCTCCTGTAATTTACTTTGGAGTTCCTTCTCATCAATACCTTCAAATAAGTTCATGGTGTCACCAAATGTGGTTTTGTCTTTCACATCATTGATAACGGTAAACAAAAGGAGTTGTAAATATTTCCATAAGGTCTTCTTTGTTGTCTCACTTACTCCTTCACAATTATATAAAAGCTTGAATTCCACTCCGGGTAAAAAAGCCGTATTAATTTCTCCTTCGGGTTTAAATGCATCATCATTTTGGTAAAGAATATCAAAGAAACGTTGAGGATATACAGTTAAACAGTAATTATAAAGCGAGAGAAGCTCCTCTTCGCTAAACTCGCCCGTCCAGGTTGACCATAAATGAGAATACTCAGGGAATGTTGTAGATAAGTCTTTGGTAAAATCGACAATAATAGTACGAAAGTTACTGGGTATAGTCCTTTGATTTTCCATTCGATATAGGTATTCATTAGAAATTTTGTTTAACCTCTTTCTCTGGATAAATATATTATTTTCACGTGTTTCGAAGAAAAAATTGACCAGCATTCAAACAATTGTTTTATAGTATCAAACCCATAATCATGTCGGATCAAATACAACGGTATAATGACGGAGCTTATTACGCGTATGAAGGGATCGTTTATATAGGGACATTTCCTGAAGAATGGGCTACAAATCATTGGCCTGATACAGGGCCCCATGAATGCGGAAATTGTTTTCATTGGGGTAGTGTAAGAAACGTATTTATTGGATATTGCACGAATTGCGCCGATCATGTGTATAATGGATGTCGCGGAAGGGGATTTATTGATGTCGCGACGGAAAGCGAAAATATATACCTAAGTGTTTTTGAAACGTATCTTAAAGATATTAACACAGATGATATTAATATTGAAAACGCGAATACTCCAGATGAAGTGGTTTATAATGATGCCTATCATTCTAATGTAATTTATGATTTTATTACGAATTTTGAAGAGCCTCTCGATGAAAACAAAGAAACGGAGTTTGATTACGCCGATGACGCCCTTGATATGACAGCAATCAATATGTGTCATTTTGAGGACGGTTATAATGACTGGTAGCAGGGAACAATGGTTCCCTTGTGACCACTCCTTTCAAAAAAAATATTTGTAAGTTTTTTGTGTATATTTTATAAACTTTTCTATTTCATTTTTTGTCATAATGATAGCTGAATGATGTTTCTTCAATTTCATTAAAATGGGCGTTTTATGCAAGTGAACGGTGTAAATGTAAGAAGGTGTAAAATGAAATATTCTATAAGGGAAGGGTCGCAGAAGAACTTTGGCATCCGTCTTGAACTTGTGACATAGAACGCAATGCCGATGGTGTTGCATAACATTCCTGAACTGTGCTCAAATTTAAAATATAACTATTGAACTCATCTTCATCATCCGATATATTTTCTTCCACGACCGCTTCTTGTTCGTCTGGGTCCTCTTTAGTTTCCTCATCTTCGCACATATTATTATACATTTGTGTGTAACTCCTTATTAATTGTGGTGGAACAAATCTTCCAGGGTAACGTTTCCTGGGTGTCATCGGAACTTCGAAATGAATATGTTGTGTAGTGTCGTCGCTTGGGCGACGAGGAGTTGCGCTATACGTCTGTTGTCTGCCCTGAGACGTATATCTCGCTAATGCAAACATTTGGCCCTCCTTCTTTCCCATTGTCGTATAAGTAATATATAGGTCATCACATAACATCTTCATGAAACTATCCTCTGTGAGATAATTCACGCGCATGTAATCACGCATTTTCTTGAATAATTGGCGCAAATCATTTTTTAGTTTTCGTGCGGCATCTCTTTCGATATCCATGTTTTTGGATCGAAATAATAACTCCTGTGTTTTATGTCGGAACATATACTTGGTGAGATCATTTTCAACAATGTCGCCAGTTTCCATGGTAATCAAATGAGGAATTTCCATAATGGTGTCAATCCGCGATGCTGTTGTGTTGTTCGAAACAATACCATGTATGTCGATAGCAATTCTAGCATTTTTTTCTTTCTTTACGTGATAGATCTTGTCAATTTCGCTTACCAAAATGTCTTCATCAAGTCGGTTTGTCCATGTATTCGTTTTCCAATTATAAATAAGACCGTTTTCTATAAGAAGAGTAGCATTACGAACGCAAGGGTATAAATAACGATGAAGAGCCTCTCCGTAAACTAGAGACGTATTTTCCATATCGTTTACAAATTGATAGACGGAATTGCCAACGTCACTAAAAGACTTGAGTAGGTTTACGTTGTGCTCGTCTCCAAAGCCTACGAATACGTTACCAAAGTTTTCGCTAACCATTTCGGTTAATTCCTGAACGTCAATAATTCCTGTGGTCGCATATCCATCTGTCATGAAAATGTGACAAATTTGATGTTCCGGGTTTTCGATAGCGTAATTATGTAGTGTTTCGTTTGCACTCTGTAGTGCTTTCCCAATGTTTGTAATTCCGCTTGCGTAAATAGCGCGGATTTTATCCACTAAGTTTCCGACATTTTCCTTTGTAATTTTTATAGTCTCGATTTCAACAGTTACATCCTGGTTAAATGAGTGTACGCGCACAAATATTTCTGTCATTTGTTCTGATAAATAGTGTAAAACGTTAACTAGCGTTTGTATAGCGGTTGCCATTTTTGTTTTTCTGATATTGCCGAATTCTTCCATAGATCCAGTCTTATCTACTGTGAATAGGAAGAGAGTTGGTTGCTTTGTAATTTCCATCTTTTTCATTTTCAACTTAAGTACCCCGAATTCCTCGTTTTCTCCAATTACTCCCGATACCGCCACGTCATTGGAGAAGTGGATCTGTAGATCTCCCTTCTCAATTACTTCCATAAATTGTCTTTGATCAATAAAGTTCATTGTTATATTTTGTTGACTTTTAAAAAGGTTTCAATGAAGTCAATTTTTTAGGAAAAATTGATCATGTTAATTCGTAATAACATGGAACCCAAAAGGCATAAAAGGTCTTAGAGAACAAAAATGTCACAGAGAACTCGACTAAATTTGTATATACCTCGTATTTTAGGAAACGTAACAAGAGATTTTATAATTGACAGCTTTTATTATCTGGATATAGGAGCCGTTGAGTATTTGGATATGCATAAAAAAACAAACCAGAATGGCTATTTATATAGCTTTGCGTTTATTACATTAAAATTATATGACACGAAACCAGCAAGAGATATAAGACATGTCCTTTCACAATATGGAGAGACAAACATCGTGTATAATTTGGAGAAAGGACAATATTGGGTCGTGAAATCTCACATAGATAAAGAAAACCGAAAAAACGCGCCATCACCAACATCCGTGACAAGCACACAAAATAAATCGTGCTTTACAACGATATTTACGGAAGAAGACAAAATCGAAATGTCGAAAGAGTTTGACGACATAGCAAGAGAAATAAATTTTGAACTCTGTATGTAGAATGATGCGTATTGTAACTGGCTAACCTTTTATCAATAACCATTCAAAAAATATCGGGTCATTTTTTTTATATATAAAGATAGTATAGATGTCAGATACTCATTCGTTTCATATTGAAAAATTAAGAACCAATTTTGATAATATTATGATATTGAAACACGAGATCGTGAAAATTAAACACATGGTTGCGGAAAAATTAAAGCATTTAAAGACCATTTACAACGAACTTTTGAAATCAAATACAAAAAAAATATTCTTGTTCTGTTTGGATTCGTTTTATTTTCAATATAAGACATTTGCTATTGAATTGGATAATATTGATAGATTTCGAGTTCTCATGAATAATAGAATGTACTGTGATTATTACAAACTATACAATATTGTCCTCACAAATATAAAGGATAATTTCACAGAAATAAGAATAAACGACAACGAAGTAAAATCGTTTCCTCCTTATAAAGATTTAGAACCATTTCAGGAATATAAATTAGAAGATATCAAAGATATACACTCGAATATCTTAGTCTTAATTAATAAGTTACATTTACAATCTGTAGAAAAAAAATATAATATCGATCATTATAACGAAAAACATCACATTGGGTTCTCTATTTCTAATTTTATAAATACGTTAGAATTCGAGAATCGACTGTTGTCAGAACAAACGTCTTTATATATTAATTACGTATCTTTTTTTCATATTTCACAAAAAAAACAATTACAGCGTTTGTTCTCCAAAATGAATGAGTTTTATAAGGAAGTGGATGATAATATTAATATTAACCAGACGTTTTCTATCGACGACATCAACGAAGAACAGCGTCTTAAACAATTTTATATTACAGGCGAAGACATTGCGATTGAGAACATTTTGGAAGATTCAGAAGCATTGATTGAAAGCAGCGAAAAAGTATTCAGTAAAATAGATACCATTATACAGTTTAAAGAGGACGCCGAATTTATAAATCAGATGGAAGGCTCGCTTCCTGAAGAGATCGAAAATATTACATTTGATGTGGATGAAAAAGAAGAATAAATTATTTATACGCCGATAGATAAAATATCTAGTTCATGTATATAGCAGTTATACATGAGCGAAGTAGGTAAATCGGATGTCTCACCAACGGAAGATAAAAAGGAGAACAAAGAAGATAAGATAAAAATACACTGGTCGGAAGGTAACGAGAACATGTTGGTAGAATGGGCCGACGTTGCTCAATGTTATAAATGGTTGAACGCAAAAGCTCACTCCGATCTTTCTTATAAGCACGCCTGGTTTACTATACCAGCCATTACTCTCTCTACGATCAGTGGCACGGCATCTTTCGCTCAGGCAAGTTTACCCCCAAATATTCAGGCCTTTGCCCCTGCTGTTATTGGTAGTCTTAATATTTTTATTGGTATTTTGACAACGGTCCAGCAATATTTGAAGATTTCGGAATTGAATGAGGCTCACCGTGTGTCATCGATTTCGTGGGATAAGTTCGCTCGTAATATTCGTATTGAGCTATCGAAAGCTCCGCATGAGCGTATGGATGCAGGGCCGTTTATTAAAATCTGCCGCCAAGAGTTCGATCGTCTTATGGAAACCAGTCCCATGATCCCGCAAAAGATTATTAACGAATTCAAAAAGAAGTTCCGCTATGATAAAAATTTCCCGGAGACCAAATTCTTCCAAGAGTTACGTAAACCGGATATATGTGATGTTATAATAAGCGCCGAACGTTATAGATATGGATATATTCCGCCTGAACAGCGCGATATTATACCGGGCCCTGACGATGAAGAAGCTCGCGCTAGCGAACGAGCATTGAATTTATTCAGGAGCAGAGACGAAGAGATACAAGAAAAAGAGCGTAATTTGCGCCAGAAAGAATTGGATATGCAAGAGAAAAAACGAGCGAAAGAAGAAAAACAGAAGTCCTTTCAGAAAACCGTTGTGGAGGCAGCCAATCGTATGAAGCAGCAACAGAAACATTTAGAAGAGTATATCGTGTCGTTTCAAAATATGTATGGTAGAAAACCGATCGTGGAAGAAATAAATACCCATGCCAAGGATTTGATCGCCGCTGGTACCATAGATGAAATGGCGCTAACCAAGTTTTTAAATAAATATGACATGTCAGGAATTAGCCATATGGTGTAAACGTCGAGAACTTCTTGGAAAAATTGATTATTCAAGTGTGAACAAATTGAATAATCAAAAAACAAAACGATGGATATTGGAAACGGACAGTTTGAATTTATTGGGGTCGCAGGGGAAGTTCCCCTTCTATAGCTCTACAAAGCGCGACAGGTTTTTGATACACCACAATTGGATACCGTCCTCAAAGAAATAAATACAAGTGTAGTCCTTATATGTTTTGATATCCTCAAAGTCTTCCTCTTCGTCATCGGTATTAAAATCGATCTCTTGAATGGGTTTATTTATGTTTAATACATACAACGCGTTATCAATAAACACGGAAAACCGTTTAATATTTTGCACATTTTCGGTATGAATAGGATCAGTTGTAAAAAAATAACAGTTACCAAAGATCTCATGATTTATTTTTTTCTCACTTAAAGACTTGGTGGTTTTGTTAGTTTCGCCTTCGTCGTAATACACATTGACGTATTCTCCGTTCTCATTTAGTTTACATAAATAAAGACAACAAGGCATATTGATGCGATCGCTATTTTTATCCTTGATATAAGCCACAAATTCATGGTTATGAACCATATTCACAATATCTTTATCAATAACACTATCATATATGTGTTTTTCGTTGACAATCTCGTCCAAAATCCCCCAAAAATGGTTATCGTCTGCGATCAAATCAACGTACGTAGCATCAAAAAACACATATAACACATTATTTGGTTCCTCAATATACCCCCTATACGTTTTCCCCGCAACGTCGTCGCTTACGCCGGATACTTGCTGAAAGAATTTACAGCATTCTGCTTCAAATATGGCGTTTGCGTTCCCGTTTTGCATAACAATCGCGGACATTTCGTTTCCTGGAAAATGGATATCCTTATCCTTGATTTCAATAAAAAATTCCAAAAAGGGTTCTTTGCATTCATCATTGATTTTGAAAATACAAAGCTTGATTTTGAATACCGCCTCTTTTTCGCCGCCTAAAGCGTTCTCAATATTTTTACTCAACATGTCGTCATTCAAATAATTGTACTCATCACCATTAAAGACGTATGTTGTCAAACTGTATTGCTCATTATCAGTGTCTTGAACATCCCGTGAAATAAAGACGTTTTCTGAGGGAGGTAGTTGCGTTTCGGCCGCTTCATCGTTTCTTTCCGCAGTAACCGGATCGCCAGCTATTTTACGTAATATATTTTTAATACTTTTTTTAGTTGCTGGCATATATACTATATAGTCATAAAAACATTTTATATTATTTGGTATATTCAATATATTGCAGGGAACCGTAGCTTCGCCCTTTTATGATTTAACTTTGTTAAATAATGAAAGTCTTTCTAGACGACCCCTCCCATTTTCAATAACAAAATGCAATTACATTCGGGTTATATGAATACCAGTAAATTATTTATTCAAACGATATAAACAATAAGTCACAATATAGTATATAATCAGCTCGATTACCATCATATCACAGCGCGACCTTTTACAAAATGTACTACGACGATCCCTATGACCCCACTCTTGAAAATGAATATGATATCCCGCGCGAATATGACCCCAGGGGAGATGATCATTCTTACGCGTCGTCCACCGTCGACACGTATAGAAAGAAAACGCGTAAGCTTATCGAAGATGCCAAATCAGAGGATAAGGGATATCATAAAATCATTAAGTATGTCGGTTTCAAGAAGGTAGAAATTGAGGCATATAGCGACCCGCTTATTATTGGAAAGAGCATCCGTAACGCAATTACCGGTGTTCGCCAGACTGGTTATAAGATGGGATCTCTCGATGAAAACCTCTTTTTTAAGGTTGCCTATTTGGCGGGAGGGAAAAGCATGAAAGGTGCTTCGCCGACACTATTTTACGATAGTCCCGAACAATACGAAAGGCATATGGCCTGTACAGTTTCTACCGAAATCAAGGAGAAGTGGGCCGAACGCTTTCATAATGAGCAAATGAAACGCCGATCCAAGGAAACTCGATAAATGTAATTATAAAAGTGAAATAAATAAAAACAATAGTATTATATATGTTATTTAAATTACTACTAACAAGTTTTTTATTGCACAGTAAAACTAGACATCGCACATCGGTGGTTGTTAAAGACATTATCGATGATATTATAGAAAAAAGCATCAGCGAATACATTAAAGAACCCATTCTTCCCTCGGACAATACTGCCGTAATTGGAAAATTTTTTAAAAGGGACACGTCTGGAAGGGACGAACGCTACGATCATTATTATAACCAAACCAACAATGATAATGAGATGGTATTGAATATTTCAAAATTTATGATACAAATGGAACTCTTGCAAAAATTAGAAAGCAAAACCCTATCACAATTTGATAAAATAAGACATATAGAAGAATATGAAAAAGTACATGGAAAATATAAACAGGTTAATGATATTACGGCGGGAGGACTGTTTAATGATTTTTTAACAGATATTTAGTTAGGCGTCTCCAGTAAACAATTGTTTTGATGATATAATATATAATGTCATCAAAAAAGCCAGTAAAAGCGATAGCAGTTTTTGAAGGAAAACGAATAAATGGGATAGTTTATTTTACAGAAGATCTAACCAACGATACGGTGATAATCGACATACACATAGAAGGGTTGAAGAAAAATGGTTTACATGGGTTTCATGTTCACGAGTGTGGNGATTTAAGCGAGCAGTGCGAAAGCATGTGTGCGCACTTCAATCCCTATGGAAAAAAACACGGCTGTCCCGGCGTAAAAGAGAGGCATGTGGGAGATTTAGGAAATTTAATAACAAATTCGAACGGGATAGCTCATTACAAGGTGATTGATAATATGATAAAATTAAGAGGCAGCAAAGCAAATATTATAGGACGCGGTCTTATTATTCACGCCGACGAAGATGATTGTGGTTTAGGAGGCAAACCGGATAGTTTAACGACAGGTAATTCAGGAAAGCGAATTGCTTGCGCGGTTATTGGATACGCAAAAAATTAAAATACTTTTTAAAAAAATGTAATTATACTATAACTGAATTATAATGGATCCACTGCACATTCCAATGATGGGGTATATTTTTATTGCTTTTTCTGTAGGAATGCTAACTTATGTTACGTATTCTGAAGATATTAATAAAATACCGAATGCTATTGCAGAAACAACAAGCAGTGTTGTAAACTCAACAGCAAACTCTATAAAAAGCGCAACCTCATCTATATCAACGGCGAGCATAACTGGTTCTTCAATTCCGATCGCTACGCAATTATCGAATTTAATGCCAACGTTGCCTGGGTCTCAAGAAAAGCCGGTTCAAGCAGAAGCTGTCCCTGTAGCAGCCGTGCAAAAACCAGCAGAACCATCGGCGCCAGTTAGAGGCGGCAGCAAAAAGCGCAGGCGAACAAAGAAGAAAAAAAATACGAAGAAAAATAAATCATCTAAAAAATGAAAAACGATTTTTCATAACGAAATTGTTATGAAAAATTTAATGGAAAACGATTAAGCAAAAGACGAAACCTTATCCAAGCATCTTGAAAAAAAGTCAGTGACTTTTTGATCGTCCGCACCAAATACCGCATCGTCGGGAATGTAGTTAACATTGCCCTTTTCATAACATAGGATTGCAGGAACACCATGTACCATTTTCTTTTTATATAGGAAACCGTACAAATCGAGATCGTCGTCAACGTCGATAATATAACACTGTACGGTTTCTGGCATTCGGTTCATCCAATAGTCGACAAGAGGTGCTATTTTCTTACACGGTCCACACCAAGCCGCACCGAACTTCACAATAATCAAACCGGGATTTGTCTCTAAACTTTTTACGAAGTTTTCTCTGTTCTCGATGTTATAAATAAAAGGAAGCGCCATTATAATATATATAAAAGACTTATTTTTATATATATTTCATAGTTAAATTAGTGTTTTATCTTATAATTTCATATTTTTCGTGTCATTATTATTTAGTGTCTGAAGTAATATAATAGATCGCGGCATATCTGTTGATATTTTACCCTTTGTGGAATTATCTAAAGGCACCTTAGTATCAATAACTGCGGCCATATGCTGTATAATGCTCGTTGTAAAATTCTGTATATATCCATATTGAGCAACTGATAAATTGTTAAAATTACATACAAATTCGGGTGTATCTGTAGGATTGTAAACCCCACTATCAATTAAAAAGTTTAAGTGAGAGTTTATATATGTTATCATGACATCAAGTGGTACATAATAACTGGAATTACCTTCGGTATATGTTAATAAGTTATTTCTTAAAATAAACGCCAATTTTGTTACGTTATCTGGGTTTTTTGTATCCACCGCTTTTATATTATCCAATATTTTTTTAAGATACATCGTGTATCCAATGGTGTGTTGGGAAACCTTCATATAATGAGAACTCTCATTTTTTGTTTCTGCTATTATGCAAGCTTCGACTAATTTATTAATTACGTCTTGAAAAGAACCAACCGCCTTACTTGGTGCCAAAGTTTTGGAAGGCGGAGGTGCTTTTCCGATAGGTTTTAAATTGGCCAATATTTTACAGGGGTTATTAAATCTATAAGTGTCGAATTCGTTTGTATCTGGAAACGGACCAACGTTTTGTAATATATTTTGAAGATTTTGAAGCGCGTCCGCGGGGGCAACATAACCATCCGGCTTTAAAGTTGTACTAGACGTTTTGGCGATATTAGGAGTAGGCGTATTGGTAGTAGTGCGAACGGGTGTCTTAGTAGTAGTGCGAACGGGTGTCTTGGTAGTAGTACGAACGGGTGTCTTAGTAGTAGTACGAACGGGTGTTTTGGTAGTAGTACGAACGGGTGTTTTGGTAGTAGTACGAACGGGTGTCTTAGTAGTAGTGCGAACGGGTGTCTTAGTAGTAGTGCGAACGGGCGTCAATCCTTCTTTTGTATTTTGAGAACTAAAATAAGACCCCGCCAAAATTAATATAATAAGTAGCAGCGCGATAATTAAAAAATAGGTTTTTATAAATTTTTTTATCTTCCACATTTATAAAGTATAATGCGATATATTTTATAAATTTAATTTAAAGAAATTTGTGCTTTCGAGATTACTTTTCCGTTTATTTTTTGAGTATAATCTTTCCCTTTTACTAAATTATTGGCTACTTCGTTTTTGGTTGCACAATTGTTTTGCAAAACGGCGATCTTTGCGTCTAATGCATTAATCTGATCTTGCAAAGGAGTGATTGTTGTTACAGAGTTTGCTGCGGCTGTGGAATATTTTGTCATTGTCCCAGCTGGAGCAAAAGATGTAGTAACCAGTTTCACTGGCTCTTTGGTAGAAGTAATGGGTTTGGCAGTAGTCATGGGTTTGGCAGTAGTCATGGGTTTGGCCGTAGTCATGGGTTTGGCAGTAGTCATGGGTTTGGCAGTAGTCATGGGTTTGGCAATAATCATGGGTTTGGCAATAATCATGGGTTTGGTCTTTCTTACATTTCTAGGAGCTACCGCATTTTCTATAAACGTTTCAAGTTGAGTGTTTTGTCTAAATAATTTAAACACAACATACCCCGAAATTAATATGATCAATATGGCAATAACATTTAATAAATGATTAGTGGATATGTATTTTAATTTCATTATTATATATTATTGACACATTTTATTGAGTTAAGTAAAATATGAACAAATAGTTTTCTAGCGGCCTTTATATAATGAGTAATAAGCAAGAACAACACAATTTAAATATTCATATGTATTCATTGGATGAACTTTTAGGATTGTTTGATTTGACCTATAATATGACCCAAACGGAACTTAGAAATGCAAAAAGACGCGTCCTTATGTTACATCCTGATAAATCCAAACTGCCTCCCGAATACTTTTTATTCTATAAGAAAGCATTTGAAGTCGTTGTACAATTTTATGAGAATAATAACAAACAAAATCAGGAAATGACAGAAGAAGCCACAACATATCGCCCTCTCAATAATGGTTTAAATAAAGCGACAATAAAAAAGGTTGCGACTGTGGCTGGAGAAATGGCACCGAAAGAGTTTCAGAATAAATTCAATGAGTTGTTCGAAAAAAACATGGCCACAAAACTAGACACGTCCAAAAACGACTGGTTTACAAAAGACGAACCAGTTTATAAAACCGAGGAGGCCGTGTCTTCGAAAAACATGGGCCAGGTGTTTGAAAACATGAAACAAAAAACGGCAGAAATGGTCAAGTATCGCGGCGTTCAAGAGATCGATCGTTCGGGCGGAACGCGTCTTTATGAAGACGATGACGAAAACGACCTATATATTTCGAGCGATCCCTTTAGCAAATTGAAATTCGATGATTTACGTAAGGTCCATAAGGATCAAACCATTTTCTCCGTAAGCGAGAGTGATTATACCAAAGTAAAAAAGTATTCTTCGGTAGATCATTTTGTAAGAGAGCGTGGAAATCAACCCCTGAACCCTTTAGATAAACCTGAAGCCGAAAGATTGCTTGAAGCAAAAGATAGACAGTTTCGAGAACAAATCATGCAGAAACAACACGCCGCGAATTTGAGAACAATGCAATATGAGGAGAAAAACAAATCCATTATATCTAGCTTTATGCTTTTAGAACGATAAAATTTGTTGTCATTATGTATACATGGCAACAAAATCAACAAGAACATTAACAAAAGCGAGAGCCGATTTTAGTGCAATGGTTGCGGGAACAAACCCAGACGCCGAGATCAGGTGTTAAGCGGGGAACCTACGGTTTCCTTCTGAATAACCACTCCTTATCCATATCCAACATAAGACCGCGATAATCCACGTCCCGTCCCTCAATATCACTATAACTATCACACTGAACTACAGTAAATGGTGTCAACATATACCATCTACCTGTCTTTTGTAAACGCTTCCAATACATATCTAATGCAAATTCCGGTTTATTCGCAGGATTACGCATCAAATTGGTAACGCTTTCGCGGAAATTCTGGATCAATGTGTCATAATAATGCCTTCGAACAACATATCCTGTTGTAGTTTGGCAATTAGACACGCGAATACAATAATCCCCAATGCGTTCATACGGCGGAACATTATTTCCGCCGATCAATAACATATCCCATTCGAGATCCTTGTTCTCATGAAATTTCGCGAGGCTGTCTTTGAGAACATCGGGGTTCAAAAATGTGATATCGTCTTCGCAAATAAATGCGTATTCATAGTCTCGCGACTTTGCCAATTCCAGACATTTGATATGGCTCATCGAGCAACCCACAGCACCGTCTTTGGTGCGGACAGCGTTAAAACGTTCGGCCTGAATTCCCAGGTTCTCCAATTGCTTGGTAATATGTTCAAGGCGGTCCTTACGATGTTCCAAATTAATATAGATCGTGTTTTGAAAGAGTTCCATTCTATGCTTTCCAAAAGGACTAATTTTTAAGTTGTTTCGGTACGATTTTGTCTTTCCAATAATGGATCAAAATAGGCTCACCAGATTTGTTTATAGTCACTGCCTTCTCACCATCGCTTTCTAACTCCTTGTATAGAATATAATCTACGTCTTGTTCCAATCCCGATTTATTTATAATTTCATACATATGCGCAGTCAGTAAATGATAATGCTTTGTTAATACGTCGATGTCAATGGTATATGCGTCTTTCAGCGCCTCATAGATTATCTGATTTTTAGGTTCGCAGCCAATAAACCCCTGAAACACGGTTTTGTCAATATAGGATTTTACGGAGAAAAACGCGTAATCATACATAATTTCATCCAGTCCGATTTGAATCATGGCGTCGCTATCAATAAATACACCACCTTCGTTATATAAAAAATAATAGCGAAACAGATCCGCTTTATGCGCACCAAATTTCAATTTATGGAACACGTTCATGATAAAAGGAAATTCCGGCAAGGGGTTCATTATAAAATACTGCATGATCTCCTTATCTGTAAAGTGTTTGTAGGTCCATCCCGGACATTTTTCCATAATCATATCAATTACATATTGTGGTTGGAGTTCGCGAGACGATTGAAAGACAGTTTTGGGAATAGGCATTATATCAAATAATATTATATTCATTTTATATTATTATTTGATCAATAGTTACAAAATTAACGTTTCACTGTTTTACCGCTGTTGTAAAGATAAAGAATGAATTTTTTATAATAATTAATACCTTTGTCTAAGACATTATATTTATTCATAACGATAAGAAGCGTAATTAAAAAGAGAATGAATAATAAAAAGTAGAAAATATTGTTTTCAATGTATTTGATATTTATTGTTGTTCCCATTACAGAAAACCCCTCTTTGGGTTCAATAGTATGAGGTTTCGGGCAAAAGTTTTTATACACTTTCTTGTTAGCCACATCTATTCCTGCGAAATCATAATATTGTTGAAGCGTTCGCTTCTTTCCCATCCCGTACTTGTCAATATTGTCTTTCAGGTATTCAGGGACATCGTTTAGTTGGGAACCGTCTTGTAAATTCATAAGATATTTTACTTTGGCAAGGGCGTCAGTGTCAATGAAATTCTTCTTATCATCCCATACGTGGGGTTGATCAGATCTTGTATATAAATGATATACCACAACTTGTGTTGGCGAATAGATATCATATCCGGCTGTCCATGTTCTCGCAGAATGTAATATTTCTTCGCCAACAAATAAATTGGGAAGATTGGGGTCATACGGTACGTCATGTAAACATTTGCCTTCACAGAAAAACATACCAGCTGCAATATGCGGTGTTTGTACGTATTTTTCTTTGGACATATCAATGGGCGTTGCGCCCTGAAATGAAACCATGCCTTTATCATTAAAAAAGGATTGGCAAATTGTGTCCACAATATTTAAATTCTTTTCTGCCTTCTTATAGTCGTCATAGTTTGGGGGATAATGTGATAACACAACGTCTTTTGAACTGGTGTTCTTTTTAATGTCATCAATCATAGCAATNCATTTTTCGTCCCAGTCTTTNTCGAAAAGAGTATGTGAATCGATCTGGAAAAAGTAATCTTGGTTGTTATATAATGTGGTACATAAATAACGCGCCCANGTAGGTCCCTTCGCTTCATAATTTTTCATTTTTATGGTTTTNACATTATTTTCAAAGGCTTTCAAATTCTCGTTTTGTAGATAACAATCTTCGTCA
>JGI25917J50250_1000133_pt1 | contig 18999 bp, 17 predicted proteins | sample LauGreSBDMM110SN_4_FD_50250 | JGI IMG/M metagenome (IMG submission 50250) | reverse complement strand
TTCTTTACCGGTTTCTTTACCATCACCATACGTTTTGGCCATGTATGATTCGATTTCGTCTGGCACACCATTGTTGTTTTTGTCAATAGCTATTCCTTTTGTGTTTACAGCAACTCCTGCTAAAGTGTTTGGCTCTGTATCTAAATAATCTGGCACACCGTCTTTGTCAGAATCATTCATTAGCTTTTCTAANTCGCTTACTTTTTTCTTCCATTCTTCATTTTTAGATTCAACATACCAATCTGCATGTTGAACATTTTTACCTAAATANAATGTTAAACCAACAGAAGCTGAGAAAATTCCACCTTCAAAACCTCTTCTTGTTGCATGAATATCGGTTTTACCATCAAAACTATAATTTTGGAATGTATTAGTTGTAGAAGTTACATCAGTATTAAGGACAATTTTGTCAGATAATTTAATTTGTCCGGTTATACCTANGATAAAATTCGCCCCTGAGTCTGTAAATTGCGTATCTTTTGTTCTAAATTGATAGTAACCAATACCAGTATGAAACAAAATATTAAAACTTTTTGTAAATTCTTCAAAATTCATGATTCTTCCAAAATTCAAAACCCCTTGAAAGTTTGCTCTAGAGTATTCAGTCGTAAAAGGTAAAGAATGCTTGTGCGATTGCATTCTGTAAAAACCAATATCGGTTTTAACACCAAATTTACTATTAAACATGTGTCTTACACCCAAATCTACGTTAAAAAAACTTGGGGTTTTAGAAAAGTACTCTGCTGTAAAAGGTCTAGATGATCTGTTTACGCCGCCATTTACTTCGACAGACCATTTATTGAATGAAGATTCAGTACTTTTTTCAGTTTCAGTTTGAGCATTTACAATTGTTAATGAACTAACTAAAATTAATGATAGGAAAAGCTTTTTCATAATTTTAAATTTTTTAATTTATTGCAAATATATAACTTTTTCGGATAACGAAATTTTTTTTTATTAAGCAAATTAACATGTTTAAATTTTAAATTCGTTAAATAACCAGAAATTATTTGATTTATTGATTATAATTTAAAATTTTAATGATTTTATTTAAAAAAAATTAAAATATCACAATAAATTCAACAAATCATTAACTGTCAATATTTTATAAAAAATTTGTTTCAAATGAAAAATTTTAGAATTAAACAAGAATTTTCATCAAAATTCGATAAATTCGATTGTTTTAAGGAATCTCAAAAATGAGATTTCACATAAGAAAATATATAAAAGATTGATATTTAAACCCAAATAGATTTTTGAATGAAGGGAACCTGTTGGATTAGATTGCCGAAGAATTAACTATGGACTTTATCATACATTTATGATACCCAAAAATTGTAACCATGCACATGGCTGAAATTAACATTAGAAGTTAAGCACGATAGGTTGATATTATCGAAATTGGAATTGACTTTGAGCAATGTTGAAATACTTCTGAGCATGGAAAACAAATATAAAATGCAAAAAAATAGAATTCAATAGTTTAAAATCCTTTCTCAGAAGATTTACGTTCTAATTCTGCTTGAAATTCTTCCATAACTGGTTTCATGGTGCTTTCGGGAATATCGGCAATTCTTATATACATCAAACCATCAATTGCATTGTTGAAAAGAGGATCTACATTAAAAGCTACTAATTTTGCATTTTGTTTGATGTATTTTTTTATCAAAACGGGCAAACGCAGATTCCCCGGTTCTAATTCGTCAATGATTTTGTCAAATTTGTTCAAATCAGATTCAGCTTCATCAAAAATAAAATCTTTATCAGCATCTTTCAACTTAACTTTATATTCTTTTTTTGGATGAATATATTGAGCAATGTATGGATCATAATAATTAGATTTCATGAATTCTATCATCAATGATTTGGAAAAATCAGAAAACTGATTGCTAATGCTAACTCCGCCAATCAAAAATTTATGTTCTGGATTGCGCAAAGTAACATGCATAATCCCTCGCCAAAGCAAAAACAGTGGCATCGGCTTTTGTTGGTATTCTTTAATTACGAATGCGCGACCCATTTCAATAGATTGTTGCAGCATTTCGTTGAGTTCAGATTCAAAGCGAAATAAACCGTTTAGATAAAAACCTTCAACCCCCATTTTTGGGAAAATTTCTGATCCCATACCCATTCGGTAAGCACCAGCTATAACGTGGGCATCTTCATCCCACAGAAACATGTGGTGATAATATTGGTCATATTTATCAATGTCTATTGACTCATTTGTTCCTTCGCCAACTTCTCTAAATGTAATTTCTCGAAGCCGTCCGATTTCATGCAAAACATTCGGAATTTTGTTGGCTTTCGTGAAAAAAACTTCATAATTTTTGCTTTGAAGTAATCGGCAATCGGCGGTTCGAAGTGCATTTACCTCTAAAATAATTTTGTCTTGATTTGCGGCCGTAACAATTTTTTTTGGACTTTTTGGCAATTTTAAATTTGGAGTGGAAAGCAATTTACTTTCCTTTTCAAAAGGATTTGCCAACATATAGGTCTTCTTTCTCAGAAATTCCGAATATTCTTCAATGGTTTGGTGTTCGTTTTGTTCTGCTACAGAAATCGATTTACCAATCCTAACTTTTATTACCCTGTCTTTTTGTGAAAAAACTTCAGATGGTAATTTTGCTGTTCGCATTGTTGGATCGATTTTCGACATCAAATAAAACAAACGACTGTTTTTTGCATGAAAATAAATAGGAACAACCGGTACTTGCGCTTTTCTAATTACTTTTATAGCTCCTTCTTCCCAGGCTTTATCGACCATTAATTTCCCATCTTTATAGGATGAAACTTCACCAGCAGGAAACATCCCGAGTGGTTTTCCATCACTTAAATGACGCAAAGTTTCTTTTATTCCTACCACACTTGATTTTGCGTTTTTGTGGTTTTCAAATGGATTTACGGGCATTATATAAGGTTTCAAAGGTTCGATTCGGTGCAATAAAAAATTGGCAATAATCTTGAAATTCGGCTCTCTTTCGAGCATCAATTTCAATAATAAAACACCATCAATTCCGCCCAAAGGATGATTTGAGATGGTAATATAAGCGCCTTCTTTTGGCAACCGTTTTAAATCTTCATCTGGAATTTCAAATTTAATTTGAAGTTGATCCAAAATTGCATTCAAAAACTCTAAATCTTTAAGGTGTTTGTTTTTGTCATAAATTTTATTCAACCTCGAAATTTGAAAAACTTTCATCAACAGCCATCCGAAAAAAGTTCCGAACACACCATATTTTGTGACATTTATTGCTTTTGCTATTTCCTTTGCGGTGACTAAACCCATGTAGTTTTGATTGTTTTTGGCAAAAACAAAGATAGAAAAAACTTGTTAGGTTACAGAAATCTTTAGTCATTAAACAAAAAATGATTTTTGATGTGCCGTTTTTAAATGGTTTTTAAGTATTTTTGAAAATTAATATTCAATAAATGAAAATTATTTCCTATAATGTAAACGGAATTCGAGCAGCCATTTCAAAAGGTTTTATCGACTGGTTGCAACACGCCAATCCTGACGTGATTTGTTTACAAGAAATCAAAGCTAACGAAGACCAAATTCCCGTTGAAGATATTAAAAATGCGGGCTATCCTTTTCAATATTATTTTTCTGCAACCAAAAAAGGATACAGCGGCGTAGCCATTTTGTGCAAAACAGAACCTAAAAATATAGTTTTTGGAACCGGAATTGAGCACATGGATTTTGAAGGTAGAAACCTTCGTGTCGATTTTGATGATTTATCTATTATGAGTTTGTATTTACCCTCTGGAACAAACATCGACAGATTAGACCATAAATTCATGTTTATGGACGATTTTCATCGATATATTGACAAATTAAAAAGCGAGATTCCTAATTTAGTAATTTGTGGAGACTATAATATTTGTCACGAACCAATTGACATTCATGACCCAATTAGAAATAAAACTGTTTCAGGATTTTTGCCCGAAGAGCGATCGTGGTTGGATATGTTTATGAAATCTGGTTTTGTAGATAGTTTTCGCCATTTCAATAAAGACCCACATCATTATTCTTGGTGGAGTTACAGAGCTGGAGCTCGGGCAAATAACAAAGGTTGGCGAATCGATTATATTTTGGTTGCTAAAGCAATCGAAAATCGATTGAAAAGAGCAACAATTTTACCGGAGGCCAAACATTCTGACCATTGTCCTGTTTTGGCGGAAATTCAATAATTTAAAAAAAATTTAAAAAATAAAACTTATCAAAATGATTAAAAAAATCTCAATTTTCTTCGTGTTATCAACAATTATGACTGGTTGTGTTTCTAAAAAAGTATTCAATGATTTAGAAAATAAATATGCTGATCTGAAAAAGGAAGTCCGAAAAGTGTCTGATGAAAACGAAGAATTAATGAAAGCAAAAAACACTTTGGAACTCGATAAATCCAATTTACAAAAGGAGTATGACCAACTAAAAGCCGAAAGAGATAAATTACAAGCTGATTATACTGCTGTAAATAATAACTTAAAAACATTGCAATCTTCTTATAACGCTTTAGAAAAAAATAGCGACGAAGCTTTACAAAGCAACATGAATAAAAACCGAGAATTGTTAGCCAAACTTGAGGCAAAAGAAAAAGCATTAGCTGCTGAACAAGGCAGATTGAACAAGTTGAAAGCTGATTTTGAAGAGCGCTCAAAGCGGGTGGCAGAATTAGAGGCCATGATGTCGTCTAAAGAAAATGCCATGAAAAAGTTGAAAGAAACACTCTCAAAAGCATTNAATGGATTTGAAGGAAAGGGATTGACTGTGCAACANAAAGACGGAAAAGTTTATGTTTCGATGGAAAACAAATTGTTGTTCAATTCAGGAAGTTATGCCGTGAGTCCAGAAGGAAAAAAAGCAGTAGTTGAAGTTGGGAAAGTGTTGGCAGTAAATCCAGAAATTTCTGTTTTGATTGAAGGCCATACCGATAACGACAAATTTACAGGAACCGTTGGCGGTGTAGAAAACAACTGGGATTTATCAACAAAAAGAGCTACCGCAATTGTAAACATTTTTGGTGAAAATAAAACCATCAACAAACAAAATTTAACCGCAGCAGGGCGTGGAGAATTTGCGCCATTAATGAGTAACGAAACAACAGAAGGAAAAGCAAAAAACCGAAGAATCGAAATTATCTTGACACCAAAATTAGATGAGATTTCTAAAATGTTGAACGAGATTGATTAAGCTTTTGATTTTTCATAAAAAAAAGGATTTGTTTTTGAAGCAAATCCTTTTTTTGTTTTAATAGGAATTATGATTGCTATAAATCAAATTTGATTCCTTGTGCCAAAGGCAAACTTGTTGTATAATTAATGGTGTTCGTTTGTCTTCTCATGTAGATTTTCCATGCGTCAGAACCAGATTCTCTTCCCCCACCAGTTTCTTTTTCGCCACCAAAAGCACCGCCAATTTCAGCTCCAGAAGTACCAATGTTTACGTTGGCAATTCCGCAATCAGAACCCGTTACAGATAGAAATCTNTCTGCTTCACGCAAATTNTTGGTCATAATTGCCGAAGATAATCCTTGTGCAACGCNATTTTGAACATCAATTGCATTTTCTACTTCCCCANTATATTTTAATAAATACAAAACAGGAGCGAAGGTTTCGTGTTGAACAATTTCAAAATTGTTGTTCGCTTCTGCGATGGCTGGTTTTACGTAGCAACCACTTTCGTAACCGCTTCCAGAAAGNACGCCACCTTCCACTAATATTTTTCCACCTTCAACTACTACTTTTTCGAGTGCTNTGTTATACATTTCNACAGCATGAACATCAATTAATGGTCCAACGTGGTTGTTTTGATCTAAAGGATTTCCGATTTTAAGTTGGGCATAAGCCGAAACAATCGCGTCTTTTACTTTATCGTAAATGCTTTCGTGAATAATCAATCTTCTAGTCGAAGTACATCGTTGTCCTGCCGTTCCAACTGCTCCAAAAACTGCCCCGATAACGGTCATTTTTATATCCGCATCTGGCGTAACAATAATGGCATTGTTTCCTCCTAATTCTAACAATGATTTACCTAAACGTGCCGCAACAGCTTGTGCTACAATTTTTCCCATTCTGGTCGAACCAGTGGCAGATATCAAAGGAATGCGTTTGTCACGGGTCATTAATTCTCCAATTTTGTAATCGCCATTGATAAGGCAAGAAATTCCTTCTGGAAGATTATTTTCTTTGATGACTTCTGCAATAATATTTTGACACGCAATGCCACAAAGTGGTGTTTTTTCTGATGGTTTCCAGATGCAAACATCGCCACAAATCCAAGCTAATGCCGTATTCCAAGCCCAAACCGCTACAGGGAAATTAAAGGCAGAAATAATCCCAACAATCCCCATCGGGTGATATTGTTCGTACATTCTGTGTCCTGGTCGTTCAGAGTGCATCGTCAATCCGTGGAGTTGGCGTGAAAGTCCAACTGCAAAATCACAGATGTCAATCATTTCTTGTACTTCTCCGTAACCTTCTTGCAAAGATTTTCCCATTTCATAAGAAACTAATTTTCCTAAAGCGTCTTTGTTTTGGCGCAATTTTTCTCCAAACTGTCTTACGATTTCTCCACGTTGTGGCGCTGGCATCAAGCGGAACGTCTTGAAAGCATCTGTTGCAGCGGCCATTGCTTTTTGATAATCCGCTTCTGAAGAAGTTTTTACAGTTGCAATTAATGCTCCGTCTACTGGCGAAAAACTTTCAAGCATTTCTCCGTTAGAAAAATGATTTTGCCCTGTTGAAGTTCCTTCGTTAATGGCCTTTATTCCCAACTTTTTTAATGCTTCGGTCATGCCGAATTGTTGTGTTATTGATGACATTTTATGTTTTTTAAATGTGTTTTTTAAATTTTCGGTAAAAATAGTAGTTTATTTTGAATTAAAAGGAAGTTTATAAAATTTACAAATTGTTGTATTCAAAGTTTTTATTTGAAAATGATTATTTGTTTTTAAAATAAAAAACACCAAACTTAATTATGTAATTTACTTTGCAGGTAACGTTAATCTAAAAATTATCGCATGATAAAACGCATTAAACATTACATTAAAATTTTAAAAAATAATTATTAAAATTGCATTATTATTAACATTAAAAATAAATTATTATGAAAAAAATTCTTTTTATTTGTTTAGTGGGTTTACTTCAATTTGGGTGTTCTAAAAATGAAGACGCTTTGATTCCTACAAATCAGAATGTCTCCGTAAACTTACTTAAGATTAAAAATGTTTCTGAAATGAAGGAACAAGAAACTAAAAAAGTTGCTTATTTGTTACTAAATGACGAGGAAAAATTTATATTTTGGAGCGATCATTTAAGTGAAGCATCAAATGATGAAGAATTGTCAGATGATCAACAACATTTATTCAGCGTTTTAATTAAGAACTTAAAAACTGAAGTTTTTAGCGAACAGGACAACGATTATAAATCTTACTTCAAAGATATTTTTGTGAAAAATTATTTAGTTGAATTACAGAAAAAATTTACTAGAAGTGAAATAGAAGATATATTTTATAACGCTGGTAATTTAATTGCACCTCGAAACAATTGTAATTGCAACAGAGGTTCCATGTTTGGTTGTGGTACGTCGGGAAATTGTTACGGCGCTTGTAATACTAATACAATCACAAATTCAGGTTGTGGCTTTTTATGGGCTTGGGAGTGTAATGCGAAATGTAAGTTGTTTTAAATTTGAAAATTAATGACTAAACACAAATTTGTTGTATACTGCATAGTTTTAAACTGTGCAGTATTTCTTTTAGGCCCTTTTGAATTGAACGTGAGGTTTATTGGTACAGCTATAATTTTATTTATTGGCGGCTTGTTTCTTTTAAATAATGCTCCTTTTGTAAATAAAAATTTAACTATATTTTATATATTCGGGGTTAATATTCTTCTTTTACTGTCATTAATAATTTATTCTCTATCTATTAGCCAAATAACTTGGAAAGCAATTTGTCTGCTCTTCGCGACAATTATTGCTTCATCGGCAGTCATTTTAGCAAATAACAAACAACCAAAAACTGTTCTTAAAGTATCATTAATGCTGCTAACAGTTATATTGTTTGCAAATTTCTTTGTTATACCAAACCTTGATGCTGAAATTGGAAAAAAACAAAATATTATGGTTAATAAAAATTTTCCAAAATTAAATTTTTATAATAATGACACTTTAGTAGATTTAAACAAATTAAAAGGTAAAATTATAGTTTTAGATTTTTGGAATTCAAATTGCGCTAATTGTTTTCAAGCATTTCCTAAATTTGAGGAAGCGAAAAATCATTATAAAAATAATCCTGATATCTTATTTTATGCTGTAAATGTTTTAGATTCTAATAATAATAGAGATAAATCTATAAATGATTTAGAGCAATTATACACCTTTAATAATCTAATAGCTGATGATGAAGTAGCTGAAAAGTTAAATTTTAATAGTGTTCCAAACTATTTTATTATCGATAAAAATCAAAAAATTAGATATAATTTTTCAGCAATTAACTTTGAAGAAAATATTATTTACAATAACTTTTACACTATCATAGATGAACTACAAAATGAAAAATAAATTTATAATCTTTTTAATTACAATAGTACTTTCAATTTCCTGCAACAAGCAAGAGCCAAAATTTGCAATTATAGAGACAGAAAAAGAATTTAATTTTGGTGCGATTGCAATTAGCGACACTATAAATCATATTTTTAAAATAAAAAATATTTCAAAAAAAACATTAAAAATTACTCAAGTTGGAACTAGTTGTGGGTGTACTGCTGCAATAATAAATGATTCTATTGCTGACTGCGGAGAAATTGCAATATTAAAAGTGCGATTTGTAGCAGATAAAAACAAAATAGGCAAAATTAATAACTCGATTGTTATTGAAGCAAACACAAATCCACCATATACTGTTTTTTATTTAAAAGGGTCCGTTACTAATTAAAGATTGTAAACTGATTAACTTTTGGATTTTTACCTACCCCTACCATTTTTACCATTAAATAGAGGTACAGTTGAATCGTCCTTTTAAATCGTAACTATTTTACAATTCCTTTTTAGATTTTTGAATTTGGCTTTTCAAAGACTCAATCTCAATCTCTTTAATTTTAATCTCTTTTTCTAACAACTTAATATAATTATTGAGACTAATAATCAAGTTGTTAGCAACACTAGAATATTCAGAGTTATTTGTCACTGCATTCGAATTTGAAGTATTGTCATTGCAAATATCAACTGAAGTATCTTCATCTTCAAAAATTTCCTTTAAAGGAACATCAAGAACAGTAGCAAATTTTTTCCATTCAGAAGCGTAAATTTTAGAATCTCCATTCTCTTTGCGACCATAAGTGGATTGATCCATATTTGCTAAAATAGATAAATCAAGTTGAGTAAATCCTTTTTTTATTCTCAGGTTACGTAGTTTTACTTTTTCCATCTTTACTTTTTTTACAGTTCACTAGCTTCTACATAAAATAAGTTAGAAACTAACTGTTTAGTAATATCTTCGTTGACATTATTATAATTCAATTTCATAAGCATTGTATTTACAAGTATTTTACTGAGTATTCACGCTGATAAAATTTGTAGTTTTAACCTCAATTTGGCTATTAAAATAAATTCATGTTAGCATAAATATTATGAGTGTTTTTTTTCATTTCTGAGATTTTTATTTTTTTTCTAAATGTATTTGAAAACCTATTCCAATTGTAAAATACTTAGATTTTGAATCTAAATTATTTTTGAATGATTCATAATTAAGTGTAAGTTCAAGTGCTACACTGCTATTAAAAAAAATAGCTGAACCTCCTTTAACAGTGTATCCACTATTTTTACTTAATCCGCCTGAATCACTTTTACCTTCGCTAAAACCATAACTCGTCTGTAAAAAAGGGTTAATTATTTTATCAGATTTTCTAAAATAATATCTAACAAATGGCGCTAAACCATAACTATGACTATTATTGTTGCTGCCAGATGGGTTTGAGAAGCCAAAACCTACAGCACTACCAAGAGCAACATTGTCTGCAATAAAATAACCTAAATTTGGTGAAATATTAAATCCATAACCAGTTTGAGTTGTTTCTACATTATTGTTATAATATGTACTATTATAGTTTGTAAAGCTTCCACTGCCACCGACCATCCAATTTCCTTTAGTAATTTGAGCGTTAGTGTTTGAAAAAGTAAAAAGTGCAATTGCAATAAAGAATGGGTTTAAATTTTTCATAATTGTGTTTTTAAATGTTTTTGAATTTTGTTTTTTTCATATTTTTGCTTTGTTAATTAAACTTTTGTGAGAAATTGTTTCTTAAACGGTGAGAAGTCGCTACAATTGTAGTGGCTTTCTCTTTTTTAGTTGGTTTTACATGGTATTTGTTTTTAATCTGGTTAGCATTATTAAATAAAAAATCCATACCAAAACTAAATTCTTTAGATTTAGTTTTGATACAGATTTTCTGTAAAAAATGTTAAATTGTTTTAGTAGCTAAAATTTATATTTTGAATATTTTCTTTTACCATTCTAATTATATCTTCATCATTTCCGTTTTCAATTCCTAAAAGCATTTTTATTTTTGCTTTTCTTTTGTCAATGGCATTGATGCTTAATGGAAGATGTTGTGGGAGGTTTTTGGTTTTTATACCATTATTAACCAAAAGTATAATTTGTGTATTCCATTTGTCAAAATATATTACATCTTCTTTTTTTGGTTTGAAGAGTTTTAAAATACTAGGGCTTCTATAAATTTCGTTGTTTGCAATTTTTTTAAATGCGCTTAAAAAATCATCATGCCCTATATCGCTTTTTGCAATGAACCCTTCTGGATTTACATTTTTTAAAATAGAACTTGTTCTCAAAACATCACTATAACCTGTTATTATTATTAATTTAATTAATGGAAAATGTTCACGAATAAGTAGGGCTAAATCTTCTCCACTGTAGATTTTTTTATCTTCGAAAGCAGGCATACTTAAATCAAGAATTATGTAATCTAATACCAAACTACTTTTTTGATTAAAAAGAAAATGATAGGCGGCTTCTAATGAGTTACAACAATCAATATGGGTCAGATTGCTTAGATTTTGACTCAAAACTTCTTTATAAAAGTCTGTTGTCATTTTATGGTCATCAACTAATAAAATTTTTAGGGGCATAATAATTTTATTTTTGTTTGTATATCAAAAGTATTAATTAAAAATTAAATCAAATAATTTTTATTAAGGAAATTAATACAGGAATAAAGCAGCGGTATTTTTAATTAAAAAAAGTTTCAATTTCTAAAGAGGTTCATTGACTTCATAAGATATGACTAGTTTATTTTGAATTTTCGGCAACTAGCCCAGATAGAAATGAAAGCATTGCGAAAAGAAACACTAATTTTTCTTAGCAAAAAAGAGCGACCATCGAAGCTCCTTTTTTGGTTTAGAAAAATGGTGTTTTTTGAGTAATCTTGGAATGAATAGCTGGATTGGCTTCTAAAAAAAGTTAAGATTCATAAGCATTTTTTTCATCCACAAATCGTGGATCGGTTTCCATAACTGTTGCGCAGTTTTCGCAAGTGCGGAGTTTTATAGAATTGTAAAAATGTTTAAAATGCGGTAAAAAGTCTTTTTCGATGTCGTTCAACTCAAAATAAACTTCATGAATTTTGTGGTTGCAATTGTCGCAAAACCAAAGTAAACCATCGGTAAAACCTTTTCCAGCTCGTTTTCTTTCAATGACCAAGCCGATAGAATTTTCTGACCGAACAGGAGAATGCGGTGTTTTGGCAGGATGAAGGTACATATCGCCTGCGTTCATTTCCATTTCTTTTCGCGCTCCATTTTCTTGAATTACCACTTTGATGGTGCCTTCAAGTTGATAGAAAAGTTCTTCGGTTTCGTTGTAATGATAGTCTTTTCGGGCATTTGGACCCGCAACAATCATCACAATATAATCGCCAGAATCAACATAAATATTCTTGTTTCCAACAGGTGGTTTGAGTAAATGTCGGTTTTCGTTAATCCAATTGTTGAGGTTAAAAGGTTTTTGGATTGGCATGTTGAAAAGGTTAAAAGGTTATAAGGTTATAAGATTATGTAGGTTAGAAGTTTAGCATTTTGCACTTTTAAAATCAAAAATTAATATTGATTGGATTAAAAATTTGTGGCGTTTGTTTAGGGTCTTTATCATAAACAGTGATTTTTCCTTTAACGAAAATGGTTTTGTTTTTAAGGTCTTGCAATCTCAAATTTAATGTTTTTAGGTACTCGTTTGTAATAACTACGGTAAACGGACAATCTGGATATTGTTTATCAAGATTTATAAAATTGATGATTTTTCCTTCAGGTGCAATTCTATAACTTACAACTTTTCCAGTTACCACGATTACTTTATTCATGTAGTCTTGTACTTTTGAAGTCGGAATAGTGTCTTGCGAAAAAAGTTTCGATGCTGTTAAAAAGAAAAACAAAATTAGTCGCATAGCATTTTTATTTTTACAAATGTACAACAAATCAAAAAAGGTTAATTTCCGGATTTAGAAATTAACCTTTTAAGTTTTTTATTTTACTTCTTTTATTAAATAAATGTAGACGGGAAAGTGGTCGCTAAATCCGATTTCGTTCGCAGAATGCCGCAGTGGATAGCCTTTGTATTGTCCATCGGTTTGGATCATAAAAGGTTTGTTATAAATTCCCGCTTTCCAATACCTAAAAGAAGAATAATCGTCTTTTATCATTGGTTCTGAAACCATAATTTGATCGAAAATATCACCAGCATCTCTATAAAACAGAGAAGCATTTCCTTCTTTTGCCATTTGTTCAAAAGGATTGTAGATACCAAATTTTTGAACTTCAGATTTTTTAAGTTTAGCTCCAATACCTTCTTTTACGCTTTTGTTATATGTTCCGTCGTTCAAATCGCCCATGTTTATGATTTTTGCATTTGGATTGATTTTAAAAAGGGAGTCGATAATTTTTCTGTTCAAACGACCAGCAACTTCTCTAAAGGGGCTGCTTTTTTTCTCTCCGCCAGAACGAGACGGCCAGTGGTTCACCATAAGATTAACTTCCTCACCATCCAAAAGGCCTGTAACTAAAAGAACATCTCTTGTATAAACTCGGTCGTCGACAGCAACTTCGATTTTGTCGTCGGTAGCTTCTTCTTTTTCTTCTTTAATTTTTGTTTCTCCATTTTTTACTTGATTTCTATACACAAGCAAAGGAATATTGATATAACTTGTAGGTTTAAAGTGTTTTTTTCTATACAAAAGCGCCACGTCAATTCCTCTTTTGTCTGGAGAATCGAAGTGAACAATTCCATAATCTAAATTAATTAAATTAGGTGTTTTGATTAAATCTTCTAATACGCCACGGTTTTCAATTTCTGAACCACCAATAAATGTCGGCGCTTCTTTTTGTTTATCGTTGGTTCCGATTTGCATTAAAACTTTAGAAAGGTTGACTAATTTTTGTTTGTACTTTTTTGAAGTCCAGTTTTGTGCGCCTGTGGGAAGCCATTCTTCATCAAAATTCGGATTGTTGATGGTGTCGAACAAATTTTCGAAATTGTAAAATGCAACCGTATGCACAATATACTTTTTTTGTTGCGCATTGCTTGAAATAATTGAAAATAAAACAACAAAAAGGAGTAAAATTTTTCTAATTCTCATAAAATTGATTATTAAATTATAGTGAAGTTTATTAGAAACTTGCGGGCAAAAGTAATTAATATTAATTTAAAAGGTACATTTGCACCCATTAAGAAATAATTATTCTTATCAAATAAATTAATTTTAATTTTATTTATGAAAAAACTTGTAATTAGTATTTTATTTGTGATGCAAGTGTGTTTTGTTTTTGCGCAACAGAATCCAAGTATTGTTGGAAAAGTTGTGGATTCGAAAACACAGAAACCATTGCAGAGTGTTGTTGCAACCATTCAAAACACTAACATTACTGCGCTTACCGATGCGCAAGGAATGTTTGTGTTAGAAAACATAGTGGTTGGAAATCAATTATTGAAAATCAATAGTGTTGGTTATGCCCAACAATTACTTGCTGTTGAAGTGGTTGAAGGAAAAAAATTAGATTTAGGCGTTGTTATTCTCGAAGAAGACCAAACAGAAGAACAGCAATTAAGCTTAATAACCATTACTGAAAATGATTTAGGAGACGACAACAGTGGTTCCGAAAGCACATCAGGATTGCTGCAAGCGAGCAGAGATGCTTTTCAACAAGCGGCAGCTTTCAATTGGGGTCAAGCACGTTTTAGAGTGAGAGGTTTAGACAATGAATATGGTACCATTATGATTAATGGAATCACCATGAACAAAATTGTAGATGGAAGACCGCAATTTGGAAATTGGGGAGGATTAAATGACGCTACACGTAACCAAGAATTTACGATGGGATCAGCTCCATCAGATTATACTTTTGGTGGAATCTTAGGAACGCAAGAAATCAACACAAGAGCATCGTCTTATAGACCTGGGACAAGAATTTCATTTTCTAGCACAAACACTAATTACAGTTTTAGAATGATGGGAACTATCGTTTCTAAAATGGATAAAGATGGTTGGGCTTATGTGGTTTCTGCTGGAAGAAGATGGGCGCAAGAAGGTTATTTTGATGGAACTGATTATGCAGCTAATTCATTTTTTGCAAGTGTTGAAAAGAAAATTAACGAAAGACATTCCTTGAACTTTACTACAATGTACGCTCAGAATCGAAGAGGAAAAAATTCGCCAAATACGAACGAAGTTACAAGTTTGTTAGGAGAAAAATACAACTCTTATTGGGGTTATCAAGATGGCAGAAAAAGAAATTCAAGATACAGAGATTTACAAGAGCCAATGTTTACATTAAGTCATTATTGGAAGATAAATGATAAAACAAAATTAAATACAAATGTTGCTTATCAGTTTGGTTCAATTGGAAATAGCAGAATTGACTTTCAAAATGCAACCAACCCAGATCCAACTTATTACAGAAACTTACCAAGTTATTTTACCTCGATAAACGAAACGGATCAATCTACAGGTTTGATACCAGATTCAGCTTATTTACCCGGAGGCTTAGGCGGGATTTTATTGCCAAACAATGCGCTTGCTGCTCAAGCAAAAATCGATTTTTTAGCTAATCCACAAGTAGATTGGGTTTCATTTTACAGAGCAAACTCAACTCAAGTTCCAGGAACAAGCGTTAGGGTTCCAGATAGAAGTAAGTATGTTTTGTATGAAGACAGAACTGACGATAAGCTTTGGGTAGCCAATTCAATATTGAGTTCTCAATTGGCAGACAATGTTGTGATGAATGCTGGAGCAACCTACAGAAGATTAGATTCTCATAATTTTAAAAATTTATTAGATTTATTGGGAGGAAGTTTTTATAATGATTTTAATGTATTTGGTATTAATGCATCACAAAAACAATCAGATTTGAATAATCCATTCAGAACTGTAACAGTTGGTGACGAATATGGATACAATTACAAAATGAAAGCCAATACAATTGATGTTTTTACTCAATTTAAATTTACCTACAAAAAAATAGACTTTTATTTAGGACAAAGCTTCTCAAGAGCGGAATACCAAAGAGAAGGTTTGTATAAAAATGGTTATTATCCTTCAAACTCTTTTGGAAAGGGCGAAAAAATTAATTTTGATAATTTTGGATTTAAAGGAGGTTTAACTTACAAAATTTCAGGGAGACAATTCTTTAATTTCAATAGTGTTTACATGACAAAGGCACCATCAATTAGAAATACTTTTCCAAATGTTAGNTTAAACAATAACACNACAATAGGACTTTCTAGCGAAACTGTTGCAAGTGGNGATGCTAGTTATATCATAAGAACACCAAAATTAAAGGCAAGGTTAACTGCTTTTTTCTCTAAAATCGCCAACGCAACCGAAACTTCTTTCTTTTTTGCAGATGGTGTAGGTGTTGATGACGGAAACCCAGACACAACAACGGATGCGAGTAGTAGTTTTTTAGCAGAAACAATTACGGGGTTAGACAAGAAAAATATAGGACTTGAATTTGGTTTAGAATATCAAATAACATCCACTATTAAAGCTACTTTAACTGGTGCTTATGGAGAATATACTTTTGATAACAATCCAAATGTAAGAATTAATATTGACGCATTGGCTTCCGCTGTAAGAACTAATCCTACAATCAACTATGGAGAATCTAAACTTAAAGGTTTAAGACAGCCGGGTTCGCCGCAACAAGCAGCATCTTTTGGATTAGAATACAGAGATCCTAAATTTTGGTGGATTGGCGCAAACATTAACTATTTAGGAAATAATTTTATAGATGTAGCTCCAATTTTGAGAACAGACAGTTTTATTAGAGATAATAATAACTTAACAAACTCTAACAATCCTTTTCCAGAAGTAACTTTGTCGAGAACAAGAGAATTATTAAAACAACAGAAATTTGCTGATTTTAATTTACTAAATTTGACAGGAGGAAAATCTTGGAGATACAAAGAAAAAACATTAGGATTTTTTGCTAGTGTAAATAACGTTTTAGACACAAGTTACAAAACTGGAGGTTACGAGCAAGCGAGAAATGCGAACTATAGAGAACTTAACTTAGATACCTCTAGCGGAACTCCTTCTTTTGCCCCGAAATATTTTTATGGTTTCGGACGAACCTATTTTGTAAATTTATACCTCTCATTCTAAAAAATAAAATTAAATAATATGAAAACAAATATTTTAAAAACCGTTTTTGCAACAGCGCTAATAGCTGTTGGATTTTCAAGTTGTGTAAACGACGATGCTTATAAAGTACCGACTGTTGATTGCTTAGAAACAAGTTTAGTTGCTAACAGAGACGTAAACCTTGTTATTGCTGAAGCAACACCAATCCCAACGAAATATTCTTATGATGATATCATCGAAGCTTATGTAACATCTAGTGATGAGGGAGGGAATTTCTACAAGTCAATTTCTCTTCAAACGCTTGATGGAAAATATGCATTCAGTGTTCCAGTAGATGAAACTAGCACATTTATTACTTTTGAACCCGGAAGAAAAGTACTTATCAAAATGAAAGGTTTGTACACTGATGTAAGTTATGGTTCTATGAGAGTTGGATCATTATATGTAGGTACATCTGGGACTGCAAGCGTTGGAAGAATGAACTCTTCTGAAATTAAACAATCTTTAGTAACATCTTGCAAGGTAGTTTCTGAAGAAGATTTGGTTCAAAAATTGTCTGTAAATGACACTAAAAAAGACAGTAACATTAATAAATTAATTGAGCTATCTGGCGTTCAATTTTCTGATGCTGCAATCGGAAAAAATTATTTTGATCCAATTAATCAGGTGGGTGGTGCAACTAATCACTTATTAATTGATGCAACTGGAAATACAATTATTTTCAGAACTAGTAGTTTTGCTAGCTACGCATATAATGCTGTTGCAAATGGAAATGGAAAGGTAAGAGGGGTTTTAACAAAATACAATACAGATTATCAATTTGTGGCAAGAACTGAGTCAGATATTCAATTAACCGATCCTAGATTAGCCATTGATTTTTCTGCGCCAATCGTAGGAACTGACATTACTTATTCTGGTGCGTTTACCGAAGATTTTGAAAGTTATGGTACAACTTCACCTGCTAATAGAGTTTTTCCTAAATATATCAATGACCCGGTAGTTGGTTCTAGATATTGGAGCAATGTAACTTTTTCTAGTAACAAATACATTCAAATGACTTCATTTGGCGGAACTGCAGAAGAAAACAGAAGTTTATTTTTTATTCCAGTTGATATGAGTGCAGCAAATACTTTTTCTTTTCAATCTAAAGCTGGTTATGCAAATGGTGCAGTTTTAAAAGTGTACTATGTGTTAGCTGCTAACTACACGCCAGGCGGAACAGTTAATAATGCTGATTTAGTTGATATCACTTCAAGTTTTACGATTTCTCCAGGATCAGCAACTGGATATCCTTCCACTTTTACGAACAGCGGAAGTTATTCAATTCCAGGAACTGTAACCGGAAATGGATATTTTGTTTTTGAATACAAAGGAAACGGAACTGCTGGTTTAACAACTACTATGCAAATTGACAATGTTGCTGTAAACTAATTAGTTTTTAAACATAAATAAGGCCTTCAATTTACTTTGAAGGCCTTTTTTGCTTTTACTTTAGCACATAAAATATAGATTTTTCTGTTATCTCCAATAAAGAATTTTTAATCTTTTTACGAGTATTGTATTAAAGTCTGAAGAATGTCAATATTTTTCGAAGTGTTTGAAACTCGAATACTATCTTTTTTAAATCTGGATTTTATTCGATATTGTGTTTTGAGATTGTTTAAAGGATGTCTATTTTGTAAATTGAAGTTTCTAAATCAATTGCTGCTCAGAGATTTTGTCCACTAATCATGATGACGATATGCAAAATAAAAAAAAGAATTTAAAATAAATTAAAATCCTAAAATGAGTTTTGCAATTGAAAAGTAAATTAGAATTCCACAAATGTCGTTGCTTGTGGTGATAAAAGGACCTGTCGCAAGAGCTGGATCGACACCAAATTTATCTAGCATTAAAGGAATGAAAGTGCCTATCAGTGAAGCAATTATGATCACTGAAATAAGCGCGATAGTAACTATAAAGCCGATAATAATTTCAACATTCAAAAGGAAGTGACTGCCTAAAAATAAGATGGTCGCAAGAATTATTCCGTTAAAAAGACTGAGCGAAACCTCTTTTATTAACCGATTGAAAAGAGAGCCACTCAAAGTGTTGTTTGCCAACCCTTGTACAATGATGGCGGAAGATTGAACACCCACATTTCCTGCCATAGCAGCGATTAGGGGCGTAAAAAAAAACAATTTACCATGCAGAACCATTGCACTTTCAAAAAGACCTAATACTCTTACCGTAATAAAACCACCTAATAAAGCCAAAACCAACCAAGGCAATCTTGCTCTTGTGAGTTCGATTATGCTATCATCGGCTTCAACATCTTGTGAGATACCCGCCGCCAATTGATAATCTTTATCC
>JGI25917J50250_1000132_pt1 | contig 19055 bp, 18 predicted proteins | sample LauGreSBDMM110SN_4_FD_50250 | JGI IMG/M metagenome (IMG submission 50250) | reverse complement strand
ATAAACAAATAAACAAATAAACAAATAAAATATGTTTTGTAATAACAAAGAACAAATGAACGCTCAATATTTAAATATTTTTTGTTTTTTGTATTACCAAAAAATGGTATTTTTATACAATGATATTAATGCAAAAAAACCTAAAAAATTAACTTTGTTGTCTCAGATACCTTATAATAATGTAAAACCTAATTTANCGTCAAATATTTATAAATGGCAATTTCCAGTTTATAATAACTACAGTCATGTAAATAAATATATAAAAAATAAATTGTAAACAACATGAATAATTTAATATATTAATAATATAATATATTAAAAATGAATATTGATAGTGTTAATGCCGAAATTAATTCAAATGTTTTAGATTTAGAAACCTTACAACAACAATTTAATACGACATTGCAAAATTATAGTAATGCATATACAAATTATATGAATTCTCTCCCCACATTGTCAGGTAATGGTTTAGTTACAGGTTATGATGTTAGTAATGTTGAATATATTTTCCTTCAGGGAAAAATGATAACTCAGATAAATGAACAATTAATATCAACAACCGATTTGTCAAATTCTGATATTTCAGGGTGTCAAGCGATATGTCAATCTTTATCAAATTGTACAGGTGCAACATTTAATTCACAACGTGGAAAATGTATGTCTTATTCAGGCGAATATACTATAACGAATGGTCCTCAATCATATACAGCAATAATTCCATTGTCTACGCAATTATTAATGCAATTGAAAAGCTATAATGCACAATTAACAAACTTAAATAGTNAAATTTTATCGACACTTAAAAACACGCAACCAGTTTTAGATGAAGAAATAGCGATGAACAATATGGCTCAATTAAAATCATTGGGATATAAAGAACGATTATTCTTAGAAGAAGTAGAAATATTAAGATTACTAGAAGAACAAGATAAATATATACAAGATAAAAATGACACATATAAGGTTGTTAATAGCTATTACACACAGTATAAAATATCAATTTTTATCATTATAATATTGGTTGTATTATCACTTGTTATTTTTTCAGGTATAAAACCAAAAATATTTATCATTAGTGTAATATTAAGTATGTTTTTCATATTTAAATTTAATATTTTGTACATAATTTTGGTAGTGGTTTTATTTAAATTATACAGATTGAATGCAAGTAATAAAGTTACAAAAATGCCTTACCCTACTACAAATACAAATTCAACTACAAATTCAACTACAAATTCAAAATAAATCAAATTAAATTAAACATTCTTTTGTTGAAAATTTTAGTATATGATTATATTAGTATAACTTTATAATCATATATTTCATATATTTTAACATGTTTGAAAATTATAGCAATATTTATAAAGATTCGAATAAATATGCAAATTACGGGATATCACAACAAGAAAAGAAATATTTAAAAAAAACGAAACAACAAAATAAACAAAATAAATATGGATTGTCTAGTTTTAGCAATAGCACTATTAATAATAATATTGGTGGATTGAATTCAAATATAGAAGCATTTGGAGGAATGAATAAAACCCAATTTTTAGAGCAGTTTCAAAATCAGCAAACCCCACAAACAGCGCAAACTATGCAAACTCCACAAACCTTATCCGGTATGAATTTTGGTTCCCCTGTACCAAATCCATATCCAACGAATTCTTCAAATATGCAAAATGTTTCTATACAACAAATAAATAATCAAATACAAACATTGAATAATCAAAATAAATTACAAGCATATAATCCAAAAAATCCTTCTAACAATTTAACTACCTATGCAAATCAATCTGAAGCGGTTATATCACAAAATCAATTAACAGATGCTGATATAGCGAAATTAGTAAGTTTAACTTCCGAATATAATCAATTAATTCAAGAATACAATCAAGCACAAACCAGCGTTATGAACAATGCTGATAATCAGGTGCTTAGTATGAATTCAACTACCAATCCATATTTTGGACAGAATTTAGAAATATCGGGTGGTCAAGTTTANTATATTACGAATGCTGGTATAGCNCAACCATATGAATTTTCACCGACACAAGTGCAAAATAATCCAAATGATTATCCAACACTCTCATCATATTCACAAATTACAAACACACCAACCAATGTTAATTCTACTAGTGCTATAAATGCTACAGTTTATGATAGCGCAGGAGCGAGTTATATTAATACAACTCCTGCTATGCAAGTGGGTAACACTAAATATCAATTTTTCTCATCTGGATATGAAGGTACCAATGTTTATACAAATAATTCACAACCGTTATCATTTACTGATGCTTCTTTTCAGGGTTGTTTTAATACATCTACATCTAATGGACAACAATCAGTTATGTCTTTAGCACCAGGTGGACTCGGAGGTAATTATACTTTTCAGACATGTCAACAAGTAGCATATGATAGTGGTTCTCAATTTTTTAGTTTTAATGTATCTAGTCCTACTAGTCAAACCGGTAATTGTTATTTATCTAATTCTGAATCGCCTATAACCCAACAAGGACCAGCACTAGACTATACATATACACAATTATGGAGTAGTAATATAACAAATGTAAATAATTCAGATATGTGTGGAAATTATATGGGCATTGATCCTCTTGGAAATATAGTAATATATAATAGTTCAAACTCTGCTATTTGGTCATCTGATGGTAGTTTAAATTCAGGGGTAAGTAATTTTGTAGGCTGTTATCAAGATACTATAAATACGATAGTAAAAAAAACTAGTTATGATGAACGTTGGGTTCCTGATCCAGTATGGTATAATAAAAGCAGACAATCAGAACAAACCGTAAAAGTGATTACCAATACCAATAAAAGTAATCCTATTAATGTATTAGGAAATTCAGCGGATACATGGGAAACATGTTATCAAAATGCGTATAGTAACGATTATCAATATTTCGGTGTTGGACCATACAACCCATCTACATCTACAACTACATGTTATTTATCTACTGATTTGTCAAACATAATCGCAGGAGGTGGTTCGCCTAATAGCTGTCAAAATCAGATAGATGGAATAAATTATGGTTCTAATGGTTCGGTTGCTGTTTACTCCTCTACAANAGCACCTTTAAATACATTTTTAACATTGCAAAATAGTGGTATAGTATCNGCATTTAATGGAACAAGTGTATTTGATGTGCAAAATGTCACATGGCAGTTAGATATGAGTGGTCAACAACAGATGTCAAATTATTATATAATTACAACGGCTACATATAGTGGATCTATGCAAACGGGACAAACATTGCAAAATGGTCAGACATTCTGTTCTCCAAGTGCAAATATATTTTTTACTATGCAAGGAGGTAATCTAGTATTATATACATCTTCAAATACACCAAAATGTTATGGAATGACCACTAACCAAAATCAAACATATTATGCTGGTGATATTTCAATGAATGCATTGTATCAAACGAGTATTCCAATAAATCAATTTCAAACAATTCCACGATCAAATCCAGATTATTTAGGTAATATTGGATACGTAGATGAAAATTCTGTTTTGTATCAATATCCGCAAAATCTAGTAGGTCAAGGAAATACATTTACCTATATGGGTAATTATGATTCAAGTGGAACACCAATAACAAATACATCAAATGGATCAATTTATTTTGCTGGATTGGATTTATCCGGTGCAATGCAACAATGTATAGATTTATCATGTAATGCATTTATTATGTTTTCAACAAATAATGGAAATGTACTAACAAAATTTATGCAAACCGCGTTTGGTACACCTACATTTTCACAATCTTCATCAAATTATTTACCTAGATTCCCTAATCCAAACGCTCAATTTTATCTTCGTAATCCAACAGTAAATAACTCGTCTTATTGTAATAAATCCATTACAGGTATTAATAGTGGTTTAACTAGTAATTATCAAACAAATGGACAAATGAATGCAAATATGCAATGTGTTCAAATAGATGTTTCGAATAATCAATTGAATTATTTAAGCAATCAAATAATTAATAAATCAAAACAACTCACCAACATGCAAACCAACTTGATGAAAAAAACAATGACGGTAAATCAACAACAACAATTGAATGAGATTGTTTTAGGACGTCAATTTAAAGAAATTGATGCTGTACAAGCAGTTCAAAAACAATCTAAGCAAAATGCTGTTAATGCACAAAACATAAAAAATGACTCTAATATCACAGTTTTACGAGAGAATCAAAGTTATACACTGTGGAGTGTTTTAGCAATTAGTATAGCATTGATATCGATTCATGTTATACGTTAATTTCGAAAATACATAACACAAATAAAAATGAAAAACGCAAAATGAAAAACGCAAAAATGATATTTTATAATTTTTTAAAATAAAATATCATGCATTATTAATATTATATTTGCATAATATATCACAATATATATCATAAATTATAATAAATATAAATTAACATGTCAACTACAACGCAACAATTAAATAATGCAAATATGAATAATTTGATTAGTAGTGATTCATCTACAACAGCAAATATTCAAAATTTACAAACAATAGAGACGCAATTATTGCAAAATTTAGAAATGAATTTAGCACAAGGTAATCTTACTGAAAATGAAATCAATACAACAATCAATCAAATAAATTCAATTGCTTCTATGAGAATGAATTTATATGATTCATTAGGTAGCAATAATCAATTTTATCAAACAAATTTGCAAATGGCGAATGATACTTTGTATCAACAAACTCAGGTGTTGGATATTTTAGAAAATAAATTGAATGAAAATAGAAAAAAAATAATAGCATTAGCCGAAAATAAGAATAATAATATTCGTTTAGCAGAAATCAATAGTTATTATAGTGAAAAATATAAGGCTCAGGCCCGCTTTATGAAAATTGTGATTATATTAATATTACCTGTATTAATAAGTGCAATATTATTAAAACGTGGTTTAATACCATATATAGTTTTTAAAATAATTTCAGTCATTGTAGGTGTGATATCATTTTTCTTTTTAGTGAACCAACTCTACTTTTTTTCAACAAGAAATAATATGGTTTATCAGCAATCCAATGTGAATTTTAACACTAAAAATTTATCATCCACTCCTTTCGGTGATTCAAGTGGTAATGATGTTAGTGGAAATGATCCATGGTTTACAAGTTATAATAATTCATCATCCAACAATTCAAATGTATGTCAAGGTTCTAATTGCTGTTCGAATGGTATGAGTTATGACACTAGTTTAAATCAATGTATTGAATCATTTCAAACGTTGAATCCACAACCAACTGCATCACTTTCTTCTTTGTCTTCTTCCATTCCATCACCAGTATTAGGCGATATTAATAAAACAGATGATCCTTTAATTAGTAAAGACATGGATTATAATAAATACAAAAACACTACAAACCAAAATGTGAAAAATTCATCACCATGGGATACTGTATTAACATCCATAGATCAATTATTATCAAGTAAAAAAGCGGACTATACAATGGGAATGAATTCTCTATCTGGATATAATTCGTAATTCTATTGTAGTTATTATGCTGAATACAATAATATAAATTATTATATTATTATATATAGTATAGTATAGTAATAAGTATAAAATATAAAATATAAAATAAATTATGGATGTATGTGGAAATATTTTTAGTAATTTTTTGAATCCAAATCCAAATCAAGATCCAACTGCTTTATTAACTAATCCAGGTGGTGTAACCTCTATAGGATCGATAAGTAATCAGTTTTTATCAAGTTATAATAATTTGATTACAGCACAAACAAATGCAGCAATATGTGACGCATCGTGTCAATATGATGCCTCTCTTAATGCATTGTATCAGGCAATGGAAAATGCCAAAACAAATGAAATAAAGGCACCATATGAATATGAACAAGCAGAAGAAGCATATTATGCATTTTTAGGGCAATCTATGCCGAATAATTTTCAAGATCAAAAATATATTGAAAAATACAATACTTTAAAAGAAGAGTATAAAACACGATTTGACGAATCTTTCTATAAAGATACACAATTAAATGATAATTATAATACAATGTATATAAATACAAATAATAGTTACGAGTTATATTTGGATCTTTTGAATACAAATGAAAAATTAAGAGAACAATTAAATATGACTGCTTCAACTATATTTACAAATGATCGAAAATCCGTATATGAAAATCAAGGTCTTAAAACCGTCCAATTCCATGGTAAAATTTTATTTATTTTTCGTATTTTATTTGTTATATTTTTTATTTTTGCTATTTTTTATTTTAAAACAACATTATCTATTTATTGGAAAATTTTTTTAATTATTCTAGTAATATTACAACCATTGATAGGTCGTTTAATTATGTTTTTATTAAATAAAATATACAATGTTGTTAAACAAATACTACCAAAAAATGTTTATTTGTCATTGTAATGGATCTAACGACTAGTGTTTTCTAGTTTTATTATTTCTAGTTTTATTATTTCTAGTTTTATTGGCTACATGTTTGATGCGTTTGGTTGATGCAACAGTAAAATATGTCCATGGCTGGGATGGACGATCTTTCAAATAAGGACAAAAATTCTCATATTGTATATGTTTATCACAAAAATCCTTTTTAACAAATGGTGTACCGCATGAATTACCAAAACGACCAAAAAATCCCATGCGTTCGGCATTTTTAGAATCTGTAACACATCCATCTACCGCGCCATGAGGATCAAATGGCTTTGCTCCTTCACTTTGTGACATGTATTCTCTCGCATCAACATAATAATGAGCACAAACGGTTCTCGATGACGGATTATTTTTTTTATGTAAATAAACATCATAATGATCAGATATGATTTTTTTTGCCACTTCAATATTTATTTTACCCTTATTTTCGTCCATTAATTCAGTCAATCGTACTCTTCTTGCACCTTGATGTCGACGTATATCATAAAATCCATCATTCTTGCATTCTTTTAAACGAATATTTGGGTCATATGCTGCATTAAATCCTATATAATATCCATTTTTCGTTCTCTCTACATTGTGAAAATTCAATCCCAACTCTAGACGCATTATTTCGTTTGTATGAATATCTCCGAATAACCATGAATTCGCGTAATCGCCTGAATTGCCCTGTAATAATATTTTGACATAATCATCCAATGTGTTACCGTATTGCATAGCTTTTCTGATTCTAAATCCAACCGGTAGCATGTTTTTATACTTATTAAAACCACCGATAGTCGTTTCTGTGCCAACAATGCCTTTTGATGTAATAAAAAAATCGGTTCCACTCCATATAAAACAAGGTGCTGTTTGCATGATAATACGATGACCTTTATTTGGGTGAATATCCAAAACGACATTTAAATATTGCCCGTCAATAAAACCAGTAAAACTATTATGTGAGACTACAATTTTCCCGTCTTCAGTATAATCACCACACGCAATAAAAGCACTGCATTTTTCTTTTACATTTTCGGATATGTTTACCGAACGTTTGTTTTTTCGAGATGAATACCAAGAATACCAATAGGGTATGGAATAGTAAAAATTCCAGGCGATAATTTCATCTATGCTAGTTTTTGTTCCAGCGTCATTGAGACCATTTGCAATTCCTTTCATTTCTTCATAAAACTCTGGGAAATGTTTTTTTGTTTTTTCTTTTATGGATTTATTCACATTAATAATGAACCATTCCCAGGTTTCAGCGTATGTTTGAAACAAGTTATATTGTAACATTTTTTGAATTTCTTTAAAGTCACCCGCGCATATATACCCATAAGCATAACCGCGTTCTTTTGGTGTACCATGAATCGATATATACTTCCATCCATTCATATTATAAGAGATGCCATTCTTCATGACTTTGTTTGTATAATATAATTATATTTCTGTTATAATATAATTATATTATATTTGTTTGTAGGTGATTTTATTGTCTTCTGGTAAATAAAAAAACATATAATTCTTACCTTGGTATATACATATAGACATATACACATACACATATATATACGTCAAATTCGTACGTACGCTTTAATATCGAGAACGCATAAAACCACCTAAAACTATAATAATGATTAGTATTACATTTTAATCTTCAATTTCAATATCATTATTACCTGGATCTTGAGCCAATGTATCCGCATCTGGATATAAAATTCGAACACCATGCCAACCTGTACTTTTGCATTTTCCAAATTTCTTGTCCATATATTCATATAGTTCTACACCCTTTGGCATTTTACGGTAACCTTGTGATTCCTTAAACCATGATGTAAATTCTTGTGTTATTTCCTTCTTCTTAACTCTATCATTTGGATCACCTGTAAATACAACCATCTCACTGATAAATCCAGAAATGTGGTCCTGACCTTGACGATATTTATCTGCGGATGCCATAACGATAGGACAATCTTTAACAGACCCTTGTGTTTCAAATGCTCTTTTCACTAACATACTGGCAAATATAGGCGCCCAATCAGGTAATTTCTCTTTCAAATAGTTGTCTCTTGGGAAAACATACCTTGGGTCATGATCGGTCACCTCGTCTTCATATTTGAATTTTGACATGAAATCACAAATACGAATTCTTCTCCATGTTCCATCATCATTACTGTTGATTTCGAATAAATTATTAGTACAAACAACTAAATTAAATTGTGGAATAAATGTTTCAGTTTCTGCGTAAAGTGCACGAGCTTGTATTGGATCTGAACCTGTTAATTCTTTCATAACACCTTCATTAATTTTATCGTCTTTCTTTGGTTCTTGCATAACTGCATATCTAACTCCTTTTAATTGCATTACTTCTGATGAAGTTCCACCTATATTATTTCTATCTTTTGTCACTAATGTAATTGGAACGGTTCCTTTATAATCACCCAACGTATGTGTCATAAATTCTGTTAATAGAGATTTTCCATTACTTCCACTACCTCTATAAATATTGAATGTTTGATTTAAATTTTCACCAATTAAACAAGATGCCAAGTGATCCCACATATATCTGTTCAAATCATCCACTGGAAATAATTGTTTCATAAAAGTAGTTATTTCTGATGTTGTCTTAGAATGATATTTGTTAGTTAAATCAATAGGCTCATATGCAACATTGGTTGATTTTGTAATGTAATCTTGTGGGTTGCCATCTCTGAAAACCTTATTTTTAAAATCGATAACGCCATTCGAGAAACACATTAAATATTTGTTTGCATCCATATTTTTATTAAAATGTTTATCATAAAATATTGGCGTCGCCTCACGAATAACGTTACCTTTAGCACCACTACTCTTTAATTTAACACATGCAACACAACAAGCAGATATTTGTGATTGAAAATGTTTGTATAAATCATCTGTTTCTGTATATTTTTGCAATTCTCTCAAAGCAACATCGCGTTTTGCTTGATACAAATTAAACATATCGGTTGATATCGACATGCGCAATGTATCACCTTTATCGATTTCCCATCTGTGATTATCAAATGTGTACCATACTGAATGTTTAATATCAGAACATATGTATTTGTCTTTATTTAACTCATATAAAATCATGGCAAAATCCCAATCTGTTAATGTATTAAGGGATTCTTCGACCAAATATGACATTGTACTTGTTTTTGCTTTAACAAATTCATCATAAGAGTCTTGTTTTGCCCAATACATAATTGATTTACGAGTAAGACCACTATTTTTTGTATTAAAATAGTTTTTCCATTTGTTGTATAAATCAGGAATTGTATCATAATCGAAATCACTAGATTTACTGCGCAACATAACCCATGACAAAAACAGCCTTTCATCAGTATCTTTTAACGCGAATGCAACTTGTCTATTCAACAAATGAGACCCTGGTTCATAATATTTTTCTGGCAATAATTGAGTATATAAATGCGTCTCACGAATATAATATTCACCTGAATTGAGCGCATTCATTATTTTGTCCACTGCTCTTGTCAAGGTTTCTTTATCACAAATATCCGATAATTTTATAGTTTCGTCGTCATCTTCTGTTAATAATTTGACTTTTGTTGCTTTTTTAATAGTCTTTTTTTGTTCATTATTGTTTTCCACACTACAACGCTTATTGTATTCTTCTGCTATATTTGGATGCACTTCAAATGATGGATGTTCATCGTTTTGTGCTGATAATTTATATAGATTATCCACTTGTAAAATATCAAAATCGGATACTTTTTCTTCAGTCATCATAAATTCACCATCCGCTTTGTCTACTTCTATTTTGAAGATTTGTGTTAATTCATATGCTTCATTGCCTGGTTTTCTAGATCCAAATAATTGCCAATTGGTTCCACCTTTACTGATACCCTCATCTAAGACTCCTTCCCAAGTATTTATAATAGGTAATTTTTTACACACATTAGGGATACGTTGTAATATTTTTTCTCTCAAAATCATCTGCATAATATGGTCCATTTTAACAGTTATAATTATATGAATTCCATCCTTTGTTGCATTCTTATCGCTCTCAGTATTTACATTTTGTTTTTCCATGACATACACGTAAAATGGTTTGCCATCTGTAAATGTGTATAATTCTTTAATTTCGTCTAAATATAATAATATAATATCCTTTTTATCTTCTTTTGAATGTTGACGGCTAACTATATCTTTATTGTAACGAAAATCCATGTCAATCAGTAATGGACCGTTTTTTATTTGTTTTTCAGTAAGATATTCTTTTTTTTTATTAACGAAAACATGTTGAGTATAAATAGAAAGGAAATTTTTTAATTCTTCTTTTGAAAATACAAACGATCCACCATATATATTCATGTCTATATTCGGTATTCTTGTATGAGTGTAAGTTTTATCATTTAATTCTTGATTTTTTGTATTATGTTGCGACATATAATCATTGTATTTTTTATCATTATAGGTATTGATGACAGTGGTATTCATTTTTTTCGACATTTATAATACTTTGAGTAATACAAATTTATATATATGTATTTTAGTATTATATTATTACAACATATATTTCTATTTCATTTTTTTTATAAATTAAATTTTTCAGTTAACGGATTGTAGTTTTGTTATATATTTTAACAAATAACAACAATATAAAGAATGCATATTCATCTAATATATAAAAATAAAAATTGATTTATTTTACAAACACAGAAAAACACCAACACAACTAAAACAACTGCAAAATGGGTCAATATTTATCAGGATTGAGAAACAAATATGATGTTGAATCGCAAAAAAATGGCGAATGTCATATTTGCAAAAAACAGATAGAAATAGAAGAATTAGTCATGTGTGTTCGATGTAATATAAAATTACATTCTTTATGTGAAGATGCATTACGAGACGGTAGAGGATACTGTAAATGTCCTAATTGTAATAGAGTCGGAAGTTTAGGTATAAAAATATAATTAAACTAATAACAGTATAAAAATATGTCTATTATTAATAGAATATATTTAAATCACAAATTAAAATACTCATACAATCATGTCAAAATTTAATTTAAAAAATGAGCCAGTCGTAATTACAAAAGATACTATGAATCGTTTAATTAAGGATTTAAAAGAAATAATACAACATCCTCTTTCTGACAATGGTATTTTTTATTCACATGATGAGGAAAATATGTTAAAAGGTTATGCGATGATAATAGGACCATCTGAAACACCCTATTTTGGAGGCTATTATTTTTTTGAATTAAATTATCCTGCAAATTATCCATATTCACCTCCACACATAATATATTGTACAAACGCTGAAAAAATAAGATTCAATCCTAATTTATATACAAATGGTAAAGTGTGTTTGTCGTTATTGAATACATGGAAGGGAGAACAATGGACATCATGTCAAACAATTTCAAGTGTATTATTGACACTTTGTACAGTTTTAATAAAAAACCCACTATTAAATGAACCAGGAATCAGAAAAGAACATCATGATTTTAAAAAGTACAATACAATTATTCAATATAAAAATATCGATATAGCGATTTTACAAATTTTGCAAAAAAAAACAGGTGTGTTTTTAGATCAATTTCAAGTATTTGATAGTGAAATCAAAGAAAACTTTGAAAGAAATGCAAACAAAATTCGTGAATATTTGGAAGAAAGAAAATTGAAAGAATCCGAATCGACAGTTTTGACCACAGGTTTATATAATATGAACGTGAATATAGACTGGAATGAATTATATGACAAATTTATGATTATATACAATAAACCAGAGATAGAAAAATTACCAAGTGAATAATAAACAATAAAATAAAAATTGAATTAAATAAATAAATATATAATTATTATATAGTCAAAAATATAATAATCATAATATCCTATCAATATGCATTTCTGTTCCAATTGTAAAAATATGTATTATATAAAAATCGATGAAGACAATCCAAATAGTTTATTATATTATTGCAGAAATTGTGGTAATGAAGACAGTCTAATTACAGAAGACAATATCTGCGTTTCAAAAACACAAATTAAAAAGGGGGAAAAATCATTTAGTCATTTTATTAATAAATATACAAAATTAGACCCAACTTTACCTCGTGTAAATAATATTTTATGTCCGAATAAAGATTGTCTAACTAATACAAAAAATGAACCTCGTGAGATAATTTATATACGTTATGACGATTTAAATGTCAATTATGTTTATTTATGTTCTACATGCGATACAACATGGAAAACAGAGGATCAAAACTAATAATTAGGACTGGGGACCCCCTATATAACATGTTTAAATAATTCTGGGCGATTGTTTACATCATCGTATAAGTTAAAATCATCGGCAAAATAAGATTTTATAAAAAGAATATCATTATCATCTAATTGTATATTTTCTTTATTGTTACTTATATTTACAATAGGTAATTTTGTACCGTTATTTTTAATTTTTAAAACATCGAACAATTTATTTATTTTTTCATTTAGATCTCTTTCATATATAATAACAATAATATTTTTATAATTCGTTTTATTAATCCACTTTACAATGGGTTGAAAATGTTGACCCCATGTAAAATTTTGATATAAATCACCGTGTTGCTTATTTTTTATCAACTGTATAAAATCTTTAATAGTGTAATCATTATAATTTTTCAAAAAAACATCGTTTCTTTTATATTTATCTATATCGAGAGAACCGTATTTCCAATATTTATACATTGAAATGAATCGATCTATAGGATCTCTAATAATGACAATAGGGTTGTTGTTATTCATACATTTATTATCATGTCCGGTTCCTTTTATAAATTCAGAATAATGATCGTTAAAGAAAGTTTCACATGCTGTTCCACCTGTTTTTGTCGGATGTATAAATGTGTATATAGGTTTTGCACTTGTTTTTATGGTGTTACGCCAAAAATTATAATAAATATATGTGGTTATTAATAATGTGAACAATATTATTAATAGAACATTCTTCATATAATATCTCATCTATTATATATAAAATAAAAATAAAATTGAATATAATATAAATATATTTAAAATAAATACAATATATCTATATTATAATCATAACAAATATATCATAATATGGATCCAAATAAAGAAATTGATGATTTTGAAGATTTCGAAGAACCAGAAGAAACAAACGATGAAGATAGTGATTCTGATGAAAAAGTTGACATTAAAGAAAATGATCTAGATGATGAAGTCGGAGAAGACATAGAAGACATTGAAGACATTGAAGAAAATGTAGAGGATAACGATGAAGATACTAGTGTATTTGAAGATGTTGATAGTGATGTTGATGATATAGAGGATGATATTGAAGATCTAGAAAATGCATTAGAAGATAATCTAGCTAATAATAAAAAAACGAAATCAAAACCAATGAAACAAAATATGCAAATAAATTCTCAATATAATGGTGAATATGACAGTGGTGACTATGATAGTGATGAAGAAGATGATGATGATGAAAATTATTTGCAAAAATTCAGTAGAGAAATAAATAAAAAATATATCGAACGAGAACATCCTGAATGCGTATTTCACAACTATAACGAAATATCCGCATTGTCCAATGTTATTCGTGATAAGAACAACAATATAATAGATCCATTGCATAGAACTATACCATTTTTAACAAAATATGAAAAAACAAGAATAATAGGGCAACGTGCAAAGCAAATAAATTCAGGTGCAAAACCATTCGTTAATGTTCCACAACATATTATGGATGGATATATTATTGCAGAATTAGAATTAAAACAGAAAAAAATTCCTTTTATTATAAAACGACCAATTCCAGGTGGCGGATCGGAATATTGGAATGTAAAAGATCTAGAATTGATTTAATTTAACGCTCAATTAGCAACGGTACAAACAACTCGTAATCATTTTGATAATTATAATATAGTTCATTGAAATAAAATTCACTGTAAAAAAAATCATGTACGTTCTTTTTATATTTTTTTTCCTCTTTTTTATAACAACTTTCATTTGCGATAAGGTTTGTCGCGTTTAGACTAACTGTGTCATTTTTGGATAGTATCCATCTGGTTATTTCATTAGAAACTACACTGACATTATATAGTAAAAATCCACTGTAGATACATGCAATAATAATAAATATCATAATCGAGAATGTATATGATATATATTACATGTGAAATATTTTTAAATATTTTTTATTTATATATTTTGGTATATAATGGTATTATGTTGGTTGTAGAATCAGGTGTTTTCGATACATTACCATATCTATTATACAAATTAATAATACTTAATATGATTTTTTTTGAAGTAAGTTCGTATTCTTTAAATTTGTAATATTCAACTGATTCATAGTTTTTATATAAAGACGATTCATTTGTCCTAGTAACAAAATAACTCAATAAATCAATAATTTCAAATATATAATCTTTGCATTTTTCTTCACTTGGTTTATTAATACGATAATTTAATAATAAATAATCAACAATATTCCCTTCTTCTGGAAATGCTATTGTAAAATATTTAAATGGTGATCCAGTGTATACATATCGCTTGAGAATATCAATAGGAATTTCTTTCAACATATATTGCAAAGGTTTTGATGTTTTATCAAATGTGCAATATTCAAATCTTTTAAAATCTTTATAGATGCATTCATGATGATTCAAATTATAATTAATAATGTATTTTTTATATAATTGAAAATAATAAGATAAATTATATTTTATTTTGTTGTCCAGAAATAAATATATATAATCAACCAATTCATTGGGTAAATTTCCAATTTTATTTAAAAGTCTGATTTCATTTTTGATAATTCGTTTTTTTTCTTTGTTTTTTTGCTTTTCTCTTTCTCTCTGTTGCTTTTGTCTTTGTTGCCTTTGTCTGTTTCTATTCATTGCAATATATATATACAAACTTTAATATTATAATTAGTTTTTTATTTATATAAAAATAATCTATATTATAAATAAAATATCAATTTTATTTAAAATTCTATTTACAATGAAAATAGCATTGTGTTTTTTAATTAACAACAAAATACACAAAGAAGATGTTTGGAAAAAATGGATCGATCAAAATAAAGATATTATTAATGTCTATATTCATTACAAAAACTATACCACAATAGAATCTGAATGGATAAAAAAACGATGTATTCCATTCAAGTCTACAGTTAGAACCTCCTATTATCATGTTGTTCCTGCCTACATGGCATTATTGTCTTTTTCTATAAAACATGATGAAGAAAATCAATGGTTTTGTTTTTTATCCGAATCATGTGTTCCAATTATATCCCCACAACAATTCCGCGATCTTTTTAACGCAAACAAACATCAAAGTATATTACAATGGAGAGAAGCATGGTGGAATGTTGATTTCCATAAACGTGCAAATTTATCCTTTTTAACAAAAGAATTTCAATTGGGACACACACCGTGGTTTGTTTTAACTAAAAAAGATGCGATTAATTGTTTATTATACAAACAAGCAAAAAAACATGTGTATTCACTTGTATGTAAAGGTGGTCTGGCGAATGAAAGCATATTTGCTATTATATTAAAAACATTTAATAGGTTAGATGAGGTTGTTGGAGATGGAGAGAATGAAAATAAAACTGTAATTAATGCACCTTCTACGTTGATAGATTGGTCAAGAATGACAAGTTCGACAAGTCCTTATGTATTCAAATATGAGAATGATATTCGCACAATCGACCAGAATATAAATTGGATAGTTGGAGAGAAAAAGAAAAACAAATATGCGATTTTTTTGAGGAAAGTGGATACATCATTTCCAGATGATGTGCTGGAAAAAATGATATATACAAATGAATGATTCTTACATAAATTTAACATTTCCATCTGTTACCACAATTAATGCATGTAACAAAAGTAGTCATAGGTTCATCAGCTGAACGTGTTTGCATTTGATAATATGTACATTTATTTGAATAACATTTACGACATTTAAATGTATCAGTTGCAGCTTCCAAATTTGTTTCATATTTATATTTATCTCTTTTCATTTTTAACTGAATTAATTTTTCCCATTTTTCAGGATCAAGTTCCTGATGTGTCATAAACGCAATTTGATGAGGTTTGACTTCATTGTTGTTTAACAGCTCAATCAATGATTTATTATTCTGTAAATTCAAATAAATACTTCTTATACGATCGGTATAAATTTGAACGAAGAACGTATTGTCCCATTTTTTTATAATTTTTCGATTCGTTGCTTCTTTTAATGAATAATTATAAATACCCTTTTCTAAATTTTTTGCGTGATTTTCATTATTTAACAATAAACCCAACTTTTCTTTTATATTATTGCGAAATACATCGGGATCACTTACTGTACGCATTATTTCGTGGTATATATGGTTTAATAATATAAATCATATATAAATTTTTAAATCAATTTTATTCTATATTTCTTACACGATTATATAGTTTTAATTATTATAATCATATTCTTCTTCTGATAACTCACATGTAATATCTTCAATTATTAAATCCTCTATAATGTCATTATTTGTTTTTTTGGGCATTTTACCTTTTCTTGATTTTTTTACTACAGAAACCTTTATATTGCTTGATTTTCCAGTAGTTTTTTTAATATTTTTTTTTGCTTTTCTACTCCTCTTTTTTTTCCCACCTTCATTTTCTTCATCACTATTTTCTAAATTATCTTCGTCGTCATTTTCTTCATCTTCATCTTCTTCATTATCTTCATCATCATCTTGATCATCTTCTTCTATATCATCTTCTTCCATATCTTTTTGAATATCATCTTCTTCTACATCATCATCATCATCTTCATCGTCTTCTTCTATGTCATCATCGTCTTCGATATCATCGATATCGTCGTCTTCATCTTCATCACCATCATCATCCGCATCATCTACAACAAACCCGTCTTTTAAATAACCGTGTTTTGTTTTTTTATCAGCCGTAATATTTGCTAATTCGTCTTCTTCATTTTCATCGTCTATTAAAGAATCTTTTAAATTTTCAAACCCACCAAACAATTTTTCATATATTTTTTCCCATAAATCAATGGATAAATCAGANAATTTATAATCTAGTGATTCNAGATCTTTTATTTCAGAAATTACAGCACAAGTGCCAAAAAATAAGGTATTGTCAATTGGAGGTGGAAAATCGTATTTATTTTCCGAGTTTGCACGTCCATCAGTTTTAGCATAAACTGATAATTTATATTTTTGTTTTTCAACTGTTATTTTCCACTCAGTTTGTTTGGAAAAATCATTGTCTTTTTTAAAGCCACATTTTTTATATAAATCTTCTTTTTTAAATTCCTTTGTATTCACTTGCAATGTTTTTATTTTTCCAAATTTATCAATTAGTAATATATTAGTATTTTTTGATTTAGACATTTGATATATTTCTTGATGTGTATTGTATGATATATAATTAATAAAATAATACTTAGGTTTAAGTAGTTTGTATATGTTATATGTGTTATATATGTTATATTTTATTATATAGAATAATTATTAGTATAAATATATAAAAAAATAATAATTATGATTTATTGGACTATTAAAACTGCAATAATATCGATTATTTTTATATTTCTAATTCATCATTTGATCGAATTTTTCAAAAATACATTGACTGTTCCGAAAGTAAAAGATTTAGTCAATATTCCAACACAAAAATACGAGCATATTTTTAATATTTTAAATAAAAAAAACTATGAAAACAACAACATAACTAGCAGTATAAATAACAACATCAACAATGACCTTGAAAAAATAAATAATAATATAAATCAATCTACTAATATAAATAGTTTACCTGTAGTAGGTGATGATATGAAGAGTGAACTTAAAAAATTTTTAAAACAGCAAATGACAAATAATACTTACAATTCATAAGTCACATGGAAAACTATTTATTTTTTTTGTAAAACACATATACTTTATGCATGTATTTGTCTATGTATTTTTTCATTTTTTTATTGTAACAGTAGCATAATATAAGTATTAATAATAACAAAAACAAACATATAATAAAGTAAATTATGCCGTATTTTTTATTATATAAAACATTTTTGCACTTTGCTATTCTAATGGGATCTTTGCTTCTGCCCGCTAAATGTGTTACAATTGTTTCATCTGTATATTCTGTACAACTATTATTATTTAATATATGATATGGAACTGTTTTTATATGTGCAGAATATTTATTATTTGTTAATATATTAGTTATAAAAGCTCCTTGTTCATAATCATCTCCAGCATATGGTTTATCTGTTTTCCATTTATTGTCTTCTATCCACCAATTATTTGGATTATACAATGATTTCCAATAGGCAATTATTTCACGACTATATGAGTCATTCTTTACAATAAAGACTCCTGCATTAAACTTCAGTTTCCATGGAGGGTGGTCGGTTGTTATAATCATAGAATATTCGGAATATTTATGTAAAAAGTCAACCAGCTTATTTTTATTGAAATTAAAGAAAAAAGCATCACTATCAATCCAAAACACATAATCAACATTTGAATTATTTTTATCGGATATGATTCGATCCATTTCAAATACTTTTCCCCAATATGGAGGCACATTATCTTGACT
>JGI25917J50250_1000128_pt1 | contig 19326 bp, 9 predicted proteins | sample LauGreSBDMM110SN_4_FD_50250 | JGI IMG/M metagenome (IMG submission 50250) | reverse complement strand
CCTGTTCCTTTTCGGCAGCTTGTTGAGCAGCAGCTTCATCAGCATCTCGTTTTTTATCCTCTCCCACAGCCCCAGCCCCTGCCCCAGCCCCTGCACCAGCCCCTGCACCAGCCCCAGCCCCAGCCCCAGCCTCAGCATTCGCCTCCTTTAGTTGCTTCACGATGTCGCTCTCCTCCCCAGCCCCAGTAGCATTCACCACATCGGGTTTGGTTGCGCTAGATCCAGAGCTAGAAGCACCAGAACCAATTTTTATATTATCACCCCCAATTGTCAGAGTCATATCAGACCAATCTTCGATTTTGCCATCCTTATAATTTACTTTTGCTCGAAATTCTAATAATACCTTTTCCATTATATTCTATATAAATATGAGAATATAATTATTTACATCTTTACACAAGTTCACGATTATACAACACGACATTCCAAGAATCTCCCAAAACAAAAGTCACGTAAATTACACATTAGAGTTCAGTGTTCCTAAATAGTTGTCTCGAATTCGATAAATAAAACGAAAATCGCAAACTTACACAAGTTGCACGGTGCAAAATCCATCATAAACTTTTTGTAAGTGTGCAAGTTTTTGTCGTAGACGTCTAGCGTCTGGACATACGTTTTCCGAGGCGTCCAGATCGGCGGCGTTGAGAACGCTGGGCTTTACGTCTGGTTTTTCTCCCCCCGCGTTTCATAGTTCTGCGCTTTTTTCCGCCTCTCTGTGTGAATGTAGATTTCAATGCGGCATCGATGGCTTTAAATAATTTCGGCGCCGCATCCTTAAGAGCATTAGTTTCAGATTCAACGTTTCGTAAATATTCTTTAATTCCATTGGTGTTATGTTTATAGTGTCTCACCGCAGCAGCAAGAAATTGTATTGATGCGCCTTTATCAACGGCATTGTTTAATAACTTTAAAAATTCATTTGCATTACGTTGTTCATTATTTTTTACAACCATACCGAATATTTCTTTTTCGTTGTCATCGATTTTACTGATCGACATATCTGCAATTGATTTAACCTGAAAAGTATCAACATTTGGAGACTTAATGATAACATCTGTAATGTCGAGAATTCCGGTCGCTCCAAAAATAATGTCTTCTTGTTGTGGAGGAATATTTCCAGAAATATCAAAACAATGAGTTATATTGAATTCAAAAGTGCAATTAATCACGTTTCCAGTTCCTCCTCTATAAAGATTCCCCCCCCCTGTTCCGTTTGATTGTGGTGGTGCTGCTGATTCTGTTGGTGCTGCTGGTACTGATTCTGTTGATGCTGCTGGTACTGATTCTGTTGGTGCTGCTGGTGGTTCTGCTGCTTCAACATTATCAGCTGATAATTTTTCTGTTATTTTAGCATTTATTTCAATAAGTCCTTCTAATAATTCTAATGACATAATTCGATTGTTGCTGGTATCAAATTTGAAATTTCCTTTGAACATGGTGGTATTCGTTTTGTAAAACTTATATTTTTTCTTTTCATCATCAGTTAATGGAGTATCGCCAAAAACCTTCTCTAATAGTTCTTCTTCGACAAAATAAAAAGGATCTTTTGCTTTTATGCTTCCATCAACGTTACGAATTTCTGGACCCGTGTACAATGTATTTGTTACTTTTTTATACATCGTTACATGTTCATTCTCCGGGAGAGGAGCGACAATTTCTTCACTCATTCTATTTATACATTATATAAATATAATTCTATAGCGTCGATATAACCAAATTCCTAAATATTCACCTCGCTTTGTCTTTTCGCGTATGTCTGAATTTTGATTTTTTCGACCGTCTTGTTTTACTTGTAAACGTCCCACCCTTGGTCGCATAATCGCGAACATTCTTCCGCGTCTTTTTATTGATTTTCATATGATTCTTCATGGTTTTCGATGAACCGCCTTGGTTTAAGCCCAATATTGTTGACACCGCCGGATTTTTGACATCTTTCTTCAATAGGTGGTCGAAATATTCTCCTATTCTTGCAGCATTTTGCATGGACGCGTTAGAAACAAATGTTTCTCTGTTTTTAATTGTTCTGTTTTCTAAATATTGTGCTTTTTTTATTTCGTTTATTACTGCGTAAAAATCCTTTTGAGATTTGATCTTTTCAATGTATGTTTTAAAATAATATATATTGTCACTTTTAATTTTTGCCCGCCTGTTGATAATAGATTGTTCTGTTTCTCCATGTCGATTCAACCAGTCTTTATAAAGATTCTTTCCGTAGTTAGGATCATCTTTTGTCGCTGTTACTAGAGATTGTGCGTTTAAAGCAGATTCAGCCGCAGCTCGTTGCTGTGTCTGTGCCTGTTCTGTAATGGGACTATTGTGTATAGTGGGAAATTGACCTACAACGTCAGTGATAATATCATCTGGGCGTTTACCTTTGTTTTGGTCAACAGTTTTTTGGTCAACAGTATTATGCCACTTTATTTTAACTTTCCCATCTTTTTCTGTTATTTTTGTCCATTGCCACTTAGACGCAACTAGTTCTTCGAAAGTGGCAATTTTGGGAGGGTTGAAAGTCGCCGTGTCATTATTTTTTTGCCATTTAATTGCGTTATCAGGGGTATAAATAGTCTTCCATGAATCTCTCTCGGTTTCCAAGGTTTTTAGTCTCTCCCTTTCTGCGGCTGCAGCTGCATCAGATGCGGCTTTCAGAGTTGCTTGCCTCTCCCTTTCTGCAGCTGCAGCTTCCTCCGTTGCAAGACGTTGTCTCTCGGCTTCCTTCTCTGCTGCTTCTCTCTCAACACGTTGTCTCTCGGCTTCCTTCTCTGCTGCTTCTCTCTCAAGACGTTGTTTCTCGGCTTCCTTCTCTGCTGCTTCTCTCTCAACACGTTGTTTCTCGGCTTCCTTCTCTGCTGCTTCTCTCTCAACACGTTGTTTCTCGGCTTCCTTCTCCGCTGCTTCTCTCTCAACACGTTGTCTCTCGGCTTCCTCCTCCGCTGCTTTTTTTTCAAGACGTTGCGTCTCGGCTTCCTTCTCTGCTGCTTCTCTCTCAACACGTTGTTTCTCGGCTTCCTTCTCCGCTGCAACACGTTGTTTCTCGGCTTCATCTTTTTCCTTTTCATTTTCATTTCTACACTGGTTATTAGCTTTTATAATGACATCTATAAATTCGGGTAATATTTTTTTCTTATCTACTATCTCCAATTTGTATAAATAAATATTACCACCATTCGTTTTACTTGATACATTCAAAATATCCAATTTAACAATTCCACATTTTCGCACGGCTAATCCTTTTATCTTAAATTCGTATTTTTTATCTTCTGCTACAGTTTTCATAATATCGTTGAATATACGATTCAAATTTTCGTCTGTAGCCGCATCATCGGTAAATATAATCTTTGTTTCGTCGGAGTTAGTTATAAATGACGAAGACTCGTTTTTGTCAAATTCAATATTAATGGTATCGGGATTACCTGATTCTACGTTAAAACGACCTTTTAATTCGAATTTGTAAGTGGGGTAATGAACGTATTTACCACTGTTATTATAATATATTCCGGAATCTGACAATCGATGGTAGTCAAATGTAGTTATATCAATTGGGTCTGCTATATCATCTTTTACTTCACCTTCTTCTTTTTGTATAAAGTCAACTGGATTCCATTGAGCCTCATTATAAGAATCATTATAGTAATAAGTTTGACCATTACTTTCATGATCATCGCTTATATGTGGTTCCCATTCACTAATCATTATCTAAATCTACTATATCCAGATATATTTTAGACCCCTGAATGAATCAAAGATCGTGGTCGATTTGAATTGCGTCGAGATCCACCATTATGACCGCGGTATCTCAATCCATTCGAGAAATCCAATGCAAAATTCGATTTCAATATTAGAGAAGTAAAATGATGCAGACTGCTTTACATTAACATAACTTCCATGCGAACATGATGTTTGTTCCAATAAAACTAATATACGGAAATATTGACGAGGATTCCCTTGTTCGCTAAAGTGAACAATACCTAAACTGTTATTATTGGTGTCTTCGAGGTAATAGATCCCGACGCTGGTCAAGTCAAGAAGCCATAAGAAATATTGTATAAAATAGACTCGTTGTGATCGGCTTTATACCACGTAGGGGTCCATCCGCCAATCGTTTCCAAGAATGCCCAGAAATTCACTTCCCAGGTTAGTCTTTGATAGCTCTTTATGAAAAAAAGGGAACATTTGATGGACCAAATCGCAGAGTTCCAAGACGGAATCGTGATCGCCGATGTATTTGATCCAAGCCCTTTATTTTCATTGCGTCCCAACATCCCGGGATTGCGATAAAATTGGACGCCAAGTTACATTTCGAAACAAACGATAACTGGTTCTTAAATTACGCGACATCTTGGAATCGATCCATGAGAAATGGCTCGACGAAAATGGCTTGTCCTCTATCGCTAGGCGCATGAATTCTGTGTTGGAATTATGTAGAACCAAATACGCGTGATCGGAAGGCGACGCTTACAGACCTTCAAATATTTTTCGCATATGGAATGGACCCATAATTGGTCGATATTAATTGGCTCCATTATGGTAACGTTTTTATATCCCACAATAACCTCTTTGATACGGGCTACAGATACTTCGTCCGAAAACACACAGATTTGCACTCCAGAATCGACGATTTTCATGAAATATTCGATCGGATCAAATATCCAAATATGCAGTGACAAATGCTAAATTTATCCATCATATAACGACACCAGTATAAGTGTGATTATTCGGTTACAGTATCGATATTGTTTTCGGAAAAATACTCCGGGCGATACTCAATGGAGCTTCTTTGATACAATAGCTGCTTGGCTTGACTGAATTTCATGGATGGATGTATATACATTAGTCGCCTTATTTCAGATATCGCAGATTGGTGCGCCAAATATTTATCTTCATTTGTCCACCAAAGATCTTTATAGTTTTCTATTTCTGAACGTAGAGGGATTAGAAAAATAGTGGAGACTTTATGGAATCGAACCTTTTTCATGGACGGCTATAATAACCTGAGGAAAAAATTGAAATGAATTGGTTTTTTGTGGTTGCTTGTAAACCCTTCCCAAGTAAACTTTCCCCAAGTAAACTTTTGAACAATGACCACGCCAAACCGCATCCTCATTTTCGACACCGAGACCTCGGGTCTTATTCCGAAACATACGGTTCCGCTCGATGCGCAACCGTANGTTTTACAACTGGCATTCGTTGTTTATGATGCNGATATCAACCGAATAATAAAATCCNTNGACTTGATGATTCGCGTGCCCGAGCATGTGATTATCCAGCCGCTCATCACGGAAATNACCGGAATCACGCGGGAGATCTGTGATACTCAGGGCGTGCCAATCGAAACGGCATTGCGTGAGTTTTACGAAGAATATATGAGATGCGATCTGATTGTTGCACATAACATAGAGTTTGATCAAGAAATGATGCGCATTGAGATCATGAGAAACTCGGGATTAGAGAACTCGGGGTGCCCCTTTATAAAGAGTTTGTTTGCTCTGGATAATAATTCCAAGCCTACCTATTGCACGATGACAAAAGGACGCGGGATATGTAACATTATAAGAACCGCAGCGTCAGGAAGGACATGGGTAAAGCCTCCTAGACTCGAGGAACTCTATGAGAAGTTGTTTGATAAGAAACCGAGGAATCTACACAACGCACTAGTGGATACGTATGTGTGCTTGAGATGTTTTGTCAAAATGCGATTCGATCGCGATTTGACAATGGATCAATCAGAAATTATTATGGTATAGAGTTATCTATTGGATCGTTTATTGGATCGCCTATTATGACGACGTTGACTATGTATTTTTTTCGACCCTCCCTTATGTTTGGGGGTATTAGTTTCTATTTCAATGGTTAACGTTCCGTTGATTGCTTCTTTTACACTCTTTACATTATAATTTTCAGTCTTCAGCATTTCAGGCGTTGATGCAGCAGTGGCAGAATTAGCTGCATTTGATAAAAGTTTGTCGATTTTATCTTCTAACGCATTTATTCTTTTGGACTCTGAAATTTCTGACGACGGTAAAGCAGCTGTCTGTAATACTGCCGCTGGTACTAGTGCCGCTGATTTTGCTACTGGCACTACTGCTGCTGACGCCGACGATGGTACTACTGATGTCGACGCTGATGTTGGCACGAGAGTTTCTGTTTTGTCATTGACGCAGTTCTTCAATTTTCCTTCTATTTCAGATCCAGGAACCACAAACCAAAATATATTAGTATCGTTATTAAAATTGTCTTTTGATTCTTTTGAATGACCAAAACAATATCCTTGATTGTCTTTTTTGAAAAGCACTGTATTCGTTCCTTTACATGTATAATCTTTTTCATCATACAAATCATAATCGATAGCGTCGCCTTTCATTTTAGTTATTTTCCCTATATCGTTACAACCGGATTCGTTTGATTCACATCCTTTTATACGCTTCATTATAAATACAGTTCCTACATTCAATTCTTTGTAACGTTCTATAGGAGAATTATTTTGAGATGCCGCGGCTGAAGATTGGTCTGATGCATTAGGCTTATTTTGGACCGCTCCGTTGGAATTTGCGTTTTCGGATATGGAATTTTTTCCAGTAACCGATAGTTGCTCTGGTTGTTGTTTCTCTTGCTCTTGCTCTTGCTCTTGTTTCAAATTGTTATCATAATCCATCAATATTTTCAAATAAGCAAGGTCGATGTTATCCTGCCGAACATCAGTAGCCCAGCGTTTTGTTATTACTTTATTTTCTTCTATCAATTTTGAAATACCAGTTCCTAATCCTTTTGCTGATTCAATCCATTGAGGATGTTTTAATATATCATCTATATGTTTATAAATATTTGTAAACACCATACACACGGCGTTAAGCAATTTGCAATATACAATGAAGCTATTAACATCGTTTTTGTAACCTTGAATTATACTTTCGAGCCCGTCTGGTTTCAAGATTACTATTCTATGTCTTCCAGTTTCGTCGGAAGTACCGTGGCGTTCACTATAATTATATTTTTCCCCGTGTCCTATTTCAGAACCCGATGCACCCCATGAAAATTTGAACTGTTTTGAATAACATTTATTCAATGTATCCTGATCACACAATTGAAATTCACCACCTTGTTTACTTTTTAGAAAAGAGGGAGTCTTAAATGACGGTACCTTAAATGACGGTGCCTTAAATGACGGTACCTTAAATGACGGTACCTTAAATGACGGCATTGCATTTGCCACCCTACTCACACCTTTACTCGCTGAATTTATCATCTTACTTGCAGTAGTAAATATCCGTTGACCACCTGCAAATCCTAACGTATAATAATAAAAATTATCACTATCCACCGCAGTAACTAGTTGCAATTTCGTTCCCTTTAATCTATTGCTAAGGTCTCTAATTATAATCAAATCTCCCGGAATCAAAGCATAATTGCTTTTGGCTGTATTTTGGTTATGATCAATATTTATTTTTAAATAGGACTTTTTATCAAGTTCATTACTTTCATTATATGTTTTAAGTTCGGTCAATCTATCTTTTTTTGAAGCCAATGTGTTATAAAAATGTTTCTCTTCTTCTTCTTTCCCCCAGTAATAAATTGTTCCCCCTTCTTTCTGTAACGCCTTTCTTTTTCTACGAGTGTTCCTTCTTTGTTTTTTATTGTATCTTTTAGTATATTTCATATAATGTATATAAATATATTATATCAATTTATTGCTTCGCTTTCGGTCGCGAAACTTTAAGCTGAGCACATTTCACAGATTTCGTCTTCTTCTAAATTATTCGAACCCTGATCCAATTGTTCGCCCTTTTCGGGTTCAATGGTAAATTGTTGTGCCTGGTGTCGCGCCCTTCTACGCAAATAATAAATCCCGGTCTTCAGCCCCTTCGACCAGGAATAAAAGTGCATCGATGTCAAACTATTATAATTTGGATCTTCCAACCATAAATTCAAACTCTGGCTCTGGCATACATATGCACCTCGGTCTGCTGCCATATCAATAAGCGCCCGCATCGGAATCTCCCAGACCGTCTTATACAGATCTTTGATGTTCTGAGGCATCGCCTCGATTTGCTGTATCGATCCATGGTTAGCAATGATGTTATTTTTGATCTTATCGTTCCACATATCCAATTGAATCAAATCGTTCATCAAGTACTTGTTGGCTAAAATGAACTCCCCTGCTAGTGTACGACGGCTATAAATATTACTTGTAATGGGTTCGATGCACTCATTAAACCCGAGGATTTGTGATGTCGATGCAGTAGGCATGGGCGCAACCAGCAACGAATTGCGCATTCCGTATTTTATTACATCGGACTTCAGCGTAGCCCAATCATATCGCGTTTGACCGGGATCTATGTCCCATAGATCAAATTGGAGTCTTCCTTGTGACGCAGGTGATCCAACAAAAGTCTCATATGCTCCCTCCACGCGTGCTATGGCGCAAGACTCCTCGACCGCGGCATGGTAAATCGTCTCGAAAATCTGGCGATTGAGTTCGCGGGCTTCTTCTGAAGCGAAAGGTAGACCGAGGACCATAAATACATCCGCCAAACCCTGGATTCCGATGCCGATGGGGCGATGACGGACATTACTACGCCGGGTCTTTTCCGTGGGATAATAGTTCACATCGATCACGCGATTCAGGTTATACGTCACTGTGCGCGCGACCTGGTGAAGCTTCTCGAAATCGAAGGACCCTTTATTTTGAGCAAGACCCCCTCCTATGGACTTTACGAAGGTCGGAAGGGCGATGCTTGCCAGGTTACAAACAGCGGACTCCTGGTCGTCAGAATACTGCACTACTTCGCTGCATAAATTTGACGACTTAATTGTGCCCAGATTCTGCTGATTCGACTTCCGGTTACACGCGTCCTTATACAAAATATACGGCGTCCCGGTCTCCATCTGAGCATCGAGCATCTGAAACCAAAGTGCGCGAGCCTTGACGGTTTGCCTACCCTTACCTTCGGTTTCGTACCGCGTGTATAGTGCAACAAATTCGTCGCCGTAGACGTCGGCGAGACCGGGGCATTCATCGGGGCACATCAGAGTCCATCCGCCATCCGCCTTGACGCGCTCCATGAAGAGATCAGGAATCCAGAGCGCGTAAAACAAGTCGCGAGCCTTGAGTTCTTCATCACCGTGATTCTTTCGCATCTGAAGAAACGCCTCGATATCCGCATGCCAGGGCTCCAAATAAATCGCGAAGGATCCATTACGCTTCCCGCCGCCGTTATGTACCAACCCCGAATGAAGCTGGTAATTATGTTGGTTGGTCATTTGAAGATCGTAGACTAGACCTGCGTAGTGGTCTTTTTGAATATCGAGAACTGGACGCAGAACGAAATTGCNGTAATGATAAATCTTACCGATGTGATCTTTATACCAAAGGAAACTTCCTGAATTATCATACAACCTGAGTTCCATATACTCTATATCATATTGTAGACGCGTTCCGCGTTTCGATATGGCGTTGCGAATTACGCGAATCTTGTCTAGAGATAGATTCAACCACTTTGGATGTATACGTAGATCACCGGATTCCGAAAAGAAATCCGTGGTCTTAAAGGGGAAACTCGGTGATTTCTCCACAATGATAAGAGGATCTTCTCCGAGAATTTTGTATTGGATCGAATTACTTTCAAAGTACCCAATAAGTTTCTCACGTTGACTAGGTCGGGGCTGAAATGTGAAATTGGGTTCCGACGGGAGTTCGAATATACAATCCATCATCGTTCCATAGATTGCGCATGTCTCCAAACTCACCCGACTATCATCAGCCTCGTATCTGGGAATGGAATGTACGATATAATCATCCGTGTTTATTTCTTTGGCTTCCATCCACTCAAATTGAATATGCTTCTTTTCAAGGGCGGCGAATAAGGTCGATTCGGTATACTTAGCGGCGTCTCGGAGTACATAGACTGGGTGCTCTGGTGTAATAATAAGAGGAGTCGCGGAATCGGACTTGATATAAAGAATCTCGCCTTCATAGACGTGCTCCAGAACCGCCTGGATAACCTCGGGCTCGCCTAGGCGATTTAGGATCGCCGTCTCTCCGGCAACACAATGCTGGATTTGCTTCGGTCCACGCGTGGTCCAAATAACTGTTTCGGGATGGACACATTGGTCCACATACTTGGCGGTATTATTAAAGACACGGAGCATAGGGACAATACCATTCGACGAACCATTCGTTCCACGGATATGACTTCCCTTTGCACGGACATTATGAATATGAAGCCCGATTCCACCCGCCCACTTCGAAATCAGGGCGCAGTCACGGAGCGTCGAGTAAATCCCGTCGATACTATCGTTTTCCATGGCAAGCAAGAAACAAGACGATAGCTGAGGATGCGGTGTTCCGGCATTAAAAAGGGTCGGTGTGGCGTGCGTGAAATATTTTTGTGACATCAGGTCGTAAGTTTCCTTGACCCGATCAATATTTTGTCCATGGATTCCAACGGCAACGCGCATCCACATATGCTGAGGTCTTTCGATAATAACGCGGTCTANNCTCATCAAATANGCGCGCTCCAATGTCTTGAATCCGAAGTAATCGATCAAATAATCGCGGGAATAGTCGATCGCGGCTTCAATAGCGTCCGTGTTCATCAATATATGCGCCATGAAATCTTTGGTTACTAGGGGCGATGGTGCGCCGTGTTTATCAGTATAGTTATAGAGACGCGTCATAACGTCGAGGAATGAACTCGAAGTATTTTTTTGGTGAGAAGATACAGCAATACGCCCGGCGAGAATATTATAATCTGGATGAGTGGAAGCTAGGGAGGCACATTGCGCCGCAGTAAGCTCGTCGATTTTCGATGTGGAAATGCCGTCATATAACTGATCGATTACCTTGATAACGAGAGTAGTATAATTGATTTGGATACCGACTTCTTGACCGAGAGTTTTGATGCGTTTCAGAATCTTATCGAAACTGACAATTTCGCGTTGACCGTCGCGCTTGACGACGTACATTTCAGAATCAAAGGGGGCAGACATGGTGAGTCTATTCAGACGACTTGGTTAGAATAATATCAAGAGATATGTTTATATCATTTTGTGATTTAGGAAAAATATTTTGTTGATATATATTATAATTAATGTTGAGATCCCAATTCGAAATGTCTACTGCACATAGTCCAGAGGAGTTTCATCATCCAAATGAACTTGGAAAAGACTCACATTTATCTACTTATCCTTATGAAGGAAACCCTAGAAACCCTGGTTCTAAATTACAGCCAGTTAAATTTGTTATTGATGGTGACGATTATCGTGTCGAAGAACAACATCCTATAATACAAAAAGCTCAAAATGGGCAGACTGCTAATAAAAAGCTATTAGATGAAATATCTAAAAGCGATATCAACACGGAAGGGCGCCACTACGCTAGGGTGCACTGTCCACCGATTAATGAAGAAAAATCCTGTATAGAAAGAAAGGGAAAACATAACAAAACAAAAATTTGCAAGTGGAATGAAGAAGAAGATAGATGCTCGTCTAAACTAGATTTTAATATTGAAAAAGTCGAAAAAAATATAAAAAAGCGAGAGAAGGCAGTATCGGCTACAATTAAACTGATTATTGAATCTTACGAAAAAGCTAGAACAATAGACAAAGACCTTCCTGCTAATTACGAAAACGTTTTAAAAAAATATTCCGAATTAGTTATAGCAAATGGAAAGTTAACAGAAACACTTAAAACTCCCGCTATTCACGATGATATTAAAAAAGCGATTAAAAAAAATATAGATGACAACACTGAAGAGTTAAATAAATATAAACCTACAATAACTATATTCAGTGAAGTAAACGAAGAGGTAATTAATAAACAATTAGAAAAATTAGAAAAAATAACTTCTGAGTTAAACAAAAACTCGGAAGTTGAAAAGGATAATAAAGTGGAGGAAGAGGAAGAGGAAGAGGAAGTGGAAGTGGAAGTGGAGGAAGAGGAAGAGGAAGCGGAGGAAGAGGAAGTTGATGAAGAGGTTAAAAAAATTATTAAAAACCAGAAGGCAGATGAAGTCGTTTTAGCAAAGGGGTGGGGAGCGTGGTTTGTCAGCAAACCAAGAGTGCAACCAGAAAGCACGGATATATGGAAGAGTAAACAAGAAGAATATGATGCAAAGACAGCAGAAATGATTGGTAAAATAACTATGAAGAGGGATGAAATCATAGATTACAGTGAACTACCTGAGCAGCTGGAAAAGATTAGACAGATAGATATTTTTAAATTTAATCTCGAAAAATCCGGCACATTCACAATGTCCGAAAGCGAAAAGGGCGTATTACTACCAAAGTTGAACGCTTACCTGCGTCTTATTGAAAAATTAATTTCCGATGAGGATGATTTTATAAAGAAAAATGTTACGTGGGGGTTTCATCATCTTTATTATGTTCAAAACAAAAAATATTTGCCTTTAAAAACTTCAGTTGAAGAGGCGAAAAAATTCATTAGCAATTCAAAGGAGGGTCAACAAAAAATAATTGATGATATTGCCGAAGCCAAGAGAAAGGAAATAGCTGATAAGGAAGCGGCAAAAGCAGCTTATATAGCAAAAGCAAAACGAGAGGCGGCGGCTCGAAGTAAGCCACAAGCAGCAGCAGCAGCAGCAGCAGCAGCAGCAGCAGCAGCAGCAGCAGCATCACCGAAAGCTGCAGAACAAGCGTCTTTTCTAGGTAATTTAATTAAGTCAGTAGCGCCAGCAGCAGCGCCAGCGAAAGACGCATCACCGACAGTAGCTACTGCAGCAGCTAATCCTAAAAAAGATCCACCTGCCGCGCCCGCGGCGAAGTCCGCCCGTATCAGGAAAGTAGACGCTCCACATGTACAACATCTTAAGGAACGATTATCAAATGCAAAAACCAAAACCGAAAAAAAAGAGATTCAGGGACAATTAGATAGTTTGCCTCGGGGGCATTTTAAGGGATACCCGTTTGAAGAAGTAGAAAGGGGCACTAATGGCGGAACTCGTCGATTCATGAAATCTAAAAAACGTAATACTAAAAAACAATTGAAAAGGCACAGAAAAACCCATAAATTGGTTTTCAGAAGAAAACAGTCTAGAAAACGTTAGAATAACGTCGATAATTTTATAAGAACAACTGGTATTTTCTTATAAAAACTTTTGTGATATAAATTTGCACTATTTACCTTTTTTTTATAGTTTTATTAAAATCTGTTTTTGATCTATTAAAAATATAACCCTTATCTTTAATTGTACGTTTATTCGAACTTCCGCCTGTAAAAAAAGTTTCATTTCCTTCTTCCCAGAGAGAGGTTTTGTCCTGTTTAAGTGATGTTTTAGTTGGTGTGTAAAAAAGAGACATCACATATCCCGTTATTCCTTTCATTTCGCCAGAATCAAAATTCTCAAACCAACCATTTTCACAAGCAAACTTAAAATCACTAGCACCGCCATCACCTCGCAATAAATTTACATAATTTTCATTATCAATGGAATCATGGGGAAGAAAAAATGGGTCAAGGACAAACACTTGATGCGGCGGTTTAATTATAAAAGTTTTTTTTTTATACGCCTCGAAATATCTCAATATGTTATCGTAACTTTGAATTGGCGGTGGCCATGATCCCGGTGTTGTCATTTGGTCTGGAAAAATAGCCTTTAATCTTTCTCTTACCTTATTATACCATGGCGCATTCATTACGATTGCTGTATTACCAATTATAAATGATAAAGTGTTATTAAAATTAACAACAACATCGGATATAGCGTCTTTAAGAGCTTCATTCCATTCCCATTGTGCAGTGGCTTTTAATATTGCGGAACAGTCACTAAAATATTTATCATCTTTTTTCCCAGCGTTTTCTTGTGGAGGTTTTTCGTTTGTTAATACTGCTGATTCAAAGACGATTTGTTGTCTGCTAAGATCGGCAATGCATTCTTCTAACTCGGCTTTATTTAATGTAGTTATCCCTGACTTTTCAAATTCCTCTACATTACTACCACAATTTTCGCGTCTTTTCTCATCTATTTCATTGCTAATTTTCTTAATCTTTTCCATTTGTGTTTCTATTAAAATATCTGTTGACTTAAGCAATCCCCGCGCACATAATCTTGCTACTAATTTGTGATAATTTTTAAAATCTTCCTTATCCTCCTCCCAAGTAGCTATATATCCATATTCGTTAGTGAGCGCAGTGTCCCCTGCTACAGCAGTCTGTTGAAACCTATTAACTTTTGTAATAGGTGGATTCCATTTAATTTTATTCCCATTTAACATCACATATATTTCAATCATTCCTCCATTTTCTTCCAATACAGTTATCAAACAATCTATGGGGCTTAACATTTTTATGAATTCTTTACCACCGCTTAACATTTGTTGAAACGCTATATATTCTTGCATGACCATTGGAAATGTTTTAGCTGCTGCTGCAAAAATCAAGGAAAACGTTGCTCCAAAATGAGGAATAGTATTAAAAACCCCTCCCACGAGGGTAAGATTAGCTAACCAACCTGATTGATTTGCGTTGCCTATTAACATAGTGCATATTCCTGTGAGCATTGACGAAGCTTTCGTGGTTTGTAGCCACATCCATTCTCGTGAGGTCATTCTATTAAATCCTTTAAATTTTAACCAATCCGGAAGCCATTTCCATCCTCTAGTTATGCTATTAAATTGTGTACCAAGCCACATACATATATTTTTTTTAAAGTGATTCCACGTCAAACCAATAACGAACATAAATTGTGGACGTTTAAGAATAAAAATAAAACCTCGAACTATTGCGTCGCTTACTCTTGATAAAAGCCACCCTACTTGATAGGACGCATTGGTCCACGAAAATGTAGAATCTGCAATGTGTTCGGCTTTCCAACTTAAATACTGATCTTCTGTTTTAGTAAAATTTGCTTCTATATAATCTGTAAGTTGTCCAACTATCATTATATATAGTTCTCCAACGACGGTGTTGTTACTATAAGCTCCCCCGCTGCGTATATTTTTTATAAGACTTTCTTTAACATTGCTTAATTTATCATTCACACCTTCAAGAATAGTTTTACTTTCTTTATCTATATTAGCGAACGCTGTGCTTAAAGCGCTATTAATTCCTTTATTAAATTCTTCAATGTCCTTGGATTCGGTTGGTTCTTTTTTATTATGGTCTTTATAATACTTTGATGTATAATCATGCATGACTTTATCAAAAGTGTTGTCACATTTCGCTTTATGGTCTTCTGATTCCGGGTTTGCTTTTTCGCAAGTGGTAATCAGATTTGATTTTACTTGCTCCGTGTTTCGCATTCCCAATGCATAAATTTTATCATACACATCTACGCACTCTTCAGACACAGAATTTACAACCCAACCTGTTTTGCAAGTTGTAAATCTTGAATCATTTCCGTAAACAGATACCCCCATTCCCACTCCTCCTAATTGATAATACGGACTTCCTAATATTTTTTTTTCTACGTCCGTTGGTTTAAAATCGTTTAAAGATTCTTTGACACAAGTTGTTAATTTTCTCGTGTAATTATGATCTAGGTTTAAATCTGTTAAGTTATTTACTCGATATGTGTAATCTTCTAATATTTCCTTTATTTTTCTATTTTTTTCCGTTTTAGAAATAGAATTATCATTTGATAACTTAATTATTTTATTTAATTCGATTGATCTACATATGTGTATATATTCATCTTGTAATATTTTTGAATAAACGTCACAGCTAATTTTTTTGTTTTTTTGTTTACGTTTTCCTCCACCTGTGGTAGAGGGCGATTCACTAGCGCTCGTGGTAGAGGGCGATTCATCTACACCCACCGGACTAAACCACACATCAAAAATAGATTGATGTTTATTTATTTCTTCCATAGCTTCGCCGGTTGGGTCGTTTTTTTTTAATATATCTAAATATTCCCTAGTTTCCGATGGTGTATTATGCAATAATTTAGCCAAAATTAAAGCCTTGTTTTTTATAATGACTTGGTTGTGAATTATATTTTTTTCAACATTTGATAAACAACACATAGAATCTTTATCTAATTTGAAAGTGGTTTCGCTATCATATCCATTAACATCGCATAATTTAGTCTTGTCGTTTTCTTTATTAAATCTAAATTCAGGGTTTACATTGGGTTCATTACACGTTATTTTTTTTAGAGACTCTATATCTTTGTCGTACAATTTTTTCAACTCTGTCTTCATTATAGATATCAACTCTTCCTCATTAGTATTAGCAATTGACTTAGAGTTGACCGCTAATAATTTATTCATAAATATTTTTAATTCTTCAAAAAAAGCAATTGGTAATATTATTTTTAAAGAATTAATACTGGTCTTTGGTCTTGTTATAAAATCTTGGCTTTTACAAATATGGTCTTTGTCGACATTTAATGTTTTCGGTAAAACATCTCTTAATGTATTAAATGATGGTATAGGACAAGGCGTTTTTTCTGTGCATTTTATTGTATCTTTCCATGTATTATTCTCAGGGTTAAATAAAAATACAATATAATAAATATATTCAGGGTTCAAGATATTGATAACGCCCTTAATTTTTTTAAAGTTATCATCCGCAATAAGTTGTGTTAATTGTTTTTCACATTCATTGAGTTTATCAATAAAGGAACTGGATACGGGAGTTGTTGATACGGGAATATTGGATGACGCCATTGGCTTCACTTCCGGTGCTAGTGGTGTTGGTGTTGGTGTTGGTGTTGGTGTTGGTGTTGGTGTTGGTGTTGGGTTCACTTCCGGTGATGCTACTGGCAAATTGGAAGGTTTGTCTTCAATACCATTCATTTGAATAAAATATATACTGTGTTCATATTTTTTATTCATGATCCAACTTCACTAAACATACCGAATTTGTAATCGGCATGTTCTTGATAAATTGTGATCCCGAAGTGCCCGTTCCATGAACAACTTCGGTCTTTAAGATCCGTTTTTTGGCGGCGCGATGTTCGAATCCGTCGACGCGTTCTCTCTCAATAATACTCCATGTCTCTTGGATTTTTAGTAAAGCCGCGGCAAACCATTCTTTATTTCGCGGCACAGTAATACAAGAATAATCATCTAAATACCAATAAATCGTTTGATAAAGCGACCAGTTTCGACGTAAACGAAGTCGAGTTTCCGCGATCCAAGTATCTATGGCGTCCTTGGTTAAAGAGGTATTCAAGGGCATATATTCATAATGCGGTGAGTCAACGACATTAGAAAGGCAAGATATTTCGCCCATGGAAATACGCTGCACAAAATATAATATAACTCCGCGATATTCGGGTTCTAAGTTATTATCAGAGTCCATTTGTTCCGTTTCCTGCACGGAAACCTTACAGTGACGGTCAGTTTCCGTTCCGGAAACCTTGCGGTCGGGAATCCTCTGGATTCCCTTGCGGTCGCAGTCGCTTTGCGATACATTTAGGTCGGTTTCCGTTCCGGAAACCTTTCGGTCGGGAATCCTCTGGATTCCCTTGTGGTCGCAATCGCTTTGCGATTGCTTGTAAAAAGCCTCTTCACTATCGTATTCTTTAAATACCGTTTCCAAGAAATCGCATTCGTCCAAATCGCATACTTCCATCTGTCCCTGCATTTGCACCCAATATTCCGGCTTTGGGACGCCCGTTAGTTCGCGGTTTACTGGATTTTTTATTTCGAGCATTCGACCATACCGTTCGGACTCTGGATCTACATTAACGCCATCAGGCGACGCGCCAATAAACGCATGGTCTCGGTGTCGAATACATCCGAATTCCTGAATCTTGGTATTATACATATGTTGATAAATCATTTGCGAAACAGGCTCGAATCGTTGACCCCAATGCATTGGTGAGCTAGTATTTGTGAACCCGGAATTACTATGATCAGACACCGGTTTGCATTTCTCATAAATTAAGCTATTTTGTTGGGCTTCAGTTGCGAAGCATTTCGATAAACTACTGGCGCTAATGAGTCCGTGGCGGAATTCATACCACGCCTGGGTTCTCTGTTCGGGTTGTTCTGCCGCTACTAGTCGCGCGATCTTTTCTGTGACCAACCCAATATCAGGCGGGTTTCTAACGGACGCCGTGGGATAGGATCTGACGACGGAGACACCGAGTTCGAAATAATCGTCGATACAATGTTCGATGAATTCACACATGATATCTAGTTCCTCGTTACTACAGTCGTCGTCGAGTTTCTGGACTAGTCCCGCGTCCGACCATTCTTCGATCAAGGTATCTAATACATCGTACGCCAATAGTTCGTGGAACTTGGGGTTTTGTAGTTGTAAGATATTCGCGCGATAATATTCGTCCGTGAGTTCGTATACACTGGTAACGATATCCGTATAATCGGAGTCTGTTAGTAATCCTATAAACCCATTATTTTTTGGCATTCGTTAGTTAACAATAATAAGATATCTTCTTATTGTTTTCTTAAATCAATTTTGGAGGGAACCTAGGTTCCCTTCCAAACCCTCCTTTATTAGGGCGCTTGCCTTTTATGAATATTTTTTATTCAGTCCCGGTGATTTGAAAATACATTTCCGGATTATTCGGGTCGGGTTTCCAAATATAGTATCCATTTTCCAAATCTAACAGTAATTCTTCCGGGACTTGGCGATTTCTAGATACTAAATATATGGCTTTATTATTGTATTCTCTCTCTTCCCATTCCCAATTTTCATCTCCGTGTGGATCGTCCCATATAATAGGCGTTGCGCCAATATCACGAGCCTTCATTGTTCCGTTAAAACCGTTTTCTCCTACATAATTAACCACAGACAAATGTTGATTCATTCCTTCTTTTCTCATCGATCTCAAACCAACATAAACCGCTAAACCTATTGCAACGATTGCGAAAATAATTATAATCCGGGATCTCTTATAGAATTTCATATTAATTATTACGCAGATATTTTTTGTATTATGTTGATTCTTCCGTATCCTCGTGGTTTTTCTCCGTAACACGTTTCGGCGTCAACGATTTCAGTGTCGAAACGCGTTTCGGATCCGTTACCTTAAGTGTAAAGCTACGTTTATCCGAATTGAAATGCAACGCCGGAATGCCCGTGATTTCCTGGGTTTCCTTATTATACGCCACATCCTTGGCTTTTTGTAGTTTCGCTTTCTCTAAACATTCTACAAAAAAGGATTTCAAGTTCTTGATTTCCTTGACCGGCAACCCATGTTCGCGACCGTATTTCTCGGCGAATGCATGAAGCTTCTGTATTTTCGCAGTCTTATCGATCTTATTCCACGCCTCAGTCTTATTATTGTTCTTCTCCTTTTCCAAGATCGAATCGATCGTAGAATAACTGATCGAATGTTGATCCGATGTGATATACTGATTACCAGGGAGATAAGGGACAGTGTTTGCTTTCTTTTGTTC
>JGI25917J50250_1000125_pt1 | contig 19507 bp, 22 predicted proteins | sample LauGreSBDMM110SN_4_FD_50250 | JGI IMG/M metagenome (IMG submission 50250) | reverse complement strand
TATCCTTTGATAGTAAAATGATCCGCGTGGAGCAGTTACGTAACAATGGGACGTTCTATATTCATAGTCCGGAAGTTCTCACCATGTTCAATCCGATTTATGATGATTTGAAGGGCCGCGAAACATTTTGCACGATGAATGCGAGTGTAAATCTATGTAACATTCAAGCCCCGCGAAAGTACGGCGGTGCCGATTGAAACGGCGATGTCTGACTTTTACAAACATTATGCAACATGCGACGCCATTGTTTCGCATAACTTATCTTTTGATAGCAAAATGATCCGCGTTGAACAGCTACGCAACAACGGAACATTTTACATTCATAGTCCGGAAGTTCTCACCATGTTCAATCCGATTTATGATGATTTGAAGGGCCGCGAAACATTTTGCACGATGAAGGCGAGTATAAATCTATGTAACATTCAAGCCCCGCGAAAGTACGGCGGAGGAACATATGTCAAATGGCCGACGCTTGCTGAACTCTATATGCATTTATTCAGCGAGGAGCCCAAGAATTTGCATAATTCAATTGTGGATACGTTGGTTGGACTGAGGTGCTATTTGAAGTTGCGTCATGATGTGGATATGACGGATGTGGAGTTTGATCGATTGATGTATCAGTATATTCAAAAATAAAAAATAAAAGTGTATAGTATAATAATGTGTTGGAATGCGGATATATCTATAAATACTTTTTTATTCACATGTTTAGCATTGTTATTCATATTTATAACGAATACATATACGAAATATAAGTCTCGCACGTTTGATAACCCTCTTGTTTATGTATTTTTACTTAACGTGGCTGGAGTACAATTGGCCGAATTTTTTTTATGGCGTAATCTGAAAAACAAGTCACTCAATGAAACGTTTTCGCGAGTAATCGCAAATTTGATCGCCATTCAACCGGCAACATTAATGCTTATGATACCCAATGTCTCGTTGCGTTACAGCATTCTTGCTGCATATGCGGCTTATCTAACATTTTACATACAATACAAAAGAATGTATAGTCCTATAGATTTTTCTACCACGCTTAGTAAAAGTGGGCATTTATCTTGGGAATGGATAAAATATAGGGGTTACGAGAACATTTTCTTTCTTTTTATGATCGCGTTCTATTTAGCTTCACTACTACTAATCGACAATTTCGTTATTTTAATGTTTGGTGTAATGTCAATAATCGTGTCGTTTTATTTTTATTATAAGTCTGAAATATTTGGATCAATGTGGTGTTGGGTCGCAAATTTGTTTATGTTATATTTTATCGTCGACATACTAATGATAAAACCGTATTATGAATATAATGGTCTCTGTTAGCAGGGAGCAGGGAACCTACGGTTCCCCTGCGACCCCTCCCTTAAATAAATAACTTCTGGGAAAATTCTCAGAAGTTATTTCACGTTACTCTACAACAAAGGAGGGGTCATAGGGGAACCGTAGGTTCCCTTACGAAGAGCACATCTCACAAATCTCCTCCTCCTCCGCATACGTATCGCCATCAATATGCTTCTTCTCCGGCTCGATCGTGAACTGTTGTGCCTGATGCTTTCCTCTACGGCGCAAATAATAAATTCCCGTCTTCAGTCCCTTCGACCAAGCATAAAAATGCATCGATGTCAACATCTTATAATTGGGATCTTCCAACCATAAGTTCAAACTCTGGCTCTGACAAATAAAGGCACCGCGATCCGCAGCCATATCAATCAATGTACGCATCGGTAACTCCCAGACCGTTCGATACTTCTCACGAATTTCCGTAGGAATAACATCAATATGTTGAACGGAACCATTATTCGCAATAATATTATTCTTGATCTTCTCATTCCAAAGATCAAGCTGGATCAAATCCTTCATCAAATACTTGTTTGCCATAATAAACTCACCCGCGATCGTGCGACGGTTATAAATGTTGCTGGTAATCGGCTCGATACACTCATTGAACCCGAGAATTTGCGACGTGGACGCAGTGGGCATCGGCGCGAGCAACAGGGAGTTGCGTAGACCATAGATCTTGACATTCTCCTTCAACTGGTTCCAGTCATAACGCTGGACCTTTTCGGAAGGGTCCACGCCCCAAAGATCAAACTGTAGCTTCCCTTCGCTCGCGGGAGATCCGGCAAATGTTTCATATGGCCCGTAAGTGATCGCCATCTCACATGACTTTTCCAGAGCACCATGATAGATCGTTTCGAAGATTTGACGATTGAGCTCTCTGGCTTCGTCGCTAGTAAACGACATATTCATCATCATGAACACATCCGCCAGCCCCTGAATTCCAATACCAATCGGGCGGTGGCGTCTATTACTCAACTCGGTCTTCGGTGTAGGATAATAGTTCACATCAATAATGCGGTTCAGGTTGAATGTAATGACCTTAGCTACCTCATGCAACTTTGCAAAGTCAAAGACAGGGGGATCTTGTGATTGATCAATATAGGTGGGGAGTGCGATGCTGGCCAAGTTACAAACGGCGGTCTCCTTATCATCGGAATACTGGACCACCTCACTACATAAATTCGATGACTTAATGGTGCCGACGTTTTGTTGGTTCGACTTTTTGTTACATGCGTCCTTATACAACAAATAAGGCGTTCCCGTCTCCATCTGTGCGTCCATGATTTGGAACCAAAGATCGCGTGCCTTTACGGTCTTACGCCCCTTTCCGCTGGCCTCATACGTCTCATAAAGCCTGACAAAGTCATCTCCATAGACATCCGCCAAACCAGGGCATTCGTCTGGGCAGAAAAGCGTCCATGTGCCCTCGCTCTTCACACGCTCCATAAAAAGATCCGGGATCCAAAGAGCATAGAAGAGGTCACGCGCCTTCAGCTCCTCATCGCCATGGTTCTTGCGCATCTGAAGGAAAAGATCGATATCGGCGTGCCATGGCTCCAAATAAATGGCAAAGGAACCGTTGCGCTTTCCGCCACCTTGATCCACATACTTGGCTGTGTTATTAAACACGCGCAACATAGGTACAATACCATTGGATGATCCGTTCGTTCCACGAATATGGCTTCCCGATGCGCGAATGTTATGAATGTGGAGACCAATTCCGCCGGCCCATTTCGAAATTAGTGCGCAATCGCGGAGTGTATTATAGATACCCTCGATGCTATCATTCTCCATAGCCAACAAAAAACAAGACGATAATTGTGGGCGAGGTGTTCCTGCGTTGAACAAAGTGGGAGTGGCATGAGTAAAATATTTTTGCGACATCAAATCGTAGGTTTCGCGAATAAGATCGAGATTATCTCCATGAATTCCAATGGCCACACGCAACCACATGTGTTGTGGGCGCTCTACAGTTACCTTATCCACTGTCATCAAATAAGCGCGATCCAGGGTCTTAAACCCGAAATAATCGATCAAATAGTCGCGTGAGTAATCACACATTGCGTCGAGCTCAGCCGCGTACTTATTTGCGATAATATGCAACTCCATAGAAACCAAAGGCGAATGTTTATCATGCTTATCATGGTAATCGAAAAGTTGGTTCATCACCTCAACAAAGGATGCAGAAGTATTTTTATGGTGATTGGAAACTGTAATACGGCCCGCTAGTGTATTATAGTCCATATGAATGGAGGCCATGGAGGCACATTGCTCTGCAGAAAGCTCATCGATTTTTGTTGTAGAAATTCCGTCATATAATTGATCAATAACCTTCATGACTAATGACGTGTAGTTTAATTTAATATTGGCCTCTTGACCCAACTTTTTAATACGTGTTAGAATTTTATCAAAGGCGACAATTTCTCGCTTTCCGTCGCGCTTGGTAACGTACATTTCATCGTCTTGCGATAAAAAGGATGACTTGGATGGAGACGACATTTTCACTATATTATATCTCCGGATACATTTATATTCTTTTCATAAATATGGTTAAATCATTTTTTATGAAACTTAAGCTAAAATCATACTATTTGTTAGTACGGTTGTTTTTTCGTCAACCTTTTCACCGTTGCTATCCAATTTTACCAAACAAATGTTTGCGGACGCGGGCAAATTACGAATAAATTGACTATTATCGTTATCCTGTTTCTCAACCTGAATATCGGTCTTGGGCTGGCGCTTTTTGCTCGCGCGATGCTGATAACCAGAAACGCGCTCTTTTAGGATCGTATTCCATGTCTCCTCGATAACCGGGACCGCTGCGGCAAACCACTGGCGATTACGTTGGATCAAAACACAAGAGAACTCATCCAAATACCAATAAATCGTGTTGAACAAAACGAGATCACCCTTGTGATCATTTACCGTCGTCTCCTTCCATAATTGAATATCGTCCTTTCCTGTGGGCGCATCAACCGGCATGTATTTATAGACCGGACTATTCATCTCGGCTTTGTTTGTGATCATGTCTTGCGTTGACATTCCGGTAGATTTCTTCATGAAATATAATATGACACCTTTATACTCATGTTCATTATCATCATGAAATGCCTCGGCGTTCTCGAATTCCTTGAAACGCGTTTCTACGAAATCACATTCCGGTCGGTCCCAAGTTTCCATTTGAGTTTGCGTTTGCACCCAATATTCTTCCTTGGGAACACCCGTAATTTCGCGATTGTAAATGTTTTTCACTTCCAACATACGTCCATATAGTTCTTCATTTTCAGGATCCGTATTAATGCCGTCGGGCGATGCTCCAATAAAATTATACTTGGGGTGTTGAATACAACCAAAATCGCTTATTTTTGTATTATACATATGTTCATAAATCATTACAGTAACTGGTTCATATTTTACACCCCAATGCAAGGTGCCCTCTGTGTTTGAAAAGTAAAGATCATTTTTTGATCCGAGAGGTTTACACTTTTCATAAATGAGACTATTACGTTGCGCCTCACTACTTAATGCTTTCGAAATATTGCTCGCGGTAATAAGATTATAACGAAACTCATGCCATTCCTTCGTTTTTTGTGCAGGCTGAGGTAGGTTCTTCAGATATTCGATTTGTTGTGTAATCTCTTCCTTGTTTTTGGGTTCTTTTTCTACTATGGAAGCGTAAGGATATTCACGCATCGGTATTCCTGATATTTCCAAATACACTTCCATCAAATTATCTACCATTTCTTGTACAACATCATAATCATCTTCTTCGCATACCCCGCAATCCATCCAAATATCATGTATAACATTGGTTACGTCATCCGCAAATTCTTCATAAAAATTAGGCGAAGATAGCTTCAAGATCTCGCCTTTCAAATATTCATCCAGGTATTCATATACGTCTTCTTCAATGTCTAAGATATCGTCATCGGTAAGATCCACTTTCATTGATTTTATAAATATATAAAGTTGTGTCTATATATTTATTCTTATTCAATTTTTCTGAGGTCGTAGCCATAATCTCTTAATTTATCTTTGATTTCATTTCTTTCTGTTACCTTACGCTGNCCCCAATCCGGTCCGTGCATATTACCTTGCATGTCCATATCGAAATATTCCATTTGATTAGCTGGTTCATCGCGTAGACTATAGGTTTCCGCAAGATCTTCTAATAATTTAACAATCTCTCTCGTCTCTTCTGGAGATAATTCGCCGCGTTGATTGTCCAAAAATTGTGAATCTTCATTATCATGCCTTGTGAGTTTTGCTTTATATTCCCTTATTTGTTCTCTTATCTGATGTTGTAACTCCCCTCTCGATTTTTTAACCGGTCGCTCTTCCTCTTCCTCTTCATCTTCATCATCGGTTTCTTCCTCTTCGCGGGGTCTTTTGGTTCCGCCGCGTTTACGATACGTTTTTCTCTTCACTTGTTTTTTCGCTTTCTTGGTGTGGGCTTTCTTACGATACGTTTTTTTACGATAGGTCTTCTTTTTCAGAGTTTTTGCCATAGTATATACAATTATTGTATATATTATTTTCTAAATGTTCAGATTACACAACAAGTATTTGGCGCCAACGACGTATCGGGTTCGCGTACATCATGTTCCACCATCAATTTGACGAGTTCCGTAAAAGTTATCTTGGGCTTCCAGCCGAGAACTTCGCGTGCCTTTGTAGAGTTGCCCAAAAGCTGTTCAACTTCTGCAGGGCGAAAGTATTTGGCATCGATCGCGATGAGTTCGCGTTTCGTCTTTTTATCATATCCAATCTCATTCACGCCTACGCCTTTCCATTCGATTTCAAATCCTTTCTCAGCAAAAGCACGCATAATGAATTCGCGTACGCTATGCATTTCACCAGTGGCCAGGACAAAATCATCGGGGCTATCTTTTTGTAACATCAACCACATGCCTTCAATATAATCTCGCGCATGCCCCCAGTCGCGAAGACTATCAATGTTTCCCATCACCAACTTTTCCTGTCCTGTTTTATCATGAATGATCTTATTCAAACCAAGGGTGATCTTACGGGTCACAAAATTATGTCCGCGGCGTTCACTCTCATGATTGAACAAAATGCCACTGCATGCGAAAAGCCCATAAGATTCGCGATAGTTTTTCACGATCCAGTGCGCGTATAATTTGGCAACTCCGTAAGGCGAGCGCGGATAAAAAGGCGTGGTCTCGCTTTGAGGAACCTCCTGTACCAAACCAAACATCTCACTAGTAGACGCCTGATAAAAGCGCACAATATCCACCATTCCAGATAAACGAACTGCCTCCAGTAAGTTAAGCGTTCCAGTGGCATCCGAATTCGCCGTATACATCGGTATCTCAAACGACACTTTTACGTGAGACTGAGCGCCCAAATTATAAACCTCTAATCTGGTTATATCCGGATAAGTATTTTTAATATTTACAATACAATTAAAAAGGCTGGTATAATCCGTGAGATCGCCATAGTGCAATTTCAACTTTTGGTTGTGAAAAATATGCTCAATACGGCCCGTGTTGATACTCGATGATCTTCGTATTAACCCATGCACATAATAGCCCTTGTCCAAAAGAAATTCCGCTAAATAGGAACCGTCTTGTCCTGTAATTCCGGTTATAAAAGCTACTTTTGCCATTTATATTCATTCATATATTATTTATGCGAGTTTCACGACGAGCTCTCTTCGATCGCTTCCTTTGTTCGCTTTGGGGTCAATGATTTTAATGTGGAAACGCGTTTGGCATCAACAATTTTTAGAGTAAAATTACGATTTGTTGTGTTAAAATGTAGCGCAGGAATACTGAGAATTTCCATACCGTCCTTATCGTAATTTACATCCTTTGCCTTTTGTAGCTTATTCTTCTCCAAGCATTCCACGAAAAACATCTTCAACATTTTGATATCTTTCATTGGCATTGCATTATCCTTGCCATATTTCTCCGCAAAAGCATGAAGCTTCTGTATCTTGACTGTCTTGTCCAACTTATTCCATGTCTCGGTTTTATTGTGTTGCTTTTCCTTTTCCAGAATCTGATCGATCGTATTATAATTCATTTCATCACTTTGTGCTCCTCCTGGATGAATATTTAAAATATTTTTATATTTACCCTGCTGCTTCATATTATCTTCGGGGTCAACCGGTTTCTGATCATCTGTCGAGTTATTGTTTTGTTGAAACATAGTAATTGCGACTTGTCTTTATATATTAATAACGTAAATAACTTTTATCTCGTTTTCACAAATATATAATTACAGGGAACCAAGGGTCCCCTGCGACCACTCCTTTATGATATTCTTTTTCTTATTATAATATATAAGAAACATGATTATTAAAAAAGAAAAGAAAGGCGGAATTACAGTATATCACGTAGATAAAGATTATGATGATGATAAAATGGAAAAGAAATTAAATACCTTTGTTAAGCCAGCTGATATTAGTACAATTATTAATGACGACGCAGACGTATACACGGCCGACGGAAAATTATTATTGAAGTTTAGAAAGAACGCCCTGAGTAACGAATCCCATGTTGACGACTTCTATGATAATATCATTAAATTCGCAAAGAACGTGAGCTCCAACCGCGGAAACGCCACGGGAAGTAAAAAGCGCCATGTAGGAACGAACCCCAAGGTGATGTCGAATATTTTCGGTTATTTCGATCGCTGGAGCCCCTCACAAAAAATGATATTCAAGAAGGCCGGTCAAACACCCAAAGTTAGTGTCCGCGAATGCCGTTTTAATATGGATTACCCCGACGAATACAAAAAGACGATCCCGCTCATTCAAGACATAGATGATCAGTATAGAATATTAACGCCTGAACAATACGCGCTTCAACGCAAAAAGGCCAACCAAACGAATTTCAAGATACCCGGAACCGCATTCACAACGATCACAACAAACGTGAACTACCAAACCTCTATTCACACCGATCGCGGTGATGACCGCGAGGGATTTGGTAATTTAGCCGTTATCGATCACGGAGACTATACGGGCGGCGAAACCTGCTTTCCTCAATACGGACTTGGTGTGAATGTTCGTAAGGGCGATGTCCTTTTTATGGATGTGCATCAACCCCATGCCAATTTGCCCATTCATAAAAAGACGGAGGATACAATCCGTTTATCTATTGTCTGTTATTTACGAGAACAAGTTTGGGCAAAAACAAAGGATCTTACGCGAAAAAACTATGTGGCTCATAACAAAACGATCCGAAAACTAATGAACCGAAAGGAGAAAAAATAATATAACTATATAATAGAAATCATGTCGAATTATATAGTTGCTATCCCATCTTATAAACGCGAAAATGTTCTCGCAACCAAGACATTAAAAACATTAAAGGACGGTGGAGTTCCTGCATCGAAGATCCAAATCTTTGTTGCCAACGCAGAAGAACGTGATAATTATGAAAAGGCTGTTCCTAAGCATCTTTATGATAAAATTGTGGTAGGTGTAAAAGGTATCACAGAACAGCGCAAATTCATAATTAAACATTTCCCCGAAAAACAATACATTGTATCTATTGATGATGATGTAGAGCGTCTGGAAAAAATGAAGGGTGATAAATTAGCGAAAATCACCAACGTGGATAAGTTTTTCAAAGACGCGCATGCGGATATGACAAAGAATGGTCTTTATATTTGGGGTATTTATCCGGTCCGTAATCCCTTCTTCATGAAACCCAATGTCAGTACCAGTTTGAAATTCATCATTGGCACAATGTATGGGTTTATTAACCGTCATGATAAGAGTTTAGAACCTTCGAGTAAAATCAAGGAGAAAGAAGACGTGGAACAGAGTATTTTATATTACTTGAAAGACGGAGGGGTCTTGCGCTATAATCATACAACGATCAAAACCAAATTCCATAGCGAAGGAGGATTAGGAAAAACCGAGGGTCGTTTCGAGAACAATAAGGTCGCCGCCGCCTATTTGGCAAAAACGTATCCCGATTTGGTAAGCGTATTTCATCGTAAAAATGGTATGGCAGAGATCCGTCTGAAACGCACGCCTGGTAAAAACGAGACCAAAAAGGCATCGAAGTCGAAGAAAAACAAGACGGCAAAGAATGTGTAAAATATCGTATTAATATATGATATCTTATAGTAATGGAAGAAACAGTAAAGAAGTTACAAGTAAGTTTTGATCCACCCGCTCCAAAAAAAGAGAAAACGGTTCAGACACAAAAAGAGAAACAAAAACGGCAAATTACCACCATGAATAAATGGAATTTCACAGATAAAGATCGCGAATTCGAGAACCAGCGAGATCTCATTCGCCAACTACTCGAGAAAAATGTGCGAAATCAAAAACACTGCGAACTCGTATTTAGTCTAATACATAGAAAAGTGTATGGTTATCGAACGCAGGACGTCGATAAAAACCTATTATGTGAAGAAAAATTCGTGGATGAAGATCATGTTTATCGCATATTAATTGATTGTGATTTCAAATGCTTTTATTGTAAGGAGAACGTTGACGTGTTGTATGAATACGTGCGCGACGGAAAACAGTGGACACTAGAACGACTGGATAATGATTACGGCCATAACAAAGATAACGTTGTTATTGCGTGTTTGTCTTGTAACTTACGTAGAAAAACGATGCATCATGAAAGATATGTATTTACCAAACAGCTGGTTATTACAAAAATGAATTAGCGTTGCCCGCGGAATGGACGAGCCAACGTGTTTTGCGAAAAAGGTTCAGGCAGTTGCACCTTAGGGCGATCGATAATATTTAAGGATTGTAATTGATTAATTTGAGGTGCCAAATCAGGTAAGGGCGACACTAAATTATTTGCGCCGATACCACGTAAATTAGATTCGATATCACAATAGTTGCCTGATAATTTGGAAGGACCCACTGTTCCAAATAATAAACCATCTCCCGCCCACGCGGTTTGAGTAGGAGCACCATAAGGTTCGTATGTTCTATAGTCAGCCTGTATGATTTTTCCTTTTATTTCAAGTTCATAATCTCCTGGTGAATTTTTACTACGTGTTGAAGCCATTATACTATAAGCAACTAATTTAATTTTTTCATTAATCCCACATAAAATTCATTAGTATCGTCAAAGGTAGATGGCTGTTTGAAAAAAGAGCCTAAACATTTATGGAATAAGGGTAAGTAGTCATAAGAAAACAAAACGGCCTGTCCTATTTCGAGCTGTTCGGACAACATTTTGGCCGCTGCAGAAACATAGAGTTGTTGAAAAAGTTCATTTCCCTTCGTCAATTCAAACAACACATCCATTGTTCTCGAAATAATGTCTTCGTCATAGTTATTTTCATCCAAAGTTTCGTCGTCAATCTCACCGGGGTTTTCGGGGTTCTTAGGAAGGTTCATAAAAAATATGTCTCGTAAAAAATCTCTATATTCCATGTTCGAGCTATATGTAGCCGTGTTCTCAAAATCAAACATATCCGTGATGCTCATTATATCACATTACTATTTTTAATTGAAAATAGTAACGTATTTATTTAGTTACGATCGCTGGTAATACGGGTGTTTGAACCACCACGAACCCATCCATCTAAAGCGGATTCCTGAACCACAGTGTCGGGATTATTGGCGCGCTGCTCAGCCTCGCTGTCCAAAGGATACAACGAGTAATCGGCGAAAGACTTTTCCATAATTGTGGATACGCTCTTCTTGCCGGCAACATTTTCGCCCTGTTGAAGTTGCGATTCCAAAACGGGGTCTCCTGCGCCACGGCCTAAATAAGGAACAGTAATAAAGGGGCGCTCGTTTAATTGCAACTTCTCAAGCGCGCGCTCTTGCTCGGTGGAAATCAAAAGCTTGGAGTTGACATCTACAATGGATCCATTAAAACCTACACCCTGGATGCCGTTCATAACCATGGTGGGTTGGGAAACGGCAAACGAAAGAACAGCATCAGGACTTGTAGTCTCAGCACTATAATTGGCGAGCATATAATTGGAAAAACGAGTGTTCTGTACACTTCTTTGGCTTTGATCGGTGTTATCGTTGCGAATGCCACCTAAATTATTGAACAAAAATGAGTTTTCGACTGACATCTTCTGGTTATAATATATTATAGTATAATAAGAAAAGAGATTTGTTATTTTAACAATGAAATTACTAAATCTAATTTGTGTACCTTGAGAGGTTGCGAGCGCAAGCAAATGGATTACCCTCCTTACATGAAATCATACTTCCGTAGCAAAAGTCGGCAAATGCGCCTTGATCATTCGGAATAGTGGTGTTCGGATTACTATTAAATGGGCGTAAGGATTGTTCAAAAACCAATTGATCCCCTAAACCTTTGAAAAGTTTGTCCGCAATGTCCGGCTGATCCGGGTTAGCATCGCTTACTAATTGTTTTGCTTGAAGCAAAATGTCGTTGTTTACATTTGTGTTAAATGACGGCGGGGCAGGTTTTTTATTTGGGTTATAATCATAGTCAGTTACTAAAACGTTGCTAAATGGGTTGTCCGGTCCAGGTTTTGCGAATACGTTATCTGGAATGATTACGTTATTTTCCTGTAGATAATCCAATGCAGGGTTACCAAAGCCCTCCTTTGTTTCTAAAGTTGGCTTTTTTACTTCCGTCTTCGCTTTTTCTTTCTCCTGGTAATGATGCAAAATGAAAATCGAGAACAACGTTATTCCAGTAACAATAATAATTCGTAAATTGAGCGTTAGTAAATAGCCGACAATAGTAAGAACCAATATTGTTCTCGTAATAGCGTTTAATTTTTGTTGATATGTCATAGTTTCTACGGGAAAAAACTCTAAAATGTATTCCTTTTGGAAAAGAACGTTGGGGTTCTCTGACCAGAAAGGAATGGCCTTAGGGACCTTTCTTTTTACTATATTTGTCGGTACTGGAATTTTATCATCAGAAATTTCATTATCGTTACTGTTCATTAAAATATATTATATATAGAATTGTATATAATTTATCGACAAAATCTTACTCCATAGATACGTTTGTTTTTGCTAAATGCTATCATTCGATTTGTTCTCGAACTTTGATACATTTCTCATCAATATCGAGTGTCTTGATCTTTTCTTTTTCGGGAACGATGCGTAAGATACATTTCGATTTCTCGCCATATAAGGGTTCGGTACATCCCTTTTCGCCGGCCTTCTTGATCGTTTTTCTTAAATCCCTTTTCAAGTGTTTCAATGATTTCGCACAGCGAGCACGGAAATGTTCATAACGCTCTTTTACAGTTTCGTAAGTAAGACCTGATTTTTTACCAAGCATGTTATTGACTAATTCATGTAATTTATAAATATATTTCGAGAACATTTCGCGGTTCTCCATATGCTTCATTTTGAGAGGCAATTTCTGAAAGTTCTTACAGAGGTTCTTTCTACATTTACCGCAGGGGAGAACATGTTTTAAACTCAATACAAAATCGCGATAGTGTTCCTTATCGTCGCAGGTAGGACGAACAGGATAATTGAAACTCATTGTATGTAAATAATGCCACATGCCTGGTCCCCAGACGGATGTTAACATACCATCATTACTATTATAGTCATCTTTTCCGTATGTAGATTTGTTCTTTCTAGTTTTGTTTTTCGATGTCATTGGTTATTACTGTATTATATTATAGGGATAAAATATTCTTCCGGGGATGCCCTCCCTTGGATCGAGACCTCTAAATTTTACCGAAAAAAATAAAACTTAATTCTCATTAAAGGGAGGGAGCATCCGGAGGAGCCGTACGTTGCTTGGATCGGTTTCTATTAAATTCCCGCTGTGACGCATATAAAATAGTATGATACATATGAAATATATCCTTTCTCATTCGAGATACCGTCTTTTTATAACCAAACCTCTCTATAAAATTGGTCATCCACTCACACGTCTTAATGTAATCTGCGATCTCGATTATTTTATTCGATTTGCGCATAGTAACGCGCTGAACGTTATGTGGGTTTGTAATAATATGACGGTTCATGTTGTATTCTGAATGATTTTTTGGCAAATCCGCTGTTATATGCTTATTTTTAATGAAACGCTTTGCGAAACGGTTCGATATTAGATTACAAATGGCCAGAGATAAGCGTTTCAATTTTGGCACTTTCATTTTCGCCATCACTGTTGTCAAATCCGGATATTTAAAAGTCAACATATGCAAACGAAAGCGGGGCGTGAATAAGAATTCCGAAATATAACGAACCACGTCCTCAGGTAATCGATTGAGCCGAACCAGTATTTCAGGCTCTCTTGTTTCATCGATTTTGTTTTCACGCGCAAGATTGGCGGATCTAATTTTCTTTTTATTTATTTCCTCCGCAATAACGAGGCGTTCTTGTTTTATCTTTGTGCGACATTCATTCAATACTTCTGCTATATTTTGTTCCATCACATCTAAATAAGCTAGTTTGTCATCTACATTATCAAGCATTCCATCCGTCAATTCAAACCCCTCCCCCAATATCCTCCACGTACGCGCCTTTGATTTTATAGTCTTAAGATCCGACATATGCATCAAACTAAGCGTCAGATCGGCTTCAATAGCAAATTTCTTAGGTAATTTTTTTAACGTAGGATGATCCTCATTTGTTTCATATAACACCTTGATTTGAGACAAACGCTCTTCATATGTTTTTTCCATGTTGTGAATTGACTTTAATTTATCGCACGAATCAAAGTCAATTTTATACGGGAGCCACAAACAATTTGACTTCGGTCTTATCCGGGCCATTGATATGCACAAACTGAGGAACGGCATCCTTATAATAGCATTTGCCGTCGCGTTGAATGATCGTTTTCAGATCCACACCTACTGTATTAAAAAACAAGGAGTTTTTATAATCCAGCCCGATCAGCTCCGGGTGATTAAAGAATGCATCCATCCAAAATACCTGATCGTCGTGTTTATCATCATATTTATAATTCTCCATACATTTACGCAGAGCATCAACGCGACCAATGAAAAGCCCACTATTCAAATAAGGAAATTCTGTATCTTTGAACTCAAACTTGCTAGCGTAACTAGGTATAGGATTACAAAATTTCTCACACCCGAAGATAATAGGTTTATTCAACTTCAAATATCGACGAATGATTTCCTCCTGATTTCCATAATAGATGACATCATAAGCATCAGTAAATAAAACCACATCATCGCCGTCGAGGTCGGGTCTCATAATAAAGTCCTTAACTTCTCTTAGTTTTATGCCAAAATTACCCGCTGCATGCCAACCAATATATCTATTTTCATGTAATCCTAACACAATAAGTTGCTCACCTTGCTTTTCCACACGCTTCTGTAAATTATCTAGCACTTCATGCGGTTTTGTAGCCACAGTAATATAGTAAAATCCCATTAGAAATAAATGGACATTATCTTTATGTGTTTATGGTTTTAAAAATTATTTAGCGTGAAATTAGTACAAATTGTGTTTTGAAATATATATCAATAAAATATAGAATGTCGACATTTTCAGAATTGGTTCAGAGATTTATTTCTCCTTACTATTACTATATTGTGGCCATAATTGTGGCTATTATATTTGGATTTATTACCAAGTACGCATACGATAATTATTATAACGAGAAAATGACGGATAAGAAGAAATTCTCCGATGTGGCAAACGCGAACACTGGTGATAATGAAGTTGTAATATTATTTTTCCACGCCGATTGGTGCCCTCACTGTAAGACCGCTATGCCTGAATGGGTAAAATTCACAGGCGAATACGACGGAAAGAACGTGAATGGATACACAGTTAAATGCCAAAATATCAACTGTACAGAAGAAACAAGCGACGTCACTAATTCAATAAATGAATACCAGATCGATTCTTATCCTACTGTTAAAATGTTGAAGGATGGTCAAAAGATCGAGTTCGATTCCAAGATTACACAATATACGTTGGAACAATTTGTTACAACAATGACTGCAAATTAGAGTATTAGTTACAACGGCAAACCACTACAATGTGTATTCTATAATGTTTTATTTTAGATAAAATATTATATGGCAAACAAAAAAACAATTACAAAATATTTGAACGTCGATGCTCGATTTAATTCTGAATATTGTTACTTCCCTTTCTCCGATTATTATATCGAACTTCCTGAAAAAATATATGACGTAAAAACATTAACTGTTATTTGTATTGAAGTTCCGATCACGTATTATAATGTATGTGACGTGTTTAATAATAATTGCTTTAAAGTAACAACTGTAGTTGATGAAAAAACAAAGGATTACAAGTCAACAATTATAAAAATACCCGATAATAACTATACAATCGAAACGTTACACGATGCTATATCGGAAGCATTGAAACAAAATAGTATAGACGACCTAACGTTTTCGGTTTCAAAACACAGTCGCACAAAAGCGGCTTCTCAAACACACAATTATTTACTAGATTTTGCAATAGACAATAAGGGAAACACGGACATGGATAATCTCAATACAAAATTAGGATGGATGTTAGGTTTTCGCACGATTAATAGTTATATTAAACCGGAAAATGAAACATGCGATGAAAATCAAACCATTTGTTCGATGTATAACCCCAGGTACTTGTATCTGGAAATTTTAGAATATGAGGACGGAAAACGTGATGATAATAATTATCTTTTTTCATCATCTCTTCTTGGTTGCCATATAAGTAAATATATAATCGCTCGAATTACCCTAGATTATAAAACTTTTCCGTTTGGAAGCACTCTTCCTGCAAATTTAGTAAACGGACTTCTAGTAAGCAATATAAGACAATTTCATAAACCCAAAAAAATAAGAGATATGAAAATAAGAATATTAAACGAATTTGGCATGCCAATATGTTTTAATGGTTTCGAAATTTCATTTTGCTTACANTTTGAATGCGAAGAGAGGTGCGATAATTAGAGATCGCGATTTAACCAACTAACTGCTCCAAATGTAATCAATCTCATCCTCTCTTCTGGAGACGATGAAGTATTAAAAATATCGCCGATTGAAAGAGGAGGGCAATCAATATAAATCTCGTTCTTTAATAGTATCGTGTTACGATTATTGAGAACGCGCTCTATCGTTTTATAAAAGATATTTAAAATATAATCAAATAGCGAAGAATCGGAAGTAATATCACAATTTAATCGCAGGATCGGTTTTCTGCATATCCCAAAAATTTCATCCGGATCTGCACCATTTTCAATGCATTTTTTTACTGGATAATTCATTAATATTCCGCCATCACTATAGCACGCACCATTTTGAATAATGGGCTGCATTAATATGGGCAAACAACATGAACAATATAACGCGTCTATCACTCGCCATTCTGGATGCGTTTTATAAGAAAAATCGATAAGGTCAAAATTATTAATATTCACGGAGTAAAAGTGTAGTTCAATGTTCGTAGTATCAAAAATTTCTTTCATCGTGACGTCGATCGATATGTCTCTACCGCGAAATAATGGTAAAAAGGTATCTTCTAATACTTTGACACCAAATATACCCCGTGTATGAAACGTTGAAAAAATGTTCTGTAAATTAAAATTATATACATTTTGCCAAGGCCGCTTTATAAGAAAGTCATCTAGTATATCCCAATCGTACTTTAATGATATTATTAAGCCGAACATCGCACCAATTGATGTACCATAGATGGATTTTATATTATTTATATTCCAAACGCCATTTCGACTACTTTCGCGTAACGCTCCGTAAAATGAAAACCCAGCTACACCACCCCCTGACATAACAATATGTCTTATTGTTTTTTCTTCTTCAATAGTATCAGTTTCTTCCTCCATGTGTTTATCTATTAAAACACAGTTACATTTATGTTTTTTATACTAAAAACATTTATGATTGTAATATAAAATGTCGCACTTCTTGTTTGTCGACGACGAAGAAGCACAAGGTAAAGTAAACATTGATGAACTTTACGAAAAAAAACAACAACGCGATATAAAACAGGTGGCTATATTCAGTAAAATATTAAATCGCATTCACACACGTATTAAATTTACATCAAAAAACAAGGCGGTCGATAAACACATCTGGTTTACAGTTCCTGACTATTTATTTGGAGAACCACTTTACGATAAGGGAGATTGCCTGGGATATTTAGTAACAAAATTAGAGGAGAATGGTTTTCACGTACGCTTTGTATACCCGAGCAATCTGTTCATATCTTGGCATAATTGGGTACCATCCTATGTAAGAAACGAATTTAAGAAAAAGACAGGAATGGTAATTGATGAGAAAGGGAATATTATATCGAAAAAGGATGAAGAAAAAGAGGATGATATGAATTCCAGGATGTTTAACGATAAGCAAAATCCAGGCCAGAATAAAGAGCAAAAACAATACACACCGATTGGACAATACAAACCAACAGGTAATTTAGTATATAATCAGGAGATGTTCGAAAAGTTAGAGAAAAAGGTGAATTTTCCCGAAAACACAGGAAGGGGGGATAAGAGATAAAATAGAGAAAAAATTGACCGTTCGTTCCATGTTATTTTGTATTCAATAAAATGGAAAATATGAAAACGGCAAGAATATGTGTTAAACTTCGGAAAATAACTTGTGATGAAAATGTAGTAAAAATGCTCACGCCAGGAAACGTTGATTATCCCATTGCTTACCAAACGGAAGTAAAAACAAGTAACGCGAAAACAAAAAAGAAGAAAACCATTTTATCTAACGTAAATAAAGCAAAATTATGGGAAGTATTTGATGTGGATAAAAAAGCAATGGCAAAATCGGACACAGAAGAGACTATGGAATGTTTATATAATTCATCAACAACAGAGTTAGATGTTTGTTCGGCATGTAGTTCTCGTCTAATGGTAATGGAGGATGGGTTTCCTACATGTACAAACAAAGCATGTTGTGTGATTTATAAAGACGTGCTCGATTACTCACCGGAATGGCGGTTTTATGGAGCAGATGATAAAAATGCAAACGATCCAACTCGATGTGGTAACCCAATAAATCCTTTATTGGTAGAATCTTCTTTTGGATGCAAAGTGCTTTGTAATATGAATTCTTCTTATGAGATGAAGAAAATACGCAAATGGACGGAATGGCAATCTATGCCGCATAAAGAAAAATCACTATACGACGAGTTCCAATTCATTACTATTATGTCACAAAACGCGGGAATACCGAAGATCTTCATTGATGACGCTATGGCTGTTCATAAGGATATATCTGAACAGAAAATGTTTCGTGGAATGAACCGCGATGGAATAAAGGCGGCCTCGATCTATATATCATGTCGACTGAATGGTTGCCCCAGAACTGCTCATGAAATTGCTGAGATTTTTAAGCTGGATAAGACAAGTGCCACAAATGGATGTTCTATGGCAGTTAACATATTACATAATATTGAAAGAAGCGTGGATCCTTCCCAAAAAACGGATTTATGCGTCACATTACCAAGTTCATTTATTGAGAGATACTGTTGCAGATTGAATTTTAATCAAGAATTGACAATGTTATCAAAGTTCGTTACAAATAAGGTCGAACAAAATAACATTATTACGGATAATATTCCACATGCTATTGCAGCAGGAGTTGTATATTTCATTGCGCAAAATTGTAATCAAAATATTAGTAAATTGGACATTAAAAACGTATGCGGTGTGAGTGAAGTAACCATAAATAAGTGTTATAAAAAATTAGAGAGTATTAAGGACAATCTCCTGCCGCAATGTATTTTAGATAAATATTGCTAAGAACAAAATTTTACAAATAATTTTAGTCGAATGTGTATTTTTTTTTCATATTAATATGCTTATATACTATATTATATTTGAAAATGTCCGAACAGCCTGAAAATATACAAGTGGTAATCGAGGAGCCTGTGGTGGAAGTTCCAGTTATTGATGAAGCTGTCGCGGAGGAGCCCGTGGTTGAAGTTCCAGTGGTAGAGGAGCCTGTAGTAGAGGAGCCTGTAGTAGAGGAGCCGGTGGTAGAGGAGCCGGTGGTAGAGGAGCCCGTGGTTGAAGTTCCAGTGGTTGAAGTTCCAGTGGTAGAGGAGCCCGTAGTAGAGGAGCCCGTAGTAGAGGAGCCAGTGGTAGAGGAGCCCGTAGTACAGGAGCCAGTGGTAGAGGAGCCAGTGGTAGAGGAGCCAGTGGTAGAGGAGCCGGTGGTAGAGGAGCCCGTGGTTGAAGTTCCAGTGGTAGAGGAGCCAGTGGTAGAGGAGCCAGTGGTAGAGGAGCCAGTG
>JGI25917J50250_1000124_pt1 | contig 19598 bp, 19 predicted proteins | sample LauGreSBDMM110SN_4_FD_50250 | JGI IMG/M metagenome (IMG submission 50250) | reverse complement strand
CCAGACCCTTGGGTTTGAAACGGTCCAATTTATCGTGCACTTGCCCGATGTTCTTTTGCAAGTCATCGACGCGAATATCAGAAACCAAAATAGGCGCTTCAGATAAAAAGCCAAAGAGATCTATGCCTTGACGATTGATTTGAAAACCGTTGGCGCCAATTTTTTGAATATTCGACAAGCCCGCAGCGCCTGGCACTTTTTGCAAATTAACGTCAATGCCGGTTTCTTCCATGACATCTTGTCGAATCTTTTCCGTGGCATTGAGCGAGACTTGCGCCACATCTTTTTTATCTTCAAAGGAAGCATTAACTTGTTGTATGTTTTCCTGCATGGTGCGAGAAACAATATCGCTCAAGCCTCCATGTGTTTCTTGGCTTTGCCAGTCGCCTTGGTTGGCGGCATCATTCACTTCCCTTTTACCGTGCGCTGCGTTGCTGTGCTTTTGCGTGAGATTCATGCCAAAACTGTCGTCTTTGGCTTTTTTGCGCGTCCTTTTTCTGGTGTGCAAAGATTTAACTTCTTCATCCGAGCCAAAGGGCTTGAAGTTCTTGATCTCTAGGGGCGCATAGTAAGAGCTGAATTGTTTTTCAGTGACATCAAAGGCCTCAAGCATGTTTTCAAACAGGCGCTTTTCAATATCGGCAACAACACCATCGGACATCATGGAGTCGCAGACATTGGCCAAGATCAATAGTTTTTGATCTGCATTCAGCACGTTATTGGCGTCACTACAAAACTGGTTCATCTTGACGCTGCGCACATATTTCATGGCAACTGCTTGCAGATTTTCAAACTCACCGATGACAACTTGCAACTGACCAATTTCCTCTTCGGCAATATCGCCGTCTGCCGACATCATGTAAATCAAAGAAGCGGCCATCGCCAAATGCGGGGTAATCAGGTTTTCATCGATCTGCGTTGGCTCGTAAGGACCAAGCAACGATTTTTCGTTTTTGAGCGCTATGGCGCTGTAGTAAGGGGAGAATGATTTTTTGCTGTACCCAAAAGAGGCGCATATTTTTTGAAACAGCTCTTCTTCAACAGCTTGGCAAACACCGTCGGCCAGCAAGCAATCGCATAAATTGCACAAAATACACAACTTGTCTTCGTTGCTCAAAACAGGCAACGCGTCATTGAGGAACTGGTCTAGGGAAATGGTTTCTACATATTCATAAGCCAACTCAAGTACGTCTTGGTTGCCGCCAATCACCGCTTGCAGTTGGCTGGACTCATGGTCGTCGATTTCCCCGTCGGCCATGAGCATGTAAAGCAAGGCCACCGCCAATGATAAAAATGGCGTTAACTCTATGGGGTCGTCTGGCTCAACTTCATCAAGCGTTGTCTGGGGGGCGTTCATGACAGCCTTTGCATGTGAACCTGTCTATGGTGCTTCACACGCCAACTCAACCACCCACAGTCTTGCTTCAATTTACACACTTACACATGTAAATTGACCCAATCGCATAACTTGGGAAAAATTAAAAAACCGAAGTAACTGTTTTTAATTAATTCTTTATCAGCCAGTTTTATGACTGAGTGCATTGCTTATCAATTTGGAGGTGATGTCCACAATTTGAATCATGCGCTCATACGGCATTCGCGTGGGTCCTATAACCCCCAATGTGCCAACCACCTGACCATCCACTTCGTAATTGGCGCTGACCACCGACAAGTCTTCAAACGGCACGATCTGGCTTTCGCCACCAATATATATGCGCACACCTTCGGCTTGTGAGGAGATATCAAGCAAGCGCATCAACTGCGCTTTTTGTTCGAACACATCAAAGGCTCGCCTTAACTGTCCCATGTCGCTAGAGAAGTCGGACACCGACAATAAATTGCGCTCTCCACTGATCACAACCTCGTCTTCGCTTTGCACCAAGGCCTCTGAGCTGAAATTCACTGCAGCTTGCATCAACGACGCGATCTCGCTGCGCAAGCTGTCGACCTCGGCTTGCAAACGCTCGCGGACCTGATCGATGGCCATGCCAGAAAAATGGGCGTTGAGGTAGTTGGAGGCTTCAACCAACTGGGTTTGCGAAAAATCGGCGTCGGTGAAAATGACACGGTTTTGCACATCTCCCTCTGGGGTCACGATGATGACCAAGACACGTTTATCCGAGAGCCTTAAAAACTCTATGTGGTGAAACACCGAACTGCGCTTAGGCGCCATAACCACGCCCACAAAATTGGACAAATTGGACAACAACAGCGCGGCACTGGTGATGACTTTTTGCGGCTGCTCCGCCACCAAACTGGGAGCTTGCAACTGTTGGCGGTCAAATGTCAGCATGGTGTCGACAAATATCCGGTAGCCGCGCGCCGTGGGAATGCGCCCCGCTGAAGTGTGGGGACTGACAATCAAGCCCATTTCCTCTAGGTCGGCCATGACATTGCGCACAGTCGCGGGCGAGAGTTCAATGCCATTGGCGCGAGATAAAGTGCGCGAACCCACAGGTTGGCCGTCAGCGATATAGCGCTCCACCAGGGTCTTGAGCAACAACTTGGCGCGATCGTCCAGCATGGTCATCCTTTTAGAGCATTTTAATGATGTAATTTGGTTTATGAACCCTAAGTTTCGCCAAATCGCCGTGATTGGCAAATCCCACGCCTCCTCCACCCCCAGTGTCACTGCTGCGCCTAGCAAGCAGATATTGGCCTCCTTGGTGGATTTTTTGCACCGTCAAGGCTGTGAAGTGGTGGTGGAACAAGAAACCGCAGCGCATTTGGGCGCACAGTCTTGCCCCGTGATGGATGTGGCGGGCATTGCACGTGAGTGTGACTTGGCCTTGGTGTTGGGCGGCGACGGCACCATGCTGGGCTATGGCAGGCAACTGGCCCCTCATGGCATTCCCTTGATTGGGATCAACCAAGGCAGATTGGGCTTCATCACCGATATTCCCTTGGAACACATGCAAACCAGCTTAGAGCCCATGTTGCAGGGCCTGTACGAGGAAGACCGCCGCATCATGTTGCATGCCCAAGTGTGGCGCGGCCCCGATTGCGTGTTTGATGCGCTGGCTTTAAATGATGTGGTAATCAACCGAGGTGCCACTTCTGGCATGGTCGAATTGCGCGTATCGGTAGACGGGCATTTTGTGGCCAACCAACGCGCTGACGGCCTGATCATCTCCACACCGACCGGTTCGACGGCTTACTCACTGTCGGCAGGTGGCCCTTTGCTGCAACCCTCTTTGGGGGGTTTGCTGATGGTGCCGATTGCGCCCCACACTTTCTCCAACCGTCCCTTGGTTTTGGCCGATCATGAAGAAATCATGATCGAGTTGGTGGCGGGGCGCGACGCCAGCGCCAATTTCGATATGCAATCGATGGCCTCTATGCTGATTGGCGACAAGGTCTTGGTGCGTAAATCACCGCATCATGCGGTCTTCCTTCACCCCAAAGGTTGGAATTACTTTGACACACTGCGCCATAAACTGCATTGGAATGAGGGTGGTTCATGAGTTTGCAACGCATCAGCCTGCGTGACTTTGTCATCGTGCGACAACTCGAGCTCGAGTTTGGCGCTGGCTTTACCGTGCTCAGTGGCGAAACAGGCGCGGGTAAATCTATATTGATCGATGCCCTTCAATTGGTGCTGGGTGCGCGTGCCGAAGCCAGCGTGGTGCGTGAAGGCGCGGCGCGCAGCGAGTTGTGCGCTGAATTCTCCACCCCCGTGCATTTGCAAGCTTGGCTGCAAGACAATGGCTTTGAAGCAGCTGAAGACTTGCTGCTCAAACGCAGCATCGATGCGCAAGGCAAAAGCCGCGCTTGGATCAACGGCAGTCCCGCCACCGCTACCCAATTGCGCGAAATCGGCGACCAACTGCTAGACATCCACGGCCAACATGCTTGGCAAAGCCTCACAAGGCCCAGCGCTGTTCGCGAGTTGCTAGACGCTTATGCGCAAATACCTGCACAGGCTTTGCAAACCCTTTGGAACGATTGGCGCCAGAGCTTGCAAACCTTGGAACACGCACGTGCGGCGCAAGACCAGTTGCAACAAGAGCGCGAGCGTTTGAGTTGGCAAATCAGTGAAGTCGACAAACTCTCGCCAGGCAACGATGAATGGGACAACCTCAACGCCCAACACACCCGCTTGTCGCACGCCCAGTCGCTGATGGACGCGGCCCAAAGCGCATTGACGCATTTGCAAGAGGAAGACGCAGCGCACAGCCATCTGGCACAAGCTGTCAAAACCTTGCAAGAGCAGTCCCCTATAGAAACCCAATTCCAACAACTGGCCGACCAACTCAGCTCTGCGCTGGCACAAGCCGAAGACGCAGCCCACAGCCTGCAAGCTTGGTTGCGCCGCGCCGACCTAGACCCCCAAGGCTTGGCCGAAGTCGATGCCCGCATGGGTTTGTGGGTGGCTTTGTCGCGCCGCTACAAACGTACACCCCAAGAGTTGCCAGCGCTTTACTTGGGCTGGCAGCAAGAGCTCGTCAAGCTAGACGCTGCTGCCGATTTAGCCGCCCTTGAGGCTGCAGAACAAAAAGCCAAAAATGCCTTCATGATTGAAGCCCGCAAAAGATCGCAAGCGCGTCAACAATCTGCGCCCAAGCTGGCGACCAGCATCACCCAAGCCATGCAAAACCTCGGCATGCAGGGGGGTCAATTTCAAGTGCAATTGCAGGCTTTGGATGAACCCGCCAGCCATGGCTTGGAGGAAGTGCAGTTTTTGGTTGCCGGTCATGCCGGCAGCACACCCAGACCTGTGGGCAAAGTGGCCTCTGGGGGCGAACTTTCTCGTATTGCTTTAGCGATTGCCGTCACCACCAGCCAATTGGGAACGGCGCAAACCCTTATTTTTGACGAGGTTGACGCCGGTGTGGGCGGCGCTGTCGCCGAAACCGTAGGCCGTCTAATGAAACAACTGGGCAAAGACCGTCAGGTATTGGCGGTCACCCATTTGCCCCAAGTCGCCGCATGTGCAGACCACCATTGGGTGGTATCCAAACACGCCGACAAGTCGGGTGTGGCCAGTGTGGTCACGCCTGCTGCGGGTGAGCAACGCGTGGCAGAAATTGCCCGCATGTTGGGTGGTGAGCGGCTGTCGGACACCACCCATGCCCACGCCCGCGAAATGCTGCAAGCCATGACCCAAGCCCCACCCAAACCCAAGGCAGCACGCGCATGAATCGCGAACTTATTTTGATCACCGGCATGTCGGGATCTGGCAAATCGATTGCCTTGCATGCCTTGGAAGACGCCGGTTACTACTGCATAGACAACCTGCCCCCCGAGTTACTGCTGCCCTTTGTACAACTGAAAGACCCCACACAGCAGACCAAGGTTGCTATCGCCATGGATGTACGCAGCGCCCACGCCTTGCATCTGGTGCCCGCGCAGTTGGTGCAGCTGCGAGATCGGCAAATCAACGTTCGCTTACTTTTTTTAGACGCCAATACCGACACACTGGTACACCGTTTTTCTGAAACACGGCGCTCCCATCCTTTGTCACGCAGCGACTCAGGCGTCGCAGCATCTACCCTCGATTTGGCTGCGGCCATCGAACTCGAACGACAACTTTTAGCGGATTTGCGCGAAGAGTCGCACATCATCGACACCAGTTTATTGCGTGCCGGTAAGTTGCAAGACTATATTCATTCGCTGGTGACTGCGCCCAGCTCGCAACTCACCCTGATGTTTGAGTCCTTCGCTTTCAAGCGCGGTATTCCCGTGCATGCAGACTTTGTCTTCGATGTGCGCATGTTGCCCAACCCGCATTACGAGCCCGATCTCAAAGCGCTTACAGGCCGCGATGCCGCTGTGGCTCAGTGGTTGGCCCCACTTGCACCTGTGCAAAAAATGCAAGCAGATATATGTAACTTTTTAGACCAGTGGCTTCCTTCATTGAAAAATGACCACCGCAGCTATGTGACGGTGGCCATCGGTTGCACCGGCGGGCAACACCGCTCGGTGTTCTTGGTTGAAGCCCTGCAACAGCGCTTTAGCGCCAACTGGGTCACTTTAAAGCGCCACCGCGAACTCGATACGCTTTAAGCCAGCAACAACTGACGCACAGGTGCTGGCAAACCCTTTGTTGGCCAGTCTTTGCTAGACAACCATTGGCCGGTCCCCAAGTTTTTCTCGCCACTNAGCACCAAGTGCGCGGTATGCAGATGCAGGTCTTTATGGGTCAGCACATGCACGAAAGCCGGCGCCCAAGTCACNNNGGTTTGCAGTCTCTTGGGAAGCGAGTCCAGCAAGGCCTGTTCGCTGCTGAAAATCGGCGGGGTGTACAAANTGGCCCACACCCCCATGGATGGGCGCTGCTGCAACCAAGCCGCGCCGTCCCCAGTGCGCGCGCACAACAACCACATGGATTCAGCGCTGCGCTTGAGCTTTCTCAGCTTGACGGGGTAGAGCGTGGCTTGGTCTTGCTTTTGTGCCACGCACAAGCCCAGCATGGGGCAACGCTCGCAAGCGGGTCGGGTGCGGCTGCACAAAGTGGCACCCAAATCCATCATGCCTTGGGTATAGGCGGGCATATCGCGGCTGTGCTTGGGTAAAACCTGCTCGGCAATCTCCCACAAAGCTTTTTCATTTGAAGCCTGTGACAAATCAAGGGCAAAGCCATAGACCCGCGTCAGCACCCTTTTGACATTGCCATCCAATATCGCTTCGCGGTGACTAAAGCACAAAGACGCTATCGCTGCAGCGGTAGACGGGCCAATGCCTGGCAGCTGCTGCAAAGCATGCTTGCTGGCTGGAAACACACCCGCATGCGCTTGCACCACCACCTGCGCGCAGCGGTGTAAGTTGCGCGCTCGGCTGTAGTAACCCAGGCCACTCCACAGACCCAAAACCTCGTCCAGGCTGGCTTTTGCCAAATCAAAAACAGTGGGAAAGCGTTGTAAAAAATGGCTGTAATAACCCATCACCGTGACCACTTGGGTTTGCTGCAACATGATTTCTGACAGCCAAACTTTGTAAGGGTCGTTGCTGACTTGCCAAGGCAGATCGTGCCTGCCGTGCAGCTTTTGCCATGCCAGCAAGCGCTTGGCAAAACTGGCTGAGGCGTTCAAGGCTTTTGGCATTGTGGGCAGTAAAAAGTAGAACGCTGCCCCTGAACCAAACGCTTGATGGGTGTGGCGCAAAGTCGGCAAGCTTGGCCGGCACGGTCATAGACCATGGCTTGCAATTGGAAATAGCCGTTTTGTCCCTGCGCATTGGAGAAATCGCGCAAGCTGCTGCCGCCTTGAGCGACTGCGGCCAGCAGCACTTGCTTGATGGCCGTGTGAAGCTTAAATGCGCGTGCTTTGCTAAGGCGCGCAGCGCGGGTTGTCGGGCGAATGCCGGCCATGAACAGCGCTTCGCTGGCGTAAATATTTCCCACCCCCACCACAATATCGCCGGCCAGCAACAAAGGCTTGATGGCTGTTTGTCGCGTCTTTAAGGCCTTGGCAAACAACTCTGGCGTGAAGCTGTCTTCCAAAGGTTCGACGCCCAAATGCCCAAGCAACTTTTGAGCAACCGGACTGTTTTGGCTTTCTGCATAAACCACAGCCCCAAAACGTCTGGGATCATGCAGGCGCAACAAGCCCTTGTCGGTCAGGCAATCGAAATGGTCATGTGCGCCAGGCGGGGACAAGGCTTGGCCAAAAGACAAAGACCCCGACATGCCGAGGTGGATCAACAACAGGCCTTGGCTCAAATCGAGCAACAAGTACTTGCCGCGGCGGCGCACGCCCAGCACTTGGCGGCCTTGCAAGCCTGTGGCGCTGCAACCTAAGGGCCAACGCAAGGCCTTGCCCATGGCCACATTCAAAACCTGAGCGCCAGCAATCCGTGAGGCAAAACTCAAGCGAGTGACTTCAACTTCGGGTAATTCGGGCATGGCAAGCAAACTAGGTAATGCTGCGATTATCATTCGGTGATGAAATCTCAATCTCCTACATACACACTGCGCGGCGCTTTGCTGACGGGTGCGGCCAGTCTGGTCATCTCCACCAGCTCATTTAACTCGGCTTGGGCGCAGTCATCCCCCTTGCCCAAGCAGCCAGGTTCCACCGCCACAGAGAACTCCAATTTGAGTGCCGAGTGGCTGATGTTGATTCTGCTGGGCGAGATGCAAATTGCCCAAGGTGACCCCAGCGCTGGCTTTTCCATGATTTTCGAAGCCGCACGTAAAAGCGGTGACCCAGCCCTGTACAAGCGCTCGGTTGAGGTGGCCTTGGCTGCACGCTCTGGTACCTCAGCGCTTGAAAGCGCGAAAGCTTGGACAAAAGCACACCCCAAGTCGCAAGAGGCCAATAGCTATGTGCTTCAAGTACAGATCGCTTTGAACCAGTTAATTGAAAGTCTCACCCCTTTGCGCTCAAGCATCAGTTTGCTTCCCCCCGAGCAACAAGCCAACGCCATCATTGGCATACCGCAAATCTATTCACAAGTGAAAGACAAAGAACTGGCCAATGCGGTGGTTGAACAAGCGCTCACGCCCTTCATCAACAATGACAGCACCGCTGGTGCCTCTTGGACCACCCTAGGGCGAATGCGCATATGGGCCAAAAAGCTGCCCCAAGCAGTTGAAGCCGCCAAATCAGCCTTGGCCAAATCCCCAGAGTCGCCCGAGCCCGTCATGCTGGCACTAGAGTTGTTCTCGCTGGGCGAGTCGCAGGCCGAAGACCTGGTTCTCAAGGCTTTGCAAAAAAGTGGGCAAACCAGTTTGCAACTCAGCTATGCAAGAGTATTGATAGATAACCAGCGCCTCAACGACGGCTTGGCTCAATTGCGAAAACTCTCACAAGACATGCCTAATTTTTCGGATGTTTGGCTGCTGTTGGGCGCTGTGCAAATTGAGCAAGCTCAAGACAACGATGCCAAAGTGTCTTTGTTGCGGTTTTTAGATTTAGAAAAAGACAAAAAAGAAGTTCGCAGCCTTTCGCAGGCTTATTTGATGCTTTCCCAAATCGAACTCAGAGCCAAAAACAATGCCCAAGCCGAATCTTGGCTTAACAAAATTGACGACCCCGAGCAACTCACGCAAGTCCAAGTGCAAAGAGCCAACCTGATCGCCAGCAAAGGTGATATCAACAAAGCCCGCGCCCTGATTGCCCAGTTGCCCACCAACACCCCACAAGCCAAGCGCGGGCGCTTGCAAGCTGAGGTCAAATTACTGCGTGACTACAAAAAATACGACGACGCCTACCAAGTTTTGCTTAAAGCCAGCAAGGAAGACCCAAGCGACCTCGACTTGCGCTACGAAGTTGCCATGATGTCTGAAAAAGTGGGCCGACTCGATGAGATGGAAAATCTTTTGCGCAGCATCATCGCAGACAAACCCGACTTTCAACACGCCTATAACGCCTTGGGTTTCTCTTTGGCCGATCGCAATCTGCGTTTACCCGAGGCCAGAGAACTGATAGTCAAAGCCCTTGAATTTGCCCCTGAAGACCCGTTTATTGTCGACAGTTTGGGATGGGTTGAATTCCGCATGGGCAACAAACTCTCTGCTTTGGCTATTTTGGAGCGCGCCTATTCCACCCGACCAGATGTGGAAATTGCCACCCATTTGGGCGAAGTGCATTGGAGCTTGGGGCAGCAAGACAAGGCCCTCAAAATTTGGCGCGATGCCATGCGCCTCGATCAAAACAACGACCTTTTGCAACAAACCCTCAAGCGTTTGAAAGTCAAACTCTGATGTTCAATGGCAAAACTGGCTGGCGCGCGCTAAGCGCTCTCATGCTTGTTTTGCTCAGCGCTTGTGCCTACCCCCCCCGCCAAGCGGCGAACGATGCGGCCAACTCAATCGCCACAGGGCATTGGGAAGGCCGTCTGACCCTGCGGGTAGCCAAAAACCCGCCCGAGCAATTCAGTACAGCATTTGAAATGTCTGGACACGCCGAACAAGGTCAACTTCATTTGCTCTCGCCTTTGGGCACCACCTTGGCCGTGGTGCGCTGGAATCCGCAAGGCGCCAGCCTTCAGCAAAGCAGAGATATCCAGCAATTTGCCTCCATGGATGAACTGACCCAAGGCCTCACGGGCGCTGCCATGCCCCTGCCGCAGCTGTTGATTTGGCTAGACCGTGCGGGTCCTGCAGTCGCTGGGTGGGAAATCAAAGCCGAAGCATTAAAAAAAGGCCGCCGCGTGCTGGCTGAACGCCAGCAACCCCTGCCCGCCTTGCAGTTAACCTTGCTGCTAGACCCCCCATCTTGAATCTTGTAAAGACATGCAGTTCCTGCACAACGTCCCTGCACCCGCCAAGCTGAATTTGTTTTTGCACGTCACGGGCAGACGCGCTGATGGCTTTCACCTGCTGCAGTCGGTCTTTATGTTGATCGATTGGTGGGATGAGTTGCACTTTGATTTGCGAGAAGACACTCAATTGCTACGCCATGACCTGAGCACGCCTTTGCCTGAAATCGACCTGAGCTTGAGGGCGGCCCAAGCGCTGCAGCAGGCCAGCGGCAGCACCCAGGGGGTGCTGATTCGGGTGAAAAAAAACCTGCCATCAGAAGCTGGTTTGGGCGGAGGCTCTTCAGACGCCGCCACCACTTTGCTGGCCTTGAACCGACTGTGGGGGCTGAACTGGCCACTTTCGCGCTTGCTGCCCCTGGGTGCGAGCTTGGGTGCAGATGTGCCTTTTTTTCTGGGTGGCCGCAACGCTTGGGTTCAAGGTGTTGGCGAAAAACTCCAAGCCATCGATCTGCCGGCGGCGCGGTTTGTGGTGCTTAAACCGCGGCAGGGCCTGTCCACCGCCACGATTTTTCAAGACCCATCGCTGGTTCGCGATACGCGGCCTGCTACAATAACCGACTTTGCTGCACAGCCTTACGCCTTTGGGCGTAATGACTTGCAAGCCGTTGCCCAAAGGCTGTGTCCCGAGGTTTCTCAAGCCCTGCGTTGGCTGGAAAACTTTGGTTTGCAACCCAAGATGACGGGTTCAGGTAGCGCGGTGTTTGCCAAAATCGAGCCTTCGACGGTGTTAACCCACCCTCCCGAAGGATGGATTTTGCAAATTTGCAGTAATTTGGAGGTTCATCCTTTGCACCGATGGGTCTCCTGCGACGATTAGCTGGAAGCGTGTTGAAAAACAGGCTTCCCGTGTAGGGGAGTCGCCAAGTTGGTTAAGGCACTGGATTTTGATTCCAGCATGCGAAGGTTCGAATCCTTCTTCCCCTGCCACCCTTTTTTGCAGTTCGCCGTAAGTGACGGTTCAACCATTCACGCCAGCCATGTCAAACGCTCCCTCCGATTTCATGGTTTTCACCGGCAACGCCAACCCTGTCTTGGCTGCTGAAATCGCAGAGCACCTGGGTGGCAAGCTGGGCGCGGCTGAGGTGGGTCGTTTCTCTGACGGCGAAGTCACCGTCGAAATCAAACAAAACGTGCGTGCCCGTGACGTTTTTGTGGTGCAGTCGACCTGTAACCCCACCAATGAAAACCTGATGGAACTGCTGATCATGGTCGACGCTTTAAAGCGCGCCTCAGCCGAACGCATCAGCGCGGTTATCCCCTACTTTGGCTATGCCCGCCAAGACCGTCGCCCGCGCTCTTCGCGGGTGCCTATTTCGGCCAAAGTGGTTGCCGATTTGCTGCAAACTGTGGGTGTGGCGCGGGTGCTGACCATGGACTTGCATGCCGACCAAATTCAAGGTTTTTTCGATATCCCTGTCGACAATATTTACGCCTCGCCGGTGTTGCTGGGCGATTTGCGCTTGCAAAACTACGACGACCTGATCGTTGTCTCGCCTGACGTGGGCGGTGTGGTGAGGGCTCGCGCTTTGGCCAAGCAACTGGATTGCGACTTGGCCATCATTGACAAACGCAGACCCAGAGCCAATGTGTCCGAGGTGATGCACGTCATTGGTGACATTGAAGGCCGTAACTGCGTGGTCATGGACGACATGATTGACACTGCGGGCACTTTGGTTAAAGCCGCCGAAGTGCTCAAGCAACGCGGCGCTAAAAAGGTCTATGCCTATTGCACCCATCCGATTTTTTCTGGCCCCGCCATCGAGCGCATCACCAGTGATGCTGCCCTTGATGAAGTGGTGGTCACCAACACCATTCCGCTCAACGCGCAAGCGCTGGCATGTTCCAAAATTCGCCAACTCTCTGTGGCGCCGCTGATCGCGGAGACGATTCAGCGCATCGCCAAAGGAGAGTCGGTCATGAGTTTGTTCTCCGATCAGGATCAGCTTTTTTAAAGCTGGCCCAGATCTGAGGACAACACAGCGGGGCTGTTCACAGCCCTTTATTGAAACCGAAGTCACACTGGTCGCGGTGGACTTCATCAGGAGAAGAAAATGAAATTTGTCGCTTTTGAGCGCGCTAAGCAGGGGACGGGTGCGAGCCGCCGTCTTCGCATCACCGGTCGCACGCCCGGTATCGTCTATGGTGGCAAGGCGCATCAGCCCCAGTCCATCGAACTTGACCACAACGCACTGTGGCATGCCCTGAAAAAAGAGGCCTTCCACGCCACCATCCTCGAGATGGAATTCGCTGGTCAAACCTCCAAAGTGTTGTTGCGCGATGTGCAATACCACCCCTTCAAACAGCTGGTGCTGCATATCGACTTCCAACGCGTGGAAGCCGATACGGTGTTGCACATGAAAGTGCCTATGCACTTCAGCGGCCAAGAAAATTCACCCGCTGTCAAAGTAGATGCTTGTTTGGTCAACCCCGTGATCAACGAGCTGGAAATCACTTGCTTGCCAGCTGATTTGCCCGAGTTCATTGCGGTGGACTTGAGCGAATTGAAAAAAGGCACCTCTTTGCATGTCAACGACATCAGCCTGCCCAAGGGCGTCAAAGCTGTGGTTCACGGCAAAAACAACCCTGTGGTGGTCAGCGTGGTCACCGTCGTCGAAGAAGCCGCGCCAGAAGTCGCACCTGCTGCAGCCGCGCCTGCCAAAGGCAAGGGCAAGAAGTAATTCTTCGCGCCTGCCTTTATAAAGCCCGCTTCAAGCGGGCTTTTTCGTCCTAGCAAGCCGACCGAGCCCACGGTGGCGGGTCAGCTAAAAAGTGCGGCGTGGATAATTCCGGCATGATCAAATTGTTTGTTGGCCTAGGTAACCCTGGCACAGAGTACGAGCACACCCGCCACAACGCTGGTTTTTGGTGGATAGACCAAATGGCGGCACTTCTTAAAACGCCTCTCTTGCCCGACAAAAATTTCCATGGCTGGGTTGCCCGAGCCCATTACCAAGGCAACACGCTGTGGCTGCTTAAAGCCGGTGACCTTCATGAACCTGTCGGGCAAATCCGTGTCGGCTTTGGCGCGGTTTTACAAAATTGCCCCCGAGCACATGCTGGTGGCTCACGACGAGCTCGACTTGGTGCCGGGTGAGGCCAAGCTCAAACTTGGTGGCGGACATGCCGGCCACAACGGCTTGCGTGATATCCATGCGCAAATGGGCACGGACGCCTACTGGCGCTTACGCCTAGGCATTGGCCACCCCGGTGTCAAGTCGGAAGTGGTTCACTGGGTTTTGAAGAAGCCTGCACCAGAACAGCGAATATTGATTGACACTTCCATTGAGCGCAGCCTGCAGGCCTTAGCCTGCTTGGTAAGCGGTGAGATGGAAAAAGCCATGCAGATGGTGCACACCAGCAAACCGCCCAGGCCCAAACCGCCTCGTCCGGCGGCGGCCTCTCCCCTAAAGGAAGGCGATTTGCATGAAACACACCCCCCTACTGACCCGCGCGCTGGGTCTGACCCTGCTTAGCCTGACACTGGCGGCCCACCCTGGCCTGCACGCCAAGGCCAAAGAAAAACCAGCACTGCTGTGCGAGCAAGAAGGCCAAATGAAGCCTTGCGAAGACTCGCAATCGGACAAGGTGGCGGACAAAGGCAAGCCGCGTGCCTTCAAAGCCCAAGCGCCTGATGAGGTGATGGATAAAGCCAAGGTCAAAGCAAAAGCCAAGGCCAAAAAGAAAAAAGCCAAAACTAAAAAGACCCGCAAAACAGCGGCAGTTGATTAGGCTTTAAGCCGCTTGATTGACCAAGCGCTGGTATTTGGCCCATAGCGTGTCGTGGTTTTCGGCATGCTGTGGGTCTAGCGGAATACACGCCACGGGGCACACCTGTACGCACTGCGGCTCATCGTAATGGCCTACGCATTCGGTGCATTTGGCGGGGTCAATTTGGTAAATCTGCACGCCCATGAAGATGGCGTTGTTGGGGCATTCGGGTTCACACACATCGCAGTTGATGCACTCATCGGTGATCATCAAAGCCATGCTTGCCTCAATCCGTTTTTTTGGTCAGCATGAAGCGCAGCACGCTGGGAGACACAAACTGGGTGACGTCGCCGCCCAAGTTGTTGACCTCGCGCACCAAGGTGCTGGAGATGCACTGGTACACATCCAAGGTGTTTAAAAACACGGTGTCTATTTTTGGCGCCAAGCGGCGGTTCATGCCTGAGAGCTGAAACTCGTAATCGAAATCGGTCATAGAGCGAATACCGCGCACCATGGTGGTGGCACCCAAACTGGCGGCGAAATCGATAACCAAGCCATCAAAGGTTTTGATCTGCACATTGCTGCAGTCGTGCAAAGCCTCGCGGGTCATGGCCAAGCGCTCATCCAAGGTGAACATGGTTTTTTTATGGTGAGCGCTGGCCACCGCCACCACCACTTGATCGAACATGCGAGCCGCACGCCGAACAATGTCCTCATGACCCAAGGTGATGGGGTCAAAGGTTCCAGGGTACAAGGCAATGACTTGGGTGGACATCAGCGCTCCTATCGGCCAAAGGGTCGAGGCATTATGCCGCTGGCTGCAGCAAGTGGGCGTGTACCGCGCCAGCCTTTAAGTGCCGCGCCAAGCGCAGGCCCAAAGCGCCCAACTCATCTGCGCTCCAAGCTTTGGCCGCTTCAAGGTAAATCTGCCCCGTCGATTTGATGCAAGCCGCCGCGGCTGCCAAGGCCAAAGGGTAATGCGCAAAGTCGTAGGGAGGGTCTAAAAACACCAAGTCCACGCTTTGCGGCGCTTGTTGTCTGAGCGTCGACAAGCCGTCGCCGCGCAGCAAGCGCAATTGATTGGCCCCCAGCTTGGCCTGGCTTTTGGCCATGGCCTCTATGCACACCGAATTGGCATCGCACAACAGCACCTTGGCCGCACCGCGGGACGCGGCTTCAAAGCCTAAAGCGCCGGTGCCGGCAAATGCGTCTACACAATGCCAGCCGGACAAATCTTGGCCTAACCAGTTGAATAAGGTTTCGCGCACCCTGTCGGGTGTGGGGCGCAAATCGACTGAGCGCGGTAGCGGCAGTTTGCTGCGCTTCCAGTCGCCGCCGATGATGCGCACCTCGCCAGGTTTCAAGGTTTGCCACCCAAGATGACGCTGACCATGCGCTGGGGTTGNANNTTGCGGGCAAAAGCTTGCTGGATTTGAGCNGCAGTGAGTTTGTCCATTTCTGCCGCCCAGGTATCGAGGTAGTCCAAAGGCAAATCGAACCAAGCGATGTTGCTAAGGTTGTCCAGCAGTTTGCGGTTGCTGTCTATACGCAGGGCAAAGCCGCCAATCAAGAAGTCTTTGGCGGCTTGCACTTCTTGCTCGGTGGGGCCGGTACGAACAAATTCGGCCAACACATCGCTGGCAACTTGCACGGCTTGCGTGGCTTGGTCGGGTCGGGTTTGCAGTCCTACCGTGAAAGCACCGGCGTGTTGGCCGGGTGAAAAATAGCTGGACACGCTGTAACTCAGTCCGCGTTTTTCACGCACCTCATTTGTCAGGCGCGACACAAAACCGCCGCCGCCCAACACATAGTTGCCCAGTGTCAAGGCAAAGAAGTCGGGGTTTTGGCGGGCAATGCCAACTTGTCCTATGAACACATGGGCTTGCGCGGATTCAAAAGGGATTTCCAGTTTTTGAGCTTGTTTCAATGGAGCAACCTCGCCAACCATTGGCAAGACAGGGCAAGCACTTTGGCGTGGCAAGCCGCTGAGCAACTGCGTGAGCAAATTCTCGGTTTGCGCCCGATTGACAGCGCCGACCACACTGATCTTGGCTTGGCACAGCAGCATGAAGCGCGACAAAAATTGCGCCATGTCAGGGGTATCAATACGGCGCAAACTGGCCTCATCAACTTGCGCTCCATAAGGGTGCGTGCCAAACAAGGCTTTATTGAAAGCTTTGCCGGCCTGTGTAGCGGGCTTGGTGTTGGACTCGGCAATAGACGCCACCCAACGCTGACGCTCGCTTTGCCATACCGCGGAGGGGAAACTGGGCGCTGCCAACTGCCTAGCGGCTAAGGCAACAGCCGCCTCCAGCAACTCGGGGCGGGTCAGGCTTCGCAGCGAAAAACTCATGCGGTCGGCGCTGGCGTTGGCCCCCACCGAGGCGCCCAAATCGGCCCAAGCTTCACCCAACTGGTTTTCATCCATGGCCGGCTGGCCTTGGAACGCCTTGACGCCCTTGGCCATCATGCTGGCGGTAGCCCCGGCCAAGCCGGATTGACCCGCCGGGTCGCGGCGGGCACCCGCGTCAAACTCGATTTGCACATCCACCATGGGGATGCCTGGGGCCTCCACCAAATACACCTTGGCGCCCGTAGGCATGGTCCAGTGTTGAATAGGAATGCCGGCCCAAGAAACCAAGGGGAAAAGAAATAAAACTGCACATGCAAAGCGTTTCATCGTGTGGACTCCCCATGACGCGAGGCGGCGCTGGGTTTGCGCGGGAAGGCTCTGGCGCCGGTTTGCGGCAGCAAGGTGGCCACTGTCAATGTGTCGTCGCCAAAATACTTGGCGGCCACCGCCTGCACTTGGGCTGGGGTGATGGTGTTCAAGCTTTCCAGCACCCGCTCGGCGCTGTCCAAAGGCATGCCTTCTATCCAAGCGTTGCCCAACTCACGGGCTTGGTTGAAGATGGAGTCTCGCTGGTAGACATTGGAGGCCATCCACTGCGCTTTGACGCGTCGCATCTCGGCCTCGCTCACACCCTCTTTGGCGATTCGCGCTATTTGTGCCCGCAAAGCTGCCTCGAGTTGTTCGGGGGTTTTGCCCTTGGCAGGAACCGCGTCAAGCATGAAGACCTGCGGGCCACGCCCACTCATGGAGTTGGAGGCACCCACACTGTCTGCCAAGCGGCCCTCACCTTGCGCCAAAGCGCGGTCTAAGCGGGCGCCGCTGTAGCCGTCTAAAACCGCAGACAGCAAAGTCAGCGCCAGCGCATCGCGGTTGTCCTCGGTGGCTTCAAAGCCAGAGAAGTTGGGCACTTTCCAGGACAAAGTGATATAGGCTTGATCCGCCGGCGCTTTGACCAGCACGCGGCGCGTACCGGTTTGTACAGGCTCTTCGCGAGGCTTGCGCGCAGGCAGCACGCCTGCGGGAATTTGCCCATAACTGGTTTCAGCCAGTCGCCTGACCTCAGCCACATCCACGTCACCCACCACCACCACAGAGGCGTTGGCCGGCACATACCAACGGCGGTAAAAGTCTCGTGCGTCCTGCGGCGTCATGGCGTCTAGGTCGTTCATCCAACCGATCACAGGGCGTCGGTAGGGTGAGGCGACAAACTGGGTGGCGCTGAGCTGCTCATACATCATCATGCGCGGCGAGTCTTCGGTGCGCAAGCGCCGCTCTTCCTTGACCACCTCGAGTTCTTTGACAAACTCAGCGTCAGGCCACTGGTTATGGGCAAAGCGATCGGCTTCGAGTGCCATGACTTCGGCCAAGCGCTTGGCCGGAATTTGCTGGTAGTAGCCGGTGTAGTCTTTGTTGGTGAAAGCATTTTCCCGCCCACCCAAGGCTGCCACCCGACGCGAAAACTCGCCTTGCTTGACAGTGGCCGTGCCTTTGAACAGCATGTGCTCCAGCACATGCGCCACGCCCGAGACACCATCGACCTCGTCCATGGAACCCACCCGCACCCACAGCATGTGCACCGCCGTGGGCGCACGTTTATCGACCTTGACGATCAGCGTCATGCCGTTGCTTAAAGTGAATTGTTGGGCCTCAGGGGATGTTTGTGCGTGAGCTGAGAATTGCGTCAAAGCCAGTCCCAGCCCCAACAAGCAGAGAACAGGGGAGCGAAAAAATAGCAGAAAAAAGGGTTTCATAGAATGACTCAGGTATAGGCTTGCACTTTTGGCAAGAAAGAAGACATTCTAGAAACCTCGCCCTTATGTTCAGTTTGTTCAAACGAAAGACCCCTGCGCCGCCGGCTTTAGTCGAAAGCAGTACCTCGCCCGCGCAGGTCGCCGCCCAAAACTGGCTGGGTCGTTTACGCAGCAGTTTGCAACGCACGGGCAGCAGCATCGCGGGGGTGTTTGGCGGCAAAGTCATCGATGACGCTTTATATGAGGAGCTTGAATCTGCACTTTTGATGGCCGACGCTGGCATGGCCGCCACCCAAGCTGTGTTGCAAGCCTTGAAGTTGCGCGTCAAAGCCACTGGCAGCACCCAACCCGAACAGGTGAAAGTTTTGCTGACCGAGGTGTTGACCCAAGTGCTGCTGCCGCTCGAGGGAGAGTTGACGCTGTCGCTTCACAAACCCACGGTCATCATGGTGGCTGGCGTGAATGGGGCGGGCAAAACCACCTCGATTGGCAAACTCACCCGCCACCTGAGTGACGCGGGTTTGAGTGTGCTGCTGGCAGCGGCTGACACCTTCCGCGCAGCCGCCAAAGAACAGTTGTTGGTCTGGGCCGACCGCAACCAAGTTGACATCATCAGCCAAGACCAAGGCGACCCTGCAGCGGTGAGTTTTGATGCGGTCACGGCCGGCAAGGCCCGCGGCCGCGATGTGGTGTTGATCGACACCGCAGGTCGTCTGCCCACCCAAATACATTTGATGGATGAGTTGAAAAAAGTCCAACGTGTGATTCAAAAAGCCGATGCCTCAGCGCCCCATGAGGTGTTGTTGGTGATTGATGGAAACACCGGCCAAAACGCCTTGGCTCAAGTCAAAGCCTTTGACGAAGCGCTGGGCCTCACAGGCTTGATCGTGACCAAGCTCGATGGCACGGCCAAAGGTGGCGTGCTGGCAGCCATTGCTTTGTGGGCGCAGCAACGCAACACCCAAGCGACTAAGCCTTTGAAGGTGTATTTCATTGGTATAGGCGAAAAGCTGGAGGACCTTCAGGCTTTCAACGCCGAGGAGTTTGCCCAAGCACTGATCAGCTGAATTTTCAGACACCCTATGAACTCTTCACCAGACCAGCCATCCGCGTCGCAAGAGTTAGCAGCTTTGTTGCCGCCACTGCAACGCATGGGTTTGCTGCTGCCGCATGAAACGCCCACGTTCACAGCTTTGACCGGCGGCGTGTCCTCCCTCATCGTGCGAGTCGACACGCCAAGGCAGAGCTTTTGCCTCAAACGCGCTTTGCCGCAGCTGAAGGTGGCCGCGCTGTGGGAAGCGCCGGTCAAGCGCAACCGCTATGAGGTGGCGTGGTTGCGGTTTGCGGCGCAACACCTGCCCCATGCTGTTCCTGCGCTGTTGGGCGAAGACCAAAAAGACTGCGTGTTTGCCATGGCATTTTTGCCATCCGAGCAACACCCTGTGTGGAAAAACCAGTTGCAGGCTGGTGTGGTCAGCACCCAGACTGCGCAGCGAGTTGCCCAGTGTTTGGCCACTTGGCATGCGGCCAGCGCCGGCCAAGCCGATTTAGCCCAAGCGTTTGACCATGATGCAGATTTC
>JGI25917J50250_1000118_pt1 | contig 19753 bp, 17 predicted proteins | sample LauGreSBDMM110SN_4_FD_50250 | JGI IMG/M metagenome (IMG submission 50250) | reverse complement strand
GTTTTACCGTCAAACATAATATCCTCACTAAATGAAATGGTAGAATTCGCATTCGCGCCTGTTCTCCAAAGTTTTCCGAAAGGAACTAAATCGCCAAAAATCGTTCTGCCTTTCATTCCTGGTCTTGAATATTCTATTTCAACATCTGTTAATCCAACGGTTTGATTTACAATAGCTTTTGGGCTCGGTTGTGGTGTTTTTACTTGTGCTTCAGCTGTAAAGGAAGCAATCAAAATAGTCAAGGCAACAATTATTTTTTTCATGATATTTTTGTTTAATGGTCAAAATTACGAATTCAACTTTCCAAATTTGTTAATATTTCCTTAATTTGAGATTAAAGGTACGCTACTTTTTGTTTTTCTCTGAAATCCATTTTGACAAATATTTTGAAGATAAATTAGATTGAAATTGCAACATTGCTCCCAAAAAGTTTTTCATTCGGTGTTTTTGAAGGTTGTCACGAACTTTTGCGACACAATCGATGACAGAACTTTCATATATTATTTTAGAATAGCGTTTGTTATAAATTTCGATGCCGTTTTTTTGGGCATCTTCCCAAATGGATTTATCTTGGTGCAGCTTAACCGCCAAATCAGCAAATTCTTCAGGTTTATCGGTTACAAAGCCATTCCATTTTGAATTTAGCATCATTGCTTCTGCGCCGATTGAAGTGGTAATGCTTGGCGTTCCGCAGGACATTGCTTCTGCTAATTTTCCTTTTATTCCTGCTCCAAATTGCAAAGGAGCTAAGAAAACTCTTGCATTTTCAACCACTTCATTTGCATTTTCGGCTCTTCCCAATACAAGAAATCCATCTGTGGAATTGTGCAATTGCAGTACTTTTTGACTGGTATAGGCGCCATAAATTTTTAAAACAGCAGCTGGCGTCTGCTTTTTGATTAATGGAAAAATAGTTTCTTTCAAATACAAAACTGCATTCCAATTTGGTTCGTGAAAGAAATTCCCAATAAATACAAAGTCGGTTCTTTCTTCAAAAGTTTTCCATTTTTGGGAAGCATTTTCTTCAATTGAATCAAATAGGAATGGCAAATAATGAAGTAATTGTCTGTCAATTTTAAAAAAACTTTCAAGCAAATCCATTTCAAATTGTGAAATAATTAGACTTAAATCACATTTCAAAATACTTGCTATTTCTCTGTAGGCAACATCAGAAAATAGATCTTTTGTTTCAAAATCTCTATTTTCTTTAAATGCTAATTGTCTAGCATTTCTTAGACAATGTAAATCTTCTGTGTCTAAAATGCGCATTGCATTTGGACAACTTTCAGCAATTCGCCAACCAAATTGTTCTTCAGTGATGAAGCGATCAAAAATTACAATGCTGGGATTGAGGATCTTTATAAATTCGTCAAAGCGGTCGTCATTAAGAGAAATATTTTTTTTAACAACTCCGATTACATCTAAGTCAACCATGAATTCACTGTCATTTGCAGTACTTGCAAAAGTGATTTTATAGTTTTGCTTTTGAAAAACAGCAATAATTTGCATCATTCTGCTGCCGGCTGCAGAAGAATTCGGTTCAGGAAAAACCGTTCCAATAATGAGCAGATTTTGGTTACTTGACATTTATATTTTTAAAGTAAAATGGTATATTTTGAAGACTTTTTATTGTGAATGCATCAATAATTAATGTCTTGTAAATATTTTTATAACAAACAAAAGTCCAATAAAAATAAGAAATCCCAATAAGATTTTATAATTTCCTTTATAAAATTTCCTGTGCAATTCGATGTCTTTTCGATAAGCATAAACCATCGCAATCACAAAAGCCACAAAAAAGCACACTGCAAACACCAATTGACCTTGACTAAACATAAATTTATTTTTTTGCAAAATTAAGCAATTGTAACCAAAAGTTAGTATTTTGCAATACCAAAAAAAATAGAAAATATGCAAAAACAAATCAACGCTGTCAAAGCATTTCATACGGCTTTTGAAATCGGATTTAGTCAATTTCCAAAAGCTGATTTAGGAGCGAACAAAAATTTGCTTCGTTTTAATTTGATGAAAGAGGAAAACGAAGAATACCTCGAGGCGGTTCAAAACAACGATTTAATAGAAATTGCAGATGCGATTGGTGACATGCTTTATATTTTGTGTGGAACCATTATTGAGCACGGTCTTCAAGATAAAATTGAAGCAGTTTTTGATGAAATTCAAAGAAGTAACATGAGCAAATTAGACGAAAATGGAAATCCAATTTATCGTGAAGACGGCAAAGTGATGAAAGGTCCAAATTATTTCAAACCTGATTTTTCTAAAATTCTTTTGTAAAAAAAATGAGCTTTTCTTAATTAAAGAAAACGCTCATTTTTTTATTCTATCCTCCAAGTTTTTCATTGGATTGGGGATTTTTATACTTTAACCGTCCAACCAAAAGTATCTTCTGCTAATTTGTACTGAATGTTTGTAATTGTTTCTTTTAATTGCATTGCAATTGATTTTTCAATTTTAGGCAATTCGTAATAAACATCTTGATAAGAAAAACCAACTATTGGGTTAACTACTGCGGCAGTACCTGCACCAAAAACTTCTTTTAAAGTTCCGTTTTTGGCAGCTTCAACCAATTCAGTAACCAAAACTGATTTTTCTTCCACCTTAATTCCATCGCGTTGGGCAATTTCAATCAAACTTTTTCGGGTAACTCCATCCAAAATTCTTTCACTTAAAGGAGCAGTAAATAATGTATCGTTTATTCTAAAAAAAACGTTCATTGTACCAGCTTCTTCCAATTTTGTGTGAGTAGCGTCATCTGTCCAAATGATTTGCTGAAATCCTTTATCATTGGCTAATTTCGTTGGATAAAATTGTGCAGAATAATTCCCTGCGGCTTTTGCTGCTCCAATACCGCCATTAGCGGCACGGCTATAATGCTCAGCAATAATCACTTTTACTTCACCCGAATAATATGATTTTGCAGGCGATAAAATTATCATAAAACGATATTGCGAAGATGGTGCAGCGATTACACCACTTCCAATGGCAATCATAAACGGTCGGATATATAACGTGTTACCCAATCCTTTTTTGACCCAATTTCTTTCTAAATCAATTAGCGTATGCAAACCGTTCATGAAAATATTTTCGTCCACTTCTGGCATCGCCATCCGAACCGCAGATTTGTTGAAACGTTCAAAATTTTGATCAGGTCGAAACAACCAAACATCATCATTTTCGTCTTTGTAAGCTTTCATTCCCTCAAAAATGGCTTGACCATAATGAAAAACTTTGGCGGAAGGATCTAATAAAAACGGTTGATAAGGAGTTATTTGCGGTTTTTGCCATGCCCCATTTTTAAAATCACAAACAAACATGTGATCAGTGAATGTGGTTCCAAAAGCAAGGTTGTCAAAATCGACCGCACCAATTTTTGATTCAGAAACTGTAGCTATATCGATTTCGTGAGTAGAAGATAAACTCATTTAAAGTTTGTATTAGGATTAAATTTAAAGTGTAAGTAATTTATTATCATGGTTTTAATCTCTTAAAATCACAGTGTCTAAAAACTAATTTTATTTTTGGCTAAAATAATAAAAAAACGAATGTTTTAATATTTTTAGGCAAAATAATTTGCTACTTTTTTCATTTTAATAAAAACATTTGTCATTTATTATCAGATTGATAATTTTTGAACAAAAAAGCAAAATTATTGTTTTAGAATACAATAACGTGCTAATTTTGTTGTGTCCACAAATTAAATGAAAATTGAAAAGAGAAATATTGATTACGGAAGATGGTTCGACGACAATCCATTTACCAGAGTGGAACGAAAATTACCATTCTAAACATGGAGCAATTCAAGAGGCGAAACATGTTTTTATTAAAAATGGGCTTTCTTTATTTGAAAACAAAAATGTTTCAATTTTAGAAATTGGTTTCGGCACAGGATTAAATGCTTTTATCACTTTTTTAGAAGCCAAAAAAATGAATCAAACAATTGACTATGTTGGTGTTGAAGCATATCCCGTTGCGACAGAAGAAGTTTTGCAAATGAATTATGTAAGTGCTTTGAATGCAGAACCGCAATCTGGTATTTTTAAAAAAATACACGAATCCNATTGGGAAGAAAAATTAATTTTAGATAACAATTTTAGTNTAACCAAAAGAAAACAATTTTTTGATGAGATTGATGATGAAAACAGCTACGATTTAATCTATTTTGACGCTTTCGGCTATCGTGTACAACCTGAACTTTGGAGCACAGCAATCTTCCAGAAAATGTATAATTCTTTAAAAAGCAATAGCTATTTAGTAACTTATGCTGCTCGTGGAGTTGTAAAAAGAAGCATGATTGAAGTAGGTTTTAAAGTTGAAAAGTTAGAGGGTCCGCCAGGGAAACGAGAAATGTTCCGAGCCTACAAACCTTGATTTTTACTGTCAAAAATCATTTTTAACAAAATTAATAGATTTTATTAACAGTGACATTTGCCTTCAAAGCATTTTTTTTTATAAGTTTGATTCAATAATTTAAAATAGTTTTTAACCAAAAGATTAAACCAATACATGGAAAAAACGATGTTCAGTTACACGAAAAGCATTCTCGAAAGAGTAAGCTTCGATCCAATACTTTTTTGTAAAGAGGTAGAAAAAGCACTAAAAACGCTTTTACCATACGAAATTGAACAATTAACAGAATGGCTTTTTCTATTTACAAAAGAAAAACCTGAACTGATGCAATGTAGAATTTACTTGAACCAATAAAACTAAAAAGAGCATAAATAGCTCTTTTTTTTTATGAATTTTATTTTGATTATTTTGTCTTTTCCAGCAGCAAAAGCGTTTGTATCGTTAGAAAACAGTATCAATCAAAATCGAATTAAAAGTTTTTAAATCAGAACTTTCTACAGCAGCCACTTTTTTCTAACAAGAAATTATCAATGAGAATGTTATAAAAAGTAAAAAGGATTTTTTCATTTGGATTAATTTTATTGTTTTGCTAAAATAACTTATTTTTATTTTTTATAATTCAATACACGATTAAAATGATTAATAATAGCTAAAATTTATTTAATTTTGCTCTTTTAAATTATTTTTATGAGTTCTTCACATAACAGTCACTTAAGTAAATTATCAGTAGGCGGATTATTAATTACTTTAGGTATAATTTACGGTGACATCGGAACTTCTCCGTTGTATGTAATGAAAGCAATTATTGGCACTCAACCGATTGTTGCAGACATTGTTTTAGGTGGAATTTCTTGTATTTTCTGGACTTTAACACTCCAAACCACTATAAAATATGTCATTATTACTCTGAATGCAGACAACCATGGCGAAGGTGGAATTTTTGCGCTGTATGCTTTAGTAAAGAAAACAAAAATACAATGGCTCATTGTTCCCGCAATTATTGGCGGAAGTGCACTTTTAGCCGACGGAATTATAACACCTCCAATTTCGGTTTCATCTGCGGTTGAGGGACTTAGGACGTACTATCCAGAAATAAATACGGTGCCAATCGTAATCGGTATCTTAGTAGTTTTATTCTCCATACAACAATTCGGAACCAATCTGGTCGGGAAGTTTTTTGCTCCGATGATGTTGATATGGTTCACCATGTTGGGCGTTTTAGGAAGTATTCAAATTTTTGATCACCTAGAAGTTTTTAAAGCTATTAATCCTTATTATGCTTACGAATTATTAAAAATTCACCCAGAAGGTTTCTATGTTTTGGGAGCAGTTTTTCTTTGTACAACCGGAGCAGAAGCCTTGTATTCTGATATGGGACATTGTGGTCGTAAAAACATAAGAGTAAGTTGGATTTTTGTAAAAGTCACTTTAATATTAAACTATTTTGGTCAAGCGGCTTACTTGATTAACCACGAAGGAAAAACATTGCAAAATCTTGGAGGAGCAAATGGAAATCCTTTTTACCTCATTATGGGAGATTGGTTCCAACCTATCGGAATTACCATCGCAACGCTTGCAGCAGTTATTGCCTCTCAAGCATTAATTAGTGGTTCATTTACTTTGATTAATGAAGCCATGCGATTGAATTTTTGGCCAAAAGTGCGCATTACATATCCAACAGAATTAAAAGGACAAATTTACATTCCTTCTATCAATTGGTTGCTGCTTTTGGGTTGTATNGGCATTGTTTGGCATTTTGAAGAATCGAGCAATATGGAGGCAGCTTATGGTTTAGCCATAGTGCTTTGCATGATTATGACGACGGTTTTACTTAATTTTTATTTGATCATGAAACGTGTAAAATGGTATATCATCACACCCGTTATCGCGCTATATTTGATCATCGAGATTAGTTTTCTTTTGGCCAACATCAAGAAATTTTCTCATGGCGGTTATGTAACGTTATTGATTGCACTAGGTTTAATTGCGATTATGTCCACTTGGTACAGGGCTAAAAAAATTAGTAAAAACTACACCAAAATGGTTAAAATTAACGACTACAAACAAGTTTTGCAAGAGTTAAGTACCGATTTGACCATTCCTAAATATGCTACCCATTTGGTTTATTTGACCAATGCCAATAGAGTAGACGAAATTGAAGAAAAAGTACTTTATTCCATCTTGCAAAAACGCCCGAAAAGGGCAGATATTTATTGGTTTATCCACGTAAATATTTTGAATGAACCTTATAAAACCGAATATAAAGTTACCGAAATTGTCAAAGATGATATCATTAGAATTGATTTTAATTTAGGATTTAGAGAACCTACTAAACTCAATATCATGTTTAAAGAAGTGGTGAAAGACATGGTGAAAAAGGGTGAAGTGGATATCACTAGCCGTTATGAATCTTTAAACAGAAACAACATTATTGGCGACTTCAAATTTGTGCTTTCAGAAAAATTCTTATCGAACGACAGCGACATGTTGTGGCACGAGAAAATTGTTATGAACACTTACTTCCTTATCAAAAAACTAAGTTTATCCGAAGAAAAAGCTTTCGGATTAGACAGCAGCTCGGTTAAAATAGAGAAATTCCCAATGGTACTTCATCCACCAGAAAGTATCTGTATGAAGAGGGTATAACAAAGAAAAAGCACCGTTTTAAACGGTGCTTTTTTTTGCTTACTGCTTAAAACCTGCAGCTTACAGCCTAATTTAGTTTCAAACGTTAAATAATTTCTTATCAAAAAGCAAAAATATTTTTTCTGATATGCTGCGTTGTAAAACAATTTTATTTATTTTTGAGGAATAAAGGTGATGGCTTTCAGTGTTTTAAGAAATTTCAAAATACAGGTTCAAATTTAATAGCGCACAACATAAAAAGCCACTTTATTAGAGAATAAAGTCAACACGTTCTTCATCTTATAAATAGGAAAAAATGATTTTCCCTTGAGTAAAAATGATTTTCCCCTGAGTAAAAGTGATTTTCCCCTGGGTAAAAATGATTTTCCCCCGAGTAAAAATGATTTTTCCTTGAGTAAAAATGATTTTCCCCCGAGTAAAAATGATTTTTCCTTGAGTAAAAATGATTTTCCCCTGGGTAAAATTATTTTTTTTAAAAATTAGATAGGAGTAATAACTAATGAACAATCGTAAAAAATGCCAATAACTTATTTAGAACTAACAGACGAAAAATTTGCCATTCAACTCAGTAATTTTGGATCTAAAATCGGCACTTATGCTACTCTGTTTGCGTTAACTCCCGCAGAAATAACCAGTATTCAAGCCGATGCAGCCCAATTTGCTTGGACGGTTATGAGTTTTAAAAAAATTGAGTCCAACAAACAAAATTGGACAAAATATAAAAAAATTCTAAGAAAAGGTGAAGCCAACGTTACGGTAAATGTTGCGCCAAGCGCACCAGCACTCGACGCAGTGCCAGCAGCAGTAGCACCCGGCGTTTCATTTCGTTTTACAACAATCGTCAAACGTATAAAGGCTCATCCATGCTACGCTACAGCCATTGGACAGAATTTGGGAATAGAAAAAACGGCAACTGCAAAAGGCAATACAGACGATGCACAACCAAAATTAAAAGCAATAATGCGCGGCGGAAAAGTGAACTTGGTTTGGAAAAAGGGCAACTTTACTGGTATTTTAATAGAAAAAGATAGTGGTGCAGGTTTCGTTGCTTTAGACAAAGATTTCTCACCAGATTTTATAGACAACTCACCAATGCCAGCAGCAGGCGAAAGCGCCGTTTGGAAATACCGCGCTATTTATTTGGTGGGAGACGACAAAGTAGGATTGATAAGCGATATTGTATCTATAACGGTGGCGGGATAATTTCAACTCTCGAAGGGGGGAAGTGTTAGGTTTTGGTTGATGGTTGTCGGTTGATTGTTTCAGGTTTCAGGTTTCAAGATTTAGTCGTTTTGACATCAAACTGCGACTGAAAACTGAAAACTGAACACTGAAAACTGCGACTGAACACTGATCACCGCGTTAGACAATTCATAAAAAGCAATCCTACATTAACGTATTTTACAAAATTTTCTATCTTTGGAAACAAAATCAAATACAATGACCTCAGTTGAAAATCAACCTGTTTCTTTAGATTTAGAAAATTATTTTTCACAATACAGAGACAATATTATCGGGATAAACCAAGATTTCATCTCTCCGTTCGGAGAAAAGAGGATGGTTTACACAGATTGGACAGCTAGCGGACGTTTGTATCGTCCGATTGAGGAAAAATTAATGAATGAATTTGGTCCATTTGTAGCCAATACCCACACCGAAACTACGGTTTCTGGCACCGCAATGACGATGGCTTATCACCATGCTCGAAATATCATAAAAAAGCATATCAACGCCAATGATAATGATGTTTTGATTACAGATGGCACAGGAATGACCGGCGTTGTTAATAAATTTCAACGCATTTTAGGATTGAAAATACCAGAAAATTTAAAAAAGCACACCAATATTCCAATAGCAGATAAACCAATTGTCTTTATTTCTCACATGGAGCACCATTCAAACCAAACTTCTTGGTTAGAAACCATTGCAGATGTAGTCGTTGTTCCTGCCTGTGAAAAAGGACTTTTCTGTTTGAATAATTTTGGTGCATTATTAGAAAAAAATAAAGACAGAAAATTAAAAATTGCTTCGATTACTTCATGTTCAAATGTTACTGGAATAAAGACACCNTATTATGAAGTGGCGAAATTGATGCACCAAAACAACGGACTTTGTTTTGTAGATTTTGCTTGTTCCGGTCCTTATGTAAAAATCGATATGCATCCTGATGAAGAAAGTTATCTAGATGCGATTTTCTTTTCTCCACACAAATTTTTAGGCGGACCAGGTACTTCTGGCGTTTTGGTTTTCAACAGCAAGTTATATAAAAATTTAGTTCCAGATAATCCCGGTGGCGGAACAGTTGCTTGGACAAATCCTTGGGGCGAACATAAATACATTGATAGCATAGAAGAGCGTGAAGACGGCGGAACACCTGGTTTTTTGCAAGTAATAAAAACTGCGCTTGCCATTCAATTGAAAGAAGAAATGGGAATTGATAACATTCTTAACAGAGAGCACGAATTGGTTGAATTTGTTTTTTCGAAGTTAGGTAACATTGAAAACTTAAATATTTTAGCTGAAAATCACCAAGAACGATTAGGTATTATTTCATTTTACGTCAATGATTTACATTTTAATTTGGGTGTGAAACTATTGAATGACAAATTTGGTATTCAAACGCGAGGCGGTTGCAGTTGCGCTGGCACTTACGGACATTATTTGTTGAATGTTGATGAAGAAAAATCACACGATTTGATTTGTCAAATTGATGCAGGAGATTTGATTCAAAAACCAGGATGGATAAGAATGTCAATTCATCCGACAACTACAAATCAAGAAATTGAATTTGTTTGTGAGAGTATTATTTCGTTGACTCAAAACCATAAAATCTGGCAATTGGAGTACGATTATAATAAAAAATCAAATGAGTTTATTCATAAAAACGCAAAACCTTTAGAAGCAGCAATGGTTAAACAGTGGTTTGCAAATTAGGATTTTTTCCAGCATGTTTCCATCTTTTGTGGGTCCAAAAATAAAATTCTGGGGCTTCAAGTATTTGTTCTTCAACCAATTTTAAGAACTTATCCGTAATTTGATAGTCGGGAATTTCTTTCACATTTTCTGCTAATATTTCAAACGTTGCTTGATAATATCCTCGTTTTATTTTCTTTGTTTTGAGAAAAACTACATTCATATCAAATCTTTTTGCCAACATTTCGGCTCCGGTATAAACCGGCACATTAATGCCTAAAAAGTCTTTCCAATGTCGAGCAGCATGAATTTGTGGCGATTGATCACTTGCAAAACCATAAATACCTAAAATGTTTTTACTACTGTTTTCTTCTATTGTAGGAATTGTTTCTTTTGTGGTAATTAAAGTGGCTTTGAATCGCAATCTTATTTTACGAACCAATTCATCAAAATAAGGATTGTTTATTTTCTTATAAATGGCATAACCTTTAAAATCTACAAAATTATTTAAAGATATGATCCATTCATAACTCGCATAGTGCGAACACATCAGCGCAATACTTTTCTTTTGAAGTTCTAAATCCTTAATTAATTCCAGATTTGTAAAATGAAATCTTTTGGCAATTTCTTTTTCAGAAATAGACATTGTTTTGATCATTTCTATGAATAAATCACACAAGTGGGCATAAAATTTCTTTTCAATTACGAGCAATTCATTTTTAGAATAATGTGGAAGTGTCGATTCAAGGTGCTCTCTAACAGAGGTTTTTCTATATCTAATTATATAATAAACAAAAAAATAAACAACATCGGATAGTTTGTATAAAAGTGAAAAAGGTAAAAGCGAAACAACCCAAAGAAAAGGATAAATTAAAATAAAAGCGATGAGCTTCATGAACATAAAATTTTTTNCAAAGATACTTTAATCTTTTAAATTAGTTAAGTTTTAGTATAATTCATAAAAGACCAATAAAATGAACTATGAATTCATTCAGTTCAAAATTAAATTATCTAACTACGTTGTCAGGCACTTTTCGTTTGTCCCATTTTATATCGCTGAAAACACCTGCTTTCACACCAATAAAAAAGCCCCAAGAAGTAACATCACCGAAAGGCACCCAATTGAAATCCATACGCCAACTCAATAAATCTCTTTCAAATCTAAGTTGGGTAAAAGTGACTCCTTTTTGAACAAAATCATAACCGGAAGAAGCTCCCAATTTCCATTTTGGTGTTAAAGTTAAATTTCCAGAAAGCATAATTGTATTTCCGATAATTTCATTTTGACGGCTCATATTTCCATATGTAACAGAATAAGCAATCGTCAAATCCCATGGAAGTTGGGCATTGTAAAACCCTTCGAAAGATTGATCTTCTTTATCATCTTCTCCAAATTGACTTTTTCTTCTGTCGCTCAAATCTTGGTTTACACCAAACAAATCATCACCTCGTCCACCGTTGCGCTGTCCTTGACTGTTTTTTTCTTTTTTGTCTTTGTCGCTTTTGCTAGATAATGAATAATTNAATGTCATGTTGGCACTTGTTAATCTAAANAAACTTCCGCCATTATTNATGTTATAAATTTCAATTCTTTTTCCAGAATTATCCAAAGCATAAGGGTCTAAAGTCGCGCCGAAGTTTACGTTCATTTTTTCTTTAAACAATCGCGTTCCACCATTGACCGAAACTGGATCAAAAAGTTTGTTAACGATATCATATCTTGAACTTAGGTTCAAAGCATTCAATAAAACGATTTTTTTGAGTTCTGTTTTTGTAGTGTCTTTGTCTACAACTTTCGCTTCAAAGGTATTGGCTAAACTAAAATTAACCGAGTTGGAAAATCCTTTTCCCGGAGCTCCATAAATTCCTTCTTGAAACCTAGAATAATCAGAAAGTAATGTACCGCTTGCATTTGTAGTATAGGTGTCCCAATATTTAGCAAAACTTGGCGCGTAACTGTAACCAATTTGGGGCCTCATGACATGACGAATAACTTTAATTTTACTCTTCTCACTAAAGTTAAATGTGCCGTATATCGTTGTTCCAACTCCTGTTGAAAAAGAGTAGGTGCGATAGGCATCAAAACCATTCACATCTTTCGTGACCACAGCATCCTTAGCAAAATCAAAGGATTTATTGATTGTTTTGGTATACCAAACTTCATTATAATTCATACTTGTAGAGAAACTAAAGTGTTTAAAAACCTTGAAATTGGTGCTTATTGGGATGCTATGCTGAAAACCAACTTTGGCATCTTTAAACATTTGAGGTTTAAAAAATAAAGAATCTACGGTCGCAATTTTGTTTTCTCCTTTCAAGCTATATTGAAGGTTTATATTTTTTATAAATCCTTTTTTAGGTTCATCTTTTTTTCCGAAAAGAAAAATTCTATCCACATTGGCTGTAAATGTAGGCAATGTCATGTTGATGGTTTTTGTTTGCGTATTTTGAGAGTGATTAGCGGTTAACGCTAAATTTACTGATGGAACGGTATTAAAAGTTTTAGAATAGGAAATGGAAGAAGTCAAAACATTGTTTAATCGTGATCCAACATTTACTTGGTTCAATGAGTTTTGAAAATAAGTGCTACTTCCTAGGTTCACCGAAGCAGAAAACCTCGAATTCGGATTTGCTTTTCCATCTTGTGAATGCGACCATTGAATGTTGTATTCTCGTCTTTTAGCATAATCTGGAAATCCCCTTTCACTGTTGATTTGATTTTCGAATCGCAAATTTACATTGCCCCTAAACCTATATTTTTTGGCATAAGAAGACTCAAATCGTGTGGCATAACTGCCGTTGGTATAATAATCTCCCAGAAAAGTCAAATCGTAATTATCGCTTAGCGAAAAATAATAACCCCCATTTTGAAGCGAATATCCTTTGGCATTGGTATCTTGAAAAGTCGGAATAATCACTCCAGATTGACCGTTGGTCGTCATCGGAAAAAACGCGAATGGAATTCCAATTGGTGTTGGCACTTCTGCAATAAAGAGATTTGTTAGTCCTACAACCACCTTTTTTCCGGGTACAAATTTCGCTTTTCGCGCCAAAAAATAATATTCGGGGTCATCAATATTTTCTGACGTAGTGAGCTTTGCATTTTTCATAAAATAGACAGAATCATTTTCTTTTTTTGAAATGGCTGCTATCACATTCAATTCTGCTTGCTTTGTCCTAGAATTCCAAACCAAAGCTTTTTTTGTAGTGAAATTGAATCGAATAGAATCGGGCTCAACTACATTTGCACCTTGTTTGAAGTTTGGCAACTGCGTATATTTCCCCAAAGAATCTTTAATTCGGCCAGCATAAACTTCGTTTTTGGCATAATCTAAAACGATAATTCCTGCTTTTAGTTCAATGTCTTGGTAATAAAGTTCGGCTTTGTTGTAGAGCGTAACTATTTTTGTTTTTTGGTCAATTTTTTCATAATCGACGGCTTTTCGTTTAACAATTGCTTCTAAACTACTTTTTTTAGGTTTGATAGAATCTGTTTTTGTGGAATCTATTTTTTTTAAATCAGCAATTTTAATTTCCTTTAAGCTATCATTTTCGGTTTTTACAACAGGTTTTGCGGAAATTTTTTTAGGAGATTCTTGGCTATAACCTAAGCCGATTCCCAATGTTAAGAAAGTTGCTAATAAAACGATATTAAATAAGTTTGTGCGCAAAGGTTTAAATACTATTTTTGTAAAAGTATGGCGTAATATTTGAATGCTCAAACTTACATATAATTTTTGACCAAAATAAACACTTTTCAAAATTATAACCATAACATTTTTATTAAAATTAACGTTCAATTCACTATGAATATTATCCATAAAATCAATAAGCTTTTTATTTTAACATTATGTTTTTCAGCATCTTGTGCGTTTTCTCAATCTTCTAAATTTAAAGTTGTCCTCGACGCTGGTCACGGTGGTAAAGATTTTGGTGCTTGTTACGATGGTCATGTGGAGAAAAAAATTGCCCTTGCTGTCGTTCTGAAAGTAGGGAAATTGCTTGAAAAAAATCCTGCTTTAGATGTAGTTTACACAAGAAAAACAGATGTTTTTGTGGAATTAGACGAAAGAGCAAGAATTGCAAATCGGGAAGATGCGACCATTTTCGTCTCGATTCATTGCAATGCAAACAAATCACCTGCAGGCGAAGGTTTCGAAACTTACGTGATGGGAGTTGCTAGAAATAAATCCAATCTTGAAGTGGCTAAACTCGAAAACGACGTTGTTACTTTAGAGAAAGACTACAAACAAAATTATGAAGGTTACGATCCGAAATCACCAGAATCTGCAATCGGAATAATGATGCAACAAGAAGAATATATTGAAAATAGCATTGCTTTGGCTGGAAAAGTACAAGATAATTTTTCTTCTAATAAAGACAGAAAAAATCGAGGCGTAAGAGCAGCTGGTTTTTTAGTACTTAGAAAAATTGCGATGCCAAGAATTCTAATCGAGATGGGATTTATTTCTAACGGCAAGGAAGGAAATTTTTTAGATTCCGATGATGGTCAAGACGAAGTGGCTAGTGACATTGCTAGTGCAATTATGGGTTATAAAAAAGAATATTTCGGATCCGACAGCAATGAGCCTTTAATTGAAAAAGTAAAAGCAAAGCCGCAAACTGAAGCACCGATTATTAAAGAAGAACTTCTTAAAACTGAAAAACAAGAGGTAATTATTAAAACTGAGGAACCAAAAAAGGTGGCGTCATCAAAAGGAATAGTATTTAAAATTCAAATTTCTGCTGGTGGAAAAAAATTAGAAACTACACCAAGTAATTTCAAAGGATTAAATAACATTTCGATGTCAACTGACAACGGAACTCTGTATAAATATATGTACGGAGAAACTTCAAATTATGAGACTGCCAAACAAAATTTATCTGAAGCGAAAGCCAAAGGTTACGATTCTGCTTACATAATTGCTTTTAAAGACGGCAAAAAAATAGATGTCAAAGAGGCAATAAAACAATAGCGCAAAAATTAATTAGTTTAAATTTGCATAAAATAACATAAATTGAAAATATCTAAAGAAATTAAAACAGCAATTCTCGTGATTGCCTCAATATTATTGTTCATTTGGGGATATAGTTTTCTGAAAGGGAGAGATTTATTCACGAACNATAAAACTTTATATGTTCAATATGACAATATTGAGGGTTTAGGAAATTCTGCCCTTGTGACCATAAATGGATTACAAATCGGTAAAATTGCAGGTATAAAAATCGATAATACTACAGGTAAATTAACTGTCGAAATGCAAATAAATGCTGATTTCCCGATTTCAAAATCAAGCATTGCCGAAATTTATTCGCCAAGTCCGATAGGAGGGAAGCAAATTGCCATTTTACCAAATTTAGCTGATAAGTCCGAAACTGTTTCTGGCGATTTTTTGAAAGCAGCTTTAAAAGCTGGTATGTTAGATGCGCTTTCTGGACAAATTGCACCTGTAAAAGATAAAATTGAGATTTTGTTGGATAATGCCAATGTGATGCTCAAAAATGTCAATCAAGTTTTAGATGAAAAGACCAAAGGAAACCTCAAAGAAAGCATCGAAAATCTCAATAAAACTTTATCAGAATTTAGTGCGGCTTCCAAAAATGTCAATTCATTATTGGTTGATAACAAAGAGAGAATCAACGGAACAATGACCAATTTGAATAAAACATCGGCTAATTTTTCTAAATTATCCGATTCGTTGGCTCAAATTAAAATAGGTAAAACCGTTAAAAATCTCGAAAAAACACTGGTAAAAGTAGATTTAATTATGGCTGATTTGCAAAATGGAAAAGGTACAACGGGCAAATTATTAAAAGACGAGGCACTTTATAACAATTTTTCCAAAACTACAAAAGAGCTCGAATTGTTATTACAAGATGTGCGTTTAAATCCGACAAGATATGTAAATGTTTCTCTCTTTGGAAAGAAAAACAAACCTTATGTTGCACCTGTTCAGGATAGTATAAAACCAAAAAATTAAAACTATGGAATATTTAGACAACATTTTATTTGCTATAATTCTTGGTTTAGGAATTGGTTTTTTTACCATTAATTTCAAAAAAATTATCCGAAACATCAAACTCGGGCAAGAAGTAAATCGTTCAGAAAATCCAAAATTGCGTTGGAAAAACATGGCAATGATTGCTTTAGGACAATCCAAAATGGTTAAAAGGCCAATTGCGGGTATTTTGCACGTAATTGTTTACNTNGCATTTGTAATCATTAATTTAGANGTTTTAGAAATAATNATTGACGGNCTTTTTGGAACGCATAGAATTTTTGCTCCTCTCGGATTAACCTATGATTTACTTATCGGTTCTTTCGAAATTTTAGCTTTTTTAGTTTTAGTAGCAGTTATCATTTTTTGGACTCGACGAAATACCGTAAAACTTAAGAGATTTGTTAGTTCAGACCTTAAAGGTTGGCCTAAATCTGATGCTAATTATATTTTATATTTTGAAGTTGTTTTGATGAGTTTGTTTCTTACCATGAATGCATCCGATCATTGGCTGCAAATGATGCAAGTTTCTCATTATGTGGAAGCTGGATTTTTTCCAATCAGTCAATACATAACACCAATTTTCGATGGAATGGCGGTGGCAAAAGTAGTTTTAATTGAACGAGCCGCTTGGTGGTTGCACATTACGGGAATTTTGATTTTCCTTAACTATCTTTATTTTTCCAAGCATTTGCACATCTTGTTGGCTTTTCCAAACACTTATTTCGCCGATTTAAACCCATTAGGTGAACTCGACGATTTGCCTGCCGTAACCAAAGAAGTAAAATTGATGATGGATCCAAACGCTGATCCGTACGCAATTCCTGTAACAGATGAAAATGAAACACCGTCGAAATTTGGTGCGCAAGATGTTCAAGATTTGAATTGGATGCAGTTGCTGAACGCCTATACTTGCACAGAATGTGGACGTTGCACTTCGGTTTGTCCTGCAAATATTACAGGTAAAAAACTCTCTCCGAGAAAAATCATGATGGACACCCGAGACCGATTGGTCGAAGTTGGAAAAAATATAGACGCCAATAAAGGAATTTTCATTCCTGACAACAAAACTTTATTGAATGATTATATTTCAGCCGAAGAACTTTGGGCTTGTACATCGTGTAATGCTTGCGTGCAAGAATGCCCTGTAAATATAAGTCCTTTGTCGATCATTATTGACATGCGTCGGTATTTGGTAATGGAGCAGAGTGCTGCGCCACAGTCGCTCAATACTATGATGACAAATATTGAAAACAACGGAGCTCCTTGGCAATACAACCAACAAGACCGTTTAAACTGGAAAAATGAAAATTAAAATAACAATTTGGGCGTGACCCTTTGGGTCGGGCTATCCGCCAAATCTTTGCCTTGCTAAAGAAGCAAGCCAAAGGTCTGCTATCCCTCACGCTGACGTAAAACAACAAAAAGTGCTCTTATAATTCGTGGTCAAGGGTTGATTGAAGCCATTTTAAAAATAAATTAGAAACAATACAAAAATGAAAACTGAAGATTTAGACAAGCAATTGGTTGCAGCAACCGAAAACGGACAAACGATAAGTCCTGTTTTGCAAGAAGGTGTTAAAAACTATTTAATCGATATTGATGGTACGGTTTGCGACGATATTCCAAACGAAGAACCAGAAAGAATGTTGACCGCCGAAGTTTACCAAGATGCTTTGATAACATTAAATAAGTGGTATGAAGAAGGACACATTATTTTCTTCTTTACTTCACGAACAGAAGCACATAGAGCATATACCGAAACTTGGTTAAAAAAACACGGATTCAAATACCACGGAATTCTGTTTGGAAAACCTCGAGGAGGAAACTACCACTGGATTGACAATCACTTGGTGAAAGCAACTCGTTATCGCGGACATTTTACAGATTTAATTGAAAAAGAGGTAACCATCGAAGTATTTGACGATGGTCAACATGATTGAAAATTAAGTTTTTACCGATGACAAGCATTTTGTCAAACAAAATATATTATCATGCAAGAAATATTAAACGTGCCAACAATGGCAGAATTACTGGCCCAAGGCAAGAAACCCGAAGTTTTATTTTGGGTAGGTTGTGCAGGTAGCTTTGATGATCGGGCAAAAAAAATCACGAAAGCATTTGTAAAAATTCTAAATCGTTCGAATGTGGAATTTGCGGTATTAGGTACGGAAGAAAGTTGTACTGGAGATCCGGCAAAAAGAGCAGGAAACGAATTTTTGTTTCAAATGCAAGCCATGATGAACATTGAAGTGTTAAATGCCTATGAGGCCAAGAAATTAGTTACTGCTTGCCCACATTGTTTCAATACTTTAAAAAATGAATATCCAGAATTAGGTGGAAAATATGAAGTAATTCACCACACTGAATTCCTAAAATCGCTTTTAGATTCAGGACGACTAACTATCGAAGGCGGACAATTTAAAGGAAAAAAAATCACTTTTCACGACCCTTGTTATTTAGGCCGCGCTAATAAGATTTACGAAGCGCCACGCGAATTAATTCAAAAATTAGATGCTGAATTGGTCGAAATGAAACGTTCAAAANCCAATGGTTTGTGTTGTGGTGCTGGCGGAGCACAGATGTTTAAAGACGCTGAAAAAGGGGATAAAGAGGTCAACATAGAACGCACAGAAGAAGCTCTGGCATTGCAGCCAGACATCATTGCTGCGGGTTGCCCGTTTTGTAATACCATGATGACTGATGGTGTAAAAAACAAAGAAAAGGAAAATGAAGTCAAAGTAATGGACATTGCCGAATTGATTGCTAATGCGCAAGATTTGTAAATTCTAAAAATTGATTTTCAATTCTATATTCTACATTCTACATTCTAAAATTTAAAATCCAAATTCAAAAATGCTAATACCTTTCGAAAACCTGCCCGAAGAATCTAAAATATGGATTTATCAATCTAACAGAAAATTTTCTGACGAGGAATTTGCTGCGATTGAAACAGATTTAAAATCATTTGTAGCACATTGGGCTGCCCATGGCACAAGTCTCGAAGCTTCTTATTTGTTGAAATACAATCGATTTATTATTTTGGCGGTAAACCAAGAAGTGCAAATGGCAACTGGTTGTTCTATAGATAGTTCAGTTCAGTTTATCCAAACTTTAGAAAAAAAGTATGATGTTGATTTGTTAGATAAAATGAACGTCACTTTCAAGCTAGGCGAACACGTTGCTCATAAAACCTTAATTGATTTTAAAAAAATGGCAAAAGATAAAGCAGTAACCGAAAACACAATTGTATTTAACAATTTAGTCAACAGCATCGAAGAATTCAACGAATCATGGGAAGTTCCAGCAATGGACAGTTGGCATAGTCGGTTTTTTTAATGCTTTAGTCTGCATTATTTTGTTATAATAAGATTTGAAATTCTTATTTTAGCATCAAATTTTATAATTTCAATTTTCGCGTAAATGAAAAAAGTATTTTTTCAATTCTTTACTATCATTCTATTTTCTTTTTTTGTAATCAATTGTAGTTCAACTAAAAATAAAACTTCAGTAGCAAATGTAAATGCTGTTGCTATTACAAAAACTGAAATGCCAAATGTTCAATTGAACAAGTTGGAACAAAAACTGATTTTTCCTCCAACAATTGCAGAAACAAAATGGGTAGATAGCGTTTACAATCAAATGACTTTAGAAGAAAAAATTGGTCAACTTTTCATGGTTGCTGCTTATTCCAATAAAGATTCTGTTCATTTTAATGCAATTGATAAATTGATTACAAACTATAAAATAGGAGGTGTGATTTTTTTTCAAGGAGGTCCTTTACGCCAAGCAAATTTGACAAATCGATATCAAAAAAAATCTAAATT